>ERZ761602.471-NODE-471-length-88036-cov-15.925848_pt1 | contig 88036 bp, 83 predicted proteins | sample MGYA00512165_ERZ761602 | MGnify/ENA primary metagenome ERZ761602 (study PRJEB28899, sample SAMN02445085) | bioreactor sludge metagenome | biome: EBPR sludge; isolation source: Thorneside wastewater treatment plant | place: Australia: Brisbane, Thorneside...
CACCATCGACCCGCACCCGCACCATCGACCCGCACCCGCACCATCGACCCGCACCGTCACCATCACCATCGACCGGCACCCGCACCATCGACCTTCACCCTCTCACCGTCACCTTTCACCCTCGCCTCGATCCAGCACGTTGTCCGGTTCTCGGACAGTCGGTCAAAAATCGACCGAGATCAGCCGACGCGCGACCGAAATCGCTTGACGACCGCCAGGCGCGCGCGCATCGCCTCGTCGACAACCATCGAGAAATCACGTCGAGAAACGCGCGTACTCGCGCTGGTTGCACGCGAAGGCACCCTCGGTCGTTTCTCGATTCCGGAGGCCTTCTCGTCGCGCTGAGCGCGTTCTGAGAGCTCGCGAATCTCCGTGATAGAGAAACAACATGCGCGTGTTCACCCTCGATCACCTCCCGGATGCAACCTTGCTCGCCGACCTCGCGACGCTGGTCGCGACCGATCGACAGACCACGGCCGCGCTGCTCGCGCACCTGGGCGAGGTGGACGAGCGCAAGCTCTACCTGCCCGCGGCGTGCGCCTCGATGCACGCGTACTGCGTGGGCGTGCTGCACCTCGCCGAGGAGGTCGCGTACAAGCGCATCCGCGCGGCGCGGATCGCGCGCGAGTTTCCAGTGATCTTCGACGCGATCGCCGACGGCCGACTGCACGTGACCGGGGTCCTCATGCTCGCGCCGCACCTTTCATCCGAGAATGTGGACGCCGTCCTCGCGGCGGCGAGTCACCGGAGCAAGGCGGAGCTCGAGGAGCTGGTCGCCCGGCTCGCGCCGCGGCCGGACCTGCCGGCGAGGATGGAGCGGGTCCCGGGGGCTGGTGACGCCAATGAGGCGCTCGAACTGGATCCGGATCCAGCTGGCAAGCCACCGGATCCGGATCCAGCCGCGCGGCCACTGGATCCAGATCCACCTCCCGACCGGATCCGGGCGCGCGCGCCGGACCGGTACGGTCTACAGGTCACCATCGATGGCGCGACGCGCGACAAGCTCGTGCGCGCCCAGGCGCTCCTGCGCCATCGCAACCCGAGCGGCGAGCTGTCGGAGGTCCTCGATCTCGCCCTCGACGCGCTCCTCGAGACGCTCGAGAAGCAGAAGTTCGGCAAGACCTCGCGACCGCGCAAGGCGAAGGCACGCGGTGAGGACGCCGATCCGCGCTACGTCCCGAACGAGGTCCGGCGCGTGGTCAGCGAGCGGGACGCCGAGCAGTGCGCCTTCGTGAGTGACGACGGTGTGCGCTGTACCGAGCGCGGGTTCCTCGAGCTCGACCACCGGACGATGGTGTGCCGCGGTGGCCAGCCGACCGTGGATGGCCTCCGATGGCTCTGCAAGCCCCACAACCAGTACGAGGCCGAGCGCTTGCTGGGTGCCGACTTCGTGCGTGCGAAGCGCGAGCAGGCGCTAGAGCGCCGAGCCGGCGCGGCGGCGCGGTCCTCGACGGACGCGAGCCCACCCACGGCGGGCACGAGCCCACCCTCGGCGGACACAGACCCGGCGACGGCGACCACGGCGGATGCCGGCCCGACCACGGCGATCGCCACGCTGCCTCCGCGATCGTCGCGCGAGCAACCCACCGACCGCAGCGGCGGCGCGCCGACGGTCTCCGTCACGCTCGGTTCCTTCGACGCCGAAGCCACGCTCGCGCTGCGCGGCCTGGGATTCTCGGCGCCCGAGGTGAGACGCGCCTTGGCCTCGACCTCGCTGGCTCCGGCAGCGTCGCTCGAGGCGCGCGTGCGCTCCGCCCTCGCGGCCCTGACGCCGGTGCATCCCATCCGCTGTTCCGAGGGGCCGCTCGATCAGCGCGCGCTGACGCTGGCGGTCGCGCTCGCGTGCACATCACGCGGTTCCCTCGCGGGGCAACCGAGCTGGCGAACCACGACGTGCTGAGCCACCGAGGCCCGAAGCCCGAGGCCTTCTTCACGAGGCCCGAAGCCCGAGGCCCGAGGCCCGCGCGGCGGCAGCCGCGCTCAGCCCTTGAAGATCCCCGCGTCGGCCTTGATGCCGCGCGAGTCGAGCTCGGCCCAGAAGCGGGGGACCGCGCCGGTGGCGCCGAAGCCGCCGTCGTCGCCGGCGCCACGGTACGCGAACAGCGTCTGCGTGTCGAAGCCGACCTCGCGCACGCCGAGCACCTCGTCGACCGAGATGACGCGCACGCCGCCGTCGGCGAAGCGCGCGACGTGCACGACGACGTCGGCGGCGCCGGCCACGAGCTCGCGCACCGCCGGCTCGCTCGACGCGGGCGCCGCGAGCTGCGCGAGCGAGACCCAGCGCGCGAGCGCGGCCTGCGGGCCGTCGCCGGTGAGCGCGATCAGCGCGCCGTCGACGCTGGCACCGAGCGCCGTGCCGAGCTCGAGCGCCTCGCTGCCCCGCACGTCACCGATGACGAGGCGATCGGGGCGCATCCGCAGCGCGTTGCGGACGAGGTGCCCCAGATCGACGTCGATGAGGCCGTTCTTGCCGTCCGACGGACGGGTCTCGAGCGCGATCCAGTCGTCGCGATCGATCGACAGCTCGGCGACCTCCTCGACCGTGACGATGCGCTCGCCGTCGGGGATGCTGCCGACCAGGGCCGACACCAGGCTCGCCTTGCCGACGCCGGGCGCGCCGCACACGACGACGTTGCGGCGCGCGACCACGCAGACGCCGAGGAAGTCGGCCATCGCGGCGGACATCGCGCCCGACGACACCAGGTCGCCGAGCGACTTCTTGACCCGCACCGGCTTGCGCAGGGTCAGGCTCGGACCGTGGACCGCGACCGGCGGCACCACCGCGGTGAGTCGTGATCCGTCCCGCAGCCGGACGTCGACGAACGGGTGCTCGTCGTCGATCGGCGAGCCGGTCGGCGCGACCAGGCGCTCGACCACGCGGCGGAGCACGTCGTCGGACGAGAACGCCTTCCCCGAGCCGCGGAGCTGTCCGTCCTTGCCGACCACGACGCGATCGCGCCGGTCGACGAGGATCTCGTCGATCTTGTCGTCGGCGAGCAGATCCTCGAGCGGGCCGAGGCCGAGCGCCTCGTTGAGGGTCTCCTTGATGAGGCTGTCCTGATCGACGTACTTGGGCAGCTCGCCGGACGACTCGAGCGTCTCGACCAGGTCGACGATCGCGCGCTCCGCCTTCTGCCACAGGTCCTCGTCGCCAAGGCGCTCGACCGGGATGTTGTCGAGATCGAGCTTGGGGCGGAGACGCTCGAGGATCTGCGTCTGCAGGTCGAGCATCTTGATGACCTTGGGATCCAGCGGCTCGAGCGCGACGCCCCGACGCAAGGGCGGCGCGACCGGGCGCGGCGCGATCTTGCGCGCGCCGGCGCCGACGAGGCGCGGCCGCTCGCGCGACGGCGCGACCCCGGCGCCCGGACCGGGCAGGACCGGCGAGATCGCCGCGGGAGTCGGCGCCGGCGTCGCCATCGGTGCGGCTGCCGGCGGCGCCATGGCCGGCGCCATCACCGGCATCGGCGCCGGCGGCGGCGGCCCCATCGCGGAGGACGGCGCGGGCATCGGCGGCGGAGGTCCAGGCATCCCGATCGGACCACCGAGGCTCGACGGTGGCATCGGCGCCGGCGGCGGCGGACCTCCCATGGGCGGCGGCGCGACCGCCGTCGGCGAAGGCGCCGGCGCGATCGGCGGCGGCGGACCGCCCATGCTGCCACCCATCGGCGGGGGCAGTGTCCCGCCCGGCGCGGGGCGCGGCGGGCGCGTGCGAGGCTCGGCGCCCGGCGGCGGCGGACCCGGCGGTGGCAGGGTCGCGGGGCCGCGCGGCGGCGGCGGGCCGCCCATCGGTTCGACGGGGCGCGGCGGCTCTTGCCGCTGCAGCGCGGCGCGCAGGAGCTCCGGCGACGCCGACGGCGGCGGTGGTCCGGGTGGCGGCGGCGGCGGCGGCGCGTCCATCCCGCGCGCGGGCGCGGGCGGCGGCGGCGGCTCACTCGTCGGCCCCTCGTCCATGCCTCCGGCGGCGCTCTCCTCGACGCCCATGATGAAGTCGCCGATGTAGATCTTGTCGGCTTCCTTCACGACGAGCGGGCTCGTGATCTTCCGCCCGTTCACGTAGGTGCCGTTCGTGCTCTTCAGATCGACGATGATGAACTTGCCGTCCTTGAGCACGATGCGCGCGTGGCGCTTCGACACGTTGCCTTTCGGCAAGACGATGTCGTTCCCCTGAACTCGCCCGATGGTGACCTCAGGTTTGTTGAACACGATACGGCGCTGCTCGCCGCCCTTCTCGGTGATCACGATCGCGAACATATGAGGTCCCGAAAAACACTAACGTTTAGCGCAACGTAGGGTCAAGTAAACCGTCAGGGAATGACCGGCGCGGCGGTCGTTACCGCCGCCCCCCACCAGGCCCGGCCGCTGTTCTCGACGAGGGTCGCCTGGCCGGTGGTGGTGTCCACGAGGACGAAGGCGCCACCCTCGGCGAAGCCGAAGACCTTGCCGTGCCAGAACCCGATGCCCCAGAGGTCGGCCCAGCCGGTGTTGGTGCCGATCGGCGTCGCCGCGAACGTCGACGGCGCGAGCCGCACCAGGGTGTCGGGCCCCAGGGCGGCGCCGGTGGTCGCGACGATGCCGAAGTCGCGGACCGCGACGATGTCGCCGCTCGACTGGTAGCCGCCGCCCATGTCGCCGATCTCGGTCTGCGCCCCGGTCGCGGGATCGATCTGGAAGATCTTGCCGTCGGCGTTGCGGCTGCCGATGAGGACGTCGGGGCCCTCGATCCCGAACGCGAGGATGCTGGGCACGAACGAGAGCCCGTTGAACATCTGCGGCAGCGTGCCGGTGCCGGCCCGCTGCGTGACCGCGGTCTGCGGGTCGATCCGGTACACCCGCGTGTACGAGATGCCGATCATCTGGCCCTCGCTGTCGATGGCGATGTCGGTCATCTGGTCGCCGGCGGCGTCGCCGGAGAACGGCGCGACCAGCGTGACGTTGAAGGTGATGGGGTCGACGCGGAACAGCTCGGTGGACGTGTGGGCGAAGACCGCGGCGTTCTCCTGGATCGGCGGGCGGTCGGAGTCGGCCGCGTCGACGGTACTGCCGTCGTCGTCACCGTCGTCGTCGCCGCCGCCCGCGCGCGGGCCGCAGGCGACGAGCGCGAGCGAAAGAGCCGAGACGAAGACGAGCGCAGCACGCATGGCGTCCCTCCGCACCGGAACCTATCATTGTTGATTCGCGCCGGGGGAAGGCGCTCAGGACCCGGCCGCGCCGTGCAGGAAGAGATCGGTGACGCCGCCGAGGATGACCGGCAGCGGCAACGCCGCGGTCGCGGACCCCGACCAGGCCATGAGCGCCGCGAAGACGTTGAGGAGGAACATGTCGGCCAGGATCTGGGCCGGCAGCTTGGCGCGCAGCTCGCCGCCCTCGACGGCGGCGGCGACGTGCTTGACCAGCTCGAGGCGGAGGGGCTGCTGGTCGCGAGCGGCCTCGACGGCGGCGATGCGCCGCAGCGCCACGGCGCCGGCGTGCGGCAGGAGCGCGCGCTTGTCGGCCCAGACCTCGGCGAAGGCGTCGGTCGTGGCCTTCAGCACCGCGGGCAGCGGCTTGCCGCGTCGCACCGCGGCGGTCCGCGCCATCTTGCCGACGATGTGCGCGTCGCTCCGCCGGATCAGCTCGATGAGGACGTCGTCCTTCTGCGGGAAGTGGAAGTAGAAGGTGCCGCGGGCGACCTTGGCCCGGGCGACGATGTCGTCGATGCCGACCGCGTCGTAGCCTCGCTCGTCGAACAGCGCTAGCGCGGTCGCGAAGAGGTGCTCGCGGGTCGCCTCTCGCTGGAGGTCGCGCTGCCGGGCCACGGGAACGCACTGTACACCGCGGTCACCGCCGCCGCGGCCAGCGCGGCCCCGACGATCACGCCGTCGCCGACGCCCAGCGCCTTGAGGCCGTGGAACGGCAGGAACGCGAGCACGCCGAGCACGATCGTGCCGACGGTGATCGGCAGGCACAGCCACAGGGGCGGGCGCGCGGCGCCGGCGTAGCGCTGGGCGCGCGCCGCCCAGGCGGTGAGCGCGCAGAGGATCGCGCCGAAGCTGAGGTGCCAGAAGAAGCTGGTCACCGGCACGCCGAGCCAGCGGTACGCGATGTTGGGATCGTTGTCGAACCAGACCCACCAGCCGAAGCGCGGGCCGGCGATGTCGAACGGCACGTCGACGCAGACGATGAGGAGCCCGGCGGTGATCGCCTCGGCGGCCGGCCCGAGGCGAGCGGCGATGCGCAGGCTGCGGGCGAGCGCGATGCCGGTGTAGAGGAGGACGGGGTAGACGACGGTGATGTAGAGCGGCAGCTGGTCGGCGTAGAACATCACCGTGAAGCGGCCGTGCGCGAAGTTGTCGACGGCGTTGTAGGAGACGATCTCCATCACGAGGCCGTAGACGAAGATCGTGACCCACGTGAGCAAGGCGGCGCGGTCACCCGACCGGTTGGCGCGGATCGCGTGCGCGAGCGTGAGGGCGGCCCAGGCGATGATGCCGACCTCGAGGAGGACGAACGAAAGCGGCAGCGCGGTCGGGTCGTTGAAGGTGACGAGGTCGGTCATCGGGCGCTCCGGTAGTCGACCAGCGGGCCGCGACCGTCCTGGTCCTCGGTGTATACGTCGGCGCCGTAGGTCTTGCCGGCGCGGCGCCATGTGCCGAAGAGGCGGTCCCAGAGGCCGAGCGTCTGGCCGTAGTTCACGTGGAAGTGGACGTGGTGATCATCGTGGAAGCGGGGCGGCGGCTGCCACGGCAGGACCGAGCCGAGGGCGACGCCGGAGTGATCGAGGAAGGCGATCGTGTTCTGGTAGACGAGGACGAGCACCAGCCCGACGACGTGGATGGGCAGGAAGAAGAGCGGCGCCAGCATGATCGACTGGTAGAGGGCGAACTCGAGCGGGTGCATCGCGGGCGCCGTGAACGCGGTCGGCGACGTCCAGCGGTGGTGGACGCGGTGGATGTGGCGGAAGAAGAAGCGCCGGTGGAGCAGGCGGTGGGCGCCGTAGAGCAGCCCGTCGGTGGCGACGAAGTAGACGAGCGTGGTCGCGATCGAGAAGACGACGCCGTGGGTCTCGAGGTCCCAGTAGATCGACGACGTCCCGCCGCTGGCGACGTGGTGCGCGAACCAGCCCGAGACGACGGACGCGCCGACCGTGTTGGCGGCGCCGAGGAGGAGCTCCTTCTTGCGGGCGGCGCGCGACGGCCAGCGCGACGGCTGGGTCTTCCACTCGACGGCACGATCGCGGCGCCGGTAGTAGCGCCACTCGAGGTACCCGCCGATGCCGAAGAGCATCCCGAGGCCGCCCGCGATCGCGACGGCGATGAAGCCGGCCAGTCCCATGTCCGCGCTTGTACGCCGTTTCGCTGACGAATGTCAATGACTATCGTCAACGCGCAGGACGCCCGACGACGTTCCACGGCTGGCGCTTGAGCTCCCTGGTCAGCTCCTTCACGTCGTCGACGAGCTCGAGGTCGGCGGCGAACGCGGCGATGGCGCCGCGGCCGCCGGTGGCGTCGGCGAGCGCGCCGCGGGCCGAGACGGCGAGGCGCTCGGCGGCGGCCAGCACGTGGTCGGTCCGGGCGAGCAGCTCGTGCACCCGCGCGTCGACGGGCGCACCGGCGGCCACGCCGGCGGCGTCGAGGCCAGCGCGCAGCTGCGCGACCTGGACGCGCAGGTCGCCGGCGGTGACCTCGATCGACGCGGCCAGCCGCTCGGCGCGCTCGACGAGCCGCCCGATCCGGGCGGGATCGAGCCCGCCCGCGTCGAGCGCGGCGGCGATCGCCTCGACCGTACCGGCCGCCTCCCCCACCGCCGCGCGCATCGCAAGGCCGGCGCCCGGACGCGGATCGAGCGAGTCGACGGTGGCCGCCAGCCGGGCGGCGGACAGCTTCATGTTCGCGACCGGCGGCTGGATCGCGTCGAGGAAGCGACGGACCTCCTCGAGGTTCTCCCACGTCCGCTGCAGCACGTTGTCGAGGCTCGGCGGATCGATGCCGGTGACCTCGTCGCCGTCGCGGAGCGGCCGGCCGGGCTCACCCGCCGGCGGGCCGATCGCGATGTAGCGCGGCGCCAGCATGCTGCGGGCGTCGACGAAGAACTCCGAGTTCGCCGGGATGCGGGCGGCCCAGGCCGGATCGATGCGCACGACGGCGACGACGCTGGCCTGGCCGCGCGGGCCGGGCGGCGCGCGCCGGTCGCGCACGAGGCCGATCGACTCGACGTGTCCGATGTCGTTGCCGGCCACGCGCACCGACGCTCCCGCCGGCAGGCCGACGACGACGCCGAAGCGCACGCGCACGGTGATCCCGTCGCTGCCGAGCTGCGGCAGCACGATCACGACGAAGACCACGGTCAGCGCCGCCGCGACCAGCACGGCCGCGCCGACCCGTCGGGTCAGTCGCTCGTCATGAACCGCCAGCGGCATGAGAAGGTCACTCCTTCCAGATCAGCTTCCACGGGTTGCGGCGCAGGTCGCGCACCATCTCGCGGATGTCCTCGTAGACCTCGCGCTTCGCGAACAGCGCGCCGACCGAGCCCTTGCCCTGCCGCAGGTCGGTGACGGCGCCGTTGGCGTTGCGCAGGAGCGCGCCGGCCTCGTCGGCGGCGACCGCGGCCCGGTCGACGGCGCCGAGGGCCCGCTCGACGCGACCCTCGGTGGCGAGGGCGAGGACGCGGGTGCCCTCCTTCAGCACGCCGGTCGCGGGCGGGCCGACCTCGCCGAGCGTGCGCTCGGCGGTGACCAGGAGCGCGTCGGTGTCGCGCAGCGTCTTGTCGAGCACGCGCGGGTCGAGCCCCTGGTCGACCTTGGCCAGCACCTCGGTGCTCTCGAGCGCGAGCCCGGTCACGGCGTCCATGAGCTTGCCGACGCGCGGGCGATTCTCCACGAGGATCGCGTCGACCTGGTCGACCGCGTGGGCGGCGTTGGTGAGGACCAGCGCGATCTTGTCCTTGTCCTCGCGCATCACCATCGTCATCAGATCGAGCAGCTCGTAGAGGCGCGCGACGACGAGGTCCGTGCGCGGCGGGTTCACGCCGACGACGATCGAGCCGGGCGCGAGCGGCGGCGCGTCCCAGTCGTCGCCGGGGACGATCTCGACGTACTGCTCGCCGAGCACGCCGGCGGTGTTGATGAAGAGCTCGGCGTCCTGGCGGATCGACTCGCGGGCGCGGTTCTCGATCCACAGCTCGACGCGGACGTGCACGCGGCGCCCGGTCCCGGGGTCGACCTTGCCGCCCTTGAAGACGACGTCCTCGACGCGCCCGACGGTGATGCCCGACACCTTCACCGGCGCGCCCGGCTGCACGTTCCCGCTGTAGTCGTAGTCGGCGTACAGCGTGTAGCCGCTCGACAGCGAGCACTTGCCGAGGACGAAGATGAAGGCGGCGAACAGGATCATCGCGCCCACCATCAGGAGGCCGACCTTGTACTCGACGCCGCTTTCGTGCATCTGGGACTCCTTAGAAGCCGGGGGTCTCCATCGGTCCGGTCGCCCGGCCGTGGATGAACTGGGAGACGACGGGATCCGCGGACGCGCGGATCTCGGCGGGGGTGCCGCAGGCGCGCACGCGGCCCTGGTAGATCAGGGCGATGCGGTCGGCGATCGAGAAGATCGACGCGAGGTCGTGCGACACGACCATGGCGGTGACGCCGCGCCGATCGGCGAGCTCGCGGATCAGGCGATCGATGCGGCGCGCGCTCTGCGGGTCGAGGCCCGTCGTCGGCTCGTCGAAGAGCACGACCTCGGGCTCGAGCGTCAGCGCGCGGGCGATCGCCGCGCGCTTGCGCACGCCGTCGGAGACCTCGGCGGGGAACCGATCGGCGAGGCCGTCGAGGTGGACCTCGGCGAGGCGGCGGCGGGCGTCGGCCAGCGCCGCGGTGGCGCCGAGCCCGCGGTGCTTGCGCAGCGGCAGCGCCACGTTCTCGGCCAGGGTCATCGCGTCGAAGAGCGTCGCGCTCTGGAAGACCATCGCGACGCGGCGCCGGATGTCGCCGTAGGCGCGCTCGGGGAGGTGGTCGATGCGCACGCCGTCGAGCCAGATCTCGCCGGCGTCGACGCGAAGGAGGCCGACCAGGTGCTTGATCGTGACCGACTTGCCGACGCCCGAGGTGCCGACGACGAAGAGGACCTCGCCGCGTGCGACCGCGAGATCGAGGCCGGCGAGCACGGGCTTGCCGCCGAACGCCTTGTGCACGCCGGCCATGCGGATCATCAGATGGCTCCGAACGCGCGCATGGCGATGAACGAGATGATGAGATCGAGGACGATCACCGCGAAGCTCGAGCCGATCACGGCCGCGGTCGTGGCGGCGCCCACGCCCTCCGAGCTACCCCGGGCGCGCAGGCCGCAGAAGCCGCTCACGATCGGGATGGCGGCGCCGAACGCGGCGGCCTTGATGAGCCCGACGAGCACGTGCACCGGCTCGACCGTCGACACGTCGAAGAAGATGCGCGGGTTGATCTGGAACGAGTAGTAGCCGGTGGCGCCGCCGGCCGCCCACGACGCCGCGATGCCGAAGATCGACAGGAGCACCGTCATGACCACGCAGGCGAGGAAGCGGGGCACGATCAGGTACCGCACCGGGGTCACGCCCGACATGCGCAGCGCGTCGAGCTGCTCGGTCACCTTCATCGAGCCGACCTCGGCGGCGATGCCGGCGCCGACGCGGGTGGCGAGCATCATCGCGGTGAGGCTCGGGCCGACGCCGGTGACGAGCAGCTTGATCCACTGGGCGCCGACCTGGTTGCGACCGTCGACCACCTTCGTGGTGAGCAGGCAGGTCTGGTAGACCATCACCATCCCGACGAAGCCCAGGGTGACGAGCACGAAGACGAGCGAGCGGTTGCCGACGAAGTACATCTGGCGGGCGATGCCGCCCGCCGGCCGCTTCCCGCGCCAGTAGCCGAAGACCGCGCCCGACGCCGTCTGCGCCGCGACCGAGCCGAGCTCCGCCGCCGCCGCGACGCTCTCCAGCGTGCGGGCACCGATGCGGGTGATGGCGCGACGGGTGCGGGTCATCTCACGAGGTCAGGTAGGTCATGAGGAAGTCGAGGAAGCAGATCGAGACGGCGGCGCTCACCACCGACGCGTTGACGGCCTTGCCCACGCCGATCGCGCCGCCGCGGACGGTGAGGCCGAAGTAGCAGGACGCGAGCGCGATGGCGGCGCCGAAGACCAGCGACTTGCCCATGCCGTGCAGGAAGTCGGCGAGGCCGATGTTGTCGACGAGGCTGTACCAGATGGTCAGCGGGTGGATGTCGAGGAGCGCGTGCGACGCGAGCATCACGCCCAGGATCGCGACCGCGTCGCCGACCATGGTCATGACCGCGAGCGTGATCATCATCGCGAGCACGCGCGGCACGATCAGGTAGCGGATGGGGTCGATCGCGAGCGCGAGGAGCCCGTCGATCTGATCGGTGACCGTCATCGTGCCGAGCTCGGCGGCGTTGTTGGCGCCGACGCGGCCCGAGAACATGAGCCCGATCATGAGCGGGCCGACCTCGCGCAGGACGGCGTACCCGGTGCCCCAGCCGACCAGCCCGCGCGCGCCGTACTGCTGCACGAAGGCCGCGAACTGGATGACCATGAGCGCCCCGACGAAGAGCGCGGTCATGGTCACGATGGGCAAGGACCGGTAGCCCATCTTGTAGAGGTTCCTGACCAGCTCGCGCCCGTCGAGGGACGGAGGCAGGAGCGAGCGGGCGACCTGGAAGGCGAGCACGACGATGCCGCCGGCGTCGCGCGCCGCGGCCATCGTGGCGCCGCCGATCGCCGACATCGAGCCGCGGAAGAGCCCATGCGGGGCGGCCGGCGGCGTCGGGGTCACGGCGTCCCCCGCGCGAAGTCGCGCACGCGCGCGTCGTCGGCGTCGCGCAGGCGCGCCGACGGCCCGACCCAGCGCAGGCGCCCGTCGTCGACGAACGCGATCGTGTCGGCGAAGCCGGCGACCGCGTCGACGTCGGACGACACCACCACCGCGGTCGAGCCGCGGGTGTCGTGGTCGGCGCGCAGGAGCTCGTAGATCTTGGCGGTGGTCACCGGATCGAGGCCGGCGGTCGGCTCGTCGTAGAGGACGACATCGGGCATGGCGACCGTGGCGCGCGCCAGGCCGACGCGCTTCTTCATCCCGCCCGACAGCTCGGCCGGCAGCTTGCGCTCGGAGCCGGCGAGCCCGACGGCGCGCAGGCGGGCGGCGACGCGCGCCGCGATCTCGGGCGGCGCGACGATGCCCTCCTGCACCAGCGGGAACGCGACGTTGTCGGCGACGCTCAGGAAGTCGAAGAGCGCGCAGTTCTGGAACAGCATCCCGATCCTGCCGGCGACGCGCACCAGCCCGGCCTCGGGGCGGTAGAGGCCCGCGAGGATCTTGAGCAGGACGCTCTTGCCCGCCGTGGCCGGGCCGATGATGCCGAGCCGCGCGCCGCGCGGGACCCGCAGGTCGACGCCGCCGAGGACGGCGCGCGCGCCGAACCGCTTCCCCACGCCGACCAGCTCGATCGCGAGCACCGGGCGCGCCTCAGTACTCGATCATCAGCCGCACCCCGCCGCCGAGGATCCAGCCCCCGAACGCGAAGCCCGGGAAGCCGGGGTTGTTGGTCTGGAGCCCCGCGCGGTTGGGCACGGCGGTGCCGAGCACGTCGACCGCGTCGTCGGGGACCTCGTCGACCACGAGCTCGGGGTTCGACGGGTCGATGAACTTGGTGGCGTGGGTGTGGAAGACGCGGTGGGCGAGGAGGTCGACGCCGGCGCGGAAGCGGCTGCCCCAGAGCGTGAACGTGGTCTCGACGCCGCCCGAGGCGCCCAGGCGATCGCTATCGGCGTAGTTGGTGCGGCCGGTCTGCGGCGGCACCGGCGTCGGCACGAAGGCGAGATCGAGGCGCGCCGCCAGGTCGCCGGTGCGGAAGCGCACGCCGGCCGCCGCGGACAGCGTGTCGGACCAGCCGTAATCGCCGCCGGGGTTGTCGTCGTGGCGGTCGAGGTACTGCGACCAGCGGGCGTAGCTCACCACGCCGGTGGCGGCCACCGCGTCGGTGAGCTGGTAGCTGCCGCCGGTGGCGATCGTGAGCGGCATGTACGAGTGCGTGAAGTGGAGCGTCGTCGACTGCTCGGAGCCGGTGGCGAGGGTGTAGTTGAAGCCGGTCGAGATGCGGAACGCCTGTTCGGTGTGGAGCGTGGCGGCGACCCGCGCCTTCTTCACCGGCGCCCAGGCGACGCCGAGGTGCGGGGACACCGCCGCCTGCACGGCGATGTCGGAGTCGAGCAGCACCGTGTCGAGGTTGTTGAGGTTGGAGACGTAGACCGGCGCCGACGCCTGGTTGGCGAGCGACAGCGTGAACGTCGCGCCGACCGAGAGATCCTTGCGCACCTTGACGCCGCCGCCGAAGGCGAGCGACGTCGCGGTCAAGCGATCGCCGTAGAGCTCGGGGTGGACGCTGTTCGAGAAGTACTGCTCGCGCTCGTCGTTGTAGAAGGCCTTGGCGGTCGTGAACTCGCCGAGAGGGATCATCGCGAACAGGCCGAGGACGACGCGCTTCTTGAAGATGGGCGCGACCAGGCCGACCGTCTGGTAGGCGCGGGTCTGATCGCCGGAGCCGCCCGCCTGGCGCGGCCGCGGCGCCAGCGTGTCGTTGCCGTTCTGCAGCCACGCCGTCGGCAGCGTGGGATCGGCGATGCCCTGACCCGTGGCCTCGTGGCGGAAGGACTCGGGGCCGCGGCCGTCGACCGCGGGGACGTCACACGCGCCGCCGGCGCACAGCGCCGAGGTGCCGCGGCCGTCGACGATGACGCCGAGCTGCTGCCCGACGATGTAGACCCCGAGGGCGAAGCCGTCGGCCGCGTCGGCGAGGAGCGCCGGGTTGAAGTACGCCGCCGCCGGACCGTCGGCGTTGACGCGCGCGGTGAGGCCGCCCTGCCCGCTCGGATCGCCGACCAGCTCGAAGAGCGGCGACGCCGCGGCGGCCGACGGCAGGGCGAGCGCCGCCGCGGTGATCAGGGTGCCGATGCGCGAATGGATCATGTTCTACTACCAGGTCTGCATCGCGAGCTGCTGGACGTTGCGGCAGGTCTGGAGCGCGGCGTCGGGCCCGCTGTCGACCACGGTGAGCGTGTCGGCGCGGGCGTAGCGAGCCCAGCCGTTCCCCGACGGGGTCGCGGTGGTGCGGAGGAGCGGCGCGGTCTGCGTCGAGATGCCTTCCTGCGAGTCCCAGACCACGGAGATGACACCCTGGCCGCCGAACTCGGCGGCGAACCTGGGGACGCGCCCGGAGTGCTCGTTGTAGTCCCGCTGCGCGACGTAGCGGTTGCCCAGGCCGCTGCGCAGCGTGATGCCGTGCATGTTGTCGGCGTCCCAGTCCTCCATGCCGGGAGGCGCGGTGGGCAGCGCCGGGAACTCGGAGAGCGGCTTGTCGGGGTCACCGACGCTCCACGAGGCCGCCAGGTACATCGCCTTGCTGGCGCCGCGCAGGTTGTACATGCGGTCGAGCACGAACTCGCAGCTCTGGCCGTCGTTGGACAGCTTGAAGGTGCCGCCCCGCCCCGGCCCCGCCATCTCCTGCTCGGCCAGGGCGCCGAGCGTCGCGTCGTCGAGCGTGACCGTCGTGGTCCCGTCGACGACGAAGCCGCAGTTGAGGGCCCGGGTCGCGGTGAAGCGGTCGCCGGTCTGGGTGAACTCGTAGAAGTACCAGTTGGTCGTGTTCTGGTTGGCGCCGAGCGCGACCGACACCGTGTGCTGCTCGCCGATCCAGCGGCCGGTCATGTCACACGGCTGGTCGCCCACGTCGGCGTCCGGCCCGCTCGGTCCGTCCACCCCGCCGCTGTCCACGCCGTCGTTGCCCGCGATGCCGTCCTGCTCGCATCCGCTGACCATGATCGCAACAGTCAGGACACGAACCCAGCAGCGCATCGGAAACCCCCTTGACTCGCGCGCCGGACTAGAACATGTTTCACCGCGGGAGGCAACCAGGATTCAGCGCGCAGCGTTCATCGTCGTGCTCGTCGTCGCCGCGTGCCGGATCGGCGAGCACATCGCGGAGCCGCCCGTCGACGCTCCCGCCGGAGGCGCGGTCGACGCGGCCGAGATCACGGACGCGGCCATCGACGTGGCCGAGGGCACACCCGGGCTCACCGCGACGATCGGCGAGCGCCCCGAGGTCACCGGCAGCTGCGGCGCGCTCGACGACCGCGCCGAGATGACGGACCGCTTCGACCCGCCGGTGCAGCAGCAGGTGGTCACCGCCGGCTGGGAGTTCGACACCGACGCCGACAGCTACAACCACGTCTCCTACGGCTTCATGCCCAACTGGCCGAGCGCGCAGTCCGGGCGCTTCAGCGTCCGCTTCCGCGGCACCGTGCACCTCGAGGCGGGCGCCCACTGCTTCTCCGTCGACATCGGCGCCACCGGCACCGACATCATCAACGGCCGGAACGGCTGCGGGCAGGTGTGGGTCGCGGGCGCGAGCAGCGCCACCGCCGAGACCGGCTACGAGGCCGCGACCGCCGGCCCGGCGACGGGCTGCGTCGACATCGCCACCGCCGGCCCGACCGAGCTCGACGTCGTCTTCTGGTACTTCAACATCTTCGAGCGCGCCCGCCTGTCGGTGCGCCACTGCGCCGGCGCCGGCTGCACCCCGGCCGAGCCGCTCAGCGCGATGCAGCTGCGGCCGCTTTAGCGGCGCGCGTCTGCTCTCTCGCCTCCATGTCCATCGCCTTCAGGTAGAGGCGGGCGGCGGTGCGCACGTGCTCGAGGATGTCGGCCTGGTTGTGGAGCCCGGCCGACCAGCCGATGAGCGACGCGAACCAGTTCTGCTGGAGGAGCAAGGCGAGCGTCTGCTCGCGCTCGGTCGGCGGCACCGCGGCGGCGTCGCCGTAGCTGAGCGAGCCCACGCCGCGCAGGGCGGCGATGATGAGGCCGTTCATGCGCCCCTGGTACGCGACGACGTGGCGCGCGACCTCGGGCTGGCCCGACGCCATCGCGCGCAGGACGGCCCGCGCGAAGTGGGGCCGCCGCACCAGGGCGCGGGTGAGCAGCGAGTAGAACGCGACCAGCCGATCCTCGGCGGTGTCGCCCTTGACCGGCCCCTTCTCCAGCTTGCGCTCGAGGCGCTCGGTCTCGCGGGCCAGCGCCGCCGAGAGGATGTCCTCTTTGCTGCGGAACCGCTTGTAGAGCGTGCCGAGCGCCACGCCCGCCCGGGCCGCGACGTCGCGCTGGCGGACGTTGTCGTAGCCGCCTTCCTCGGCGAGCGCGATCGCGACGTCGAAGATCCGCTCGAACATGCTGCGTTCCTTCTCGGTCGGCGTGCTCATCACCCATCACTCTCGCACCCGCGTGCTGGAACGGCAAGTTCCGCTTGCGCCTTCCAACTAGAACATGTTCTATTCCTTGCGTACATGTGGTTCAAGAAGGCGCAGAAATGGCAGCTCGAGGTGGACGTGGTCGTCATCGGCAGCGGCGCCGCCGGCGCCGTGGCGGCGCTCGCCGCCCACGCCGGCAAGGCCAGGGTCGCCGTGCTCGAGAAGACCGACCGCTTCGGCGGGACCACGGCCGTGTCGGGCGGCGTCGTCTGGGTGCCCTGCAACAAGCACATGGCCGAGGTCGGGATCGCCGACTCGTTCGACGACGCGCTGGCGTACGTCACCCGCCTGACCGACGGCCGCAGTGATCCGGCGCTGGTGCGGCGCTACCTCGAGATCGCGCCGCAGATGATCGACTTCGTCGAGGGCGCGACGCCGATCGCGTTCAAGGCACTGGGCCGCTACCCCGACTACCACCCCGAGTTCGCCGGCGGCCGTCCCGGCGGGCGCTCGCTCGATCCCGGCCTCTTCGACACGAACCTCCTCGGCGCGTGGAAGGACAAGCTCCGCCGCTCGCCGGTGTTCGGCATGACCGCGATGTCGGTCAGCGAGGCGACCGACTGGGGGGTCTTCTCCAAGCCGTCCGCCCTGCCCTTCGGGTTGCTGGCCAAGCGCTTCAAGCAGGGCCTGGTCTGCTACGGCGGCGCCCTCTCCGGTGGCCTCCTGAAGGCGCTCCTCGATCGCGGCATCGAGCCGATGCTGTCGACCGGGGCCGACGAGCTCGTGGTCGAGGACGATCGCGTCGTCGGCGTCCGCGCCCGTCAGGGCGACAAGGAGCTCCTGATCGGCGCCCGGCGCGGCGTCGTGCTCGCCAGCGGCGGGTTCGAGTGGAACGAGGAGCTCTGCCGCCGCTTCCTCGGCGGGCCGCTGACGCACCCCAACAGCCCGCCGGGCAACGAGGGCGACGGGCTCAAGATGGCGATGTCGCTCGGCGCCGATCTCGGCAACATGAGCGAGGCGTGGTGGTGCCCGTCGCTGATGGTGCCGGGCGAGGAGTACGACAAGCGGCCGCTCCACCGCGGCGACTTCGCGACGCGATCGCTGCCGCACTCGGTCATCGTCAACCGCAAGGGCCAGCGCTTCGTCAACGAGGCCCACAACTACAACGATCTCATGAAGGCGTTCTTCGCCTTCGACCCGGTCGCGTACGAGCGCTCCAACCTGCCGGCGTGGATCGTGATCGACCAGCAGTACCTCGAGCGCTACGCGCTCCTCACGTACGTGCCCGGCATGCCGGTGCCCGAGTGGCTGGTCAGGGCCGACACGCTCGACGAGCTGGCGGCGCAGATCGGCGTCGACGCGCGCGGGCTCGCGGCGACGATCGCGCGCTTCAACCGCGCGGCGGTCGAGGGCGTCGACCCCGACTTCCGCCGCGGCGAGAGCGTCTACGATCACTTCTACGGCGACCCCGACCACAAGCCGAACCCCAACCTCGGCACGATCGAACAGGCGCCGTTCTACGCGATCCAGATCCATCCAGGCGCGATCGGCACCAAGGGCGGCGCGCGCACGGACGGCGACGCCCGCGTGCTCCGGCCCGACGGCACGGCGATCGCCGGCCTCTACGCCGCCGGCAACGTGATGGCGGGCGTGACCGGCGCCGGCTACCCGGGCGCCGGCGCGACGATCGGCGCGGCGATGACGTTCGGCTACCTCGCCGGCCGTCACGCCGCCAGCAGGAGCGTGTGATGCCCGAGGTCGAGTACACGACGAAGATGGCGCTGTCCCGCGCGCTCGTGTGGGACTTCGTCAAGGACATGAACAACTGGGCGCCGATGCTCACCGGCTACCAGCAGCACGAGATCATCGACGACAAGGACTCGATCTGGACGCTCAAGGGCGACGTCGGGATCCTGTCGCGCATGGTGCGGCTCAAGGCGCACGTGACCGAGTGGGTCGATCGCGACCGCGTCGCCTTCACGCTCGAGGGCCTGAACGAGAAGGTCGAGGGTGGCGGGCTCCTGGTGATGGCGGATCTCGTGAGCGACGCACCGCCGCCCCCGCCGCCGAAGAAGCGCTGGTTCGGCCGGCGCTTCCTCGACTGGCTGGCGCGCAAGATGTTCCGCCGCATGCACGGCGAGGGGCCCAGGCGCCTCGCCGCGCCGACGGCGGCCGAAGGCGGCACGCAGCTCACCTTCACGCTGCGCATGGACGCCGGCGGCCCGACCGGCCCGCTGGTGAACGCGATGCTCGGGCCCGCGCTCCTGCCGGCCGCCGAGGACCTCGCCAACAAGATCGCCGCGCACCTCGAGCGCGAGCACCTCGCCTCCGACGCCGCGGCATGACCCCGGTCGCCACGACGCCGGCCACGACCATCGGCGAGCTGCTCGCGCGCGCCGCGCGCGAGCGCCCCGACGACGTCGCGATCGCCGACGGCGATACGGTCATCACCACGGCCGAGCTGCACGCGCGCGCGCTCGCGGCCGCGCGTGGCCTCGTCGCATGCGGCGTCACCCGGGGCACGGCCGTCGGCATCTGGGCGCCGAACGGCTGGCGCTGGATCGTCGCCGCGCTCGGCGCGCACACGCTCGGCGCGATCGTCGTCCCCATCAACACCCGCTACAAGGGCGCCGAGGCCGCCCACGTCCTCGAGCGGAGCCGCGCGCGCGTGCTCTTCACCGTCGACGAGTTCCTCGGCGCGCGCTACCCGGCAATGCTGCGCGACGCAGGCGTCCCGCTGCCCGCGCTCCAGACCGTCGTCACGTTCGGCCCAGGCGAGGTGTCCTGGGACGACTTCCTCGCGGCCGGCGCGCGGGTCTCGCCCGACGAGGTCGCGCGCATCGCCGCCACGGTCACGCCGGACGACGTCGGCGACATCATGTTCACCTCGGGCACGACCGGCCGGCCCAAGGCGGTCCCCGCGACACACGCGCAGTCGCTCCGGGTCTTCGCCGACTGGGGCGCGCTCGTCGGGCTGCGCCGCGGCGACCGCTACCTCGTGGTCGCGCCGTTCTTCCACACGTTCGGTTACAAGGCCGGCTGGCTCGCCGCGCTCCAGGTCGGCGCCGTCGTCCACCCGCAGCCCCAGTTCGACGTCGAGCAGGTGATGGCGCGCATCGCCGCCGAGCGCATCACGGTGCTGCCGGGGCCGCCGACGCTCTACATGTCGTTGCTGAACCACCCGGCACGCGCGGCCGCCGACCTGTCGTCGTTGCGCCTCGCCGTCACCGGCGCCGCGTGCGTCCCGGTCGAGCTCGTGCGCCGCATGCGCAGCGACCTCGGCTTCGACACCGTCTTGACCGGCTACGGGCTCACCGAGACCACCGGCTGCGCCACGCTCTGCCGCGACGGCGATGACGCCGAGACCGTCGCCAGCACCTCGGGGCGCGCGATGCCCGGCGTCGAGGTCGCGGTCGTCGACGACGCCGGGCAGCCGCTGCCCGCCGGCACCGCCGGCGAGGTCGTCGTGCGCGGCTACAACGTGATGCACGGCTACGTCGACGACGAGGCGGCCACCGCCGAGACCGTCGATCGCGCCGGCTGGCTGCGCACCGGCGACATCGGAGTCCTGGACGAGCGGGGCTACCTGCGCATCACCGATCGCAAGAAGGACATGTTCATCGTCGGCGGCTTCAACGCCTACCCGGCCGAGATCGAGGCCGTCCTCCTCCAGCACCCGGCGATCGGTCAGGTCGCGGTGGTCGGCGCCCCCGACCAGCGCCTCGGCGAGATCGGGGTGGCGTTCGTCGTCCCCCGCCCCGGCACCACGCCATCCGAGGCCGAGCTCGTCGCCTGGTCGCGGGACCGCATGGCGAACTTCAAGGTGCCCCGGCGCTTCGAGATCGTCGACGCGCTGCCGCTCAACGCATCGGGCAAGGTGCTGAAGCACGAGCTGCGCGCCCGGGCACGTCCGCCCCGCTGAGCGTCCGCTGGCCGGGCCCTTGCAGCGCAGGGGATCACCATGCGCTGGGATCGAAGTCATACGAGCCCCGATCTCGAGGACCGCCGAGCGTACGGGCCCGCCCGCGGCGCACACCGGGGCGGCGGCAACCTGCTCGGTGTGATCGCGCTCCTCTCCCGCTTCGGCTGGAAGGGGATCGTCGTCGGCGTCGTCGTCGTGGGGCTGATGATGTTCGGCGGCAACCTGTGCGCCGGCGGAGGTGGCGGGGATCCGGCGCGGTCGAGCAGCGTGACCGACACCCGGGTCACCGCCGAGGAGGAGCTCGTCCGGTTCGTCGGGTTCGTCTTCGACGACGTCCAGCGGTACTGGCAGCGCGAGGTCTCCGGCTACGAGAAGGCGCGCATCGTCGTGTTCCGCGGCGCCGTCGATTCGGCCTGCGGCACGACCTCGTCCGCGGTCGGCCCGTTCTACTGCCCGCTCGATCACAGGGCGTACATCGACCTCGCCTTCTATCGCGAGCTCGAGCGACGTTTCGGCGCACCGGGCGACTTCGCGCAGGCCTACGTCATCGCGCACGAGGTCGGGCACCACCTGCAGAACCAGGCGGGCGCGCTCGGCCGGGGGGAGATCGACTCGGTCGAGACCGAGCTGCAAGCCGACTGTCTCGCCGGCGTGTGGGCCGCGAGCGCGCGCGAGCGCCAGCTCCTCGAGTTCGGAGACTTCGAGGAGGCGCTGGACGCCGCCGCGGCGATCGGCGACGACACGATCCAGAAGAAGACCCAGGGCTACATCCAGCCCGAGACCTGGACGCACGGCTCGTCGCGCCAGCGCGTGGCCGCGTTCCGCAGGGGCTTCGACGGCGGCGACGCTCGCACCTGTGGGCTGTGATTCAGAGATCGAGGTCCGCGGGCCGAGACGACATCGCCACCATCATCAGCATCACCGTGACGACCACGAGCTTGTTGGGTCCGGCGAGCGCGGCGAACAGGGTGCCGAGCCCGAACAGCGACGCCCCCACCACCATGACCACCGTGACGACGAGAGCATCCATGCCCCTAACCAGAGCACCCCGCGTGCCATCCGGTGGCGAGACGTCGCCGGCGGCGTGACCCGCCTCGCAAACGCTACTTGCCCGCGTCGCGTCCGTGCGCTCGCGCGCACCGGGCCTGGCAAGCACGTCCATCTCGGAGTGTGATCACGCGCGCGCAGGCCGCCCGCGGCGAGGAGGTCGCCGCCACCGCCGGATCACGTCCCCCAGACCCTGGGCGGGGGCGCGGCGCGCGCGAGCAGGTCGGCCATGACGCCGTCGAGCTCGCGCGCATCCCAGCGCGCGTCACGCTCGACCTTCGCGCCCGGACGCCAGCCGTCCTCGACGGCGATGACGCCGCCCGAGACGTCGAAGACCCGGCCGGTCACCGCGCGCGACTGCGCGCTCGCCAGCCAGGCAACCAGCGGCGAGACGTTCTCCGGCGCCATCGCGTCGAAGCCGCGCTCGGGCGCCTTCATCGCCTCGGCGAACGCCGCCTCGGTCATGCGCGTCCGCGCCGCCGGCGCGATCGCGTTGGCCGTGACGCCGTAGCGACCGAGCTCGGCCGCCTGCACGAGGGTGAGCGCCGCGATCCCGCCCTTGGCCGCGGCGTACGCTGCCTGGCCGATCGAGCCCTGGAGGCCGGCGCCCGAGGTCGTGTTGATGATCCGCGCGTCGACGGTCTCGCCGCGCTTGGCGGCGTCGCGCCAGTGGGCCGCGGCGTGGCGCGCCGGCGCGAAGTGACCCTTGAGGTGGACACGCATGACCGCGTCCCACTCGTCCTCGGCGGCGTTGGCGAACATGCGATCGCGCAGGAACCCTGCGTTGCACACGAGCACGTCGAGCCGCCCCCACGTCGCGATCGCCTGCGCGATCATCCGCCCGGCCCCGTTCCAGTCGGCGACGTCGTCGCCGCTGGCGATCGCGGCGCCGCCGGCCGCGATGATCTCGGCGACGACCTCGGCCGCGGGGCCGGTGGCGCCGCCGGTGCCGTCGCGCTCGACGCCGAGGTCGTTGACCACGACGCGCGCGCCGTGGCGCGCCAGCTCCAGCGCATGGGCGCGGCCCAGCCCGCGCGCGGCACCCGTGACGATCGCGACCCGGCCGTCGAGCAATGCTGTCATCTCGGTGGCCGTATATCACGCTTGTGCCCCAGATTGAAACATGTTCTATTTTGGGCCGTGAGGTTCGCGTTCACCGAGGAGCAGGAGGAGCTGCGCAGGAGCGTGCGCCGCGTCCTCGAGGCCGCGGGCGGGGTCGGGGCGGCGCGCCGCGTCGCCCAGGCGCCGGAGGCCAGCGGTGGTCACGACGCGACCCTGTGGCGCACGCTCGCGCGCGAGCTCGGGCTCGCCGGCCTGGCCGTGCCCGAGCGCTGCGGCGGCGCCGGCCTCGGCTGGGTCGAGGTGATCGGCGTGATGGAGGAGCTCGGGCGCGCGCTCGCCCCGGTGCCGTTCCTGTCGTCGTCGGTGCTCGCGACGGCGACGTTGCTCGCCTGCGGCACCGACGAGCAGCAGCAGGCGATCTTGCCCCCGCTCGCCCGCGGCGACGTCACCGCGACGCTCGCGTGGCTCGAGCTCGGCGGCGATCCCGATCCGGCGGCGATCACGACGACGGCGCGCCCGGCCCCCGGCGACCACGTCCTCCTCGACGGGCGCAAGCGCTTCGTGCTCGACGGGCACAGCGCCGACCTCCTCCTCGTCGTCGCCCGCGCGCCCGGCACGACCGGCGCCGACGGCCTCGCCGTCTACGAGGTGCCGGCCGGCGCGTCCGGCGTGCGGCGCCACCGCTTGCCGACGATGGACGCGACGCGCGCGCTCGCCGAGGTCGTCCTCTCCGACGTCCGCGTGCCGGCGGCGTCGCGGCTCGGCACCCCGGCGTCGTCCGGCTGGCCGGCGATCGCCCGGGCCATCGCGCGCGGTCAGGTCGCCCTCGCCGCCGAGCAGGTCGGCGGCGCTCAGCGGTGCCTGGACCTCGGCGTCGAGTACGCCAAGGTCCGCCACCAGTTCGGCCGCCCCATCGGCTCGTTCCAGGCGATCCAGCACAACCTCGCCGAGCTGTTCGTGCTCGTCGAGTCCGCGCGCTCGGCGGCGTACTACGCCGGCTGGGCCGCCGACCACGCGAGCGCCGACGAGGCCGACGAGACCGCGGCGTGCGCGGCCGCGTTCTGCGCCGATGGCTTCTTCCGCTGCGCCGCCGAGACCATCCAGGTCCACGGCGGGATCGGCTTCACCTGGGAGCACGACGCGCACCTCTTCTTCAAGCGCGCGCGCGCCGGCAAGACGCTGCTCGGCACGCCGGGCCATCACCGCGAGCAGCTCGCGCGCCGGATCCTGGACGGCGACGAGACGGAGGCGGCCTGATGCAGCTCCGCTTCTCCGCCGAGGACGAGGCCTTCCGCGCCGAGGTGCGGAGCTGGCTCGAGGCGCGGCTCGACGGCCCGTTCCGCCACTTGCGCGGGCGCGGCGGTCCCGGCCGCGAGCACGAGGTCGTCGACGAGCGGCGCGGCTGGGAGCGCGAGCTCGGCGCCGCCGGCTGGATCGGCCTCGGCTGGCCGGCCGCGGCCGGCGGCAAGGGCGCGCCGCTGCTCCGCCAGGTCATCTTCCACGAGGAGTACGCGCGCGCCCGCGCGCCGGGGCGTCTCGGCCACATCGGCGAGTTTCTGCTCGCGCCGACGATCGCCGCGCTCGGCACGCCCGCGCAGCAGGCCAGGTTCTTGCCGCCGATCGCGCGCGGCGAGCAGCTGTGGTGCCAGGGCTACTCCGAGCCGGGCGCGGGCAGCGACCTCGCCGGCGTCGCGACCCGCGCCGAGCTCGTCGGGCACACGTGGCGCATCACCGGTCAGAAGATCTGGACGTCGCACGCCCACCTCGCCGACTGGTGCTTCGTCCTGTGCCGGACCAGCGACGCGGCCCGCCGCCACGAGGGGCTCTCGTACCTGCTCGTGCCGATGCGCCAGGACGGCATCAGCGTCCGCCCGATCCGGCAGCTCACCGGCACCTCCGAGTTCTGCGAGGTGTTCTTCGACGGCGCGCGCACGCCGGAGGACCACGTGGTCGGCGCGGTGGGCGACGGCTGGAAGGTGGCGATGGCCACCCTCGCGTTCGAGCGCGGCGCCTCGACGCTCGGGCAGCAGATCGGCTTCGCCGCCGAGCTCGACGCGATCATCCACGCCGCGCACCACAACGGCGCCGATCGCGATCCGCAGATCCGGCAGCGCATCGCCGACGCGTGGATCGGCCTGCGCGTCATGCGGTGGAACGCGTTGCGGGTCCTCGGCCACGGCGCCGAGGGCGCGCTGCCGCGCGAGGCGCTGGGCAGCAAGCTGTCGTGGTCCACCTGGCACAAGCAGCTCGGCGAGCTGGCGATGGACGTGCTCGGCGCGGAGGCCGAGGTGATCGCGGCGGCGCCCTACGCGCTGACCCCGCTCCAGGAGACCTTCCTGTTCTCGCGCGCGGACACGATCTACGCGGGCTCGAGCGAGATCCAGAAGAACATCATCGCGGCGCGGGCGCTCGGCCTGCCCCGGGGATCGTGAGGGGGACCATGGCGCCCGGCGAAGACTTCACGCAGCGGTTCAAGGACGCGCTCGCCTCCTGGGCGTCGGGGGTCTCGATCGTCGCGACGCGCTCGGCCGGGCTGGTCCACGGCGTCACGGTCTCGAGCTTCGCGTCGCTCTCGCTCGAGCCGCCGCTGGTGATCGCGTGCATCGCGCAGAAGAGCAAGCTCCCGCCCATGGTGCGCGAGTCGCGCCGGTTCGCGATCAGCCTGCTGTCGCAGGAGCAGCACGACACCTCGGCGGCGTTCGCCCGCTCGGGGCGCGAGCCGGCCCCGAGCTTCGCCGGCATCGCCGAGGAGCGCACCGGCGCCGGCATGCCGATCGTCGCGGGCGCGATGGCGTACCTCGACTGCGAGCTCCACGCCGAGCTCGGCGTCGGCGATCACACGATCTTCGTCGGGCGCGTGGTCGAGGCCGTCACCCACGCCGATCGCTCGCCGCTCGTCTACTACCGGCGCAAGTACCGCCGGCTCGACGCCATCGGTTAGAACCGGCCGCGCAGGACGACCTGCCCGCCGCCGGGACCGATCGTTCCCTCGAAGCGCGGCGCGCGGGCGTCGCGGCGCCTGCCGATCACGTAGAGCGTCGTGCCGGTCGCGGCCAGCGCCAGGCCCGAGATCGCGAGCACCCGCGCGCGGGCGGCGGCGCGCTCGCCGTCGCGGTAGCGCGCGGCGTCCTCGTGGTTCCACGAGTGATCGCGCGGCAGCGCGTCGAGCTCGCCGGCGATCGCGTGCGCGCGGTAGCCGTCGATCGCGGCTCCCAGCAGCACCAGGGTGCCCGCGGTCGCCGCGCCGATGCCGTACGCGCGCAGCCGCGACCGGCGTTGCGTCGCGGCCTCGGCCCGCGCCGCCCCGACGCCGGCGACCGCCGCTGCGTCGGGTGACAGCGAGAGGATGGGGAGCGTGGCAACGGTGTCATCGGCGTCATCGCCGTCGTCGCCGTCGCTGATCTCGACCTCGACGTCGTCGTCCGCGGCCGCGAGCTCCTGCTCGAGCGCCGCGATGGTCTGCTGCGCGAGCGTGATGCGATGATCGTCGGCCGGGGCGGCATCCAGGAAGCGGCGATACGCGGCGATCGCGCTCCTCGCGTCGCCGGCACGGCGGTGACAGGACGCGATGTTGAACAGGAGGACGGGCTCGGGATAGAGCGAGTACGCACGCTCGAACGAGACGCGCGCGTCGTGATACATGCCGGCGCGGAAGGCGGAGGTGCCCTGCTCGACCTCGAGCTTGTAGGCGACGAGGGCGTCGGGGTTCCTGGGATCGGGCCTGGGCTCGCCGGATGCGACGCCGCCGAGGGCGCAGAGCGCGACGACGAACGCCAGGGCGCTAGTACAGCGTGGGGGGATCGACCGCGGCAAAACGATTCTCTCCGGCAGGAGGTGGGGATGGAGGCGAAGGCGAAGGCGAAGGCGAAGGCGAAGGCGAAGGCGAAGGCGAAGGCGAAGGCGGCGTAGGCGCGCTCTTCTTCGTCGTGCGCGATGGCGTCGGTGTCGCGCGCGACGGGCGCGCGCGCACCGGGGTCGCCGCTACGTCCGTCCTGGACGCAGGGGGCGAGACGCGCTCGACCGGCGCGCGGCGCTCGACGGCGGGCGCGGCCACGGGTGCGGGCTCGGGCGCGGCCTCCGTCGCGCCGATCGGGGAGGCGCCCGGCGCCGCGCGCCGCGATCCACGCGGCACCATCGCCGCGAAGATCCCGACGGCGACGGCGGCGCCGATCGCCACCGGGGCGACCCAGAGGTGCGCCCTGGCCGCCCGCAGGCGCGGCAGGTGGCGCGCCGTCTTCTCGCGCGTCGACACGGACTCCGCGGCGACCGGCTCGTCATCGCCGAGGTCGTCGCGCAGGTCCGGCAGGTCGGGGTTCGTGTCCTCGGTCTCGAACGCGCTCGCCACCGCGGGGAGGGGCATCCCGCAACGGCCGAGGTCAGCGGCGAGGTCGGCCATCGTCGGGAAACGATCGGCCGGCTTCTTCGCGAGGCAGCGATCGATGATCGACGACAGCGCCGTCGACACCGGCGCGAGCGAGGCCGCCGGCGTCGGCGCGCAGAACTGCTGCTCGACGAGCAGCTGCTCGGTGTCCGCCCCCGCGAACGGCAGGATGCCCGTGACCATCTGGTACATCACGACCCCGAGCGCGAACACGTCGACGCGCGGATCCATGCTGCCGTTGCCGTCGAGCTGCTCGGGCGCCATGTAGGACGGCGTCCCGAGCACGACACCGGTGAGCGTGCGTTCGCGACCCTCGTGGTCGCGCAGCGCGATCCCGAAGTCGAGCACCTTCACCCGCTCGCCGCCCGGCACGTCGGGATCGGGCACGACGTAGAGGTTCTCCGGCTTGAGGTCACGGTGGATCACGCCGGCGGCGTGCGTCGCGGCGAGGGCCGACGCGATCTGCCGCGCGAACACGAGCACCTTGGCCTCGGACAGCCGGCCGCGGCGGACCCGCGCGCTCAGCGGCTCGCCGACGAGCCGCTCCATCACGACGTACGCGCGCCCGTCGTCGCTCATGCCCACGTCGAGGACGCCGACGATCCCGGGGTGATGGAGGCCGGCGATGGTGAACGCCTCGCCGATCATCCGCCGCGCCATCACGCTGTCCGCGACGAGCTGCCGGTGGAGGACCTTGATCGCGACGGGGCGCCGCAGCGTGGTGTGCTCGCCTGCGTAGACCGTGCTCATCCCCCCCGAGCCGATCGGCTCGAGCACGCGATACCTCCCGAGGGTCTCCAGGCTCACGGCATCACGCGGTGCAAGGGGTGTTCCGCCCGCAACCCGCGGAACCGACACCCTGGGTGCGGGCGTGGACGAACCAAAGTGGGGGCGCTGCTCCCAGCGACGCGGGAGCGACGCCCATGATCTCGCGCTTCCTGGACGTTTTCCCGTGGCATCCCGCCTGCATTGTCACGTCTCGTCATGTTCGAACGCGCTTCGATCGGGCTGCTGGCGACCTCCCTCATCGCCTGCTTCGAACCCAGCCTGGAGGACGGCGACGTTCGATGCGGCGAGGCGGGCTGTCCGCCTGGCCTGACCTGCGCCGGCGATGGCGTCTGCCGCGTCACGACGGGCGACACCGAGAACACGGTGCTCGCGGTCGCGCGCGCGGGCGCGTCGGCCCAGCTCTGGGCCGCATGCGCCGACGGCATCCAGCTCGCGTGGGATCTCGACCACGTGCACGACGCGTCGTCGATCGCCTGGGGTGACAGCGACGGCCGCGACGGGCACCGCCGGCTCGCGATCGGCAGCAACGACGAGGAGCTCCGGGTCAAGACCGTCGACGGCGACCAGCTCCACGAGGAGTTCTCCTCGTGGCAGCTGCGCCAGGCGCGGGCCGTCGCCTGGGCCGACTACGACCGCGACGGCGACCTCGACCTCGGCATCTCGAGCGGGATGCAGTCGGTGCACGTCCTCGAGCAGCGCCGCGACGGCCTCGAGACCGAATGGCAGGTGAACAACATGGGCCAGCCGTACGGCCTCGCCTGGGGCGACGTCGACGGCGACGGCGCCGACGATCTCGCGGTCGCGGCGGGCAACGCCCGCGTGTACCGGAACCAGGGCAACTGGTTCGAGGACGTGTGGACCAGCCCCGCGCGCGAGGATCGCCGGAGCGTGCTCTGGGTCGACCTCGACGGCGACGGCGACGACGACCTGATCACCGGCGCGCTCGCCGGCCCGATCCGCGTCCACACGAACCAGGGCGGCGTGCTGACCGAGTCCTGGTCCTCGGGCGATGTCCTCCACGCGCCCGCGCTCGACGCCGGCGACCTCGACGGCGACGGCGACCTCGACCTCGCGGTCGCGGGCCGTGACCAGCCGTCCCGGGTCTTCCGCAACGACGGCGGCGTGCTCGTCCTGGCATGGATGACCGCCGCCCCGGAGACCACGGCGTCGATCGACTGGTTCGACGTCGACGGCGATGGAGATCTCGACCTGACCCTCGGCAACGTCGACGAGCCCAGCCGCATCCTTCGCAACGATCGCGGCACGCTCGTCGACTGGCTCACGCTCGACATCACCGGCGTGAACCAGCTCGCGTGGCACCGCTGGTCGCTCGAGGGTCACACGCCGGCGTGCGACGTCGCCGCCTGGCGCCAGTAGCGCGGCCTACGCCGCGTCGTCGTCGGGCGACGTGAGCCCGTACCGGCGCGCGAGCTCGCTCAGGTGACCGCGGTCCATCCGCGCCGCCCGGGCCGCGCGCGAGACGTTGCCGTCGTGTGCGGGCAGGAGCTCGCTGAGGTACTGCTTCTCCCAGTTGCTGGTCGCGCGCTGCTTCGCGGCGCGGAAGGTCATGTCGAGCTCCGACCTCGGCTCGGGCTCCTGCTCGGGGGGCGCGCCGACGAGCATGCGCTCGACGGCGCTGCGCAGCTCGCGCACGTTGCCCTTCCACGCGCCGCGCATCATCGCGCGCACGAGCTCGACCGGCGGCGCCGCATCGGGATCGCCGGACAGCTCGCGATGGAACGCGGCGACCAGCATCGCGATGTCGTCCTTGCGCTCGCGGAGCGGCGGCAGGACGGCTCGGACCGTGTTGAGCCGGTACCAGAGGTCGGCGCGGAACGTGCCCTGGTTGACGGCGCGACGCAGATCGCGGTGCGTGGCGGCGACGAGCCGCACGTCGACCGGGACCTCGCGGCTCGCGCCGACGCGGCGAATGACCCGCCGCTCGAGCGTGCGCAGGAGCTTGGGCTGGAGATCGAGCGGGAGCTCGCCGATCTCGTCGAGCAGGACGGTGCCGCCGCTCGCCGACTCGAAGAGGCCGACGCGCTGCTCGACGGCGCCGGTGAACGCGCCGCGCTCGTGCCCGAACAGCTCGGACTCGAGCAGCGTCGCGGGCAAGGCGCCGCAGTCGACCACGACGAAGGGGCGGCCGGCGCGCCGGCTGCTCTCGTGGATCGCCTCGGCGAGCGCGCTCTTGCCGGTGCCGGTCTCGCCCTCGAGCAGGATGGTCGCGTCCGACGGCGCGACCCGCTCGAGCATCGCGAACAGCCGGCGCATGGCGACGCTGCGACCGAGCACCCGGCCGAAGCGGTCGCGCTTCGACAGGGGCTCGACGTAGCTGTCGCCGAGGAGCTCGACGGCGAGCTCGGTGCCGCCGACGGTGATCGTGTCGCCCGGCTCGAGCTGCACGCTGGTCACGCGCCTCCCGGCGACGAAGGTGCCGTTCGTGCTGCCGAGATCCTCGCAGATGAGCCCGTCGTCGCCGACCTTGATGACGCAGTGGTGGCGGGACACACACGCGTCGCGGAGGCGAAGCAGCTGCCCCGGCGCCGAGCCGACCGTGACCTCGTCGGTCGCGGACTCGACGGGACCGGGATCGTGCGGACCGTCGAGGACCGTCACCCGGAAGCGAGCGATCTCCACACGATCACGCGTGAGGCGGCGAGTCGACACTCATCGAACGTTCAGCAACCGCCGTGCCACCGCGTCCGCGTCCAACGCGGCGCGGACTTGGCTCGCCGGCGGCGTCTCGCCGGCGAGCGATGCGGGGTCCGACCGACAGCCTGCGGGGACCGACGTCCCACCGCGTCGACGACCGAACGACGACTGAACGAAGTTTGCACAGCTACAGGTGGCCGTCGCCCGCGACCTCGTCGACCGCGAAGATGTCGCGATCGATCCCGAGCGGCAGCTGCGTCCACGTCTCGCCGCCGTCCGCCGTGTGCATGACCACGCCGTCGTCGCCGGCCGCGAGGCCGACGCCGCGCGCGTTGATATGGATCGTGCGGAGCGTTCCGGTGGCGATCGTGGACTCGGCGATCGTGTCCGCGGCCGAGACGCGCACCAGGAGGCCGTCCGCGCCGACCGCCATCGTCTCACCCGCGCCGGTGACCCACGCGTCGTACAGCTCGGCCTCCCGGCCGAGATCGATCGATCGCCAGGTCAGCCCATGGTCGTCGCTCCGCAGGATCGTGCGGCCGGCACCCGCGACCACCGCGTGCGCGCCGTCGTGCGACATGGCGACCACCCGCGCGCCGGCGAGCGACGTCACCGAGGTGAAGCCGTCCACCGCGGCGTCGTGGCGCCAGACGCCGCCGCTCGACCCGAGGGCGAGCGCGACCCCGCCATGAGCCGCGGACACCGAGCTCCACGACGCCGACGGCTCGACCGGCAGCGGAGCCCACGTCGTGCCGCGGTCGGGAGAGCGCAGGAGCAGGCCGTCGCCGGCGACGTACACGGCGTCGTCGGCCGCCGCCACCGATCGGAGCGTCCGCGTCGTGTCGAGATCGATCACCTCCCAGCTGGCGCCGCCGTCGAACGTCCGCAGGAAGGTGCCGAGCTCGCCGACAACGAAGGCGGTGTCGAGGCCGCGGCACGCGATGCCGAGGAGATCGTGGTCGCTGTCGAGATCGTAGCCGGGACCGAGCGTCCCCGACGTCTCGACCGCGGCCATGAGCCCGTCTTCTCCGACGAGCCAGCCGCCGCCGGGGCCGGGTCCCGGGCTGCCACCATCCTTCTTCTTGCAACCGCCGATGGCGAAGAGGGCCGAGGCGAAGAGGGTCGTTGCGATCTGAACCTTCATTGGAAGCGCTCCGTGGTTGTGGTGCCGCTCTGCTCTGCAAGCGCGGATCCCGATCGCGATCACCGCGCCACCCCGATCTTACGAGCTCTGTGGCGGACGCGCGTCGGCCCGCGTGGGACTACGCGCCCACGGTCTGTCGGCGCGTCCCGACAAGCGCGCGCGCTGAACCGCGCCTCGATCGCGCTCATCGCTGATTCCATTGCCACGCGCGCGCTGGACTCGCGGTTGCAGAACCGCCGAGCATGACCAGATCACTCGCGCTCTTCGTCGTGGTCGCCGGGTCCATCGCGCCAGCTTGCTTCGGCGCACCTCCCGATGGAGGAGGAAGCGGCGATCCGTTGACGGATCCCGAGTGCCAGCTCGACACCGAGGGCGAGAAGGAGCCCGGCTTCCCCTACGACGTGAACACGTTCACGACCGCGGTGATGCCGATCATCTCGGGCAGCTGCGCGCTCGCGGGCTGCCACGGCTCACCGACGGGCCAGGGCGACTTCACCGTGTGGAAGGACGCGCGGCCTGGCGACTGCGACTTCGGCAAGACGTTCAACCAGGTCGTGCGCAAGATCGATCTGACGACGCCGGCGAACAGCCGGATCGTCGCGGCGGTCTCCGGGGGCTCGGCGACACACCCGTTCTCGTTCGCGGCCGACGCGGGCCAGCTGACGGCGCTGCGCGCGTTCGTCGACGCCGCCGCCGAGCGATACGCACGCGAGGGCGGCGGCGTCACCCCACCGCCAGGTCCGAGCCCGTTCGACTACGACGTCTACCAGACGCAGATCCAGCCGGCGCTGAACGCCGCCGGCTGCGCCACCACGGGCTGCCACGGCAGCGCCGCCGGCGGCTTCACGTTGAAGCCGCAGCCGGCGTCGGCGAGCTCGGACATGGAGTCGAACTTCGTCGCCGTCACCGCCCGCACCAGCCTCGAGAACCCTGCGGGCTCGACGGTGTACGTGCGCGCGACGGTCAGGCACGCCTCGGGACAGTCCACGCAGATCACGCCCGAGGCCGCCGCGGCGATGCTGGCGTGGATCGAGGACGCCAAGCAGAACGCCGGCAACCCACCGCCGGGCGGCAACCCGACCTGCGCCCCGGTCGACCGGTTCAACCTCGGCGTGTTCCGCAGCGAGGTCCTGCCCATCCTCTCCGGCGACCTCGATCTCAACGTGCCCGGCGGCCAGGGCCGCGGGGCCGGCTGCATGTCGGCCGCGTGCCACGGCATCGACCGCGGGCCCGGCGCGCTCTCCCTCGTGCCCACCGCCGATCCGTCGACGCTGCTCCAGAACTTCGCCTGCTTCGTCAACCTGGCGTCGCCGTCCTCGTCCGAGATCCTGGCCTGCCCGCTCGACGATCCACGCTGCCGCCGCTACCCACACCCGGGCCAGGACGTGCTGCAGGGCGCGAACGACCTCAACTATCAGCGCCTGCTCGCCTACGTCTACGGCGCCAAGGTCGACGTGTCACCGCTCGACTTCGCGTTCTTCGTGCGCCGCATCAACCCCATCTTCAACGACGTCCTCGCCGTCGAGAACGGCGCGCAGGGCCGGAGCTGCAGCGACGCCACCGCGTGCCACGGCGTGACCGTGGCCGGCCAGGCGCCGCCCAACGGCTCCGACTTCCCGATCATCCCCAACGCATCGGACGTCGGCCGGCTCAGCTTCAACTTCGTCGCGGCGACCGGGTTCGTCAGCTTCCTCAACCCGCGGCAGAGCTCGCTCTTCCTCTACCCGACCGACGAGATCGCCAACCGCGCCGACAACCCGCTCGCCACCGGCCTACCCCACCCCGGCGGCCGCGACTTCGACGTGAACAGCGACTTCGCCCTGGCGATCCTGCAGTGGGCCGGCGGGCTGCGCCCAGACGGCAACGGCTTCCAGCGCAACTGGCTCGTCGTCGGGGACTTCGCCGCGACGCGGGTGAGCGACCCGACGCTCATCGACGAGCCCAGCGTCACGCCGCAGATCTTCGACCCCGGCGGCGGGGCCTTCAACCGCGGCGAGTGGGACGGCCTCTTCGCCAGCCGCGCCGAGGTCGACCTGAACCTCGCCTTCCCGCGCAACGCGTCCAGCGGCCGCGTCGCCTACGCCGTGTCGTACGCGATCAATACCGTGCCGCGCCCGATCACGGCGCAGCTCATCGTCCAGACCGGCAACCCGATCCGCGTCTACGTCGACGGCCTGCTCGTGGCGCAGAACGACCAGGGCGGCGGCGCCACCGCGCTCGTCAACCTGTCCGCCGGCGGCGCCGGCGTCGCGCCCAGGCGGATCATGATCAAGCTGCTCCAGCGCGCCGAGGACGCGCGCTTCGCCTTCACCGCCCAGCTCCGCGACGAGCTCGGCACCCTGCTCACCGATCGCACCGGCGAGCTCGTGTTCACGCTCGGCCCGAAGGGAGGCATCTGATGTCGACGCTCCGCACCACGCTCGCGATCGCGCTGTCGATCGCTCTCGGACTCTCCTTCGCCGTGACCGCCGCCGGTTGCGTCGCCAACGTCGGCGGCCCACCGGGCGGTGGTGGTGACGACGACGGCCCCGCGCCGCCGCCGCCGCCGCCGCCCGAGCCGCCGCCGCCGTCGCCCGCCGTGTACAAGCGCGGCTCGCTGCAGCCGGTCTTCCAGTACACGCCGCGCGGCGAGTACGGCCGCTTCGTCGAGGGCGGCGTCACCATGGCCGACGCCGACTTCGTCTCGACCGCCGGCAACTTCGTCACCGCGTCGCAGAAGATGGACGAGCTCGGCGCGCAGATCGCCCGCGAGCGCGGGGTGGCGAGCCTCAACCTCATCCCGCGCGCCGAGGACCGCCAGCGCGCGCAGCAGATCCCGTTCCGCGGCAACCCGTCCGACGTCGACGTCATCCGCGTCGACGGTCGGCGCAAGGCGTACATCCCGCTCGGCGGAGACCTGATGACGCCGGGCAACGAGGTCGCCGCCGTCGATCTGGCGAACGGCGCCGTCACCCGCATCAAGGTCGGCGTCCGTCCCCAGCGCGTCGCCATCCACCCCGCGGGCCTGGTCTTCGTGTGCAACCAGTACTCGAACTACATCAGCGTGATCGATCCGCGCACCGACCAGCCGCTGCGCAACGCGCAGGGCAACCCGGTCGAGATCGCGACCGAGTACTACTGCACCGACCTCGCCTTCGTCCCGCGCAGCGTCGCCGCGCCCGACGTCGACGAGCAGGACCTCTACGTCGCCAACGGCTGGCGTGCGAGCGTGCTCAAGTACGGGCTCACCGTCACCCGCGACGGCCTCTCCGACGACCCGGTCGACGTCCGCGTCACCAACCCGGTGAACCCGACGCCGGCGAACCAGCCCGCGGTCGAGATCACCGGCGTCGGCTCGAACCCGTTCCGCCTCAGCCTGGCGCAGAACCAGCGCAGCCTCTACGTCGCGAACAACCGCGGCGGCGAGCTGGCCCTCGTCGACCTCGCGTCCAACGGCGTCAAGCGCATCGCGGTCAACGCGCCGGTGCCCGACATCGTGCAGGTCAACGACATCGTGATCGTGCCGACGACCACGATCGATCGTGGCCTGCCCGACGGCGGCGACCAGCAGCCGACGCAGATCACCGCGGCGCCCGTGCGCCTCACCGGCATGGACGGCAACCAGCACGTCGCGCATCCCGGAGCGCTCTTCGACAACACCAAGGCCTACAACTTCGAGGACGTCCGCAACGGCGTGCTCACCATCGACGCCCAGCTCCCGCTCGGCGGCACCCAGACCTACTTCACCGACGACGTCTCGCCGGAGCCGAACTTCGTGGCCGGCCAGAAGATCCTCCAGGGCGCCCTGCCGCAGGCGGTGGTCGTCAACGCGGCCCGGACCCGCGCCTACCTGGCGCTGTCGGGCTCGGACGCGGTCCAGGAGCTGTCGATCCGCGCCGGCGCCCTGCGTCTCACCGATGGTCCGACGCCGCTCTTCCGCACCTCCGAGCGGCCGTTCGCGCTCGCCCTCGACGAGCAGGCCGGCGAGCTGCTGGTCGCGACCTGGGGCGGCGAGGTCCTCGAGGTGTTCGACCTCGATACCGCGCTGCGCCTCCGCCGCATCGACCTCGGCTACGGCACCGCCGACTACCCCGCGACCAACATCGAGCGCGGCGAGTTCTTCTTCTACAACGCCGCCTGGTCGAACAACGGGCGCAAGACCTGTGCGACCTGCCACTTCGACGAGCTGCTCCTCGACGGCGTCGGCTACGCCAACGGGGCCACGGCGCCGACCGCGTATCACAAGGTCCCCGCGAACTTCAACCTGCTCACCACCGACTCCTACTTCTGGAATGGCTCGTTCTCGAACGGCACGTACACCTCCCTCGCGGCCGACGCGCAGACGCGCACCAACTGCGAGCTCATCATGTTCGGGCTGGTCGAGGGCATCGCGTCCGACCCCGACCGCCGCGTGGGTGATCCGGCGAATCGCGTGCGCAACGGCAACGACGCGTTGTGCCGTCCCGACGCCGACGGGCCGACCATCCTCCCCGACAACTTCCAGCAGATCGCCAACGTGATCGCGCAGCAGAAGCTCGTGCGCGACCAGGTGGTCCGCCAGGCCACCGGCCGCTCCTTCGCCGAGGTCTCGCGCGTCGTCGACTTCTACTCGGTGTCCGAGATGCGCCTGCCCCCCAACCCGCTGGCCCGCCTGGCCGCGGCCAACGAGCTCGACGCCACCACGGCGGCGAAGATCAACCACGGCCGCGAGCTGTTCACCACCGTGGGCTGCGCCAACTGCCACCAGCCCGACAACGCACGCTCGCCCTTCACCGACGGGCTCGAGCACGGCGCCGGCGCCGGCTGGTCGGCGCTCTTCGTCGACACCTACTTCGCGGACCCGCGCCTCGTCGACCGCATCGGCGGCATCCCGCAGGTGATGCTCGAGGCGATCTCCGGCGCCACCCCCGACAAGGAGATCAACATCCACCTCGACCCGATCGACTTCTTCACGCCGTTCTGCTTCGACGTCCAGAGCTGCCTGACGTTCGAGGATCCGATGGCGGTGCGCGGCAACAACGCCGCCGAGAGCGACCGGCTCGACGCGCTCATCACGATCAACCTCGCCAACGCCGACCGCGGCTTCGTGCCCGGCAACGTGCGCGGCTCGCCGGCGACCAACACCCCGTCCCTGCGCGGCATCTGGTGGCAGTCGAACTACCTGCGCCACGGGCACGCCAAGACCCTGCGCGAGACCATCCTCGCGCCCGGCCACCCGGCGCTGACCCAGGGCGAGCGCGGCTACGCCGTCGACGCCCTCGGCAACATCGACGTCCACGGCGCGACCTCGACGCTCGGCGCCACCGATCTCGATGACCTCTACCTCTACATCCAGACCATCGAGTGAGGCCCCCATGCGCACCTTCGCCACCATCCTGCTCGGCCTCTGCGCGACGTCGCCCGCCGTGGCGAGCGCCGACGAAGCCGCCTGGCCCACCGACACCGTGCGCCTCCGCGCCCGCCCCGGCGAGACCGCGCGCGTCGTCGCCCGCGCCGACAAGGACGAGGAGCTCTCGATCGTGTCGAGCTGGGGACGCTGGGTGAAGGTACGCCGCGGCGACCGCGTGGGCTGGGTGCCGCGGTCGCAGCTCGACATCCGGGAGGTGGATCACGAGGTGGAGAAGCCGAAGCCTCGCAAGCGGAGCAAGCGCTCCGGGTTCTCCGGCAAGCAGGTCGGCGACGCGCTCGAGGTCACGATCGCGATCGACCAGGTCCGCGGGTTCGACGACCCCGTCACCAAGCGGAAGCTGGTGCTCGACCTCTCGCGCGGCGATCGGGCGACCGTGATCGGCCGCGGCCACGAGGGCTGGATGCTGGTCGAGCAGGCCGGCGTCGTCGGGTGGATCCCGGCGAGCGCCGTCGAGGACGGGACCAGCTTCGTCGCCGATCCGCGCGTGCCGGCCGCGGCGCCAGCGGCGGCGGCGGCGGACGAGGATCGCGCCCCCGACGTCATCATCCTCACCGGCGAGGTCATCGAGTCGACCGCCGCGCGCGACGCCGCGCCGCCGCGGATCTCGGCCGGGGTCGTCGCCGGCGTGGGCGCGCAGACCTTCGCCATGCGCCAGACCGGCACCGGCGAGGCGCTCGCGACCGCGAGCGGCCCGTTGTCGATGGTGTCGGCGAGCGCGCGCGTACGCGTCGCGGGTGACGTCTGGGTCGGCGCCGACACCGACGTCGGGATGGGGACCGCGAGCCTCGTGTACCACGCGAGCGCGGCGGAGCCCTCCGACCCGATGGCGACCCGCGACCTCACCGTCGACGCCCGCGCGGGCGTCGGCTGGGGCCACCGCTACCAGGTCCTCGCCCGCGCCGGCTATCACTACGCCTCGCTCGCCGTCGAGTCCGAGCGCGACGAGGCCATGCTCGTCGGCGAGACCGTCGGCGGCGCCACGGTCGGCCTCGGCGGCGCCTTGCCCGTCGGCCGGATGCGCCTGGCGCTGGGCGTCGAGGTCATGCCGGCGGGCGCGATGCGCCCCTCCGAGCTGCCCGACGGTGTCATGTACGCCACGTCGGTCAAGGCCGCGTGGGCGCACAGCACGCTCTCGCTTCCCCTCCCCGCTCGTCTCGTCTTCGCCCTCGCCTATCGCGGCGGCCTCACCGCCGCCGAGCTCACCGACGGTGCGTCCGCGCCGAGCACCGCGCGCCGCACCGACCAGTCGCACACCCTCACCGCCGGGCTCGGCCGGCGATGGTGACCAACGAGGAGACACTCATGACGTTCAAGGACGCCAAGCGCGAGATCGTCGACCAGTTCGAGCGCCGTTATCTCGATACGCTGCTCGATCGCCACGCCGGCAACCTTTCTGCCGCCGAGCGAACGTCGGGGCTCTCTCGCAAGTACCTGCGCGAGCTCATCCGCAAGCACGGCATGTTCGAGCGCGTCCTGCAGTCGCGCATCTCGAGCCTGCTCGCGACCCTCAACAGCGATCACTCCCCGGAGCACCCGTGACCATGCGCATCGCCGTGCCGCGCGAAGTGACGGCGCGGGAGACCCGCGTCGCCATCACCCCCGACGCCGTGGCTCGCCTCGTCGCCCGCCACTTCCCGGTGTCGGTGCAGCGGGGCGCCGGCGTCGGCGCGTGCTTCGACGACGCCGCGTACGAGGCGGCGGGCGCGCGGCTCGAGCCCGACGCCGCGGCGGTGTGGCAGGCGGGCGATGTGGTCGTGAAGGTGAGGCCGCCGACGGACGAGGAGATCGCGATGCTCCGGCCCGGCGCGGTGCTCGTCAGCCTGCTCTACCCCATGATGGACGTCGATCGCGTGCGCGCGATCGCGGAGCGGGGCGCGACCGCCATCGCCAACGATCTGGTGCCCCGGACCACCGTGGCGCAGATGATGGACGTCCTGACGTCCCAGGCGACCGTCGCCGGCTATCGCGCCGTGCTGGTCGCCGCCGAGGCGTCGCCGAGGCTGTTCCCGCTGCTCATGACCGCCGCGGGCACGATCTCGCCCGCGCGCGTGCTCGTGCTCGGCGCGGGGGTCGCCGGCCTGCAGGCGATCGCGACGGCGCGGCGCCTGGGCGCCATGGTCGAAGCGTTCGACGTGCGGCGCATCGCGCGCGAGCAGGTCGAGAGCCTGGGGGCGCGCTTCATCGAGGTGCCGCAGGCCGAGGACGCGCAGACGGCGGGCGGCTACGCCCGGGAGGTGTCGGACAGGGACAAGGCGGCGCAGGCCGCGGTGCTGCTGGAGGCGGTCTCGCGCGCCGACGCCGTGATCACGACGGCGCTCATCCCCGGCAAGCGCGCCCCGGTGCTCGTGACCGACGAGATGGTGCGCGCGATGCGGCCGGGCGCGGTCATCATCGACCTCGCCGCCGAGCAGGGCGGCAACTGCACGATGACCCGCGCCGGGCAGCGACGGCGGACCGACGACGGCGTGCTCGTCGTCGGCGACACCGACCTGGCGAGCCAGGTCGCCATCCACGCCAGCCAGATGTACGCGCGCAACATGGAGCGCCTGCTGGCGCACATCACGCGCGAGCGCGCGCTGGCGCTCGACCCGAGCGACGAGATCGTGCGCGCGATGCTGGTCGTCCACGACGGCCGCATCGTGCACGAGCCCCTCGCGTCCATCACCACCAAGGCCGCGGCCTGACCCCGCCGGCCCCGGAGCAAGCATGAGCCAGACATCGATCATGGGTCTGTACGTCTTCGTGCTCGGCGCGTTCGTCGGGTGGCAGGTGCTGTCGAAGGTCCCGCACCTCCTGCACACGCCGCTGATGAGCGCGACCAACGCGATCGCCGGCATCTCGCTGGTCGGATCGCTGGTCGCCGCCGGCAGCGATCACGACACCCTCACCACGGTGCTCGGCTGTCTCGCCGTCACCGCCGCGACCATCAACGTGGTCGGCGGCTTCCTCATCACCGACCGGATGCTCCGCATGTTCAAGCGCCGCGGCCCGTCGCGAGGCACACGATGACCACCACCGACATCGTCCAGCTCCTCTACCTCGCCGCCTCGGCGCTGTTCATCCTCGGCCTGCAGAGCCTCGGCAAGGCCGACACCGCCCGCCGCGGCGTGCGCTTCGCGGAGCTCGGCATGGCGCTCGCCGTCGCCGGCACGCTGCTCCACCACGAGATCGTCAGCTACCACTGGATCGTCGTGAGCATCGTGGTCGGGTCGGCGATCGGCACGGCGATGGGCCTGTTCATCCCGATGGTGAAGATGCCCGAGCGCATCGCGCTGTCACACGCGTTCGGCGGCCTCGCCGTCGCGCTGGTCGGCATCGCCGAGCACCACCGCCACGGCTCGCACCTCGGCGCGACCGCGCTCACCGCGGTGGGGCTCGAGGTCTTCCTCGGCGCGCTGACCTTCACCGGGAGCCTCGTCGCCTTCGGCAAGCTCCAGGGTGTCGTCCGCGGCGCGCCGATCACCTGGCGTGCGCAGAACGTGCTCAACTTGCTCGGGGTCGCGCTCGCGCTCGGAGGCGTGGCCTACCTCGTGACGGCGCCGGCGACGCCCTACCTCCTGCTCGCGATCCTGGCGGTCGGGCTCGTCCTCGGCGTCACGCTCGTGCTCCCCGTCGGCGGCGCCGACATGCCGGTCATCATCTGCCTGCTCAACGCGTACGCAGGCCTCGCCGCCGCGGCGACCGGGTTCGCGCTGGGCAACAACGTGCTCATCATCTGCGGCGCGCTCGACGGCGGCTCCGGGTTGATCCTCGGGCTCATGATGAGCCGGGCGATGAACCGGTCGTTCTCGAACGTGCTCTTCGGCGGCTCCGGCGCGGGCGCGACCGGCGCAGACGCCGCGGCCGCGGCTCCGGGCGGCGGCGAGCGCGGCGCGGCGACGATCTCCACCGTCGAGGACGCCGCGGCGGTCCTCGAGGCGGCCCGCTCGGTCATCATCGTGCCTGGCTACGGCATGGCGGTCTCGCAGGCGCAGCACGCGGTGCGCGACCTCGCGGCGGCGCTCGCGGCGAACGGGGCGAGCGTGCGCTACGCGATCCACCCGGTCGCGGGGCGCATGCCCGGCCACATGAACGTGCTCCTCGCCGAGGCCAACGTGCCCTACGAGCAGCTCTTCGACCTCGACGCGATCAACGACGACTTCGGCCGCACCGACGTGGCGATCGTCGTCGGCGCCAACGACGTCGTCAACCCGGCGGCGCGCACGCAGCGGACCAGCCCGATTTACGGGATGCCGGTCCTGGCCGTCGACAAGGCCACGACCGCGATCTGCTTCAAGCGCTCGTTCAAGCCCGGCTTCGCCGGCATCGAGAACGAGCTCTTCACGAAGCCGTCGACGATGATGGTCCTGGGCGACGCCAAGGACTCGATCGCCGCCCTGGTGCGCGAGGTGAAGGGGGCCGCGGCCGCCGGCCATGAACGCATGGCCGCGTGACCGGCCCCGGCGCTACCGCCGCCTCCGCCGTGGGCGCCGCCGCCGCCGTCGCCCTCACCGCCGCGATCGCCGCGGTCGACGAGGTGCCGACGTCGATCGTGAGCTCGCAGCTTCGCTGCCACCGCCGACACGGCAGCGCTACGCGTGGAGCTGGACTTCGAGCGCGTCTGGACGTCACCCAGCGTCATCGCGCCGGTTGACATTCGCGCCAACGCGATCTATACGAACACAATCATGTTGAGCCGTCGGAGGAAGGGAGTCGGTGCGCAGCTCGCGCTCGAGATGAAGCCCGCCCCCACGTGGGGAGGGAAGCGTCCCGGCGCGGGCCGCCCGCGGAAGACGGGCGCGATCCGGCGCAATGTGCGCCGGCCGGAGCTGTCGAAGCACCACCCGGTGCACGTGTCCCTGCGCGTGTGCAAGGAGGTCGGACGACTGCGACGGCCCGACGGGTATGCCGCCATCCGTCGCGCGGTAGCGGCGTGCATCGGTCGGCGCGACTTCCGCGTCGTCCACACTAGCATCCAGAGCAACCACCTCCACCTGCTCGTTGAGGCGAACGACAAGCGCGCTCTCGCGAATGGTGTCCGCGCCTTCGAGATCTCGGCGACGCAGCACCTGAACGCAGCGTGTGGTCGGCGCGGTGAGGCGTTCGTCGGTCGCTACCACGCGGTCCAGCTAAAGACCCCGCGGCAGGTGCGCAACGCGCTCTGTTACGTGATGAACAACTGGCGCCGCCACCGCGAGGATCGGGTGGCGCCTGCGCAGGTCGACCGCTACTCGACGGGTATCCTCTTCGACGGCTGGGCGGGGATGACGGGGCCGTTCGCGATCCCCGCCGGCTACGAGCCGCTGCCGGTGTCGGGCGCACGAACCTGGCTGCTCACGACAGGCTGGCGCCGGCACCATCCGCTCATCGGGCTCGGCGAGACGCCCGGACCGCTCATCTGATCGTGCGCCGATCGGGCTTCCCGGCGGTGCTGGACGCGTCGCCTGGACGGTCAGCGGAAGGTCGCGGTCATGAGCGCGACGTTGTACGGGATCCAGGTCGACATCACGAACGTGATCGAGAAGCTGCCGTCGGCGTGGGACGCCAGCGACGGCAGCATGTACGTGCCGTAGAAGCCGGCGTGCTGGCACTCGAACAGGCGCGCCCCGGGGCAATCCGTCCCGTCGCAGCAGTGGCGGGCGCGGAACGCCGGATCTTCCATCGTCGCCACGGTCACCGGCTCACTCCACGGACCCTCGGGCGCCTCGGCGAAGCGCGCGGCGATGCGATTGCCGGCGGAGACCTCCTGGTCGAGCATCACGTAGCGATCGATCGCGGGGAAGTAGCGCACGGAGAGCTCGCCGATGTGCGGCGTGGGGACGATGGGCGTCGTGGCGACGCGCGGGCCGACCCAGGCGCGGGTCGCCGCGTCGAAGCGCTCGTAGCCACCGTCGGTCGCGAGGCTGTCCAGCCGCTTGCGCGCGAGGTGCACCGGGCTCGCTCGGTACGCGCCGGTCCCGTACATGTAGACGTGGTCGCCGTCGACCAGCGCGGCGATGTTGATGAAGTCGCCGCGCAGCGCGCCGTCGCCGTCGAAACGCTGGTCGACGTGATACGCGATCTGGTAGTTCGGCAGGCCCGTCGTCGACGGCGCCCCCCACCTCGCCAGGTACGATCCGCGCATCTCGAACGGCTCGTGGTTGATGATCGTGTAGAAGAGGTAGATCGAGCCGCCGTGCGAGAACGCGCCCGACGGCACCTCGAAGTCGCCGGGCAGGTTGGGGAACGCGTTCGCCCCGCGTGGCCCCGACGGGTTGCGGACGAACTCGCCGATGGCGCGCCCTGCCGGCGGCGTCATGTGCGCCCCCGCGAAGTCGGCCTGCGCCGTGCCGCTCGCGCCGCCGGTCACGAGGAAGCGCAGCTCGGAGCACAGCACCGTCGGATCGGCGGCGACCGCGGCGGCACCGGAGGCCGCGTAGCCGACGGCGTCGGGCAACGACTCGGGCCCGAGCGGCCAGATGACCTGCGCGCCCGCCGTGTCACCGAAGAACAGGTACAGCTCCCCCGCGTGCTCGAGCGGGATCCCCAGATCCGTCCCGCGTAGGTTCGCCCGAACGTGGGTCGCGTTCGCCGTCGCATCGTCGATGTTGCGATCGCTCACCAGCTTGCAGCGGAACGCCAACTCGTCGAACGACGGCACGTACCCGGGTGGTAGCGCCGGGCCGCCGTCGCCGCCACGGGCACCGTCCTCACCCGGCCCTTCCCCGCCATCAGGCGACGAACCTTCGTTCGCGCCGCACGCCGCGACCACCAGCCATGCAGCCGCTCCGACCAGACCTCGATACATCGCGATCGTCGAGAGCAACCGCCGTGCCGTCTCGCGACACCGCGGATCTCGCGGCGCTGCCTCGCGCGGCACTGGGCACTGCAACCGGTCGGTTGCAGATGACGCCCGTCAAGTTCGCAGGTTCCTGGCGGTGAGACGCTCGGACGATGGGCGACCTCCTGGTCCTTCGCCGCATCGCGTTCGCGGGGCTACCCGCGCTCCTTGTCGTGCTCGCCGCCTGCACCGAGCCCCCACCGCGCCGGACCTACTACGGACGGTACATCGAGCCGATCCTGCTCAACTCCTGCGCCGGCAACACCTCGGGGTGTCATCGCGCCAACCCCGACGATCCGTTCCAGCACGCAGGCGGCAACTTCGACGTCACCAGCTTCGAGAACGTCCAGAAGCGACGGGACGTGCTCGAGCCGTTCGGCTCCTACGCCCTGCCACTCCTGCTGGTGAAGGCGACCAACTCCGCCGGCCTCGACGTCGCGTACGGCGATCGTTTCGAACCGCTGCGCGTCGGCCACGTGGGCGGCGCCAACCTCCTCGTCGGCGAGGATGCGTACCTCACGCTGCTCACCTGGACGGAGAACGGCGCCACCGAGAACGGCCTGCCACCGCCCACGCCGCCGCAGGACGGCGATGGCGACTGCTCGACGGCCCTGCCGAGCGACTTCGATCCCTCGCCGTACCTCGCCGACCCGAACTTCGCCGAGTTCGAGCGCCGTGTTCAGCCCATCATCGCGAGCTGCGCATCGTCGACGTGCCACGGCGCGCCGCAGGCCGACTTCTACGTGACCTGCGGCACCGGCGCCGACGCCCCGAGCCAGATCGCCTTCAACATGAGCCAGGTCTGGGCGTTCGTCGACGATCCGGTCGATCAGTCGCAGATCCTGCGCATCCCGCTCGCGCGCGGCGCTGGAGGCGGCCCGCACACCGGCGGCGACATGTACCCGGACCGCACGACGGCCGACGGGCCCTACCAGGTGATCCGGACGTGGGCCGAGAAGGTCGGCAAGCTCGAATTCGGTGCCGGCGATCCCGGCCGCCAGTTCTTCGCCGAGCACGTCCAGCCGCTGCTCGTCACCCGCGGCTGCTCGTTCGCAGCCTGCCACAGCCCACACGCCGGCAACGACTTCAAGCTCCGCCCGGGCGCCGAGGGCTTCTTCTCGGCGGTCGCGCTCGAGAAGAACTACCACCTCATGGTCGCGGAGTTCATGGCGATGGAGGTCCCGGACCCGCGCCGCGGCCGGGCCGTCGCCAAGACGATCACGCGGACCGACGGCGGCATCGCCCACCGCGGCGGCCAGCTCTTCGTCGGTGATCCGTCGCTCTGCCCGGCGACGTTCGATCCAGCCATGGCCCCTCCCATCTGCGTCCTCCTCGAGTGGGTCCGCATCGAGCGGGCCGCCGCCGTCACGCGCGGCGAGATGGACACGCTCGGCCCCGGCAGCTCGATCCCGCTCGTGTACGTCGACCGAGCGACGACGCACGTCGCCGGCCCGCTCGAGTTCGACACCTACCAGGGCGGCTCCGACCTGCGGGTCGCGCCGGCGCAGCTCGGCGCCCTCGGCGCGATCACCGGCGTCGGCGCGAGCACCTCGTTACTCACCGGCTGCGGCGTCGACGTCGCGCAGGCGGACGTCCGGGGTCCGGACGTCCGCCACGACGGAACCTCGATCGTGTTCTCGATGCGCACCGGGCCGAACGATCCGTTCGGCGTCTGGCGCGTCGGCATCGATGGCAGCGACTGCCGCCGCGTGGCGCCGCCAGCTCCCGACGTCAACGGGCTCCGCGTCCACGACTTCGACCCGGCCTGGTCACCCGACGGCGAGTGGATCGTGTTCGCGTCGTCGCGCAGCGGGACCCGCTCGCGCAAGCTGTTCCTGCCGCAGTCCGACATCTACCGCATGAGGCCCGACGGGACCGCGGTCGAGCAGATGACGTTCCTCACCAACTCCGAGATCAACCCGCAGGTCATGCGCGAGGGACGCATCTCGATGTCGACCGAGAAGGTGTCCACGGGCCCGGCGGGCGACTTCTACCAGGTCGCCGGCCGCCGCATCAACTGGGACCGGACCGACTACCACCCGCTGCTCGGGCAACGCGCGCAGTCCGCCTACGCCGAGCCCGGCGATCTCGGCGCGACGCGACCGTCGATCGGGTACGGCCAGGCCACGGACATCCGCGAGGACCTGAACGCCAACCTCCTGGCGGTCTTCAGCGACCCGGGCGCGCGCGGCGGCGCCGGCACGCTCGCCATCTTCAACCGTTCGGTGGGCCCGTTCGAGCTCGGACGGCGCGACGACGGCTTCCTGCCCTCGGTCATCTTCCCCGACCCGGCTGCGACGGGTCGCGCCGGCGCCCCGACCGAGGGGGCGTATCGCCATCCCTTCGGGATGCCCGACGGTCGCATCATGGTCTCGTACGCCGCGTATGTCGGTGATCTCGCCACCGCCACGGGGTTCGACTGGGACATCGTCGCGATCGCCCCGCGCACCGGCGCGCGCACGCCGCTGATCGTTGGCCCCGGTGCGCAGGTCGACGGCGTGCTCGCGATCAAGCGTCCGCCGATCAAGCCGTACGTCAACCGCCGCCAGCTCGTCTTCGGCGGATCGTCCGACGAGGAGCTCACCGGCGCCGGGCGCGCGATCATCCACATGCCCGACGCGCCGATGATCTTCACGGTCCTCACCGCGAACCTCCGCCGCGGCCGCCCCGTGGACGCGTTCCGGTCCGCGCGCCGGATCGCGTTCTACGTCGAGAACCCGGCCCCCGCGTCGATGACGAGCGGCCCGATCTACCAGGACCGGACGCTCGTGGGGACCGCCACCCTGGCCGCCGATGGTTCCGTGCGGGTCAACGTACCTGCCGGCGCCGGCGTGATCGCCGAGCTGCAGGACGAGCGCGGCCAGCCGATCGTCACCATGGGCGAGGAGCACCAGAACGCGCCGGGAGAGATCATCAGCATGGGCATCGTCGAGCCCCTCTTCGATGCGGTGTGCGGGAGCTGTCACGGCTCGGTCTCGGGCAGCGAGCTCGACGTGTCGGTGACCACCGACGCGCTCACCGGCGCCTCGCGGTCGCTGTCGCGCGATCAGCTCACGCGCGTCGGCCCCTGACGACGCCCCGGACTGCCCTCAGCCACCTCGCGCCGCGTGCCGGCCCGCGATCCAGCCCCAGGTCATGCCGCGCAGGTTCGACAGCCCCGACTGGTAGCCGGCGCCGGTGTCGAGCGCCGCCGCCGAGTTGCCGCACGCGTACAGGCCACCGATGGCGTGGCCGCGCACGTGCTTCACCCGCGCAAAGCCGTCGGTCTCGAGGCCGACCGAGTTCACGCCCACGCCCACCGGCGCCAGCTGGATGCCGTAGTACGGCGGCTTGTCGAGCGGGCCGAGGTTCGGGTTGGGCCGGCTCTTGTCGCCGGTCATCATCGCCGCCCACGGATAGCTGCCGCGGCCGTACGCCGGATCCTTGCCCTCGCGCGCGCCGATGTTGAACTCGGCGATCGTCGCCTCGAGCATGTCGCCATCGACGCCCAGCCTGGCCGCCAGCTCGCGCGGCGTGTTCGCCCGCGCGAGCACCTCGTCGGGCACCTCCATGCCCGGCAGGTAGGTCGCGAACGCGTACTTCTCGCGGTACTGCTGATCGAAGATCAGGAACGGTGGGTAGTTCGGGTGGTCCTGCGTGAGCCCGTCCCACGCGTGGCACTTGGGCAAGTAGTCGCGGTAGAACGACTCGTCGCCGAAGCGCTGGCCCGCACGGTTCACCCAGATCGCGTGCGGGTAACCGCCCTCCCACGAGGCGCGGTAGAGCGGCTTGCCGTCGTGCTCCTCGCCCGGGATGCGGTAGCCGAAGAACATGCCGAGGTTGTGGTTGGGCACGCGCCCGAGCGACGCGCCGATCTCGCCGCCGAGCACGATGTTGTCGCCTTCCACCGACGGCTGACACATCGAGTGCCACTCGGGGAGCTGCTCGTACTGCTTGGCCAGCCGCTTGTTCCAGTCGTAGCCGCCGATCGCCAGCACGACACCCTTGCGCGCCCGCACGAAGAACGCCTTGCCGGCCTTCTCGGCGCGGACGCCGACGACGCGGCCGCCCTCGACGACGAGCTCACGCACCGGCGTGTCGACGTGCGCCGGGATGCCGCGATCGATCACCGCGGCCTTGACGAAGTAGCCCATCATGCCCGGCCCCATGCCGCGCTGGTCCTTGGCCACGCGCTTGCCCATGAGCGCGAAGTTCCACTGCGTGATCGTCGCCAGCCCGCCCCACGCGAACAGCTCGTCGTGGATGATGCCCGGCGGCATGTGCGGCGTGCCGTACGTCTTCTTCTGCCACGGGCCGAGCTGCGCGCCGTCGAACAGCTCGACCTCGAGGTAGCGGCCGGCGGCGGCGGTCCCCGGGGCGTGTGGATAGTGGTAGTCGGGGAAGTTCTCGATGATCTTCCAGCGGACGCCGCACTTCTCCTCGGCCCACCGTGCCACCACCGGCCCGGTCTCGAACAGGATCTTCGCCAGCTCGGGGTCGGCGTAGCCGCCGGCGAGGTAGCCCAAGTACGCGCGCGCCGCCTCCGGCGAGTCGGGCGTGCCGCGCTCCGCCATCTTGTGGTTGCAGCAGACGAACACCTCGCCGCCGGAGTACGCGCACACCCCGCCGAGCTTGCTCGCCTTCTCGAGGATGACGGCCTGCGAGCCCTCATCGTGCGCGGCCATGGCGGCGGTGAGCGCGCCGAGGCCGGAGCCCACGGCGACGACGTCGACTTCGAGATCCCAGGTGGTCATGAAACGGTCCTCTATCGCCTAGAGCTTGAACACCCGCTCGGCGTTGCCGCGCAGGAACTTGGGCCACACCTCGGGCTTGAACGGCACGTCGGGCAGCTCCTTCCAGATGCGCTCGAGCGAGAGCCCCATCGGAAAGTAGCCCGCGTACATCACCTGATCGGCGCCGCGCGTGTTGGCGAAGTCGATGATCGCGCGCGGGTAGTGGCGCGGCGCGAACGCGCTCGTCGAGTACGACAGGTTCGGGTACTTGAGCATCAGCTTGACCGCGAGGTCGGTCCACGGCTCGGCGCCGTGCCGCATCACGAACCTGAGCTCGGGGAAGTACCAGCACACCTCGTCGATGAGCTCGACCTTCTGCGCCGCCATCGGCAGGCGCGGGCCGGGGACGCCGACGCACACGCAGATCGGCAGGTCGAGCTCGACGCACTTGGCGTAGATCGGGAACCACTTCTTGTCGTCGATCGGCACCTGGGGGCACAGCCCCGACGGGAACGCGGTCACCGCCTTGATGCCGTGCTCGCGGTGCATGCGCACGATGTCGCGCACCGCGTCCATGCCGCGGTTGGGGTTGGCCTGGTAGCTGCCGAAGAAGCGGTCCGGGTGTCGCCGGATCGCCTCCGCGTTCGGCGTGTCGGTCCCGTCGACGCCGACCATCGCGCGCGCGACGCCGTGCCGGTCCATCTCCTGGACCGTGTAGGCGACGTAGTCGTCTTGCGCCCCGACCTTGGGGATGTCCTTGAACATGTACTGCGCCGGCATCTCGAAGCGCTCGCGGCTGTCCTGGTCGAGGAACAGCGGCTTCATGAACTCGTACCAGCCGCGCTGGTCCTCCCCCGGCACGTTGAGCATCAGATCGATCGCGCCGATCGTCCGGATCGACTCGCCGATCGACTCGCCGAGCTCGGGCGCCATCAGGAGAGCGCGCCTCCGTCGGCGCGGATCTCGGCGCCGTTCATGTACCTCGCGTCGTCGCTGGCGAGGAACGCGATCACCGACGCCGCGTACTCGGGCCCGACCTGCGGCACCGGCGGCATCGCGCCGCGCAGGAGCTCGAGGTCGACGCCCTTGGGCATGCGGAACTGGCCGTGCAGCGGGGTGTTGATGCCGCCCGGGCACACGCAGTTGGCGCGCAGGCCCTGCTTCGCGTACTCGACCGCGATCACACGCGTCATCGACAGGATGCCGCCCTTCGACGCGGCGTACGCCGCCATCCACGGGTGCGAGCCGAGCGCCGACGTCGACGAGGTGTTGACGATGTTGCCCTTGGTCTTGAGCAGGTGCGGGATCGCCGCCTTGCAGACCAGGAACGTCCCCGTCAGGTTGACGCGGATGATCTTCTCCCACGCCTCGAGCTTCAGCTCGTGGGTGTGGTCGGCGCGCAGGATCCCGGCGACGTTGCACAGGACATCGAGGCGGTCGTGCTTGGCGATGACGGCGGCGATCGCGTCGTTCACCTGCTGTTCGTCGCTGATGTCGCACTTGACGTCGACCCGCCCCGGCCCGTCGGCGACGTCGAGCGCGACGACCGTCCCGCCCTCCTCCGTCAGCCGCTCCACCGTCGCCTTGCCGATGCCGGACGCCGCGCCGGTGACCAGCGCGACCTTGCCTTCGAACCGCTTCATGAATTCTCCGCTCCGTCTTGATTCACGTAGAACTGTCGGTACCAGCGGCGCAGCGCGCCGATCGCGCCGTCGCCGTCACACAGGGTCGGGCGGTCGCGCCAGACCTTGTTCTCCCAGATGGCGACGTCCTGCTGGAACCCCAGGGTCAGGTTGTCCGCGTACGCCTGGGCGTAGCGCGCCATCTTCTTCTCGTCGCCGACCTTCTTCAGCATCACGCCGAAGCGCAGGTGCAGGGTGTGCTCGTCGATGGGCGTGTGCGCGTTGATCAGGCGGTTGGGGATGAACGACTCCATCTCCGTCACCTGGTACGCGGGCCCGTAGTACGTCGCCGTCAGCTTGAAGCGGTCGTCGCCGCCGCCGATGGGGTGAGCCACGCCGGTCGAGCGCTGGATCGCGACGTGCTCGATGAACTCGTTCTCGAAGGTCTCGAGATCGGTGCCGTGCACCGCCGGGAAGTGACCGCTGTCGGCGACGTTCTCGATGATCTCGCGCGGGTGCGTCCTGATCGTCATGATCGAGCGCGTCCACGGCGTCCACTCGGGCGAGCCGTGCTCCGCGATCTCCGGGATCTCGTACGTGGGCGACCGACCGAGCGCGTCGTGCCACACGAACACCAGGCCGTTGCGCTCGCGCACCTGCCACGCGCGCGTCTGCGCCCGCATCAGGCTCTTGGCCTTGTTGTCGCTCCGGTCGTACGGGATCTCGACGCAGCCCCCGTCGCCGGCGAAGCGCCATGCGTGGAACGGGCACTTGATCGAGTCGCCCACGACGGTGCCGCCGTGGCCGAGGTGCGCGCCGAGGTGCGGACAGTGCGCGTCGAGCACGTGCACCTGTCCGCTCTCGCCCCGGTACGCGACCAGGTGCTTGCCGAAGTACGCCAGCGGCAGGACCTTGCCGGCCGGCAGCTCCTCGGCCGACGCCACCACGAACCAGCCGGTCGCGTAACCGGCGTGACGATCGAGCTTGCTCAAGATCCTCTCCTGTTCGCGCCAGCGCTCACGGGACGACTTCCTTCTCCGCGATCGACTTCGCCCAGGCGTAGTCGGGCTTGCCGCTCGGGTACCGCGATACCGCGTCGACGAGCGAGAGCTGGCGGGGGACCTTGTAGCCGGCGAGGAGCGTGCGGCAGTGCGCCTGCAAGGTCGCGAGGTCGGGCGCGCGGCCGGCGCGTGGCTGCACCACCGCGGCGACCCGTTGCATCCAGCGCTCGTCGGCGATGCCGACGACCAGCGCGTCGAAGACGTCGGGGTGCGCCTTGAGCGCCTCCTCGACCTCCTCGGGGAAGACCTTCTCGCCGCCGGTGTTGATGCAGTTCGAGCCGCGCCCGTAGACCGTGATGCGGCCGTCGCTCTCGACCGTCGCCATGTCGCCGGGCAAGGCATACCGCTTGCCGTCGATCGTGACGAAGCGCTCCGCGGTCTTGGCCGCGTCCTTGTAGTAGCCGAGCGGGATGTGACCGCCGCGGGCCAGCTTGCCGAGCTTGCCCGAGCCGGGCGCGATCGGCTGGAAGTCGTCGTCCACGACCAGCGAGTGCTCGTCCATCGCGAAGCTGGGGCGGCCGTCGGCGCCGGTCTCGGAGCCGGGGAACGCGGAGCCCTGGTGGCCGGTCTCGGTCGAGCCGAAGTTGTTGAGGATGAGCGACTCGGGCAGGAGCTCCTGCAGCCGGTCGCGCACCGCCGGCGACAGGATCGCCCCCGCCGACGCGACGGCGAGCAAGCTCGAGCAGTCGTAGGCGCCGCCGCCCTCGGCGAGCACCTCGGCGATCGGCCGCGCCATCGCGTCGCCCACGAGGGTGAGCGTGGTCAGCTGCTCCTCGCCGATCAGCTCGACGCAGCGGCGAGCGTCGAAGCTGCGCCCGGGCTGGAGCACGAGCGGACCGCCGGTGAAGATCGAGATCCACGCGCCGAGCTGCGCGGCGCCGTGGATGAACGGCGCCGCCGGCAGCATGCGCATGGCGTTGTCGGGATCCATCGCGTGGGCGACGACCTCGTCGGGCGACGTGACCGGGTCACCGCCGGGGCGTCCGCCCTGGAGGCCGGCGAAGAAGATGTCCTCGTGGCGCCACATGACGCCCTTGGGCTTGCCGGTCGTGCCGCCGGTGTAGATGACCCAGAGGTCGTCGCCGGAGCGGGGCTCGTAGTCCTTGCGCGGCGTCGCCGCGGCGAGCGCCTCCTCGTAGTCGCGCGCCTCGAGGCCCGAGACGGTCACGCCGGAGCCGTCCTCGACCGCGATCACCGTCCCGGCCACGCCGGTGCCGCGCACGGCCTCGGCGACGACCGGCAAGAGCTCGCGCTGGGTGACGATGCCGACGAGATCGGCGTCGAGGCACAGCGGCCGGAGCTCGGCGGCGACGTAGCGATAGTTGAGGTTGATGGGCACCGCGCGCAGCTTGAAGCACGCGATCATCGCCTCCACGAACGGGTGGCCGTTGTAGAGGTGGAGGCCGACGTGGTTGCCGCGGCCCACGCCGCGGCTGCGCAGGACGTCCGCGAGACGATCCGCCCGCTCGTCGAGCTGGGCGAAGGTCATCCGGTGCGTACCCGAGACGAGCGCGGTCCGCTCGGGCATGGCCCGGGCCAGCGACTCGAAGAGGTCGGCGATGTTGAAGGTCCCGCCCATGGCTGGAGCGATGCTCGCGCTCGCCGACCCGGTGTGTCAAGGACAGACTAGAACATGTTTCAATTCTCGCGCGCGGTGGTGTAGGGTCACCGCCATGAGCTCTCCCGAGGTGGGTTTCTGGAAGATCGCGACGACACGCCCCGACTGGATCGCGGTGATCGAGCCCGACGGCACCGAGATCAGCGCCGGCGCGCTCCTCGCCGGCGCCAACCAGCTCGTGCACGGGTTGCGTGCGCTCGGCCTCGGGCCGGGCGCCTGCGTCGCCACCGTGCTCGACAACAGCGCCGCGATGATCGAGGTGTTCCTCGCCGCGCACCAGGCCGGCTGGTACGTGACGCCGGTCAACTGGCACCTGACGGCGGCGGAGATCGCGTACATCCTGTCCGACAGCGAGGCGGCCGCGGTCGTGTCCACGCCGCGCGTGGGTGACGCGGCGTCGCGCGCGTGCGCCGAGATCGACTTCCCGGCGGCGGCGCGCTTCGCGACGGGCGGCGCCCTGCCCGGCTTCCGCTCGATCGACGAGCTGAAGGCCGGGCAACCGAGCGCGGCGCCCGACCCGCGCAGCGCCGGCGCGTCGATGACGTACACGTCGGGCACGACCGGCAAGCCCAAGGGCGTGAAGCGCCCGCTCGCCCCGGCGCCGCCCGAGGTGGTGGCCACGCAGCAGGCGCTCTTCCTCTCGCTCTTCGGCGTCACGCCCGGCTCGCCCGGCGTGCACTTCGTCGGCGCGCCGCTCTATCACACCGCGGTCCTCAACTTCGCGACCAACCACCTGCACCTCGGTCACACCTTGGTGCTCGTCGACAAGTGGGACCCCGAGGGGATGCTGCAGCTCATCGAGAAGCACAAGGTGACGTCGAGCCACATGGTGCCGACGCAGTTCAACCGGCTCCTCAAGCTGCCCGACGAGGTGCGCGCGAAGTACGACCTCTCGTCGCTGTCGCACATCATCCACAGCGCGGCGCCCTGCCCGGTCGACACCAAGCAGAAGATGCTGGCCTGGTGGGGCCCGTGCATCTACGAGTACTACGCGGCCTCGGAGGGCGGCGGCACGGCCTGCACGCCGAGCGAGTGGCTCGCGAAGCCGGGCACGGTCGGCAAGCCGTGGCCCATCTCCGAGATCCGCGTGCTCGACGACGAGCGCAAGCCGGTGGCGGCGGGCACGCCGGGCACGGTGTGGATCCGCATGGGCAACCACAAGTTCGAGTACCACCGCGACCAGAAGAAGACGGGCGACGCGTGGCACGAGGGCTTCTTCACCGTCGGCGACGCCGGCTATCTCGACGAGGACGGGTTCCTGTTCCTCTGCGATCGCAAGGCCGACATGATCATCTCCGGCGGCGTGAACATCTACCCCGCCGAGATCGAGGCCGTGCTGCTCGCGCACCCGGCGGTCGCCGACGCGGCGGTGTTCGGCATCCCCGACGAGGACTGGGGTGAGCAGGTGCGCGCCGTCATCCAGCCGGCGGCGGCGGCGAACGCCGGCCCCGACCTGTCGGCGGCGCTCCTCGCCTACGCCAGCGAGCGCCTGGCCAGGTACAAGCTGCCCAGGGCGATCGACTTCGTCGCCGAGATGCCGCGCGACCCCAACGGCAAGCTCTACAAGCGCAAGCTCCGCGATCCGTACTGGGCCGGCAGGGAACGCGCGATCTAGCGAGGAAGGTGCCCGAGTGGGGGCGCCGGCTGCGGAGCCCGCCAGCTTCGTTGGTGGGCCCCTCCCTCGTCCTCACGTACGTGGGTACGCTCCGGCTCGGGTCCCTCCCACCGCCTCGCTGGCGGGCTTCCTCGCTCGCCGCGGGAAGACCTCGCACGTCGTCAAGAGGCCTCAGCGAGCAGCAACAGCGCGCGCGCCAATGACGTCGTTGGTGACCAGGAAGTCGATCACCGCGGATGTGAACGCGTCGTTGTCGTCGCCGGCGACCATGTGGGCAGCCCCCGCCACGTCGACGTAATCGGCGTGCGGGATGAGCGTCCGCAGCGCGCGGACGCCGTCCTCGCTGAGCACCTCGCTCATGCGGCCGCGCACGACCAGCGTCGGCGCCGCGATCCGGCGCGCCGCGGCCTCCATGCGCTCGACCGCGAACGTCGGGTCGCCGCGCTCGCGGCGGATGAAGCGCGGATCCCAGTGCCAGTGCCAGCGCCCGTCGTCGCGCTGGCGCAGGTTCTTGGCGAGCCCGCCCAGATCGCGCGGCCGCTTGCGGTTGGGCAGGTACGCGGCGATCGCGTCCGCCGCGTCCTCGAGCGACGCGAAGCCGTCGAGCCCCGTCGCCATGAAGTTGATGATGCGGGCCACGCCGTCCTGCTCGAGCCGCGGCGCCACGTCGACGAGCACGAGCGCGCGCAGGAGCGGCCCCAGCTCGCCCTCGGCCATGAGCGCGGCGAGACCGCCGAGCGAGGCGCCGACCACGACCGGCGGGCGACCGAGCTCGCCGGCGATCGCGCGCACGTCCTCCGCGAACGTCGCCAGATCGTAGTCGCCGTCGGCGGGCCAGCCGCTGTCGCCGTGGCCGCGGTGGTCGAGGGAGACCGCGTACGCGCCGTGGCGCGCGACCGCGGCGGCGGTGCCACCCCACGCGTGGCGGGTCTGCCCGCCGCCGTGCAGGAACACCACGGGCGCCGCGTCCGGAGCGCCCCAGGCATCACCGGCGAGGCGCACTCCTCCCGCACCGGTGAACGAGATCGCGGACGACAGCACGCCTCATCCTATCACGACCGATGCCGGCGCTTGACGCCACGAGTGAAACACGTTTCACTTCGGGCGTGCGAGCGCTCCTGCGCGAGGTCGGCTGGTCGACGGATCTCGCCGTCGAGCCGGAAGGTGAGCGGCCCGAGCCTGTTGGTGTCGACGTCGTCGTGGAGGTCGAGGCCTGCGGCGTCTGTGGTCGGGACTGCCTCGACCGCGCAGGGCGCTTCGCATTCGTTCGCGTCCCCATCACGCCCGGACACGAGGCGGTCGGGCGGGTGGTCGCGGTCGGATCGGAGGTCACCCAGTGGAAGGTCGGACAGCGCGTGGCCACGCTGCACCGCGACGCATGCGGCGCATGCGCGGCGTGCGCCGCCGGCGAGACCTCGCTGTGCGTGAGCGCGGCGGCGGTGCTCGGCCTCCTCGTCGACGGCGGCTACGCGCGCTGGCTCACGGTGCCCGAGCGCGCGCTCTACGCCGTTCCGGACGACGTCGATCCCGCCCTGGGCGCCGTCCTCCACTGCACCGTCGGCACGGCGTGGCGCGGGCTCACCCGCGCCGGTGTGACCGCGGGCGCGCGCGTGCTCGTCACCGGCGCCAACGGCGGCGTCGGCGCGGCCGCGGTCGAGGTCGCCACCAGGCTCGGCGCCAGCGCGATCGCCGTCGTGCGCCGACCCGAGCACGGCGAGCTCGCCCTCGCCCGCGGCGCCGCGGCCGTCATCGTCGACGACGGCCGCACGTTCCACAAGCGGCTGCCCGGCGGCCCGGTCGACGTCGCGATCGACTGCGTCGGCGCGCCGACGTTCAACGGCGCCCTGCGCGCGCTCGGCGTCGGCGGCCGCCTGGTCGCGGTCGGCAACATCACGGGCGAGCGCGTCGAGCTCAACGTCGGCTACGTCATCACCTACGGGCTCACGATCCTGGGCTCGTCGGGCGCGACCCGCGCCGACATGGCGCGCGTGCTCGCGCTGCACGCCGCGCGACCGTTCGACGTGCCGATCCATGCGCGCCTGCCGCTCGCCGAGGCGGATCGCGCGCAGCGCCTGGTCGCCGCCGGTGGCCTCTCCGGCCGCGTCGTGCTCTTCCCCGGCGCGGTCACCGCCTCCCCGCCATGAGCGCGCCCATGCCCTTCGTCGAGCTCCCCGACGCGCGTGTCCACTACGCGACCAGCGGCGCCACCGGCAGCCCCGTGCTCCTCGTCATGGGCTTCGGCGTGCCCGGCCACATGTGGCTCAACCAGATCGACGCGTTCTCGCCGCGCCACCGGGTCGCGTGGTTCGACAACGCCGGGGCGGGCCAGACGACCCACGAGCGCCGCAGGCCGGCGAGCATCCGCGACCTCGCGCGCCACGCCGTCGCCGTCATGGACGCCCTCGGCTGGGAGCACGCGCACGTCGTCGGCGTCTCGATGGGCGGCATGATCGCGCAGGAGCTGGCGCTGGGCTGGAAGCTCCGCGTGCGCAGCCTCACGCTGGTGGCCACCCACGCCGGCGGCCTCTTCGATCTCACGCCGCCGCCGCTGAGCTTGCTGCTCTTCGGCCGCGCCTTCCTCGGACCACGCGCTCAACGCGCGCGCATGCTCGAGCGCCTCATCTTCCCCGACGAGTACCTCGCGACGATCGACGTCGCGCCGCTGCGCCGCGCCATGCGGGATGAGGTCGTCGCCGCCGCGCCCGCGCGCGATCGCCTGCGCCAGATCGCGGCGGTCATCGCGCACCGCACCGCGCACCGCCTCCACGAGCTCGAGGGGACGCCGACGCTGGTCGTGAAGGCGGGCAAGGATCGCCTCATCCGACCGAGCGCGCACCACCGCCTCCACCGCCTCATCCCCGGCTCGCGCCTCGTCCACTTCGAGGACGCGGGCCACGCGATCCTCCATCAGTGCGCGACGCGGCTCAACGACGTGCTGCTCGAGCACTTCGCGACCGTCGATCGCGCTTGACGACGGAGTGAGCGTCGGCTTTACTGCGCGAGTAGAACATGTTTCACGGAGGGGACTGACGCCATGCGCAAGATCTCGAGCTGCAAGGAATACTTCGACACGGTCCACGAGCGCTTCGTGCCGGAGCACGCCACCGGCGTGAACGCCACGTTCGTCTACGAGCTCGAAGGCGAAGGCGGCGGCACCTGGACGGTCAAGATCGCGGATGGCCAGCTCTCCGTCGAGCCCGGCACGGTCCCCGAGCCGACCGTCACCTACAAGATCAAGGCGAAGGACTACGTCGACCTCGCCAACGGCGATCTCAACGGCGCCAAGGCGTTCCTCATGCGCAAGCTGAAGGTCGGCGGCTCGATCCAGATGGCGCAGAAGATGAACAAGTTCTTGCCGCCGGCGAGCAACTAGCCGTGGCGGCGTTCCGCACCCCGCTGTGCGAGGAGCTGGGGCTCGAGGTCCCGGTCTTCGCCTTCTCCAAGGCGCCGGAGGTGGTGGCGGCGGTCAGCCGCGCCGGTGGGATGGGCGTGCTGGGCGCCGTCGCCTACACCGTCGACCAGCTCCGCGAGGCGCTCGACTACATCGACGCCCACGTCGACGGCAAGCCGTACGGCCTCGACGTCGTCATGCCGGCCAAGTACGTCGACGGCGGCGCGGGCCACGACCAGCCGCTCGATCCCGCGAAGCTCGAGGCGCTCATCTCGCCGCGACACCGCGCGTTCATCGAGGACCTCCTCGCCAGGCACGAGGTGCCGAACCTCCCTGACGGTGAGAACCCGTGGCACAACCTGCTGGCGTGGACCGAGCAGACCACGCGCCCGCAGGTCGACCTCGCGCTCGAGCGGCCGATCAAGCTGCTGGCCAACGCGCTCGGTCCTCCCCCCAAGGACATCGTCGACCGCGCCCACGCGAAGGGCGTCAAGGTCGCCGCGCTCACCGGCGCGCCGGCGCACGCGAAGAAGCACATCGAGAACGGGGTCGACATCATCGTCGCGCAGGGCACCGAGGCCGGCGGCCACTGCGGCGAGATCTCGACGATGGTGCTGGTCCCCGAGATCGTCGACGCGGTCGGCCCCGACGTCCCGGTGCTCGCCGCCGGCGGCATCGGCTGCGGCCGCCAGGTCGCGGCGGCGCTCGCGCTCGGCGCGCAGGGCGCGTGGACCGGCTCGATCTGGCTGACCGCGGCGGAGTCCGACGTGACGCCGCTGCTCAAGCAGAAGCTCCTGAACGCGGGCTCGCGCGACACGGTCCGCTCGCGCGCGCTCACGGGCAAGCCGGCGCGCCAGCTCAAGACCGGCTGGTCACAGGCGTGGGACGACCCGAGCGGGCCGGGCGCGCTGCCGATGCCGCTGCACTGGATGGCGACCGCCGAGGCGACGAGCCGCATCTTCCGCTACGCCGGTCAGCCCGGGAACAAGGCCGAGGAGCTCCTGACCTCGCCGGTGGGGCAGATCGTCGGCCGCATGAACCACGTGCGGCCCGTGGCGGAGATCATGAGCGAGCTGGCGCGCGAGCTCGAGGCGAGCATCCAGCGCCTGCGTGGGTGAACCCGAGCCCAGGTGGAGGCCGCGTGAAGATCCTCGTCGACTACGACCGGTGTGAGGGCAACGCGCGGTGCGTGAAGGAAGCACCGGCGGTGTTCAAGACCGACGAGAGCGATCAGCTGCACGTGCTGCAGCCGGAGCCGCCCGAGGAGCAGCGCGCCGCCGTCGAGGCGGCGGTCGCGCGTTGCCCGCGGCAGGCCCTCATGATCGAGGACTGAGCGCGCCCGATCGTCGGCCGATCACCTCTCGACACGCCGAGTAGAACATGTTCTAGTCGCGGCATGGATGGCGATGACGGGGTGCTGGAAGCGCCCTACCGGCTCGAGTACACGTACACGCGCTCGACGGGACCGGTGATCGGCCGGTTCCTCGGCGCGCTCCGCGCCGCGACGCTCGAGGGCGTGCGGACCGCCGACGGCGGCGTGCTGGTGCCGCCGCTCGAGTACGACACCAGCGGCGAGGCGACCGGCGAGGCCGTTCCCGTCGGCCCGGGCGGCGTGGTCACGACGTGGGCCTGGGTGACCGAGCCGCGCAGGGAACACCCGCTCGCCAGGCCGTTCGCGTGGGCGCTGGTGAAGCTCGACGGCGCGTCGACCGCCATGCTCCACGCCGTCGACGCCGGCGACCTCGCGGCGATGAAGACCGGCATGCGCGTGGTCCCGCGCTGGCGCGACGAGCGCACCGGCTCGGTGCGCGACCTCGCGTGCTTCGTCCCCGAATCACCGCTCACCCTGAGCGAGGCGCGCAGCGCCGAGTCGAAGGGCGCTCGCGACGAACGGACCGCGCCCGAGCCGGTCGCGCTCTTCCCGTCGCCGGTCGCGCTCGACTACACCGTCACCGCCGGCCATCACCTCTCGACGTACCTGCGCGCGATGAAGGAGAAGCGCATCGTCGGCGGGCGCTGCCCGAGCTGCACCAAGGTCTACCTGCCGCCGCGCGGCGCGTGCCCCACGTGCGGCGTCCCGGCCGACGCCCTCGTCGACGTCGCCGACCACGGCGTCGTCACCACCTTCTGCGTCATCCGCATCCCGTTCGACGCCGCGCCCTTCCCGCCCCCGTACATCGCCATCGCGGTGATCCTCGAGGGCGCCGACCTGCCCATGTTCCATCTCCTGCGCGGCATCGCGCCCGAGGAGGCGCGCATGGGCATGCGGGTGCGCGCGGTCTGGGCTCCCGACGACGAGCTCGGCCCCACGCTGGCGAGCATCAAGTGGTTCGAGCCGACCGGTGAGCCCGACGCGGACACCGCCGAGATCGAGAGGCACCTGTGAAGCGCCAGGTCGCGATCATCAGCTTCGCCCAGCTCCCGCCGGTCGCGCGCGACGTGAAGCGCGACGAGGCCGAGCTCGTGCAGCCCGTCGTCACCGAGGCGCTGCGCCAGGCCGGCGTCGCCCGGACGCAGATCGGGTTCACCGTCTCGGGCAGCTGCGACTACCTCATCGGCCGCCCCTTCTCGTTCGTCTCGGCCCTCGACGGCGCCGCGCCGTGGCCGCCGATCGCGGAGAGCCACGTCGAGATGGACGGCGCGTGGGCGCTGTACGAAGCGTGGGTGCGCCTCCAGCAGGGCGACATCGACACCGCACTGGTCTACGCCTACGGCAAGTCGTCGCTCGGCGATCTGCCGGCGATCCTCACCCACCAGCTCGATCCGTACTACCTCGCGCCGCTCGGCGTCGACGGGACGAGCCTCGCCGCGCTCCAGGCGCGCGCGCTCCTCGACAGCGGCCGGGTCACCGAGCGTGACCTCGCCATGGTCGCGGCCGCACGCCGCGGCGGCGACGTCGACGCGTACCTGGCGGCCGCCTACACCGTCGCGCCGCTCCGCGCCCACGACTGCCCGTCGGTCGCCGACGGCGCGTGCGCGGTCGTGCTCGCCGCCGGGGACGTCGCCGCCCGCGCGTCGCGCCGTGCGTGGATCCGCGGCATCGACCACCGCGTCGAGCCGCACCAGCTCGGCAGCCGCGACCTCACCCGCTCGCCGTCGACGGCGCTCGCCGCCGAGCACGCCCGCGTCGGCACGCTCGGCCGCATCGACGTCGCCGAGCTGCACGCGCCGTTCTCGCACCAGGAGCTGATCCTGCGCGACGCGCTCGGCCTCGGCGATGGCGTCGACGTCAACCCGTCGGGCGGCGCGCTCGTCGCCAACGCGATGATGTCCGACGGCCTCGCGCGCATCGGCCTCGCCGCCGCGCGCATCCATGACGGCCGCGCCCGGAACGCCGTCGGCCACGCGACCAGCGGGCCGTGCCTGCAGCAGAACCTCGTGTGTGCCCTGTCGGCGGAGGTATCACCGTGAATCGCTGCGCCATCGTCGGGATCGGCCAGACCCAGCACAAGGCCAAGCACGCCGACGTCTCGATCGCCGGCCTGGTGCGCCAGGCCGCCCAGCGCGCGCTCGACGACGCCGCGCTCACCTGGAAGGACATCGACGCCGTCGTCCTGGGCAAGGCCCCGGACATGTTCGAGGGCGTGGTCATGCCCGAGCTCTACCTCGCCGACGCGCTGGGCGCGGCGGGCAAGCCGATCCTGCGCGTCCACACCGCCGGCTCGGTCGGCGGCTCGACCGCGATCGTCGCCGCGCAGACGGTGATCGGCGGCGTCCACCGCCGCGTCCTCACCGTCGCCTTCGAGAAGCAGTCGGAGTCGAACGCGATGTGGGCGCTGTCGCCGCGCATCCCGTTCCAGCCGCAGCTCACGGCCGGCGCCGGCGGCTACTTCGCGCCGCTCGTGCGCGCGTACATCCACCGCTCGGGTGCGCCCGACGAGGTCGGCATGATGGTCGCGGTCAAGGATCGCCTCCACGCGCTCAAGAACCCGTACGCGCACCTGCACATGAAGGACATCAGCATCGCGATGGTTCGCGACTCGCCGATGCTCTGGGATCCCATCCGCTACCTCGAGACGTGCCCGTCGTCGGACGGCGCGTGCGCGATGGTGCTCACCGACGAGGAGGGCGCGAAGCAGGCGCCACGCCCGCCGGCGTGGATCCACGGGCTCGCCACGCGCAGCGAGCCGGTGATGTTCGCCGGGCGCAACCAGGTCGACCCGCAGGCCGGCCGCGACTGCGCGAAGGACGTCTACGCCCAGGCCCGTATCGCCGAACCGCGCAAGGACATCGACGTCGCCGAGCTCTACGTCCCGTTCTCGTGGTTCGAGCCGATGTGGCTCGAGAACCTCGGCTTCGCGTCGCGCAACGAGGGCTGGAAGATGACCCAGAGCGGCGTCACGGCGCTGGGCGGCGCCCTGCCGATCAACCCGTCGGGCGGCGTCATGGCGTCCAACCCGATCGGCGCGAGCGGCATGCTGCGCTTCGCCGAGGCGGCGATGCAGGTGCGCGACCAGGCCGGCGAGCACCAGGTCGACGGCGCTCGCCGCGCCATGGGCCACGCGTACGGCGGCGGCTCGCAGTTCTTCGCCATGTGGATCGTGGGCCGCGACCGGCCCTGAGGGCGCGGCCGCACCCAAGAGGAGCCATCGAGCGTGTACATCGATCTTTCCCCCGACGAGAAGGCGTTGCGCGACGAGCTGCGCGGGTACTTCGCCGCGCTCATCACCCCCGACCTCCTCGCCGAGGTCCAGGGCACCGACGGCGGAGGCCCGCTCTACACGAAGGCGCTCCGGCAGATGGGCGCCGACGGCTGGCTCGGCATCGGCTGGCCCACCGAGTACGGCGGCCGCGCGCGCCCCGCGATGGAGCAGTTCATCTTCTTCGACGAGGTGCAGCGGGCCGGCTTCCCCATCCCGTTCCTCACCCTGTGCACCGTCGGTCCGACCCTCATGAGGTTCGGCACCGACGAGCAGAAGGCGGCGTTCCTGCCCCGCATCCTCAAGGGGGAGCTGCACTTCTCGATCGGCTACAGCGAGCCGGGCGCGGGCACCGACCTCGCGTCCCTGACCACGCGCGCGGTGCTCGACGGCGACGACTACGTGGTCAACGGCCAGAAGGTCTTCACGTCGCTCGCCGAGTACGCCGACTTCATCTGGCTCGCGTGCCGCACCGCTCCCGACGCCCCCAAGCACAAGGGCATCTCGATCCTGCTCGTCGACCGGCGCGCGCCGGGCGTGAGCATCACGCCGATCCACACGCTCGGCGGCAACCGCACCAACGTGGTCTACCTCGAGAACGTGCGGGTGCCGGTCACGCGCCGCGTGGCGCGCGAGAACGAGGGCTGGCGCCTCATCACCAACCAGCTCAACCACGAGCGCGTGGCCCTGCTCGTGCCCGGGCCGGTGCAGCGCTTCGTCGACGAGGTCACGGCGTGGGCGCGCGAGACGCGCCGCGCGGACGGTTCGCGCGTGATCGACGAGCCGTGGGTGCAGCGGAACCTCGCGCAGGCGACCGTCCGCCTCGACGCGCTCCGCCTCATGGCGTGGCGGCAGGCGTGGAACGTGAGCCTCGATCGCCTCGACCCGGCCGAGTCGTCGGCGGTGAAGGTGTTCGGCAGCGAGTCCTTCATCCTCGTCTACCAGTGGCTGCTCGAGGTGCTCGGCTTGCCGGGCGCGCTCAAGGCCGGCTCGGCGGGCGCGCTCCTGCGTGGCCGCATGGAGACGTACTACCGGACCAGCCTGGTCCTCACCTTCGGCGGCGGGGTCAACGAGGTGCAGCGCGACATCATCGCGCAGCTCGGCCTCGGCATGCCCCGCGCCCCTCGCTGACCCGGAGACCCCGATGGACTTCGCCCTCACCGACGAGCAACAGGAGGTCGCCGCGCTGGCGACCAGGATCTTCGCCGACGCCGAGAAGGAAGGCGGCAAGGATCCGGCGGCGCTCTGGCGCGCGCTCGCGAACGCCGGGCTCCTCGGCGTCGCCGTGCGCGAGCCCTCGGGTGGCGCCGGCCACGGCCTGCTCGAGCACTGTGCGCTCCTCGTCGCCGCCGGCGCGGCCGCGGCGCATGTTCCGCTGTGGGCGGTCTCGACGGCGGCCCTGGTCATCGATCACGCCGGCACGCCGGCGCAGCGCGCGCTCCTCGTCGACGTCCTGCGCGGCGCGGCGATCATCACGCTCGCGCTCCACGAACCCGACGGCGGCGACCCGTTCGCGCCCGCCACGCTCGTCCGCGACGGCCGCCTGTCCGGCACCAAGACGAGCGTGCCCGCCCTCGACCGCGCGACGCACGTCGTCGTGACCGCGCGGGGCGCCGATGGTCTGCCCGCGCTCTTCCTCGTCCATCGCGCGGCCGCTGGCGTCGCGATCGAACCGCAGGTCGCGACCACCGGCGAACCCCACGGCCTGCTCACCCTCGACGGCGCGCCCGCCGAGCCGCTGGGCGACCCGACGACGTTCGGGTGGCTCCTCGATCGCGCGACCATCGGCCTCTGCGCCCTCGAGCTCGGCCTCACCGAGAAGGTGCTGCGCATGACGGCGACGTACACGTCGCAGCGCACGCAGTTCGATCGCCCGATCGCGACCTTCCAGGCCGTCGCCCAGCGCGCCGCCGACGCGTACATCGACGTCGAGACCATCCGCCTCACGCTCTGGGAGGCGGCCTGGCGCCTGGCCCAGGGCCTTCCGGCCTCGCGCGAGCTCGCCGTGGCCAAGGTCTACGCCGCCGAGGCCGGCCAGCGCGTCACCTACGCCGCCCAGCACCTGCACGGCGGCATCGGCTTCGACCTCAGCTATCCGCTCGCGAAGTACTACCCGCTCTCGAAGTGGATCGAGCTCCAGCTCGGCGGCGCCAGCGCGCACCTCGCTCGCCTGGGCGCGATCCTCGCCGGTCAGGGCTGACGCCCCTTCGGTCCCGCGCGAGCACGACAGCAGTGCGTTCGTACGTAGCCGACTGTCGCGGAAGCCGCGAACAAGATAGCAGGGACAATCGCCACCCCGAAGACAACTTGGTTGATGCCACGGATGACATCCCCCTCGGATCCTGGGGACACGTCTCTGTACTTGATGAGCGCGTAACCGCTCATCCCAGTGATCGCCACAAACGGAAGCGCGACCGCGGTGTCTATGACGGGCAGCGTGTAGCTCGTCGGGCATGAAGCGGACGAAGTCGCCGAGTACCCCCGATGCTTGAACACCGAGCAACCGGCGAGCATGGTTACGCACGCGAGGACCGCTCCGCCGCGCACTCCGCATGTAGCGCTCACCCGCCATTGATTCATCTAATGTTCCCTGCGTCGGAGCGAAGCGAATCGGTCGTTCCAGACGATGGCTCCAGAGTCCCCACCGGACGAGCTTACAGCGTCATGCACATCTCTCGTGAGACGACTGTTGCCGCGTCTTGCCGCGGGCTGACGCGCCGGCGCCGGCGCGAACCTGCACGCGGCCGTGCGCCGAGCTTTTCGCGGCGGGTCGATTGTCGCAAGATGGTGGGCCATGAGCGGACACCTGCGGGCGGTAGCCGACTCCGGAGTCTTCCAGCGACTCATCCTCGGCACGATCCTCTTCGCCGGCGTCCTGGTCGGCCTCGAGACCTACCCCGAGGTGGTCGCGCGGCACGGCGGCGTCCTCCATGCCCTCGATCAGCTCGTCCTCGCCATCTTCGTGATCGAGATCGTGATCAAGATGGGCGCCGAGGGGTCGCGGCCATGGCGCTACTTCGCCGACGGCTGGAACGTGTTCGACTTCGTGATCGTCGCGGTCTGCTTCCTGCCGCTCGACGCCCACTACGTGACGGTGCTGCGGCTCGCCCGGCTGCTCCGGGTCCTCAAGCTGGTCCGCAGCCTGCCGCGCCTCCAGCTCCTGGTCGGAGCGCTCCTGCGCAGCCTGCCGTCGATGGGCTACGTCGCGCTGCTCCTGTTCCTCCTGTTCTACGTCTACGCGGTGGCCGCGACGTTCCTTTTCGGCCCCAGCGATCCGCTCCACTTCGGCACGCTCGAGCTCTCCCTCCTGTCGCTGTTCCAGATCGTGACGCTCGAGGGTTGGGTGGATCTCATGGAGGTCCAGATGGACGCTCAGCCCGTGGTCGCGGTCGGGTTCTTCATCTCGTTCATCCTCCTCGGCACGATGGTCATGCTCAACCTCTTCATCGGCGTGATCATGAGCGGCATGGCCGAGGCCGCCGCCGATCGCGACACCGACGAGCGCGACGCCCGCGGCGGCGGCGCACCCACCCTCGCCGACGAGCTCGCCGTCCTCACCCAGCAGCTGCAGGCGATGCAGCGACAGGTCGAGCAGGTCCGCCGCCGGGGCGCGAAGCAGGCCGAGGCCGAGCCACGATCGCGGGCCACCAGCTGACCGTGGCGTCGACCGCGGAGCTGGCGTAGGTTCCGCCGATGCGTTCGCTCGCAGTTCTCGTCATCGCCGTCGTCACCACGCTCGTCGCATGCGGCGGCGACGACGGAGAGACCACGGTCGACGCGCCGGCGTCCGACGCGCCGGCGAGCGACGACGGTGGACCGCTCGATGGGCCGCCGGACGACGGCCCGGCGAACGCCGACGCCGCGACGGACGCGAGCGCGTCCGACGGGCCGCTCACGAATCTGGGACCGGTCGACTGCCGCGTCGAGGCCGACTGCCCCGGGCTCTCGAGCTGCAACGTGTCGGCGCCCGGCGGCGTGTGCAATGGATGCGGCAGCGATGACGACTGTCCCACCGGCACCTCGTGCGGCCAGGTCGGCGCGTGTGTCCGCGACTGCCAGAACGACGACGATTGCTCCGCCGGCAAGCGCTGCCTCATGGGGACCGGCGTGTGCGCCATCCGCACGTGCAACCAGCAGACGCCCTGCCCGGCCCCCTATGTCTGCGGCGGGACGCTGTGCCAGCGCCCGGCGTGCGGCACCGGCGGCTCGTGCCCGGTGCCGATGACCTGCGGCGCGAGCAACATCTGCGTCGAGCCGTAGCCCTGCGAGGGACGATCACTCCGCGGCGGCGGAGGCGGCGGTGTAGCCGGGGTTGCCGACGTAGAACTGCTTGGCCCAGCGGCGGAAGAGGCCGATGGGCCCGTCGCCGTCGACGAGCACGGGCGGGTGGATGTAGATCTTGTTCTCCCAGATCGGGATGTCCTGCTCGAGCTGGCGGGAGACCTCGCGCATGAAGGCGGCCCCCACGGTCGAGGTGACGCCCTCGTTCACCATCCTCTTCAGCGTGAACGCGAAGCGGAGCTCGCAGTACTCCTCGTCGATCGCGGTGGCCGAGCTGACCAGGAGCGTCTCGACCAGGCCCTTGAAGCGCGTCGTCGTGAAGCCGAAGCCGTGCACGTGGACGTCGATCTCACCCTTGACCTTGCCCTGCGGCGTCTTCATCAGCGTCTGCGACGTCGAGTGCAGGAGCGGGCCGATCGCCTCGGCGTTCGTCGTCGGCATCTCCTGCGTGCCGTGCAGGTAGAGGAAGTGCGCCGAGTCGACCGAGTTCTCGGCCATCTCCTGGTTGTGGGTCCGGATCTTCCAGGAGCGGGTCTCGTACGGCGTCCACTCCGGGTTCCCGTACTCGGGCAGCGCCGGGACCTCCCACGTGGGCGCCTCACCGCCGGCGTGATGCCACGTCATCAGCAGGCCGTTCACCTCGCGCAGCGGCCACGTGCCGAGGGTGGCGCGCGGCGGGATCTTCTTGCCGTACGGGATCTCGGTGCAGGCGCCCGCGCCGTCGAACTTCCAGGCGTGGAACGGACACTCGATGCAATCCCCCTTCACCTTGCCGCCGTGGCCGAGGTGCGCGCCGAGGTGCGGACAGTGCGCGTCGAGGAGCTTGGCCTCGCCGCCCTCGGTGCGGAAGAGGACCAGGTCCTTGCCGAAGTAGCGCAGCGGCTTGACGGCGCCCGGCGCGAGCTCGTTCGCGTACGCGACCTGGAACCAGCCATTCGGGTAGCGGGGCATCGGGAACCGGCTCATCGTGTTCGTGACTGAAACATGTTTCACTCGCTCGAGCAAGCGGGTAAGCTCCCAAGGCGATGATGACCACGACCCACGAAGGCGGCAGCCTGCTCCGGTGGCTGCACCGGAAGGCGGGCGCTCCCGACGGTGCGAGCGATCCGGGAGCGTACGATCCGGAGGCCGTCACGCAGATCCTGCGCTTCGCCGGTAGGTTCTTCGGACCGCGCCGCTACTTCGACCTGGACGTGCGCGGGATGGAACATGTTCCACAGAAGCCGGTCATGGTCGTGTCGAATCATTCGGGCGGCACCAGCATCCCCGACGTCTGGGGCTTCGGCTTCGCGTGGTACCAGCGCTTCGGCCTCGAGCGGCCGATCCATCCGCTGGCGCACGAGATGGTGCTCTCGACGAGGACGACGGCGCGGTTCTTCGGTCGCCTCGGCGTCCTGCGCGCCGGCCGAGGCGTGGCCGGGGACGTCCTCACCCGCTGGGGTCGTGACCTGCTCGTCATGCCGGGCGGCGACGTCGACACCTGGCGCCCCTATCGCGACCGCTACCGCGTGCAGTTCGGCGGGCGCACCGGTTACGCGCGCACGGCGATCGCCGCCGGCGTTCCCATCGTGCCCGTGGCCAACGCCGGTCCGCACGCGACGCTGTTCGTGCTCACCGACGGGCGCCGCTTCGCCGAGCGCATCCGGCTGCGCGAGCTGACCCGCGCGAACGTGTTCCCGATCTCGATCGCGTTGCCCTGGGGCCTCGCCATCGGGCCATGGCCACACCTGCCGCTGCCGGGCACGTTCCGCTACCGGTTCGGGACGCCGATCGCACCGCCGGCGCTCGCGCCCGGAGAGGAGCCGAGCGAGGCGCTGGTGCTCGAGGTCGACGCCGCCGTGCGCGCGGCCGTGCAAGGCCTCCTCGACGACCTCCGCCGGGAGGCCGGGGACCGGGTGAACCAGTGAGCGCCACCGTCCCTCCCTACGTACCGGGGCACGGGCTGCTCGCGGACAGGACGGTGCTCGTCACCGCCGCGGCCGGGACCGGCATCGGCTTCGCCGTCGCCAGGCGCGCCGTCGAGGAAGGCGCCCGCGTGATGATCAGCGACATCCACGAGCGGCGGCTCGCCGAGGCGGCGAAGGAGCTGGGCGGCGTCCCGGCGATCCGGTGCAACGTCGCCGTCGAGGCGGACGTGACCGCGCTGTGGGAGGCCGCCGACAAGGAGCTCGGCCACGTCGACGTGCTGGTGAACAACGCCGGGCTCGGCGCGACCGCCACCGTCGTCGAGATGACCGACGAGCAGTGGCAGAACGTCATCGACGTCTCGCTGACCGGCACGATGCGGATGACGCGCGCCGCGCTCAAGCGGATGATGCCGCGCAAGGCGGGCGTCATCGTCAACAACGCCTCGGTGCTTGCATGGCGCGCCCAGGCCGGACAGTCCGCGTACGCCGCCGCCAAGGCCGGCGTCCTGGCGCTCACCCGGTGCTCGGCGATCGAAGCCGCGCCGGCCGGCATCCGGATCAACGCGGTATCCCCGAGCATCGCGCTCCACAAGCACCTGGTGAAGGTGACGACCCAGGACGTCCTCGACACGCTCACGTCGCGCGAGGCGTTCGGCCGCGGCGCCGAGCCGTGGGAGGTCGCCAACGTCATCGTGTTCCTCGCCAGCGACTACGCGTCGTACATGACCGGCGAGGTCATCTCGGTCTCGAGCCAGCACCCGTAGTCGAAGCGGAAGCGGAACGGAAGACGCCATGGCGCTGAACAAGGAAAGCCTGGGGGCCGTCGGCGAGCCGTTCGAGCTCGTCGTCGAGCGCGGCAAGATCGGCGAGCTCGCGCTCGCCGTGGGCGCGAAGGACCTGACCCGGCCCGTGCCGACGTTCTTCACGACGATGTTCCACTGGGAACGCCTGCGCCCGGGGAGCAACCCGTGGCACAAGGTCGGCATGAGCGAGGAACGCGGGATGCACGCGGAGCAGGAGTACGTGTTCCACGGGCCGCCGCCCGCGGCCGGCACGACGCTCACCTGCACGTCCCGCATCGAGTCGATCACCGAGAAGCAAGGCAAGCGCGGCGGCACGCTCACGTTCGCCGTGATGGTGACCGAGATGCGCGACGAGACCGGCGCCCTGCGCGTCGAGGCCCGCATGACCGGCGTCGAGACCGAGGTCGCGCCCGAGGGGACGCCATGACGACGATGACGCTGCCGCCGCCCCGCACGCTCGGGCCGATCACGCGCACCGACGTCGTGCGCTACCAGGGCGCCTCGGGCGACCTCAACCCGGTGCACCACGACGAGCCTTTCGCGACGGGCGCCGGCTTCCCGGCGCCGCTCGTCGTCGGCATGTTCCCTGCCGGCGCGATGTTCGCCTGGGCGAGCGACTGGCTCGGCGCCGACAACGTGCGCCGCGTGCGCTGTCGCTGGCAGGCGCCCGTGTTCCCCGGCGACGTCCTCGTGATCAGCGGGACGATCGCCAAGATGTACGAGGAAGGCGACGAGCCACGCGTCGACCTCGAGCTGGTCGCCACGAAGCAGGACGGCGCGGTCGCAGTACGCGGCTGGGCCACGTTCGTCAGGAGCGCGTCATGAAGCTTGGGTTGATGGTCGGTTACTCGGGCGCCAAGGTCGCGATCGACATGGGGCCCATCCTCGAGGCCGAGCGCCTCGGCTACGACTCGCTGTGGACCGCCGAGGCCTGGGGCTCCGACGCGGTGAGCCCGCTGGCGTGGATCGCGGCGCAGACCACGAAGATCAAGCTGGGCACCGCGATCATGCAGCTGCCCGGACGGTCGCCCGCCAACGCCGCGATGACCGCGATGACGATGGACGCGCTCTCGAACGAGCGCTTCATCCTCGGGCTGGGCACGAGCGGACCGCAGGTCGTCGAGGGCTGGCACGGCGTGGCGTGGAACAAGCCGCTCACCTGGCTGCGCGAGTACGTGACGATCGTGAAGACGATCCTGGCGCGCGAGGCGCCGCTCACCTTCCAGGGCGAGCGCTATCGCATCCCCTACGACGGCCCCGGCAGCGCCGGGCTGGGCAAGCCGCTCAAGAGCATGGTCCACGGCCGCAAGGACATCCCGATCTTCTCCGGCGCGATGGCGCCGCTGGGCCAGGAGCTGTGCGGCGAGCTGTGCGACGGCATCCTGCTCACGTGCATGCACCCGGGCCGCCCCGAGGTGATCCTCGACCGCGTGAAGGCGGGACGCGCCAAGGTGGGCAAGACGCTCGACGGCTTCGAGGTGGCGCCGACGGTCGCGGTCGCGGTCGGCGATGATCTCGAGGCGCTGCGCCGGCCGTTCCGCGAGCAGCTCGCGCTCTACATCGGCGGCATGGGCGCCAAGGAGAAGAACTTCTACCGCGAGTACCTCTCCCGCGTCGGCTACGAGGGCGAGTGCGCGCAGATCCTCGAGCTGTTCATGTCGGGCAAGCGCAAGGAGGCGGTGGCCGCCGTCAGCGACGACATGATCGACACGCTCTACCTGATCGGCCCGAAGGCGCGGATCAAGGAGCGCTACGCGGCGTGGAAGGACTCCGGGGTCACCACGATCATCGTCGGCACCCACCAGCTCGAGGCGATCCGCGTGATGGCGGAGATCGTGCTGTGAAGATCGGCCTGCTCGGCGGCACGGGCAAGGAGGGGCGCGGCCTCGCCTCGCGCTGGGCGAAGGCCGGGCACGAGATCGTGATCGGCTCGCGTGATCCGGCCAAGGGCGACAACCTCGCGGCGGCGGACGCCGAGGTCGTCGTCGTGTGCGTCCCCTACGGCGGCCAGGCGGAGACGCTGCGCGAGCTCGCGCCGCGGCTCGAGGGCAAGGTCGTCATCGATCTGGTCGTGCCCCTGGTCCCACCCCAGGTCACCCGGGTGGTTCTGCCGCCCGGCGGCGCCGCCGCGCTCGAGGCGCAGGCGCTGCTCCCCGGCGCGCGCGTCGTCGGCGCGCTCCACCACGTCAGCAGCGTGCACCTCGGCGATCCCGAGCACGCGATGCGCGGCGACGTGCTCGTCTGCGGCGACGACGCGGCGGCCAAGGAGACGGCGATCACACTCGTCGCCGACCTCGGCATGCGCGGCCTCGACGCCGGGCCCCTGGCCAACGCGGTCGCGCTCGAGGCGATGACGCCGGTGCTGCTCTACATGAACCGGAAGTACAAGAAGGCGGGGCTCGGGCTCGCGATCGCGGGGCTGGAGGACTGACCGTGACCGTCACGTGCGCGGCGAAGCTCGAGGTGATCGCCCTCCCCGGCCTGCCCGTCGTCGCGCCCGGGGACGACCTCGCCGCGCTCGTCGCCGCCTCCCTCGCGCGCGCCGAGCTGTCGCTGCGCGACGGCGACGTGCTCGTCGTCGCGTCGAAGCTGGTCTCGCGCGCCGAGGGGCGCTTCGTCGATCTCGGCGCCACCGACCCGACGCGTCGAGCCCACCAGCTCGCCGTCCGCACCGGGCACGACCCGCGCCACGTGGAGCTCATCCTGCGCGAGAGCACGGACGTCTCGCGCGCCATCCCCGGCGTCCTGGTCACGCGCCACCGCCTCGGCTTCGTGGTGGCCAACGCGGGCATCGACTTCTCCAACGCCGCGCCACCGCCCGCCATCGCCGCGCGCGGCCGCGGGCCGTGGGCGCTGCTCCTCCCCGAGCACCCGGACGCAACCGCTTCGCGTCTGCGCGCGTCCCTCGCCGGCGAGGGCCATGGCGGCGCGCTCGGCGTCGTCATCAGCGACTCGTTCGGGCGTCCGTTCCGCTTCGGGTCCGTCGGCGTCGCCGTCGGCTCCGCCGGCCTGCCGCCGCTCTTCGACCAGCGCGGCAAGCGCGACCTCTTCGGCCGCGCCCTCGACCACACGGTGACGGCGCTCGCCGATCAGGTCGCGGGCGCCGCCGACCTCGTCGCCGGCCAGGCCGACGAAGGCCGCGGCGTCGTGCTGGTGCGCGGCCTGCGCTTCGACGCCGATGACGCCGGCGCGGCGACGATCGTCCGCCCCGCCGACCAGGACGTGTACGCGTGAAGATCGTCGCGCTCTCGGGTGGCGTCGGTGGCGCCAAGCTCGTCGACGGCCTGGCCGCGGTCGTGCCGGCCGAGGCGCTCGCCGTCGTCGTCAACACCGGCGACGACTTCGTGCACTGGGGCCTGCGCATCTGCCCCGATCTCGACACCGTCATGTACACGCTGGCGGGGCTCGCCCACCCGACGCAGGGCTGGGGCCTCGCCGAGGAGAGCTGGGGCGCGTTCGCGATGGTCGAGCGCCTCGGCGGTCCGGCGTGGTTCCGCCTCGGCGATCGCGATCTCGGCGTGCACCTGGTGCGCACCCAGCGGCTGGCCTCGGGCGCGCCGCTGTCGACGGTCACCGGCGAGCTCTGTCACGCGCTCGGCGTCCGCGCGCGCGTCCTGCCGATGTGCGAGACGCCGCGACCCACGCTGCTCGACACCGAGGCCGGCACGCTCGACTTCCAGGAGTGGCTGGTGCGCCGCCGCGGCGCGCCCGCGGTGTCGCGGGTGTGGTCGTCCGGGCCCTCGGCGCCCTCGCCGCTCGTGCTCGACGCCATCGCCGCCGCGGAGCTGGTCGTCATCGGCCCGTCGAACCCGTACGTCTCGATCGACCCGATCCTCGGCCTCGACGGCGTGCGCGCCGCGATCGCGGGCAAGCCGGTGATCGCGGTCTCGCCGATCGTCGGCGGCCGCGCGGTGAAGGGGCCGCTGGCGCCGATGATCGAGGCCCTCGCGCGACGCGCGCCGTCGCCGGCGGCGATCGCCGACCACTACGCCGGGCTCGTCACCGGCCTCGTCCTCGAGGAGGGCGACGAGCCACCCGCGGGCGTCGCCGCATGCGCGACGCGCACGGTGATGACCTCACGCGACGACCGCGTGCGCCTGGCCCGCGAGGTCATCGCGTTCGCCGAGGAGCTCGGGCGATGATCCGGCAGACCCTCGGGCACCTGCGCCTCCGCGGCACGTGGGCCGTCGTGCCGGCGCGCAGCTTCGCCAGCGGCAAGTCGCGGCTCGCCGCCGCCGCTGGCCACGGGCGCGACGAGGTCGCCCGCGCGCTCTTCGATCGCGTGGTCGCGGCCGCCCAGCGCGCCGCCGCGATCGATGGCGTGCTCGTCGCCACCGACGGCGACGACGTCACCGTGACCGCGCGCGAACATGGCGCCCTCGTCCTCCGCGACGGACCCGCCGCGCCCTTCGCCGGGGTGATCGATCGCGCCCTCGCCGTCCTCGCCGGTCGCGGCGCGTCGGCGGCCGTGGTCGTGATGGCCGACCTCCCCTTCCTCGGGCCGTCCCACGTCGACGACCTGTGCGCGGCGCTAGACGGTGCGGACCTGGTGCTTGCGCCGGATCGCGATCAGCTCGGCACCAACGCCCTCGCCCTGCGCCTGCCCGCCGCCTTGCCCACGCGCTTCGGCCACCGCGACAGCTTCTCGCGCCACCTGGTCAGCGGCGCCGCCGCCGGCCTGCGCGTCGCGATGGTCCGCGCCCACGGCCTCGCCTTCGACCTCGACACCCCCGCCGACCTCGAGGAGCTGCTGGCGGCCTCGTCGGGCCCGGAAGCGAAACCGCTCGTCACGGGTGAGGGCAGCGTACGTCCCGAAGGTCGCCGCCGCGTCACCGACACGATCCAGCGCATCGCCCTCGCCGTCACGCGCACCGGGACGAGCGACGAGGTGGTACAGCGTGGTGCGCTCGACGGCGACGCGACCGGCGTTGTGTGCGACCCGATGTAGCTCCGCGGGCGTGGCGAGCTGACCGTGGCGCGCCCCCGCCGACGTCGAGATGCTCTCGTTCATCAGCGTGCCGCCGAGATCGTTGACGCCGCACGCGAGCAGGTGCTCGGCGACGCGCAGCCCCTCCTTCACCCACGACACCTGCAGGTTGGGGACGTCGGCGCCGACCATCACGCGCGCGAGGGCGTGGGTGCGCACGACGTCGAGGCCACCGGGGCCGGGCCGCACGCCAGGTTGCGCGGCGAAGAGCGGCGCCTCCTCGTGGACGAAGGACAGCGGCACGAGCTCGGTGACCCCGCCCGTGTCGCGCTGCAGGTCGCGGATCGTCTCCAGGTGGCGCAGGCGGTCGGCGGGCGACTCGAGGTGACCGTACATCATCGTCGCGGTCGTGCGCAGGCCGAGCTCGTGCGCGGTGCGCACGACCCCGAGCCACTCGGCGCTGGTGATGCGGCCCGGCGCGAGGCGCGCGCGCACGTCGTCGTCGAGGATCTCCGCCGAGGTGCCGGGCAACGAACCCAGCCCGGCCTCGCGCAGCGCCTGCAGGTACTCGCGGAGCGGCAGGCGCGCGCGGTGGGCGCCGTACTTCACCTCCTCCGGCGAGAAGGCGTGCACGTGGATCGCGGGCACCGCGCGCTTCACCGCGCGCACCACGTCCACGTAGAACATCCCGTCGATCCCCGGCGCGAGCCCGGCCTGGATGCAGACCTCGGTCGCGCCGAGCGCGTGCGCCTCGACGGTCCGGCGCACGATCTCCTCGATGTCGAGGAAGTAGCCCTCCTCGGAGCGACCGTTGCGCGAGAACGCGCAGAACGCGCACTTCTTCACGCAGACGTTGGTGAAGTTGATGTTGCGGTTGACGACGTAGGTCACGAGGTCGCCGGCCTGCTGCGCGCGCAGGGCGTCGGCGGTGGCGCACAGCGCGTGCAGATCGGCGCCGGTCGCCTCGGTGAGCGGCAGGAGCTCGCGCCACGACGCCCGCCGACCGGCGAGCGTCGCGTCGAGGGCAGCGCGCGCCGAGAGGGTCACGCGGCCTGCTCGCGGGCGAGGTACGGCGCCAGCTCGGGCGCCACGAACGCCGGCCGGTTCCACGCGTCGTGCAGCGGCAGGCGCGGCGCGAGCGTGAAGCCGGCCGCGCGGCAATCGGCGGCGAGGCGATCGAGGTGTGGCCACGCGTACGTCCGGTTGATGAAGTCCGGGGTGAGCGGTGAGATGCCGCCGAGATCGTTCACGCCCGCGGCGAGCAGCGGGGCCACGTCGGTCGTCAGGTTGGGCGGCGCCTGCACGGTGATCTCGTCGTCGAGGACGAGGCGGGCGAGCGCGATCGCGCGGGTGTGGGCGTCCTCGTCGAGCTCGCGCGCGCCCACCATGGGCGTGGCGGCGTGCGCACGGAAGCGCTGGACGATCACCTCCTGGACGTGGCCGTGGCGGCGGTGGACGTCGCGGATGGCGACGAGCGTGTCGAGGCGCTCGGCCTCGGTCTCGCCGATGCCGACGAGGACACCGCTGGTGAACGGGATGCGCAGCCGGCCCGCGTCCTCGTGCATCGCGAGCCGCACCGCGGGGCGCTTGTCGGGCGCGCGGTGGTGAGGACCGCCCTTCGCGCAGAGGCGCTCGCTCGTCGACTCGAGCATGAGCCCCATGCTCGCGTTGAGCGGGCGCAGGCGGGCGAGCTCGGCGGCGTCGAGGATGCCGGCGTTCGTGTGCGGCAGGAGGCCGGCGTCGAGGGCCGCGCGGCAGGCCCAGACCAGGTAGTCGACCGTCGACGCGAAGCCCCAGCCGGCGAGCAGCGCGCGGTACGACGCAAAGACGGCCTCGGGGCGATCGCCCAGGCAGAAGAGCGCCTCGGTGCAGCCGAGCGTCCGCGCCTGCACGAGCGACGCCGTGACCTCGTCGGGCGTCATCGTCCGCGCGCCCGGATCCTTGGGCGAGCGCCGGAACGCGCAGTAGTCGCACACGTCGCGACAGAGGTTGGTGAGCGGCAGGAAGACCTTGGGCGAGTAGGTGACGCGCGCGCCCCACCGGCGATCGCGCCGCGCCGCGGCAGCCGCGACGAGCTCGGCGGTCGGCAGCGCGAGCAGCGACCGCTCGTCGCACCTCATGCGCCGGCCTTGGCCGCGTCGAGGAACGCGGGGCGCTCGCCGCCGCCGTGGACCACGAGGGCCGTGCCGCTGACCCAGGCGGCGAGCGGCGAGGCGAGGTAGAGACAGGCGCTCGCCACGTCCTCGGGGGTGCCCATGCGCCCGAGCGGGATGGTCGCGTCGACGGCGGCGATGCCGGCGTCGCTGCCGTAGTGGAGGTGCGCCTGCTCGGTCCGGATCGGGCCGGCGACGACGGCGTTCACGCGCACCCGTGGCGCCCACTCGACGGCGAGCGACTGGGTGAGGTTGATGAGCCCGGCCTTGGCCGCGCCGTACGCGGCGGTCCCCGGCGAGGGGCGGACGCCGCTCACGCTCGCGATGTTCACGATGACGCCGCCGGTCTCCTGGGCCTGCATGATCGCGTTGGCGCGCTGCGCGAGCCACAGGGGTGCGATCAGGTTGAGCTGGATGATCGACGCCGAGAAGCGCGGCGACACGGTCGCGGCGTCGGCCGGAGGCGAACCGCCGGCGTTGTTGACCAGCACGTCGAGACGGCCCCAGCGTTCGGCCACCCCGGCGCACAAGCGATCGACCTGCTCGACGTCGCGGACGTCGCACGCGACGAAGCTCGCCTGCCGCGCGCCGGCCGCGGGCAGGTGCTCGGGCGGCTGGCGGCCGCAGACGACGACCTCGGCGCCGGCCTCGAGAAAGCGCACGGCGATCCCGCGGCCGATGCCCCGGCTCCCGCCGGTGACGAGGACGACTTTCCCGTCGAGATCGAGGGGATTTGTCATGGACGGTCCGAGTGAAACATGTTCTATTCTGACCTGCAAGCCATGAGCGAGCGAGTCCGCGAGCGAGCGACCTCCGTACAGGCCGAGCCGGCGATCCTCGCCGAGGGAGGCCGATCGACATGGGCCCTCTGGCCCCGGCCGGAGGGCCCATGACCGCGGACAGGACCCCAGGGCTCTCGTTCTCCGTCGACGACCGCGGGATCGCGGAGGTGGTGATGGCCCGGCCGCCGGTCAACGCGCTCGACATCGCGGGCTGGCAGGCGCTGGCCGATCGGCTCCGTTCGCTCGGCGCCGATCCCGCGGTCCGCGTGGTGATCCTGGCCGCCGAAGGACGCGGCTACAACGCCGGCGTCGACATCAAGGAGATCCACAACGCGGCCAACAAGCACGCCGCGCTCGTCGCGGTGAACCGCGCGTGCGCGAACGCGTTCGCGGCGGTGTACGAGTGCGAGGTGCCGGTCATCGCCGCGGTCCACGGCTACTGCCTGGGCGGCGGCATCGGTCTCGCCGGCAACGCCGACGTCGTCGTCGCCTCCGACGACGCGACCTTCGCCCTGCCCGAGGTCGATCGCGGCGCGCTCGGCGCGGCGACCCACCTGGCCCGGCTGGTGCCGCAGCACCTCATGCGCGCGATGGTCTACACCGGCCGCAAGGTCCCCGCCGCCGACCTCGCGCGCTTCGGCTCCGTGCTCGAGGTCGTGCCGCGCGAGAAGCTCCGCGCCGCGGCGCGCGCCGTCGCCGCCGAGATCGCCGCCAAGCCACCGGTCGCGATCCGCGCCGCCAAGCAGTCGCTCAACGGCATCGACCCCGTGGACGTGCGCAAGAGCTACCGCTACGAGCAGGGCTTCACGTTCGAGCTCACGCTCGCCGGCGTGGGCGACGAGCAGCGCGCGGCGTTCTCGGAGAAGACGGAGAAGAAGGACCGGACGTCGTGACCCGCGACAAGCGCATGAAGATCGAGGACGTCGTCGCCGAGCTGCGCTCGGGGATGACGATCGGCATCGGCGGCTGGGGCTCGCGGCGCAAGCCGATGGCGATCGTGCGGGCGATCCTGCGCTCGTCGCTCGAGGATCTCACCGTCGTCACGTACGGCGGCCCCGACGTCGGGCTCCTGTGCGCCGCCGGCAAGGTGAGGAAGCTCGTCACCGGCTTCGTCTCGCTCGACTCGATCCCGCTCGACCCGTGGTACCGCCAGGCGCGGCAGAAGGGCGCGCTCGAGGTCCGCGAGTACGACGAAGGCATGCTGCAGTGGGGTCTCTACGCGGCGTCGCTCCGCCTGCCCTTCCTGCCCACGCGCGCCGGGCTCGGCTCCGACGTGCTGGCGCTCTGCCCCGAGCTGCGCACCGTGACCTCGCCGTACGATGACGGCGAGGAGCTGGTCGCCGTGCCGGCGATCGAGCTGGACGCGGCGATCTGCCACCTCAACCGCGCCGACGCCGCCGGCAACGCGCAGTTCCTGGGGCCGGATCTCTACTTCGACGACCTGTACCTCGGGGCGGCGAAGCGACGCTTCATCTCGGTCGAGCGCGTGGTGGCGACGAGCGAGCTCCTCGCCGAGGGCTCGGTGCACACCCTGCGGATCCACCGCGGCATGGTCGACGGCGTCGTCGAGGCGCCGCGGGGCGCGCACTTCACCGAGTGCCCTCCCGACTACGGCCGCGACGAGGAGCTGCAGGCCCGCTACGCCGCGGCCGCCGCCGACCCGGCGGCGTGGAACGCGTTCTACCAGGAGTACGTGTCTTGAACCCGGCGCGCCACGAGATCTGCGCGGTCGCGCTCGCCGAGACCTTCCGCGGCGACGGCGAGATCCTCGCCAGCCCGATCGGTGTCCTCCCCGGCATCGCGGCGCGGCTGGCGCGCGCGACGTTCGCGCCGGACCTGATGCTGTCGGACGGCGTGGCGTCGCTGGTCGATGCCCAGGGCGCCGTCGAGGGCTGGCTGCCGTATCGCACCGTGTTCGACGTCGTCTGGTCGGGGCGCCGGCACGTCGTCATGGGCGCGTCGCAGATCGATCGCCACGGCAACCAGAACATCGCGTGCGTCGGCGATCCGCGGAAGCCCAAGGCCCAGCTCCTCGGCATGCGCGGCGCGCCCGGCAACACGATCAACCACACGACGAGCTACTGGGTGCCGTCGCACTCGCGCCGCGCCTTCGTGCCCAAGGTCGACGTGGTCACCGGCGTCGGCTACGACCGGGCCGCGGCGCTCGGCCCGCGCGCCTCGCGCTTCCACGAGATCCGGCGCGTCGTCACCGACCTCGCGGTGCTCGACTTCGCCACGCCGGATCACGCGATGCGCCTCGCCTCGGTGCACCCCGGCGTCTCGCTCGCCGACGTCCTCGAGAAGACCGGCTTCCCGCTGGTCTTCGCCGAGCCCGTGCCGGTCACGCGGCTGCCGACCGACGAGGAGCTCCGCCTGCTGCGCACCGTCATCGATCCGCAGGGACGCGGGGCGAAGGAGGTCCCCGCGTGACGAGCGCCAGCCGCGAGGAGTGGGGCCGCACGCGAAGCGTGCCCCGGGGTAGCACCCGCGACGACGCGGCCGAGCCCGTCTTCGGGCGAGCCGGCGCGAGGGGGCAATCATGAGCGCGCTCCACACGCGGGTGTGCGACCTCCTCGGCTGCCGCTATCCCATCATCCAGACCGGCATGGGCTGGGTGTCGGGCGCGCGGCTCACCGCGGCGACGAGCGCCGCCGGCGGCTTCGGCATCCTCGGCGCCGTCACGATGACGATCCCCGAGATGGAGGCAGCGATCGCCTCGGTGCGGGCGAAGACCGACCGGCCGTTCGGCGTGAACCTGCGCCCCGACCAGGCCGACCTCGACGAGCGGATCGCGATCCTCGTGCGCGAGGGCGTGAAGCTCGCGAGCTTTGCCGGGCCGCCGTCGAAGGACGTCGTCGCCCGCCTCAAGGGCGCGGGCATCCTCACCATGCCGACCGTCGGCGCGCGCCGGCACGCCGAGAAGATGGCCGGCATCGGCGTCGACCTCTTGATCGCGCAGGGCGGCGAAGGCGGTGGCCACACCGGCGACGTGCCGACGTCGTTGCTCCTGCCCTCGGTCGTCGACGCCGTGAAGATCCCGGTCATCGGCGCCGGCGGCTTCAACGACGGCCGCGGCCTCGTCGCCGCCCTCGCCTACGGCGCGAGCGGCATCGCGATGGGCACACGTTTCCTGCTCACGCAGGAGAGCACCGTCCCCGACGGCGTGAAGGACATCTACGTCAAGACGCCGGTCAGCGGCACGGTGGTCACCCGCCACATCGACGGCGCGCCCCAGCGCGTGATCCGCACCGAGGTGATCGACGGCCTCGAGCGCGCGGGCTGGTTCCGCCGCTTCTGGCGCTCGCTCGGCAACGCGTTCCGCTTCCGGCGCGCGACCGGCGGCACGCGGCTCGGCCTCCTGCGCGAGGCGCGGGCGATGCAGAAGCACCAGGAGCTGCCGCTGGCTCAGCTGCTCATGGCGGCGAACGCGCCGATGATGACGCGGGCGAGCATGGTCGAGGGGCGGCCCGAGGTCGGCATCCTGCCCACCGGCCAGGTGGTGGGCGTGATCGACGAGCTGCCGACGGTGGCGGCGCTGATCGAGCGCATCGTCGCCGACGCCGAGGCCACGCTGGCGCGGCTCGCGCCGTCCGCGGCCGGCGGCGCGTCGACGCGGAGCTTGAAGAGCGTATGACCAGCGCCACCGACACGCCCGCCGACGAAGGCGAGCTCGTCGTCACCGAGCGGCGCGGCGCCGTCGCGATCGTGACGATGAACCGCCCGCGCTACCGCAACGCGCAGAACGCGAAGATGACGTTCGCGCTCGACGCGGCGTTCTCGGCGGCGGCGGCCGACGACGGCGTGCACGCCATCGTGCTCGCCGGCGCCGGCGACCACTTCAGCGCCGGCCACGACATCGGCACGCCGGGGCGCGACATCCACCGGGACTTCGCGCGGGTCGCGACCCAGTTCTGGCCGCACGAGGACAAGGCCGGCGCCGAGGCGATGTACGTCCGCGAGGCCGAGCTCTACCTCGGCATGTGCCGGCGCTGGCGCGAGCTGCCCAAGCCGACGATCGCCATGGTCCAGGGCGCGTGTGTCGCCGGCGGGCTGATGCTCGCGTGGGTGTGCGACCTCATCATCGCCGCCGACGACGCGTTCTTCGCCGACCCGGTCCTGCGCATGGGCATCCCCGGCGTCGAGTACTTCGCGCACCCGTTCGTCATGAGCCCGCGGCTCGCGAAGGAGTTCCTGTTCACGGGCGAGCGCATGAGCGCCGAGCGCGCCGAGCGCATCGGCATGATCAACCGCGTCGTGCCGCGAGCGCGGCTCGCCGACGACACGCTCGCCATCGCCGAGAAGATCGCGGCGATGCCGCGCTTCGGGCTGGCGCTGGCCAAGAAGGCCGTCAACCAGGCCGAGGACCGGATGGGGATGCGCGACGTCATGGACGCGACCTACGCGCTCCACCACCTCGCGCACGCCCACAACGCGCTCACGACCGAGGACCACCTCGCCGGCCAGGACGCGAAGTCGATGGCCAAGGGGCTGAAGTAACCGATGGAGCTCGCGTTCTCGGCGGCCGAGGAGGCGTTCCGCGCCGAGGCGCGGGCGTGGCTGCGCGCGCACGTGCCGCGCGAGCTGCCGCCGTCGGGGAGCACCGAGGGCTTCGCCGCGCACGTCGCGTGGGAGCAGCAGCTCTTCGCCGCCGGCTGGTCGGTGGTGGCGTGGCCCAGGGCGTACGGCGGGCGCGACGCGTCGATCACCGAGTGGCTGATCTTCGAGGAGGAGTACTACCTCGCCGGGGCGCCGCCGCGGGTCACCCAGAACGGCATCTTCCTGCTCGCGCCGGCCCTGTTCGAGTACGGCACCGAGGCGCAGCGCGCGCGGATCCTGCGACCGATGGCGGCGGCCGATGTGCTGTGGGCGCAAGGGTGGAGCGAGCCGGGCGCCGGCTCGGACCTGGCGGCGGTGAAGAGCACGGCGACGAAGGTCGACGGCGGGTGGCGGCTGTCGGGGCAGAAGACGTGGAGCACGCGCGCCTCGTTCTGCCACGCGATGCACGGGCTCTTCCGCTCGGACCCGACCGCCGCGCGCCACAAGGGGCTCACCTACTTCCTGGTGCCGCTCGACGCGCCGGGCGTGCGGGTGAACGGGTTCCGCCGCCTCGACGGCGACCTCGACTTCGCGGAGATCTTCTTCGACGACGTGTTCGTGAGCGACGACGACGTGCTCGGCCCGGTCCACGAAGGCTGGAAGGTCGCGATGGCGACGACCGGCTCCGAGCGCGGCCTCACGCTGCGCAGCCCCGGCCGGTTCCTGGCAGCGGCGGAGCGCCTGGTGGACCTGTACCGGCGCCTCGGGTCCTTGGACTCGGCCTCGCGTCCGCTCGGCCTTCGCTCAGGACGAACGGACACCCGCGACGCCGTCATCCGCGCGTGGATGGATGCGCGCGCGTACCAGCTCCTCACGCTGCAGACGGTGTCGCGCATGGTCGCCGGGCACGCGCTCGGCGCCGAGTCGTCGGTGTCGAAGCTGACCTGGTCGGAGCTCGACGTGCGCCTGCACCAGGCCGCGCTCGACCTGCTCGGGCCGCTGGCGGAGCTCGAGGCCGGCTCGCCCGACGCCATCGACGGCGGGGCGTGGCTCAAGGGCTACCAGTTCGCGCTCGCGGGGCCGATCTACGCCGGCACCAACGAGATCCAGAAGAACGTCGTCGCCGAGCGCCTGCTCGGCTTGCCCAGGGACTGACCCCATGCACTTCGCGTTCACCGACGAGCAGCTCGAGCTCCAGCGCGTCGTGCGCGAGCTGCTCGCGCGCGAGTGTCCGCCGGCGCGGGTGCGCGCGGCGTGGGACGGCGCCGACGACGCGCCGCTCGCGGTGTGGCCGCAGCTCGCCGGGGTCGGCGTCGTCGGCATGACCGCGCCCGAGCGGTTCGGCGGGCTCGGCATGGACGAGCTCGATCTGGCGCTCGTGCTCGAGGAGAGCGGGCGGGCGGCCCTGCCCGAGCCGCTGATCGAGCACACGGCGGTGGCCGTCCCGCTCGTCGCCGAGACCGCCGACGACGCGTTCTGTGACCGCTGGCTGGGCGCGGCGGCGGCGGGCAAGGCGACGCTCGCCGTCGGCCTCGGCGGCGCGCCGTTCGTCACGGGTGCCGCGCGGGCGCGGCTCCTCGTGCTCGAGCACGCGCGCGGCGACGACGTCGAGCTGCACGCGGTCGAGACGTCGGCCGTGACGCTCGTGCCGCAGCGCTCGGTCGACGGCACGCGCAAGCTGGCGCGGGTCGAGTGGCGCCCGGGCGCGGGCACGTGCCTCGCGCGCGGCGAGCGGGCCCGCGAGGCGCTCGCGCGCGCGTTCGACCGCGGCGCGTTCGCGACCGCGGCCGAGCTGATCGGCGTCGCGCGCCGGCTGGTCGAGATGACCGTCGCGTACGTCAAGCTGCGCACCCAGTTCGGCAAGGCGGTCGGGAGCTTCCAGGCGGTGAAGCACATGCTCGCCGAGGCCCACGTCGCGATCGAGCTGGCGCGCCCGTGCGTGCACCGCGCGGCGTACGCCCTCGCCCGACGAGAGCCGGCGGGCGAGCGGGCGATCCACGTCTCGATGGCCAAGGCCTACGCCTCCGACGCGGCGACGCGGGCGGCGCGCGCCGCGCTCCAGTGCCACGGCGCGATCGGCTACTCGTACGAATACGACCTGCACCTGTGGATGAAGCGCGCGTGGGTGCAGGCCGCCGCGTACGGCGACGCCGCCTGGCATCGCGCGCGCATCGCGACCGCCGTCCTCGGCGGCGAAGAAGGAGCTTCCCGTGGCTGATGCGTTCATCGTCGAGGCCGTCCGTTCCCCGGTCGGCCGCAAGAAGGGCGGGCTCTCCGCCGTGCACCCCGCCGACCTCGGCGCCCACGTCCTGCGCGCGCTGGTCGAGCGGAGCGGCATCGACCCCGCCGCGGTCGACGACGTCATCTTCGGCTGCGTCGACACGATCGGCCCGCAGGCCGGCGACGTCGCGCGCACGTGCTGGCTCGCCGCCGGCCTGCCCGACCACGTCCCGGGCGTGACCGTCGACCGCCAGTGCGGCTCGTCGCAGCAGGCCGTCCACTTCGCGGCGCAGGCGGTGATGAGCGGGACCGCGGACGTCGTCGTCGCCGGCGGCGTGCAGAACATGTCCATGATCCCCATCGGCGCGGCGATGACCTCGGCGCAGCCGCTGGGCTTCAGCGATCCGTTCAGCGGCTCGAAGGGCTGGAAGGCGCGCTACGGCGACCGCATGGTGTCGCAGTTCCACGCCGCCGAGATGATCGCCGAGAAGTGGCAGTGCTCGCGCGACGACATGGAGGCGTTCGCGTTCGCGAGCCACCAGCGAGCGATCGCGGCCACCGACGCCGGCTGGTTCCAGCGCGAGATCGCGCCGGTCGGCGAGGTCGCCGCCGACGAGGGCCCGCGCCGCGACACGACGCGCGAGAAGATGGCGACCTTGCAGCCGCTGGCACAGGGCGGCCGGCTGACCGCGGCGGTCGCGAGCCAGATCTCCGACGGCGCGGCGGCGCTGCTCGTGGTGAGCGAGGCGGCGCTGAAGGCGCACGGCCTCCGGCCGCGGGCGCGCATCCACCACATGAGCGTACGCGGCGACGACCCGATCTGGATGCTGACGGCGCCCATCCCGGCCACGAAGCACGCGCTCGCGCGCACGGGTCTGACGATGAAGGACATCGACCTCGTCGAGATCAACGAGGCCTTCGCGCCGGTGGTCCTGGCGTGGCAGAAGGACCTCGACGCCGACCTCGCGAAGGTGAACGTCAACGGCGGCGCCATCGCCCTCGGCCACCCGCTCGGCGCGACGGGCGCGCGCCTCATGACCTCGCTCCTCCACGAGCTCGAGCGACGCGGCGCGCGCTACGGCTTGCAGACGATGTGCGAGGGCGGCGGCCAGGCCAACGTCACCATCCTCGAACGCCTGTAGCGCGGCGCGGCCCCATCGAGGATCCGACTCCTGGGCGACGTCACGGCGGCGTGCTCTGTCCGACGTTGTCGAGCCCCCAGCACGCGATCGTTCCATCGGGCCGCAGCCCACAGGTGTGGAGATTGCCAGCCGCGACCTGCTGGAACTGCCCCGCCGCGGGTGTCGTCTGTCCCTCCGAGGTGCGCCCCCAGCATGCGACCGAGAAGTCCGCGCGTACGGCGCAGGCGTGAGCGCCGCCCGCGCTGAGCTGCACGAACGCTCCCGCCGCCGGGGACAGCTGCCCTTCGGAGGCTCTCCCCCAGCACGCGATGTTGCCGTCCGTTCGCAGCCCGCACGTGAACGCGTCGCCGCCCGCCAGCGCGGAGAAGCGCATTCCGCTGGGCGGCGTGGCCTGCCCCAGGTCGTCGTGCCCCCAGCAGCGCGCGGCGCCATCGGCCTCGAGCGCGCAGGCGTGTCCTCCGCCGGAGGCGACGTGCACGAAGGTGCCACTCGGGACCGAGGTCTCGTTGAACTGGCCGCCTCCCCAGCACACGAGGGTCCCGTTGGTGCGCAGACCACATGCGTGCGTGGTGCCCGCGGTGACCTCGCGGAACGTCCCGGTCGGGGGCGTCGACTGTCCCCGGTCGTTCAGGCCCCAGCAGCGAACCGTCGACGCGGTCGTCAGTCCGCAGGTGAACTCTCCGCCCGCCGAGACCCGCAGCCAGGAATCGCTCGGCACGGCCCGTTGCCCCTGCGCGTCGGAACCCAGCACGTCGCGACACCCGCGGCCGACACCGCACACGAGTGATCGATGCCTGCGGCCACGCCGGGCGATGGCCCGGCCGCGTCGATCGCGCCGGGGGCATCGATGGGCTCGACGGCATCCACCTCGCGCGCGTCGGTGGCACGCGATGGAGCCCGCTCGAAGCTACACGCCGTACAGACCACGAGGCTCACCGGTGCGAGCAGACGCATGCTCAGAAGCCTCCACGCACGACGAAGCCGCCCGCCGACGTGTCCGCGAACGGACGAACCGCCACGCGGTCGGTCGTCGCGGAACGCCCCGTGAACCAGAGGTACGCGGCTGCGCCTCCGGCGATCGCGCCGGCCACGCCCAACCCCTGGGCGAAGTAGCGCTTGTCGTTCGCGCGCTCGAAGAGGTCGTCGCGCATCGAGCTCTCGGGCTCGTACAGATAGTCATCATAGGTCCCGCGAGCCGACATCTCGAAGTAGGTGGCCGCCGCGAGCGACGCGACCGCAACGGCGCCGACGCCGAGCGCGAACGCGCGCCGTCGGTTCGCCGACGTCCCTTCGGCAGGCGCGGGCGGCGGGTCAGGCGGGAACACAGGGCCGGGCGGCACCGCGTCCGGTGTCGGCGACGCAGGATTGCGCGCGCCCACGGTCTCCACGGGCGTCACGACCACGGCATCGAAGCGCGGCACCTCGACCGACTGCTTGTCGCGTTCGGGCGCGACCGTGACCCGATGCGACCAGGCTTCGCGCCCGGGCACCTTGGCGGCAACGTCGTACGTCCCACCGTCGATGGGGATGGCGCGGTTCCAGGTGACCTCGTCGATCGCCACGCCGTCGCGCGTGATCGTCAACCCGGCGATGCGACTTGCCTCCGGTACGTTGACGATGAGGTACGACAACCGCGGCTCGAGGAGATCGGCGCGGCGCTGCGCCGCCTGCACGGTCGCGGCCTGCTGAGGGTCTGCGCGCAGGGCGCTCGCCGCCTGGAGAAACAGCCCCCACGCCGTCGCGAGCTGATCGTTGCGCTCGCGGCAATCGCCGAGGTTCATGAGCGTCGAAGGATTCGGATCGAGCCGCTGACTGCCCTCGAAGAGGCTGCAGGCCTCCGCGATGCGGCCCGCCTTGAGCGCGCGCTGGCCATCGCGGAACAGCTGCTCCGCCTCGGCGACGCGCCCCGGCTCCGCGAACGCCAGGCCAGGCAACAGCGCGAACGAGGCGACGAGCATGGATCGCATCACACCCCCCTGTTCGCTGATTCTACACGGTCCGCGGAGCGTCACGGCTTCTTCGGGTTCAGCTCCCAGAGCACGTTGACGATGACCCAGCGACCGTCGACGCGCGCGACGTGCAAGTAGTCGACCCAGTCGCTCGCCACCACCTTGACGCTGGCCGCGTTCTCGAAGCGATCGAGGATCGTGACGACCTTCTTCTGCTTCGCCGGCGGCGTCTTCGTGCCGCCGCCGGCGCGGACGTTGGCGACGAGCTTCGACGCGCCCATGTTCTCGATGCGGCTCCCGCCCCCATCCGTGATGACGATGCGCTTCTGGAGCTCGGGATGAACCGCGCGCGCCATGCGGTCGGGGTCACCCTCGTACCAGCCCTCGATGTAGTCGAGCGCGGCGAGCTCGATCGCCCGGGCGTCCGGATCGACGGGCGGTGGACGCCTGGCCGGTTTGGCAGGCTGCGCGTGGGCGGCGACGGCGACGAGGAGCAGCAGGGGGATCGCGAGGGTCGAGCGCATGGACCGCGACGGTAGCGAGATCCGCCGACCGGGTCACGCGCTCAGCGCAGGCCGCCCATCCACGCCGCGCTCATCGTCGCGACGTTCACGCAGACCGCATAGAACGTGAAGCTCTGCGACACCGTATCCTCGTTGCGCACCTGCGTGTTCCAGACCGAGGCGTTCTGCGGGTAGCTCGCGACGATGTACGTCGGCGCGGTGAAGTTCGCGGGGCGCGCGCCGCCACCGATCGCACGCTTGGTGCCGGGGCATACGAGCGCGACGCCGCCGACCTGGCCGGCGTTGATCGTGAGCACCATGGTGACGATCTGGTGATCACTCGTTCCCGGTGGCCCCACCGGGCCCGGCGGCCCCTCTGGTCCACGCGCGCCGTTGTTGCCCGGTGCGCCGGTCTCTCCCTGCGGCCCCTGCGGGCCGATCGGGCCGACGTCGCCCTGCGGTCCCTGCGGCCCCTGAAGTCCGATGGGTCCCATCGGTCCCGCCGGACCAGCGTCGCCTTGCGGTCCCGCCGGTCCCATCGGACCGACTGCACCTTGATCACCCTGCGGGCCCATTGGCCCCATCGGGCCCATCGGGCCCTCGGGACCGACGTCACCCATCGGGCCCATCGGTCCCATCGGGCCGACCGCACCTTGATCACCTTGCGGTCCCATCGGGCCCATCGGGCCGACGTCGCCCTGCAAACCCATCGGGCCCATCGGAC
>ERZ761602.473-NODE-473-length-87997-cov-70.097860_pt1 | contig 87997 bp, 85 predicted proteins | sample MGYA00512165_ERZ761602 | MGnify/ENA primary metagenome ERZ761602 (study PRJEB28899, sample SAMN02445085) | bioreactor sludge metagenome | biome: EBPR sludge; isolation source: Thorneside wastewater treatment plant | place: Australia: Brisbane, Thorneside...
TCATGGCTCCATCCTCTCAAGGGAAGAAGCCTCCGGGAAAGCCGGGGCGGTTCAAGGCGGGGGAGGGGAGAAGTGCGATGCCGTCGCGCTGGCGACACGCCGCCTGGCTGCGGGCTGGGACACGACGCCGACCAGGCTGTCGGGGGGGTTCGATCGGAGACCTCTGCGGATCCGGCCTTGTCCGACGTCTGCCCGGCGGCGTGCCGGCGGGCGGAAGGACGATGCGCGGGTCCGTCGCCCTTCGAGCGCCCGCTACGGATCGCGTCGGGCGTCCAGGGGCCAGGCGACGCCGCCACGGGCACCGACCAGGGCGCCCCGGCTGGCGCCCGGGCGCGAGGGCGGGTCCAGCAGCAGCACGAAGGGATCTTCCGCGTCGGCGGACACCGGCAGCACCATCACCAGTCGCCCCTCGACCAGCGCTGCCGGCGTCGGACCGCCGTGCGCGCCCATCCATTCGCAGGGCTCGTCCGCAAGCGGCTCGGGGCAGATGGCCGGACCGGTCCGCCACCAGACATGGGCTTCGGCTGCGCCCTCTGCATGATGGATGGCCAGTTCGAGCAGGCGACTGCCGGCCAGGGTGCGCAGCGCCGGGTGGTCGCGGGTCAGGGTCCACTCGCCCTGCCAGGCGCCCGGCCGGGCCGGCATCCGGTCGGCCGGATCCTCCTGGGCGGGCAGGCCCGCGGCGGGACACAGCAGGAGCAGGGCAGGCAGGGCGGCCCGCCAGGCGCGGGCCAACGGGGTTCGGGCGACTTCAGCCCCGGGTGCGGAACGAAAGGTGGCTGCGCATCTCATTGCGGCACTCGACGGGAGGGGTGCCGGCAGGAACGCGGACCCCGGTCAGGGACTGCCATCGGCCGTGGTCGGAGCCGCCCCATGCGGATCGCCGCGTCCGGTTCCCGATGCGTCGGGCGCGTGCCAGATCCGCTGCCACATGGCGGCCAGGCGACGGCGCGCGTCCAGCGGCTGCCGGACCTGTTCGGGCGGGATCGCCTGCCAGCCCGTGCCCTCGGCGCGGGCGACCGCGAAGTTGAAGGTGTAGGTCGGCTCGGCGCCCATCCGCAGGTCGGACAGCACCAGCCGGTCGTCGTCGCGCCAGGCCTTCATGAAGCCGTGGTTGAACCAGGCCAGGCGCCGCACGGCGGGCAGGTGGGCGACCGCGGCAAGATCGTCCTGGCCACGGTCGTGGGCACGGAAACGCATCGGCGCGCGATCGGCGACCAGGGAGCGCTCGCCCTCCAGGAAGCCGTCCGGGGTCAGCACCACCACCCGCCACAGCAGGATGTTGAAAGGCATCGGCACCGAGAAGCGCGGCGCATCGGCCAGCCCGGCCGCCGCCAGGGTCGCTTCGGCCGCGCGCTCCACCTGTGCCTTGGCCAGCAGCGAGGCGCCCGCGTAGGCGGTGCTCAGGACCAGGCCGGCGGCCAGGGCCCGGCCGGCGATCCGGCGCGGACCGGCCAACGCCGCCACCGCGACGGCCAGCAGCAGCCACACCGTGTACAGCGGATCGATGATGAACAGGCTGGACACCATCACCGGCGGCACCGGCAGCGGCCACCACACCTGGGTGCCGTAGACGGTCAGGGCGTCGAGCAGGGCGTGGGTGACCAGGGCCAGCACGATCGCCCACCACCAGGCGCGCGGCGCCGCGCGCACCGGGGCGGTGCGGCGCGCCAGCCACCAGAGCAGGTGGCCGAGCAGGGGCAGCACCAGCAGCGAATGGCTGGGGCCGCGGTGCCAGGTCATGCGCAGCACCGGGTCGTCGACCAGCAGCAGGGGCAGGGCATCGAGGTCGGGCAGGGTGCCCAGGGCGGCGCCGGCGAGCAGGGCGCGGCGGCGCTGGCCGGGCGGCACGCAGGCGGCGGCGACGCAGCCGCCGAGCAGCATCTGGGTCAACGAGTCCATGGCCCATCGTAGGGGCGGGGCGTCGTCGACGCGGTGAAGACGGCATTCGGGCACAATCGCGCCGTCTCCCACCGGCACCACGACATGGCCAGCCTGGACCCGGTCATCCTGTTCTTTGCGCTCGGCCTGCTCGCGGGCTTGGCGCGCTCGGACCTGCGCCTGCCGGCGGCGATCTACGACTTCCTGACCGTGGTCCTGCTGCTGGCGATCGGCCTGAAGGGCGGCGTCGAGCTGGCCCGGCAGCCGGCCGCCGCCCTGCTGCTGCCCTCGCTGGCGGTGATCGCCATGGGCCTGGTGCTGCCGCTGCTGGCCTATGCGTGGCTGCGCCTGGGCCTGGCGCGCGTCGATGCCGCGGCGATCGCCGGCCACTACGGCTCGGTCAGCGTCGGCACCTTTGCGGTGGCGGTGGCCTTCGTGCAGGCCCAGGGCCTGGCCTTCGAGGGCTATCTCGCCCTGTTCGTGGTGCTGCTGGAGGTGCCGGCGATCGTGGTCGGCATCGTGCTGGCGCGCGGCCTGGCCGCCGGCACCCGCTGGGGCGAGCTGGCCGGCGAGGTGCTGCTGGGCAAGAGCATCGTCCTGCTGCTGGGCGGCCTGGCGATCGGCTGGATCGCCGGCGAGGACGGCCTGGCGCCGATGTCCGGCCTGTTCGTCGACCTGTTCAAGGGCTTCCTGGCGCTGTTCCTGCTGGAGATGGGCCTGATCACCGCCGCCCGGGCCGGCGACCTGCGCCGCAGCGGCCTGTTCCTGATGGCATTCGCCGTGCTGTTCCCGCTCGGCAGCGCGGTGGTCGGCGCCACCCTGGGCTGGCTGCTCGGCCTGTCGGTGGGCGGCACCATGCTGCTCGCCACCCTGGCCGCCAGCGCCTCGTACATCGCCGCGCCGGCGGCATTCCGCCTGGCGGTGCCGCAGGCCAACCCGGCGCTGTCGCTGGCGGCCTCGCTGGGCATCACCTTCCCCTTCAACGTGCTGGTCGGCCTGCCCCTGTACCTGGGCCTGGCGCGCTGGCTGCACGCCTGACCGGAGACCGGCCATGGCCACCGCCGTCCGCAAGCTCGTCACCATCGTCACCGAGGCCCGCATCGAACGGCAGTTGCTGGCCGCGGTGGAGGCCGCCGGCGCCCGCGGCTGGACGATCACCGACGTGCGCGGCAAGGGCAGCCGCGGCGTGCGCCGCGCCGAGTTCGACCTGAGCGGCAACCTGCGCCTGGAGGTGGTCTGCGAGACCGCGGTCGCCGAGGCGATCGCGGCCTCGGTACGCGAGCGCTTCTACGCCGACTACGCGATGATCCTGTATCTGCAGGACGTCGAGGTGCTGCGGCCGGAGAAGTTCTGATCAGCAGCCGTTGGGTATCGGTGTCACCGTGCAGATGTCCAGGGTGAGCTGGTTGCCCTCCATGGAATGCCGGAACAGCACGTCGCTGTTGACGAACAGCGGCACGCCCGGATAGCCGACCACGCCGATGTCCGGATTGACCCGGAAGCGGATCTCCTGGTTGCCGAACTGCGCCTGGCTGGCCTGCAGCGGGATCAGCAATTCCAGCCAGACGCCGCGCGCCATGCCCCAGGCGCCGCCGCCGATGCCGCCGTTGGGGGCGGCGATGCGCAGGCCCTCGAGGCCCTGGGGGAACACCTGCGGACAGCCGTAGCCGGGGTCGTTGCCGAGGTTCCAGAGCTGGTGGAAGGGACGGTTCGGGTTGGGCGGCGTGCGCGCGAAGCAGAACGCCGGATTGGCGGCGCTGGCCGCCGGGGCGACGCCGGGCGGCAGCAGCATCTCGATGCCGACCGCGCTGCCGGCGCAGGGATTGCCCGGGTGGCTGACCACCAGGTGCGCGTAGAAGACCTCGCCGACCGCCGGCGTGCGGTTGGGAGGACGCAGCGTGTAGCCGGCGTAGGCCTGGGTACGCACCTCGACGATCGGCGGGTCGCTCAGGCAGGCGATGTTCTGGCCGATGTTGCGGAACACGCCGTTGAACCAGGGCAGGACCAGTTGCGGCGCGGCATCGCGCAGCCCGGCCGGGGCCAGTCGCGAGCCGGCCTGGGCCGGGGCGGCGGTGCCGGCGAGCAAGGCCAGCAGGGACGCGAACAGAAGCGGGCGGTGGCGCATGGCGGGCTCCGTGGCAAGGCCGTCCGGCCCGGTGCCGGACGTGTCCTGCTCCTGGAAACGCAAGCCGGGCGCGCGGCCCATCATGGGTCGCCGCTGGCGGCGGCGTCCGTTCAGGCGCCGATCACGCCGCCGTCGTCGCGGGTGATCGCCACGGTCGCCGAGCGCGGCCTGCCGGCGGCCGGGCCGTCGGGCCAGGCGCTGACCGCGGTGGGACTGTCCGGGTCGGTGCGCAGGCCACGCGCGGCCAGGTCCGCCGGCACCTCGCCGGGGTGCTGGATGTTGACGAACAAGGTGCGCAGGTCCGGGGTCATCGACATGCCGGTGACCTCGCAACCGACCGGGCCGGTCAGGAACCGGCGGATCTCGCCGGTCGCCGGATCGCAGGCCAGCATCATGTTGTTGCCGAACGCGGTGAACGGCCCGGCGCGCTGGTTGCGCTCCGGGATGTCGGTCTGGATCCAGAGCACCTCGCGGTCGTCCATCCACAAGCCGTCGGGATTGGCGAAGGCGTCGACCGGTGCGTCACCCTCGTCGGAGGGCTCGCCGGCCAGCACCAGCACGTCCCAGCGGAACCGGGTCGCGCCGGGGTGGTCGCCGTCCTCGCGCCAGCGCAGGATGTGGCCGAACGGGTTGGCCGCCCGGGGGTTGGCGGCATCGGCCCCGGGGCGCCCCGGGGCGCCGCGCAGCTCGTTCATGGTCAGCGACAGGTACAGCTCACGGGTGCGCGGGTTGGCGGCGATCCACTCGGGGCGGTCCATCGGCGTCGCGCCGATGGCGTCGGCTGCGGCGCGCGCGAACACCAGCACCTCGGCCTGGTCGGCGAAGCCGTTCTCCGGAGTCAGCGGCCCGGTGCCGTGCACCAGGGGCAGCCACTCGCCGCTGCCGTCGTCGTGGAAGCGGGCGACGTAGAGCGTGCCCTCGTCGAGCAGGTCGCGGCCGGAGGCCGGGTCGGCCGGGTCGTAGCGGCGGTGCGCGACGAACTTGTAGGTGTATTCGAAACGCTCGTCGTCGCCCGAGTAGACGGCGACGGTGCCGTCCGGCCCCAGCACGCAGGTCGCGCTCTCGTGCGCGAACCGGCCCAGGGCGGTGCGCTTGACTGGTGTCGACGACGGATCGAACGGATCGATCTCGACCACCCAGCCGTGGCGGTGCGGCTCGTTGGGCTCGCGCGCGACGTCGAAGCGCGGCAGCAGCGTCGACCAGCCAAGACGCATGTAACCGGCGCCCTCGAGGCGGTAGCGGCGATAGCGTTCCGGGCGCGCCGGGACGTGGCCCTCGGGCACGTCGAAATGGCCGTGGAAGTTCTCCTCGCAGGTCAGGTAGGTGCCCCAGGGCGTGACGCCGTGCGCGCAGTTGTTGAAGGTGCCGAGCACGGTCCGGCCGTCCGGATCCTCGCCGGTCCGCATCAATGGATGCCCGGCGGCCGGACCGCCCAGCGCGATCGGCGTCGCCGCGGTGATCCGGCGCGCCAGGGGCGAGGGGCGCACCACCCGCCACTCGCCATCGGCGCCGCGACTCACCTCGACCACGCTGACGCCGTGCGCGGCGAGCTCCTTTTCGAGCTTCTCGCGGTCGTAGCCGTCCGGGTCGTGGCGATGGCCGCCACCGGGGTGCAGCAGGCCGGTGGCGATGTACTCGTGGTTGAGCACCAGCAGGCCATGGTCGGCGCTGGCGCTGCCGCGCGGCAGGGGGAAGAAGTGCATGCCGTCGTGGTGCATGCCCGCCTGAAGCGCCTGGTCGGCCGCCGAGTTCGTCGCGTCCTGGAGGAACGCCGGTCCGTCCGAGATCGGGTCGCCCCAGGCGTACAGGACACGGGCGCTGTAGCCGGGCGGCACCACCACGGTGTCGGCGGTCGACACCGGCACCGGCCGGAAGCCGAGCTTGCCGCCGGCGGCCGGGGTCGTGGCGCGGGCCGCCGGGTCGGGCGATGTCGCGCATCCGGGCAGCAGGCTGGCGGCCGCCAGGCCGGCCAGGCCCAGGCCGGCGCCGCGCAGCAGCTCGCGGCGGCTCAGTGCCCGGGCCAGGATCTCGTGGAAGGGCGGGGCCGGCGGGCCGGCAGGCGGTCGGGTCGGTGTCGTCATCGGCGCAGCGGCAAGGTCGGGATCGGCCGATTCTGCCGCGCCGGGATGACGGGCGCATGGCGGCGGCCGGGGTGATTGTGCGGCGCCGGCAAGGCGCGTATCATTCGCGGCCCTGACGGGCGCGTAGCTCAGCGGTAGAGCACTACCTTGACATGGTAGGGGTCACAGGTTCGATCCCTGTCGCGCCCACCACCGGTCCCGCCGGTGCCGTCGATCCACAGGAGCCGTAGCCCGAACGGGCACGATCACCATGACGCGAACCGCCTGCAACGCCTGAATCGAGCGCGACGCGTGGTTCCGAACAGGGGCGCGTGGCGCCCCTTTTCGTTTCCGGCACCGTCGGTCCCCGCATCGAGCGCGAGGCCGGGCAGGGCGGCGCCGACAGGAGCACCCCGATGGTCACGATCACCCTTCCCGACGGCAGCCAGCGCAGCTTCGAGCAGCCGGTGACGGTCCATGAACTGGCCGCCAGCATCGGCCCCGGCCTGGCCAAGGCGGCCCTGGCCGGCAAGGTCGACGGCAAGCTGGTCGACACCAGCCATGTCATTGCCGCCGATGCCGTGGTCGAGATCGTCACCGACCGCCATCCCGATGCCCTGGAGGTGCTCCGCCACTCCACGGCGCACCTGCTGGCGCAGGCGGTGCAGCGCCTGTTCCCGGGTGCCCAGGTCACCATCGGCCCGGTGATCGACAACGGCTTCTATTACGACTTCTCCTACGAGCGCCCGTTCACTGCCGACGACCTGCCGCGCATCGAGGAAGAGATGCAGCGCATCGTCAAGGAGGCGCTGCCGGTGACCCGTACGGTGAAGCCGCGCGACGAGGCGGTCGCCTTCTTCCGCGGTATCGGCGAGGAGTACAAGGCCCGCATCATCGAGGACATCCCGGCCGGCGAGGCGCTGTCCCTGTACAGCCAGGGCGAGTTCACCGACCTGTGCCGCGGCCCGCACGTGCCCGGCACCGACCGCCTGCGCGCGTTCAAGCTGATGAAGGTGGCCGGCGCCTACTGGCGCGGCGACCACCACAACGAGATGCTCAGCCGCATCTACGGGACCGCCTGGCTGAACGACAAGGACCTGAAGGCCTACCTGCTTCAGCTCGAGGAGGCCGACAAGCGCGACCACCGCAAGCTGGCCCGCCAGCTCGGCCTGTTCCACCAGCAGGAAGAGGCGCCCGGCATGGTGTTCTGGCACCCGCGCGGCTGGGCGCTGTGGCAGCAGGTCGAGCAGTACATGCGCCGGGTCTACCGGGAGTCCGGCTACCAGGAGGTGCGCTGCCCGCAGATCCTGGACGTCACGCTCTGGAAGAAGTCCGGCCACTGGGACAACTACAAGGACAACATGTTCTTCACCGAGTCGGAGAAGCGCGACTACGCGCTCAAGCCGATGAACTGCCCCGGCCACGTGCAGGTGTTCAACCACGGCCTGCACAGCTACCGCGACCTGCCGATCCGCTACGGCGAGTTCGGCTCGTGCCACCGCAACGAGCCGTCCGGCGCCCTGCACGGCATCATGCGCGTGCGCGCCTTCACCCAGGACGACGGCCACGTGTTCTGCACGGACGGCCAGGTCGAGGCCGAGGTCACCGCGTTCCACCGGCAGGCGCTGAAGGTCTACGAGACCTTCGGCTTCACCGACATCGAGGTGAAGATCGCCCTGCGCCCGGAGTCGCGGCTGGGCGACGACGCCACCTGGGACCGCGCCGAGGCCGCGCTGCGCGCCGCACTGTCGGCCTGCGGCGTGGCCTGGACCGAGCTGCCCGGCGAGGGCGCCTTCTACGGGCCGAAGATCGAATACCACCTCAAGGACGCGATCGGCCGGGCCTGGCAGCTCGGCACCATGCAGGTCGACTTCATGATGCCGCAGCGCCTCGGGGCCGAATACGTGGACGAACACTCCTCGCGCCGCCACCCGGTCATGTTGCACCGGGCCATCGTCGGCTCCATGGAGCGCTTCATCGGCATCCTGCTGGAGCACCATGCCGGCGCCCTGCCGCCGTGGCTGGCGCCGGTGCAGGCGGTCCTGCTCAACATCACCGACGCCCAGGCCCCCTATATCGACGCGCTCGGAAAAGCCTTTGCAAATCAAGGCTTCCGCGTGGAAACGGATTTGCGGAACGAGAAGATCGGCTATAAGATCCGCGAGCACACCTTGCAGAAGGTGCCCTACCTGCTGGTCGCGGGCGACCGCGAGAAGGAGCAGGGCACGATCGCGGTGCGCACGCGCAGCGGGGAGGACCTGGGGGTGATGACGCCCGCCGAGTTCGAACGCCGGCTGCGCGAGGAATGCGTGCGGCCCTGACGGCGGCACGACCGAACCACCCCCCGGAGGACCAACGAATCAGCACCGTCAACGACAAGGGCAACCGCCGCAACGAGGACATCCGCGTTCCGCGGGTGCGCGTGATCGACGCCGAAGGCGAGCAGGCCGGCATCCTGACCCGCGCCCAGGCGCTGGCCATGGCCGAGGAGGCCGGCATGGATCTGGTCGAGATCCAGCCGAACGCCGATCCGCCGGTCTGCCGGATCATGGATTACGGCAAGTACCGCTTCGAGCTGCAGAAGAAGGCCAACGCCGCGCGCAAGAAGCAGAAGCAGGTCGAGATCAAGGAAGTCAAGTTCCGTCCGACCACGGACGAGGGCGACTACCAGATCAAGCTGCGCAACATGCGCCGTTTCCTGGAAGAGGGCGACAAGGTCAAGGTCACGATCCGCTTCCGCGGCCGCGAGATGAGCCACCAGGAGCTCGGCCTGGCCAAGACCCAGCGCATCGAGGCCGACCTCGGCGAGGACGCCGTGATCGAGCAGCGGCCGCGCCAGGAGGGCCGCCTGCTGGTGATGATGATCGCCCCGAAGAAGCGCTGATCGCGGGATCCCGGGGCACCGCCGGTCCGGTCCGCCGGCCCGGCGCGCACGGCACGTCCGGCCGGCGCCTGCCGGCGCCGGTTTTTCCTGCTATGATCCGCGACCCGGTCCGTCCGGGCGCCCCGTCCGGGGCATACAAGCAGGCCGAGGTCTCCACGAAGTGCGCCGCCACGGCGCCACCCCGGCCGGTAACGAAGAGCAGCTCACGGAGCCAACACCATGCCAAAGATGAAGACCAACCGCGCGGCGGCCAAGCGCTTCCGCAAGACCGCGTCCGGCAAGTTCAAGGCCGGCCATGCGTTCAAGAGCCACATCCTGACCAAGAAGTCGACCAAGCGTAAGCGCGGTCTGCGCGCGACCAACCACGTGCGTGCCGAGGACGCCGGTCGCGTCCAGCGCATGCTGCCGTACATCTGAGGAGGGCTGAGCCATGGCACGAGTCAAGCGTGGTGTCACCGCCCGCCGTCGTCACAAGAAGGTCCTGGCCAAGGCCAAGGGCTACTACAACGCGCGCCGCAAGGTCTTCCGGGTCGCCAAGCAGGCGGTCACCAAGGCCGCGCAGTACGCCTACATCGGCCGCAAGCAGAAGAAGCGCAACTTCCGCTCGCTGTGGATCGTCCGCATCAACGCGGCGGCGCGCCAGTTCGGGCTGTCCTACAGCCGCCTGATCGCCGGCCTCAAGAAGGCGCAGATCAACATCGACCGCAAGATGCTGGCCGACCTGGCCTTCCACGACATCAAGGCGTTCGGCGCGGTCGCGGAACGCGCCAAGCAGAGCCTGGCGGCCTGAAGCCGTCCGACCGGGGCGCCCCGCGCGCCCCGGCATCCATGGAGTTGCTGGCGTGGGGATCGGGACGACCGGTCCCCACGCGCGTTTTGGAGGCCGGAATCGTGGCGGTGGACCAGCTCAATCTCGACAACGCGCATGCGCGCATCCAAGCCGCGGACAGCCTGGACGCCCTGGAGTCCCTGCGCGTCGCCCTGCTCGGCAAGCAGGGCGTGCTGACCGCCGAGCTCAAGCGCCTGGGCGGCCTGTCGCCCGAGCAGCGCAAGCAGCAGGGCGAGGCGATCAATCGCCTGAAGGGCGAGGTCGGACATGCCCTGGCGGTGCGCCGCGAGGTCCTCGAGGCGGAGGTCCTGGCCCGCCGCCTGGCCACCGAGCGCGTCGACGTCACCCTGCCCGGACGCGACGCCGGCGTCGGCGGCCTGCATCCGGTCAGCCGGGCGCTGGAGCGCATCACCGACATCTTCGCGCGCTTCGGCTACGACGTCGCCGAGGGTCCCGAGGTCGAGGACGACTGGCACAACTTCGAGGCGCTGAACTTCCCGCCCGACCATCCGGCGCGGGCCATGCACGACACCTTCTACTTCCCCGACGGCCGGCTGCTGCGCACCCACACCTCGCCGGTGCAGATCCGCGCGATGGCCGGCCGCCAGCCGCCGCTGCGCCTGATCGCCCCGGGCAAGGTCTACCGCAGCGACTCCGACCAGACCCACTCGCCGATGTTCCACCAGGTCGAGGGCCTGGTGGTCGGCGAGGGCATCACCCTGGCCGACCTCAAGGGCACCCTGGCCGCCTTCCTGCGCGGCTTCTTCGAGCGCGACTTCGAGATGCGCTTCAAGCCCACCTATTTCCCGTTCGTCGAGCCTGGCGCCGACGTGGTGATCCGCTGGCAGCTCCCGGACGGCGGCAGCCGCTGGCTGGAGGTGCTGGGCGCCGGCATGGTGCATCCGGCGGTGCTGCGCAACTGCGGCATCGACCCGGAGCGCTACAGCGGCTTCGCCTTCGGCATGGGCGTCGAACGCCTGGCCATGCTGCGCTACGGCGTCACCGACCTGCGCGCGTTCTTCGAGAACGATGTGCGGTTCCTGGGGCAGTTCCGTTAGCAGCGGGACACGGGACCCGGGGTGGAGCGGCAGGATGTTCGAGGGCAAAGGTGATGATCGTTGACGGAACAGCAGGCGGGATTCTGGCGTGTTGCGGCTGGATCCCGCGGCACACGCCGGGGGTGGAGCCCGGGTCCCGGGTCCCGGGTCCCGGGTCCCGTCCCCATCAGGACACCAGACCATGAAGCTGAGCGAAAACTGGCTGCGCGAATGGGTCGAGCCGCAGGTCTCGCGCGAGGAACTGTGCACCCGGCTGGACATGATCGGACTGGAGGTCGAGTCGGTCGCGACCCTGGGTGACGGCCTCGACGGCGTGGTGGTGGCGCGCATCGTTTCGGCGGCGCCGCATCCGGATGCCGACCGCCTGCGCGTCTGCCAGGTCGATGCCGGCGACGCGCGGCTGCAGATCGTCTGCGGCGCCCCCAACGCGCGCGAGGGCCTGCTCGCGCCGCTGGCGCGGGTCGGCGCCCGCCTGCCCGGCGGCCTCGAGATCAAGGCGGCCAGCCTGCGCGGCGTCGAGTCGCAGGGCATGCTGTGCTCGGCACGCGAGCTAGGCATCGATGCCGACGCGGCCGGCCTGATGGAGCTGCCCGGCGACGCCGTCCCCGGCACGCCGCTGGCGACGCTGCTCGGCCTGCCGGACGCGGTCATCGAACTGGGCCTGACGCCCAACCGCGCCGACTGCCTGGGCATGCTCGGCCTGGCCGTGGACGTCGGCGCCGCGTTCGCGGTGCCGGTGTGCCGTCCGGCGATCGCGCCGGTGCCGGCGGCCATCGAAACCCTCCGGGAGGTCGCGCTCGCGGCGCCGGCCGCCTGTCCGCGCTACCTGGGTCGCGTGGTCGAGGGCGTCGACGCGACGCGCGGCTCGCCGGCCTGGCTGGCCGAGCGGCTGCGCCGTGCCGGCATCCGGCCGATCAACGTCGTCGTCGACGTGACCGCCTACGTGATGCTCGAGCTCGGCCAGCCGATGCACGCCTTCGACCAGGCGCACCTGCGCGGCGCCATCGTGGTGCGCCAGGCCGCCGCCGGCGAACGCCTCCAGTTGCTCGACGGCCGCGAGCTGGCGCTCGATCCGGACCTGCTGGTGATCGCCGACCAGGCGGCGCCGGTCGCCCTGGCCGGAATCATGGGCGGCATGGCCAGCCGGGTCACCGAGGCCACCCGCGACGTGTTCCTGGAATCCGCGCACTTCGCACCCGCCGCCATCATCGGCCGGGCCCGGCGACTCGGCATGCACACCGACGCCTCGCACCGGTTCGAGCGCGGCGTCGATCCGGCCCTGCCGCGCCTGGCCCTGGAGCGGGCCACCGCCCTGCTGGTCGAGCTGGCCGGCGGCCGGCCAGGACCGGTGGTCGAGGCGGTCGCGCCGGACGCCCTCCGCCTGCCGGCCAAGGTGCCGCTGCGCCGCGCCCGGATCGCCCGGCTGCTGGGCGTCGCCATCGCCGATGCCGAGGTCGAACGCATCCTGGCCGCGCTCGACATGGCGGTCGAGCGCACCGACGCCGGCTGGGCGGTGACGCCGCCGAGCCGGCGCTTCGACATCGCCATCGAGGAGGACCTGATCGAGGAGGTCGCCCGCATCCACGGCTACGACAACATCCCGGCGCGCGCGCCCGGCGGCGAACTGGCGCCCAGCCTGCCCGGCGAGACCCGGCTGGCCGATGCCGTGCTGCGCCGGAGCCTGGCCGCGCGCGACTGGCAGGAGGCGATCACCTTCGCCTTCGTCGACCAGGCGCTGCTCGACCGCTGGCGGCTGGGCGGGGATGCCCTGGCCCTGGGCAATCCGCTCTCGGCCGAGCTGGGCGTCATGCGCACCTCGCTGTTGCCCGGGCTGGTGCAGGCGCTGGCCCACAACCGCGCGCGCCAGGTCGAGCGGGTCCGGCTGTTCGAGCTGGGCCGTCGTTTCCACGCCAGCACCGGCGAACGCGACAGCCTGGCGCTGGTCGCCAGCGGCCCGGCGCACGCCGAGCACTGGAGCGGCCGCGACCGGCGCGGCCACGACTTCCACGACCTCAAGGGCGACCTGGAGGCGCTGATCGCCCTGGGCGGCGAGGCCACCGCCTGGACCTTCGAGGCCGACGGCCTTCCCGACTGGCTGCACCCGGGGCGGGCCGCCATGGTCCGCCGCCACGGCCGGCCGGTCGGCTTCGCCGGTGCCCTGCATCCGTCCCTGCTGCGGCGCCTGGACCTCGATCACGAGGTGCTGGTGGCCGAGCTCGACCTCGATGCGCTGCGCGCCGCCCGGGTCCCGGTAGCGAGAGGCCTGTCACGTTTTCCCTCGGTGCGCCGCGACATCGCGGTCAAGGTCGCGGCAGGAACCGCCTTCGCCGACCTCGCCGGGGTCGCCCGCCAGGCCCTGGGCGGGCTGCTGGAGGACCTGGTCGTGTTCGACGAATACCGGGGAGCCGGCTTGAGCGATGATGTAAAAAGTGTCGCCATGGGCTTGATTTTGCGTGACCCTTCGCGCACCCTTACCGACGACGATGCCGACCGGGCCGTGGCTGCGGTGGTGCAGGGACTGACTGCCCGTTTCGGTGCTGAACTCAGGGGCTAGGGGATGACCACGCTGACCAAGGCCGAGATGGCCGAGCGGCTTTTCCACGAGGTCGGGCTCAACAAGCGCGAGGCGAAGGAGTTCGTCGACGCCCTGTTCGAGACCCTGCGCGTGGCCCTGGAGCGCGGTGAGCAGGTCAAGCTCTCCGGATTCGGAAATTTCGAGCTTCGCCAGAAGAACCAGCGTCCCGGTCGGAATCCCAAGACCGGCGAGGAAATCCCCATTTCAGCCCGGCGGGTGGTCACCTTCCGGCCGGGCCAGAAGTTGCGCGCACGGGTGGAAACCTATGTTGGATCCGACCAGCAATGACGAGCTGCCGCCAATCCCGGCCAAGCGCTACTTCACCATCGGCGAGGTCAGCGAGCTGTGCGCGGTCAAGCCGCATGTGCTGCGTTACTGGGAAACCGAGTTCGCCAGCCTGAAGCCGGTCAAGCGGCGCGGCAACCGCCGCTACTACCAGCGCCAGGACGTGCTGATGATCCGGCAGATCCGCTCCCTGCTGTACGAAGAGGGTTTCACCATCGGCGGCGCCCGCCAGCGCCTGGAAGGCGAGCAGGGCCGCATGGAGAACTCCATCGTCCAGCAGCTCGCCCGGCAGCTGCGCCTGGAACTCGAGGAAGTCCTGCAGATCCTGCGGCGCTGAGGTTGCGCTCGGCGCCGGTGGCGGCGTCGGCCGGCGCGGTCCGGTCTCGGGCCCCAGGACGCGGGACGGCCGGCAGGACCGAACTCTGCCGGGTTCCCGCCGGCGGCCGCGAAGGATGTGCGGCCGAACTTCCGGCCGATGCGCCGGTCCATCGACCTCGCCAGGCGCCACGATGCCGGCCGCCCCACGGTGCGGCCGGGCCGCGGCGCCGTCCGAACCGACCCGATCGAGGAATCCCGATGACCGACCTCCGGCGCGCCACCGATCCGCGGATGACCGTGCTCCTGCTCGCCGTTGCGGCCTTCGCGCCGCCGCTCGCGGCCCAGTCCAGCAACCGGCCGGCGGTGCTCGAGGGGTCCGGGCGCTTCGTGTTCGGCCAGGTCAACGAACTGGTCGCCGACCAGTACATGCTGGACACCCAGACCGGCCGGCTGTGGCGGCTGGTCGACACCGCGGACGGCACCGGCAGCGTGCTGGAGCCGGTCCCCTATGCCCTGCCCGAGGGCGGCAGCCAGGCCTTGCCGCCGGAGCCGCAGGCGACGGCGCCGGACGCCGCCGGCCTGATTCCGCTGCCGCCGGCGGGACGCTGACGCGCGGCAGCCGTCGCAAGGCCGGACGCGCGGGCACCGGGCGTCGGCGAAATCGCGTGACCGCGCCCCGGGGGCTTTGCTAGACTTGCGCGCTGACCGGAACGTCGGGGCGTAGCGCAGCCTGGTAGCGCACCACGCTGGGGGTGTGGTGGTCGCGAGTTCGAATCTCGCCGCCCCGACCATTTCCGTCAAAGCCATCGCCCGCCAGGCCAGGACCGCGCGGCAACGCAGCGAGGACCGGCATGAGCGACGCGTACCGCCTGTACCCGGACATCGAGCCCTTCGACTCCGGCTGGCTGCAGGTCTCGCCGATCCACCGCATCCGCTACGAGCAGAGCGGCAACCCGCAGGGCAAGCCGGTGGTCGGCCTGCATGGCGGTCCCGGCGCCGGCGCCTCGCCGCGCATGCGCCGCTTCTTCGATCCGTCCCGATACCGCATCGTGCTGTTCGACCAGCGCGGCTGCGGCCGCTCGACGCCGCATGCCGAGCTGGCCGAGAACACCACCTGGCACCTGGTCGGGGACATCGAGGCGCTGCGCGCGCACCTGGGCATCGAGCGCTGGCAGGTGTTCGGCGGCTCCTGGGGCTCGACCCTGGCGCTGGCCTATGCCCAGCGCCATCCGGAACGGGTCGCCGAGCTGGTCCTGCGCGGCATTTTCATGCTGCGTCGCGCCGAACTCGAATGGTTCTACCAGCGCGGTGCCGACGCGCTGTTCCCGGACGCCTGGGAGGACTACATCGCCGCGATCCCCGAGGTCGAGCGCGGCGACCTGATGGGCGCCTACCACCGGCGGCTGACCGGGCCCGATCCTGAGGCGCGGCTTGCGGCCGCGCTCGCCTGGACGACCTGGGAGAGCCGGACCAGCTTCCTGCTGCCCGATCCGGCGCACGTCGCCGCCACCCAGGCCGACGCCTTCGCCCTGGCCTTCGCGCGCATCGAGTGCCACTACTTCGTCAACGGCGGCTTCTTCGAGACCGACGGCCAGTTGCTGCGCGACGTGGAACGAATCCGCCACATCCCCGCCACCATCGTCCAGGGCCGCTACGACGTGGTCTGTCCGGTGCGCTCGGCCTGGGACCTGCACCGCGCCTGGCCGCAGGCCGAGCTGCGCATTGTCGACGACGCCGGCCATTCGGCCTTCGAGCCCGGCATCGCCGCCGCCCTGGTCGAGGCCACCGACCGCTACGCCGGCAACTGAACCGGAGGCGGTCGCCGCGAGCGGCGCCGGCCGGCGGAGCACGTTGGCCGCTCGGGCGCGGCAGCACCCGACGCGCGGGGCAGGGCGGCACGGCAATGCCCCCGATGCCGCGGTGGCCTGCCGTGCAAGGCGCGCGCCGGTCGCGAGCTTGCCCGGGCGGGGGGCATCGAATGGCCTGCTAGGCTTGCCGGCCATGGACACGATCCCCGGCATTCCCGCCTTCCCGCCCGTTCCCGACGGCTTTGCCGGTCGTCTGGAGCGCCTGCGCGAACTGGTCGACGCGTCGCTGGTCCCGCTCGAGCCGCTGCTGCTGGCCGGCGAGCGCGAGGCGCTGGAGGCGGCCCTGCCGGCGGCCCGCGCGCGCATGCGCGAGGAAGGCTTCTGGCTGCCGCAGCTCCCGGTCGAGCACGGCGGCCAGGGCCTGGGCCTGTTCCTGCACGGCCTGGTCAGCGAGCAGCTCGGGCGCAGCCTGCTCGGCCACCTGGCCTGCAACTGCCAGGCGCCCGACGCCGGCAACATGGAGGTGCTGATCGAGCACGGCAGCGGCGAGCAGCAGGCGCGCTTCCTCGCGCCGCTGCTGGCCGGCCGCGCGCGCAGCGCGTTCGCGATGACCGAGCCCGGCCAGGCCGGCTCCAACCCGCTGCTGCTGGAGACCCGCGCGGTGCGCGACGGCGGCGACTACGTGATCGACGGCCACAAGTGGTTCACCACCGGTGCCGATGGCGCCGCCTTCCTGATCGTGATGGCGGTGACCGACCCGCAGGCGCCGCCGCACCGCGCCGCCAGCCAGATCCTGGTGCCGGTCGAGACCCCCGGCGTGCGCCTGCTGCGCAACATTCCGGTGATGGGCGAGGCCGGCTGGGGACCGTTCTCGCACGGCGAGCTGCTGCTCGAGGGCGTGCGGGTGCCGGTCGGCAACCGCCTGGGTGGCGAGGGCGAGGGGTTCAGGATCGCCCAGCAGCGCCTGGGTCCCGGCCGCATCCACCACTGCATGCGCTGGCTGGGCATCTGTGCGCGCGCCTTCGAGCTGATGCTGGACCGGGCGCGCCGGCGCGCGCTGGCGCCCGGCCGCGTGCTCGCCGACGAGGGCGTGGTGCAGGCCTGGCTGGCCGACAGCCGCGCCGAGATCGACGCCGCCCGGTTGCTGGTCCTGGCCACCGCCGCGCGCATCGAGCGCGAAGGCCAGAAGCCGGCCCGCGATGCCGTGTCGATGATCAAGTTCCATGTCGCCGGCGTCCTGCAGCGGGTGCTCGACCGCGCCGTGCAGGTGCATGGCGCGCTCGGCATGAGCGACGACACGCCGCTGGCGTTCTGGTTCCGCCACGAGCGCGCCGCGCGCATCTACGACGGCCCCGACGAGGTGCACCGGGCGGCGCTGGCGCGTCGGCTGCTGGCGGATCCGTCGTGACCGGCGAGGAGGTCATCGCGGTCCGCGCCGACGAACGCCTGGACGAGGCGGCGCTGGCGAGCTGGCTGCGCGGCGAAGGCCTGCTCGCCGACGGCGAGGCGCTGTCGGTCCGGCAGTTCGCCGGCGGCAAGGCCAACCTCACCTACCTGCTCGAGCTCGGCGGCAGGCCGCTGGTGCTGCGCCGGCCGCCGCTGGGACCGGTCGCGCCGGGCGCCCACGACATGGTCCGCGAACACCAGGTGCTGTCGCGCCTGCATGCAGGGTTCGACAAGGCGCCCAGGGCGCTGGCGCTGTGCACCGACCCGGCCGTGCTGGGCGCGCCGTTCTTCGTGATGGAGCACCGGCCGGGCGTGGTGGTGCGAGAGCGCCTGCCGGCGGCGTTCGCCGGCACCGACGGCGCGCCCGCGGCGATGGCCGGCGCCCTGGTCGACACCCTGGCCGAACTGCACTCGGTCGATCCGGCGGCGGTCGGCCTGTCCGGCCTCGGCCAGCCCGACGGCTTCATGGCCCGCCAGGTCGTGGGCTGGTACCGGCGCTGGCAGGCCGCTGCCGAAGCGCCGCTGGCGGCCATGGACGCGCTGCACGACTGGCTCGCGGCGCGCGTTCCCGTTCCGCAGCGCGTCGCCCTTGTGCACAACGACTACAAGCTCGACAACGTGGTGCTGGCCGCCGAGGACCCCGGCCGCGTGGTCGCCGTGCTGGACTGGGACATGTGCACGCTCGGCGATCCGCTCTCCGACCTGGGCGCGCTGCTGACCTACTGGACCGGTCCGGACGACCCGGCGCCGTTCCGCGCCATGGCGACCATGCCGGTCGATGCCCGCTTCCCGGACCGCGCGGCCCTGGTCGCGCGCTACGCGCAGCGGACCGGCCTGGACCTGTCCGGCATCGCCTGGTACCACGTGCTCGGCCTGTTCCGGCTGGCGGTGATCCTGGCGCAGATCCACGTCCGCTGGCGGCGCGGCCAGACCGCCGATCCACGCTTCGCGCGGTTCGGCGAGTTCGCGGCCCTGGCCGTGGAGTGGGGGCGGCGCCTGACCGGGCAGCAGGAGCGGGCATGACTGCTGGCCCGGCGTCGGCGGATGCCCTCGACGCGCTGATCGAGGGCCAGCTTCGGTGCGCCTGGGTCGAGCGCGAGGCCTGGCCGACGACCAGGGCGCCGGCACCGGCGGCCGATCCGGTCACCATCGTGGTGCCGGTTCACAACGGCCTCGCCCTGGCCCGTCGTTGCCTGGACGCGTTGCTCGCCCACACCGGTTCCGGGCACCGCATCGTCGTCGTCGACGACGCCAGCACCGATCCCGGGGTTTCCGCCTGGCTGGACGGCCTTGCCGGTTCGAGGCCGAATCTCGAGGTCAGGCGCAATCCGCGCAACCTCGGCTACCTGGCCACCGCCAACGAGCTGCTGGCCTGCCTGCCGGGCGACATCGTCCTGCTCAACAGCGACACCGAGGTCGCGCCGGGCTGGCTGGACGCGCTCGCGCGCGTCGCCCGCCGGCCGGGGGTCGGCATCGCCTGTCCGGTGACCGACCAGGCCGGACCGCTTGGCGTGTTCGCCGACGTCCCCGATCGCGATCTGGAGTCGTGCGCCGCAAGGGCGCGGGCGACGGCCGGCCCGGGGCCGGTCGCGCTGCCGGTAGCGGTGGGCTTCTGCATGTACCTGCGACGCCCGATGCTGGACGCCGTCGGACTGTTCGATGTCGCGTTCTCGCCGGGCTACGGCGAGGAGAACGAACTGTCGATGCGCGCCTGGCGTGCCGGGTTCGCGGTCATGGGTTGCCCCGATGCGCTGGTGCTGCATGCCGGCGGCGCCAGCTTCGGCGATGGCGAGGAAATCCGCCGGCGCCGCGCCCTGCATGCCCGACTGCTGGCCTCGCGCTGGCCCGGGCATGACAGCCGTATCCGCGACTGGTGGCGGGACTGGCCGCTGCGCCCGCAGGCCACCCGCCTCGCCACGGCCACGGAATCCGGACGCCCGCGCCTGCTCCATCTGCTGCATGCGATCGATCGCCTGGGCGGAACCGAGATCCACACCGCGGCGCTGGCGCGGGCGCTGGCGGGGGAGTTCGACTCCTCCCTGCTGGCGCCGCAGGATCTCGCCGGGCAGTGGACGGACCAGACCGTCGAGCAGGTCGCCGGCATTCGCGTCATCCGTCGCAACGGCGCCCACATCCGCCCGAACCAGAGGCTGCACGGCGGCGGCGTGGACCTGTCCGACCCCGGCGTCGAGCGTGGATTCCTGCGCCTGCTGGAGGCTGGTGCCTGGCCGCTGGTGCACGTGCACTCTCTCCTGAACTGGAACTCCCTGCTGCTGCCGGAACTCGCCCGGCGGGCCGGCTGCCGGGTGGTGCTCAGCCTGCACAGCCTGGAGGCCGTGTGCGCCGACTTCACCCTGGTGCCGCCGGCGCTGGGCAACTACTGCGGGCATCGCTACGGCGGCGACGACCCGGCATGCGAGACCTGCCTGGCGCCCAGGCTGCTTCGACGCCGCGGCGTCCAGGCGCCTTCGCCGGCCGCGCTGCTGGCGTCGCGACGCCATGCCTGGAAGCGGATCGCGCAGGGCGCCGACGCCGTGGTGGCGCCGTCGCGATTCGCGCTGGACCGGGTCGCGTCGGCCCTGGGAATCGACTTCGGCGATCGTGGCGTGGTGGTGCCGCACGGATTGCCCGCGCCGCCGGCGATGCTGCCGGCACCGGATGCCGATGCGCCTTTCACCGTCGGGTTCCTGGGTGGCGGTTCGCGCGCCAAGGGTTTCGACCTGGTGATGCGGCTGGCTGCCGATCCGGCGCTGGCGCACCTGAGTTTCCGGATCCACGGCAGGGTCGATCACGCGCTGCTGGACGCCCCGCCGCCACCGAACATCCAATTTGCCGGCCCCTATCGGCCCGACCGGATCGGCGCGGTCCTGGCGCCGCTGGACCTGGTGCTGTTGCCGTCGCAGAGTCCCGAGACCTTCTCGATCGCCCTTTCGGAATGCCGTGCGGCAGCGGTGCCGGTGCTGGCCAGCCGCGCTGGCGCGCTGGCCGAGCGCGTCGCGGACGGCGTCGACGGCTGGCTGCTGCCGGCCGGAGATCCGGCACCCTGGCGCGATCGCCTGCTGCAGCTGTCCGGGCCGGAGGGTCGGGACCGGCTGAGGCGGGTCCGCGAACACCTGCAGGGGCTGCCGGTGCGCACGCTGGACGACAATGCGGCGGCGTACGGGGCGCTCTATCGCCAGCTCCTGGCGACGCCCAGGCCGCGACCGGCTGCTGCCGCGCCGACCGTCGACCTGGCCAGCCGCCGGTTGCTGACGGATGCTCCGATGGCCGCGCCCGACGCCGGCCACGACCTGGTGGCGGACCGGCCCGGCACGTCCATGCCTGCGTTCGGCGTGCTGATGATCGTCGATTCCAGCGGCCAGTCCGGGGCCGGGCCCGGCCGGCCGGACCCGGCCGCCCCGATGCCGGGAATCGAGTGGCTCGTGATGGATCGTGGCCGGTCCGACGGGGTCGAACGCGACACCCTGCTCGCCAGGTTGCGGGAGGACGACCGGCGCTGGTGGCTGCTGCTGGAGGCGGGCGATACCCCGCTGCCCGGCCTGTCGGACCTGCTCGCAGATGCCGATCCGGACGTCGAGGTGCTGCTGCCGGATCTCGTGCTGGCCGATGGCGAGGGGCGCTGCCATGCGGTCCAGCAGGCGCCCGCGTCCGATCGCCTGCTTGCGCTCTCCGGCGCCGGACCACCTGCCGGCGTGTGCGTGCGTGGGCGCCTCTTCGAGACGGTCTCGGCGCACGGCCTCGGTTCGGTCGCCTTGCCGTATGCCCTGCTGCTGGCGGCGCTTCGCGCCGGACGCAGGGTCGATGTCCCGAACCGGATCGGCGTGCGTCGCGATGATCGGCACCTTTCGACCGGACAGTCGGACGCCGTGCTGGCCGAGCATCGCCGCCAGGCCGACCTTTTCCGCGGTGCCCAGGACCTCGCAGGCGCCATCGTCGGCAACGCCGACTCGCCCGGATGGCGGTTCCGTCCGGATCCCGCGCCGCGACGGTCGGTGGCTATCCGCATCCACGGGCCGGCGGCGGGAGCGGTGCAAGCGGCGCTGGAGCGGCAGCGCGAGAGCGTGCCGGGGACCCGGATCGATTGCGGCATCCTCTCGCACCACCCGCTGCCAGCAGGCTGCGAGCGTGTCGTGATCGTCCATGCCGGCGCGCACGCGCTGGGTGAGGAGGAGCTTTTCCAGCTCCTCGGCTGGCTGGAGTTCGATGGCATCGCCCTGGTCGCGCCCCGGCGCGTCGACCTGTCAGGCAACGCGCTGGCCTGCGGCTGGCGGTTCGACGGCCATCGACTGCGCGCGATCCCGGCGCCGGAGAGCGCCACCGGTTGCGACCCCGGTACCTGGGCGCCGGTGTCCAGGTCGTTTCCTGGGCTGGTCGGCACCTGCCTGGCGCTGCGTGCCGAGGGCGTGACCGAGCGGGACCTGATCGACCTGGCCGATCCGGACCCTTCCCGCAGCTTTCTGGCGCAACAGCGCTGGCGCATCGGCGGCAACCTGCTCTGGGTGCCGGAGCCCACGCTGCGCCAGGCCGGGGCGGATCCGTCCAGCGTCGACGTGCCCCCCGGCGTCCGGCGCGTACTGGGCGCCCAGGGACTGGACCGCAGGCGGCCCGCCGTGGAGTATCGCCGGCGCCCGACCCGGGGCGCCGGTCCAGATGAAGGACCGCTTCGGGTCGCAGCCGTGACCCGCGACTTCTGGGCACCCAGCCGCTACCGGATCGACCTGCCGCTCGCCGACCTGGCCCAGGCCGGCGAAATCGCCGCGCCCGCGGTCTGGCGACACGGACTGGAGCCTCTGCCCTCGCTGTTCGAACTCGCGGAGGCCTCGCCGGACGTGGTCCTGTTCCACGATGCCTACGATGACGCCGCCCTGGAACTCATGCTGGCGCTCAAGCGCCAGCTGCCCGGTGCGCGTCGTCTCGTCGTGATCGACGACCTGGTGACCGACCTGCCGCCCTGGCATCCCGGTCGGGGCAGGGTGGACCCGGCCCTGGCCGGCCGGGTTGGCCGGCTCTGCGCCACCGCCGACCTGCTGGTGGTGACGACCCCTGGCCTGAAGTCCGCCTTCGGGGATGCCGCGCGTTCCTGCACAGTGATCGGCAACGGTCTTCCGGAGCGGCCGTGGCTGGAGCTTGCCGACCTGACCGCGGCGTCGCGTATCGGAAGGTCCGGCGCGCCGGTGCGGGTCGGCTGGGCCGGTGCGCAGCAGCACGCCGGCGACCTGGCCCTGCTCGACGAGATCGTCGCGGCCCGCCCCCGACTGGACTGGCAGTTCCTGGGCATGGCGCCGCCGGCTGCCCCCCGCCTGGGACTGCGCGCCCGCCCGATGGTGCCGTTCGACGCCTATCCCGGGGCACTGGCATCGATGGCACTGGACATCGCGCTGGTGCCGCTGGCGGCCCACCCGTTCAACGACTGCAAGAGTACGCTCAAGCTCCAGGAGTTCGGCTTCCTGGGGACCGCGGTGATCGCCAGCGACCGCCCGGCCTACCGGGAGGCGCCGGTGGTCCGGGTCGAGGACCGTGCGCAGGCGTGGCTGGATGCGCTGGACAGCCTGGTGGCGGATGCCGATCGGCGTCGTCGCGAGGGCGAGCGGTTGCGCGACTGGGTGCGGGCAGGGGGTCTGGCCGGCCACCACCGGAGTCGCTGGCTGGCAGCGCTCCGCGGCGACGCCGATTGAGGCTGTATCGTCGCGTCTTGCCGGTAACGGAATCGGCGCCATCGCAACGACTTGAATTCGATACTTCCAGTTGCGATCATGGCGCCGCCTTCATCATCGCCGTCGTTGGAGCGACGACGGCGATGAGCGCCCGCCGGCCTGCTTTCTTGCGGCGGACACCACCGGGAGCCCCGATCGTGCAGAAACGCCCCCTCGCCCTCGCGATCGCCCTGGCCTGCCTTGCCGCGGCCCCCGGTGTTGCCGCCGAAGCCGGTGGCATCCGCCAGGACGACGCAGGCAGCACCGACAGCGGAAGCAGCGGAGGGGATCCCCCGGCGCCCGCGGCGGACACGTCGACCGGGTTCGCGGATCCCGCGCTGGCCGGCCTGGTCGCGCTCGACGCCAGCCTGGGCGAGGACGTCCTCTACCTCGATGCCAACGATGTCGAGAGTGGCGGCGGGCAGTGTCCCGGCCCCAGCGGCTGCGTGGCCGACCTCGCGGTCGGCACGATCCACCTGCCCGAGTTCGGCGATGGCCTGCAGCTGCGCACGCAGGCCGCGGTGGTTGTCGTGGCCAACCGGCCGCACAGCACCATTGCCGGCGAGGACATCCGGGTGCGGGCGACCGCATCGGAAGGTTTCGAGCTGGACGGTCCGCGCTGCGATCCGGTGCCGGAGCTGCCCCGGACGGTCGAATGCCCGCTCGGGTCGCTGGCGGTGGGCGAGGAGACCTCGGTGCTGCTCCAGGTCCGCGATGTCGACCCCGATCAGCGCATCGGCTGGGTGACGGTTTCGGTGTCGGCGAGCACGCCCGACCCGATTCCCGAAAACGACAGCAGGTGGGCGGGCGTTGGCGCCGACTCCTCGCCCACGGTGGTGCGGCTTGCCGGGACCGATGCCAGCACCTGTCCCGACATGTCGCTGCATCTGAGCGCCACGACCCCCGCGGGGCAGTACCATCCGGCACCCCAACCCGGATTCGACGGGTTCACCCTGCTCGACAACGGCCTGACGCCCGCATCCGGTCCGGACCTTCTGCCGTCCGACCAGGTGCAGGTGTCGGCCGTGTACATCGTCGACGACAGCGCCGCCCTGGCGTCCTCCTTCCTCGACCTGCAGCTGGCCCTGGTCGCCGAGTCGGCGATGGCGTGGTACCAGCGCGCCGCCGCCAGCGGCTGGCCGGCGCCTGCGCTCGCGGTGACCTCGCTCAGCGCCGGGCTGCCGCCGGTCCTGGTGTCGGACTTCGACAGTTTCGAGGCGCAGCTTGACCTGATCGAACAAACGACCGCGCCGGGAGATGCGATCGCGCGCGCCACCGGGATGGCGCAGGCGCTCTCCGGTCGCCCGGGGCGCAAGGGCGTCATCCTGATGATGTCCGGCACCAGCGTGCCTGCGAATGACGCGCTCGATCCGGTCGCCGCCCTGATCGGCCCCTCGGTGCCGGTTCACCCGGTCGTCCTGGAGCCGTCGCTGGAGCCGCTGGCCGATCGCATCGCCAGCGTCACCCGGGGCTTCCGGCAGGTGGCCGCGCAGGGCAGTACCGGTGCGGCGCTCGACAATGCGGTACGTTCCATCGAGGACGCGACCACGATCGCGTGGCAGTCCCAGGGCGATGGTGCGCCGGCGCGCCGGCTTCTGGTCTCCGCCTTCGGTCCGTCCTTCAATGCGCTCATCAACACCTTCTATTCGCAGGCCGGCTCGCCCTGCGCCCAGGCCTGCGCGGTCGAGCGTGAGATCGATGCGCCGTCCTACTCCGCGGCCAGCCCGGCCCTGGTGAGGCTGCGGGTGGCCGCCTCGCCCGATCCCGCTCCGTTCACCCTCGAAGAACGTGTGCCGGACGGCTGGTCGGTCCTGGCAGTCGGGCAGGGGGGCGTGTACGACAGCAGCCTTCGCCGGATCCGGTGGAACGGCACCTCCGGTCCCGCGGCAGTGGAGTTCGCTTACGCCCTCACCGGTCCCCCCAGCGCGGGGTGGAGCATGTCGCCGGGCACCATGACGGGGGAGCTGATGCCTTCGTCCGGACCCGCCTCGCCGGTGTGCGGCGATACCCGGATCACCCAGATCCCCATCCATCCGGCGGACCTTCTCCACAACGGCTCGATCCTGTCCAGGGTGTTGCCCGCCTACACCGATGCCTGGCTCCATGGTCTGCCCTGGCCATCGGGCTGGGGCCTGGTGTCCGCCGCCCAGCTCACCCGTGCCGCCCAGATCTCCGCCCTCGGAAACACCTACATCCGGGTTGCTGCCGAGCTCCCGTGGCAGTCGGTACTGCACCCGCCAGGACCCTACATCGCCTCGGCAGTGCGCACGGCGCCGGCGGCATATGTCCCCGGCGAACCGGTCCGGGTCGAACTGCAGGTCCAGCCCATGCCGGGCAGTCATGCGGGTGCGATCGAGGAGGTGCCGCCGGCGGGCTGGCAGGTGACCGATGTGGGCCGCAGCGGCCGCTACGATCCGGTGACCCGCACGATCCGATGGGGCCTGTACCGCGCAGACCAGCCGGTACAGGTGTCCTACACCCTGCTGCCGCCGCCCGATGCCCAGGGCCTGGCCGGGTTTTCGGGGCGCTACTTCGTCGATGGCGAGTGGATGGCGTTCGCCGGCAGCGTGAGCCTGCTGCCCGGCGGGGACCCCTTGTTCGCCGACGGCTTCGAACCCCGCTGAGGCGGTTGCGGCGCAGCGCGCTGGCAAGCCGCCGCGAGCCGGGCGGCGGGGTTGCGTGCGCCTTCTTGGTCGCTGCAGGCACCGCGCGCGATTTGCGCGCGGCTGGACCTGGCAGCAGGAAACCCCCTCAGGCCGCCTGCTGCGCGTCCTGCGCCTTGCGCGGGCCTTCCAGCAGGGCCTTGCGGACGCCCTCGACCAGCAGGGCGATCTCCTCGCTGGTGACGTTGAAGTGCGGCGTGAAGCGCAGCGAGTTGGCGCCGCCGTGGATGACGCCCCAGCCGTGCTCGCGCAGGTACTCCTCGGTGCTGCCGGCGCCGTAGCACTTGAACTGCGGCGCCAGCTCGCAGGAGAACAGCAGGCCGGTGCCCTGCACGCGGGTGACCAGGCCGCCCAGCTCGCCGGCCAGCGCGGTCAGCCGCTGCACGGCCTCGCGGCCGCGCTCGACGATGTTGACGCGCAGCTCCGGGCTGAGGCTGGCGAGCACCGCGCAGGCGACGTCGAGGGCGCGCGGGTTGGCGGTCATGGTGTTGCCGTAGACGCCCTTGCGGTACAGGTCGGCGGCGCGCTCGGTCACCGCCAGCACCGACATCGGGTACTGGCCGGCGTTGAGCGCCTTGGAGTAGGTCTCCATGTCCGGCGCCTCCAGGCCCTCGAAGCCCGGATAGTCGACCACCGACAGCACGCCCTGGGCGCGCAGGCCGGCCTGGATGGAGTCGACCAGCAGCAGGGTGTCGTGGCGGCGGGTCAGCTCGCGGGCGGCGGCGTAGAACGCCGGCGTCAGCGCCTTGCCGGGGTCGCCTTCGCCCATCACCGGCTCGACGAACATCGCCTCGATGAACCAGCCCTCGGCATCGGCCTGGGCGAACACGGCACGCAGGGCGTCGACGTCGTAGGGCTCGACGGTCAGCAGCTGGGCGTCGTGGTGCTTCCAGCTCGCCAGGTGCTGGGCGTAGGTCTTGCGCGTGGAGTCCGAATACAGCGCCGGCAGTTCGGTGCGGCCGTGGAAACCGCCCTTGACCGCCAGGCGCTTGACCCGCTTGCCGGCATGACGGCCACCGGCATCGGTCTGCAGGCGGGTGTTGACGTCGGCGATGCGGCCGGCCAGCGAGACCGACTCCGAGCCGGAGTTCAGGCACAGGAAGCGCGCGTACGGGCAGGCGTCGCGGGTGTGGCCGATCTCCCGGCGCATCGCCTCGACGAAGCGGTGCTGGGAGAGCGAGGGCGTCATCACGTTGGCCATCACCTGCGGGCGGGCCATCGCCTCGATCACCTGGGCCGGCGTGTGGCCGAAGCCGAGCATGCCGTAGCCGCCGGCGTCGTAGACCACCGCGCCCTTCAGGGTGACGATCCACGGCCCGGCCGCGGCCAGCGCGACGTAGGGATTCACGGCGTCGTCCGGGTAGAAGTTGACGAAGCCGGCCTGCATGCGGCGCACCTGCTCGTGCTCGTCGAGGTCGGGCAGGTCCGAGCCTTCGGCGCGCAGCGCCTCGAAGGCGGCGACCGCGGCCCGGATCGCGTCCTGCAGGTCGCGGTCGTCGAGGAACGGCGCCAGCGCCTGCGCGGACAGGCCGACGGTACGGGCGGCGCCGGCGGAATCGCGCAACGGCTTGAGCTTGGCCAACAGGTCCATCGGATACCTCGCGGGAAGGGGCGTGGCGGCAGGACGGCCCGGCAGGGCGGTCGGCGCGGGGCACGAAGGCGGCCGCAACGCATTGATTCGGGGGCGCAAGTGTAGCATGCGCCCCTCCGGTGCCGGGCCACGGCGGGCTCGGGCTATGCTCCCGGGGCAGGTCGCGGAGCGGGGCCGACGCCAACGCCGAGGTCCGCCCGCGACCGCTTCCGGCCTGCGCCGCCGGGCGCCAGCCCCCGCGCCCCGATCACCCGTCCCCCGTGGAGTCCCGCCATGCAGTCAAGCTTCGATCTCAGCGGCAAGGTCGCCCTGGTCACCGGCGCCTCGCGCGGCATCGGCGAAGCGATCGCCCACGGCCTGGCCGCTGCCGGCGCCGCCGTGGTGCTGACCGCCCGCAGGCAGGGCGACCTCGATGCCGTCGCCGCGGCGATCGCCGCCACCGGCGGGCGCGCCCTGGCGGTGGCCGCCCACAGCGGCGACGAGGCCGCGGTCCGGGCCGCGGTGGCGGCCGGCGTCGAGGCCTTCGGCGGCCTCGACATCCTGGTCAACAACGCCGCGACCAATCCGCACTTCGGGCCCTTGCTGGCGGCCGACGACGCGGCCTGGGACAAGACCCTGGACACCAACGTCAAGGGCTACGTGCGCTGGGTGCGCGCGGCGCTGCCGGCGATGCGCGCGCGCGGCGGCGGCAAGGTGATCAACCTGTCCTCCATCCTCGGCCGGCGCGCCGCCCATGGCATGGGCGTGTACTGCGTCTCCAAGGCGGCGGTCCTGATGCTGACCCAGGCGCTGGCGATCGAGCTGGCCCCCGAGCAGGTCCAGGTCAACGCGATCGCGCCGGGTTTCGTCAGGACCCGTTTCAGCGCCAGCCTCTGGGACGAACCGCGGCGCGCCGCGGCGCTGGTCTCGCGCATCCCGCAACGGCGCATCGCCGAGCCCGAGGCGATCGTCGGCGCCGCCCTCTACCTGGCCAGCGCCGCCTCGGACTTCTGCACCGGCGCCACCCTCGAGGTCGATGGCGGCCAGCTGGCCGGCGCCCTGGCCATCCCCGGCTTCGCCGAGGCGGTGACGGCGATGGCGGCTGCGCCGGCCGCCTCCGGCGACGACGCCTGACCCCGGCGCCGGGCGCACCGGACGCTGCCGCGAGCGCCGCTACGGCCTCCGGCCGGTCGCGGCCGGGCGGCCCCGGCGCGGCGCCAGGCGCGCGCGCCAGTCCAGTTCCAGCAGCCGCAGCGACAACCCCGCCAGCAGGGCCCACAGCGCCCAGCAGGCGAACTGCTTGGCCAGGCCGGCAGCGCCCGCCGCCCGTGCCGCCAGCGTCGCGGCATCGCCGTCGGCCAGGCGGTCGAGCAGGCTGGCCGGCAGCTCGACAGCCATCACGAACCCCAGCAGGGCCAGGCCGGACCCCGCCGCCTGGCGCCAGCGGGCCGGCACCGCACCGGGTCGCAGCCAGGCCACCAGCAGCGCCGCCATCGGCAGCCACAGCACGAACCGGTAGTCGTAGCTGTCCTTGAGCAGGAACAACGGCAGCGCGGTCATCGCCGACAGCTGGAACGCCGCCAGGCGCCGGGGCCAGCGCGCCGGGTCGGGGGCCGGCCCGGGACGCAGCCATGCGAGCGTGGCGATCGCCGCCAGCACGCCGGTGGCGACGCCGGCCCAGCCCCACGCCGGGCCGGCCTGGCCGAACAGCCAGCGGGCGCCGGTCGAGAACCGGGTCGCGCCTTCGGGCGCACCGCCCGCCAGCACCAGCAGCTCCTGCGGGCCGACCACGGCGATCGCCGTGGCCAGCGCCAGCAGGCAGGCCGGCACGGTGACCCGCAACGGCGCCCGGGCCAGCAGCCAGGCGAACGCACAGGCGGCCCCGGTGTAGAGCTTCAGGACGGTGCTGGCGGCGAGCAGGGCGCTGCCTGCCAGCGCCCCGGGCACGCCCGGCCGGGCGAGCGCCGCCGCCGCCGCGCACAGCAGGGCGGCCACCAGCAGGTCGAAGTTGGCGCGCTCGACGGCGAGCTGGACCGCGGCGGTGGCGAACAGCACCAGGCCGAGCAGCGCCTCGCCGGCGCTGGCCGGCGACAGCACGCGCGCCCAGGCCAGGCAGAACAGCAGCACGGTCAGCCAGGCCACGGCCAGGGCCCGGACTTCGGTGTCCAGGCCCAGTCGGGCAAAGCTCAGCCACGGCTCCCAGGTCTGCGCGCGCGGCACCGCCTCGCGGTCGGGAATGAAGCAGGTGCGGCCATGCCACTGGCCATGGCCATCCAGGCAGTTCACCGGCGTCGCCAGGTGGATCAGCGCGTCCGAGAACGGGGTGCGGGCGGCGTCGACCGCCGGCACGCCCAGCCAGATCCAGCCGCGACTGGCATGCAGGACGAGCACCAGGCCCAGGCAGGCGAGCAGCAGCAGGAGCGTCCAGCGCCGGCGCTGGCGTGCCTGTCGGTGCGGGCTGGGGAGGGTCGGCATCGATGCGGGGCGCGGAGTCGGGGCCGGCCCGGGCGGGCGGCGATGCAGGATTCCACAGGCGCTGACAGCTGTCATTTCCGGCGACTGACCGCTGCCGCTGCCGGCCAGGGCCGGGCGACCGGACACTGGCGCCGAAGCCATGAGGAGTCGGGCGATGCAACCGGTACTGGCCGCCCTGCGCGGCATCCACAAGCGCTACGGCGATACGGTCGCCCTGGCCGGCGTCGACCTGGAGCTGCGCCGCGGCGAGCTGCTGGTGCTGCTGGGCGGCAACGGGGCCGGCAAGACCACGGCGATCGCCATCCTGCTCGGCCTGCTGCGCGCCGATGCCGGCAGCGTGGCGCTGTTCGACGGAACGCCGGTGCAGCGGGCGATGCGGGCACGGGTCGGCGCGATGCTGCAGACCGGCGGCGTCCCGGACACGCTGCGCGTGGCCGAACTCCTCGACCTGTTCGGCAGCTACTACCCGGCACCGATGCCGGTGGCGGAGGCGGCGGACCTGGCCGGCATCGGCGACCTGCTGCAACGTCCCTACCGCACGCTCTCCGGCGGCCAGCAGCGACGCGTCCAGTTCGGCCTCGCGGTCGTCGGCCGGCCCGAGCTGCTGGTGCTGGACGAGCCCACGGTCGGCCTCGACATCGAGGCCCGGCACGGATTCTGGGAGCGCCTGCGCGCCCTGGTCCGGGCCGGCACCGGCGTCCTGCTGACCACCCACTGGCTGGAGGAGGCCCAGGCACTGGCCGACCGCGTGGCGGTGCTGGCCCGCGGCCGCGTCGTGGCGCAGGACAGCCTGGCCGGCCTGCAGGCTGCCGATGGCCTGCGCCGGATCGCCTGCCGGACCGCGCTGGCGCCGGCACGGGTGGCGGCCTGGCCCGGCGTGGTCGCGGTCGAGCGTGGCGACGACGGCCTGCTGACGCTGCAGGCGGCGGACGCCGAGGCGGTGGTCCGGCGCCTGCTCGAACGCGATCCCGACCTGTCCGATCTGGAAGTCCGCCGCACCGGCCTCGCCGAGCGCTTCCTCGAACTCACCACGGAGGCGGCATGACCACCCTGAGCCCCGGCGCTGCGGCGCCCCGCAACCCCTGGCTGCGCGAGGTCCGCTACGAGTTCCTGCGCCTGCTGCGCACGCCCGGCTTCGCGCTGCCGACCCTGCTGTTCCCGCCGATGTTCTACGTGCTGTTCGCCCTGCTCTTGCCGATGGGCCGCAGCGGCAATTGGCAGGCGGCCCACTACCTGCTGGCCACCTACACCGTGTTCGGCGTGATGGCGCCCGGCCTGTTCGGCTTCGGGGCCACGGTGGCGGTCGAGCGCGAGCAGGGCTGGCTGCGCCTGAAGCGGGCGGCGCCGATGCCCGCCGGCGCCTGGCTGCTGGCCAAGGCGGCGATGGCGGTCGCGTTCGCCCTGCTGGTGTTCGCGATCATGGCGGCGCTGGCGGCCGGTGCCGGCGGCGTGCGCCTTCCGGCGAGCGCCTGGCTGGCGCTGGCGGCGGTCGCCGGCCTGGGCGTGCTGCCGTTCTGCGCCGCCGGCCTGTGGATCGGCCTGGTCGCCAGCGCCCAGGCGGCACCGGCCATCGTCAACCTGGTGTACCTGCCGATGGCCTTCCTGTCCGGACTGTGGTTTCCGCTGATGCTGCTGCCGGCGCCGGTGCAGGCGATGGCGCCGCTGTGGCCGGCGTATCATCTCGGCCAGCTGGCCCTGGCGGCGGTCGGCCAGGGCAGTGCCAGCGCGCCGGCACTGCATGCGCTTGCGCTGTTCGCCTTCGGCGCGGCGTTCGCGGCGCTGGCGGCCCGGGCGTTGCGCCGGGCGTGAAGGAGACGCTGGCCGGGCCGGGAGACGGCTACGGAACCGCGAGGGAGGGCAGGGCGATGTCGGCGGACGGCGGGAACTCACTCGGGTTGCGGCTGCGCGCGTGGCTGCTGCCGGCGGCGGTGGTCGAGACCCTGGGCTGGATGCCGCTGCTCTGGCTGGCCTACCTGGGCTTCCTGTTCGTGCTGCCGGTCGCCACCGGCTTCGACGACACCCGCATGTGGCAGGCGACGGTGGCGACCGTGCCGCCGTTCCTGTGGCTGTACTTCCGCGCTTTCCGGTACCAGGGCTGGCCGTTGCTGCCGTGGCTGCTGGCGATCGCCGCGCTGGCCTTCGCGCTGACGCCGCTCAATCCCTTCGGCAACAGCTACCTGATCTACGCCGCGGCATTCGCGCCCCTGCTGGGCTCCCTGGCCCGCGCCCTGGCGGTGCTCGGCGTCGTGCTGGCGCTGTACGCGCTGCAGGCCTGGTGGCTGTCGACCGGCTGGATCCCGCCGCTGATCGCCCTGCTGGTCGGCACCTCGGTCTGCCTCGCGAACCATTTCTACCTGGTCAAGCACCGGCAGGACGGCGAGCTGCGAATGGGGCTGGAGGAGGTCCGGCGGCTCGCCGCGGTGGCCGAGCGCGAACGCATCGGCCGCGACCTGCACGACCTGCTCGGCCATACGCTGTCGCTGATCGCGCTGAAGAGCGAGCTGGCCAGCCGCCTGCTGCCGAGCGACCCGGCCGCGGCGCAGGCGGAGGTGGCCCAGATCGAGCAGGTCGCGCGAGACGCCCTGGCCCAGGTGCGTCGCGCGGTGACCGGCATCCGCGCCGCCATGCTGCGACCGGAGCTGGCGTCGGCGCGCCTGCTGCTGGGCGGTGCGGGCGTCGAGCTGGATGAGCGACTCGACGGTCACGAGCTGCCGCCCGACATCGAGACCTGCCTGGCGCTGGTGCTGCGCGAGGCGGTCACCAATGTGCAGCGCCACGCGCGCGCCACGCGCGTCGAAGTCAGGTTGTCGCAGGCGGCCGGCGCGGTCGTGCTGGAGGTCGCGGACGACGGCCGGGGCGGCGCACGCCGGCGCGGCAACGGTCTGGACGGCATGGTCGAACGGCTGGCCGCACTGGGCGGCAGCCTCGAGCTGGATTCGCCATCCGGGGGCGGCACCCGCCTGCGGGCGCGGGTGCCGCTGGCGACGGCCCTGGCGTCGCCGCTCGACGCCCAGCGGAGCGCGGCATGATCCGCTTCATCCTGGCCGAGGACCAGGGAATGGTGCGCGGTGCCCTGGCGGCGCTGCTGCGCCTGGAAGCCGACCTCCAGCTGGTCGCCGAGGTCGCCGACGGCGAGGCCGCCTGGCGTGCGGTGCGCGAGCAGGCGCCCGATCTGCTGGTCACCGACATCGAGATGCCAGGGCTGACCGGGCTGGAGCTGGCGCAGCGGATCCAGCGCCACGGCCTGGCGACGCGGGTGGTGATCGTCACCACCTTCGCGCGCGCCGGCTACCTGCGCCGGGCGCTGGACGCCGGCGTCGCCGGTTACCTGCTGAAGGACGCGCCGGCCAGCCAGCTCGCCCAGGCCCTGCGCCAGGTCCACCGCGGCGGCCGGGCGATCGATCCGCAACTGGCGGTCGACGCCTGGGGCGAGCCGGACCCGCTGACCGAGCGCGAACGCCAGGTGCTGCGCCTGGCCGGCGAGGGCCTGGGCGCCCACGACATCGCCGCCCGCCTCAACCTCTCGCACGGCACCGTGCGCAACTACCTCAGCGAGGCGATCGGCAAGCTCGGCGCCGGCAACCGCATCGAGGCCTACCGGCTGGCGCACCAGAAGGGCTGGCTGTAGCGGCGGGAGGGCGCCGGGCACCACGCCGGGAGCGGCGCCCCGGTCGCCTGCCGCTCGCCCTGGCCGGCGCAAGGCCGCGGCCGGGGGGCAGCGCGGCTTTCCCCGGCGCCGCGCTGCGGGCATCATCGCGGCGCAATGAAGCGCGCCGACTTCCACTTCGTCCTGCCGCCGGCGCTGATCGCCCAGGCGCCGCTGCCCGGCCGCAGCGATGCCCGCCTGCTGCACCTTCCCGCCGCCGGCGCCGTGGCCGACCGGGCGGTCCGCGAGCTGCCGTCGCTGCTGGCGCCGGGCGACCTGCTGGTGTTCAACGACACCCGCGTGCTGCCGGCCCGCCTGCAGGCGCGCAAGCGCACCGGCGGCGCCGCCGAGATCCTGGTCGAGCGCCTGCTCGGCGGCGCCGAGGCCCGGGCCATGCTGGGCGTCAGCAAGAAGCCGCGGCCCGGGGAATTCCTCGACCTGGAGGACGGCAGCGCGGTCGAGGTGCTCGACCGCGACGGCGCCTTCTTCCGGCTGCGCTTCGCCGACGACGCGCCGCTGACCGAGCGCCTGGAGCGCCTCGGCCGCATGCCGTTGCCGCCCTACATCACACGCGCCGACGACGCCGGCGACCGCGAGCGCTACCAGACCGTGTTCGCCCGCGCGCCCGGCGCGGTGGCGGCACCGACCGCCGGCCTGCACTTCGACCAGGCGTTGCTGGAGGCGTTGCGCGCGCGCGGCGTCGAGACCGGCACCGTGACCCTGCACGTCGGCGCCGGCACCTTCCAGCCGGTGCGCGTGGACGACATCCGCGAGCACCGCATGCACAGCGAGTGGTTCGAGGTCGATGCCGCCCTGTGCGAGCGGCTGGCGGCGACCCGCGCGCGCGGCGGCCGCGTGGTCGCGGTCGGCACCACCGTGGTGCGGGCGCTGGAGTCGGCGCGCCAGGGCGGGCCGGCACCGCGGCCGTTCGCCGGCGACACCGCCATCTTCATCCATCCCGGCTACCGCTTCGCCAGCGTCGATGCGCTGTTCACCAACTTCCACCTGCCCGAGTCGACCCTGCTGATGCTGGTCAGCGCCTTCGCCGGCCGCGAGCGGGTGCTGGCCGCCTACGCGCACGCGGTTCGCCAGCGCTACCGATTCTTCTCGTACGGCGACGCCATGCTGGTCGAACACCTGGGGTCGGCGTGAGCGGCGCCTCGATCCGGATCCTCGCCGGCAACCGGGTCGCCCCGCACCTGGACGACCTGGCGCGCCTGCGGATCGCCGTGTTCCGCGACTATCCCTACCTGTACGACGGCGATCCCGACTACGAGCGCCGCTATCTGGCCACCTATGCCGGCCATCCGGGCAGCGTGTTCGTGCTGGCCATCGCCGATGGCGTCGTGGTCGGCGCCAGCACCGGCGTGCCGATGGCCGGCGAACCCGAGGCGGTGCAGGCGCCCTGGCGATCGGCCGGTGTCGACCCGGCCGGCGTCTTCTATTTCGGCGAATCGGTGCTGCTGCCGCGCTGGCGCGGCCAGGGCATCGGCCACGCCTTCTTCGATGCCCGGGAGGCGCATGCGCGGGCCCTGGGCGGCTTCCGCCTGACCAGCTTCTGCGCGGTCGAGCGCCCGTCCGACCATCCGGCCCGGTCGCCGAACTGGCGGCCGCTGGACGGCTTCTGGCAGTCGCGCGGTTACCGCCGGCACGACGGGCTCGCCTGCACCCTGCACTGGCGGGAAGTCGGCGACGCGGAGGACACGCCGCATCGCCTGGCGTTCTGGTCCCGGCCCCTGCCCTGAATCGGGAACCGGGGCCGATCCGTTCGCCCGCGATGCCGCGTTCACCGGGATCGTGCTGCGATGGTGTCATGGCAGATTCCCGCACCCTCGGCGCCCTGACCGACGCCCTGCCGCCGCACCTGGCCGAACGGGTGCGCGAGGTGGCGCCTGGCGAGGTCGGCTCGCGCGGCGAGTTCGTGCTGCTATGGCTGCACCACGCCTGCCGCGACCACGACAACGCCGCGCTCGACGTCGCCCTGCACCTTGCCGACACGCTGCGCCGTCCGCTGCTCGCCTACCAGGGCCTGGCGGCGGGCCACCGCTACGACAACGACCGCCACCACGCCTTCATCCTGCAGGGCGCCCGGGAACTGGCGCCGGCCCTGGCGCGGCGCGGCGTGCGCAGCGTCTTCCACCTGCCGATGACGGAGCCGGAGGGCAGCGCCACGGTGGCCGCCGTCGCCTCGCCGCTGCCCGCGCTGGCCCGCCGCGCCTGCGTGGTGGTCACCGACGACGTGCCGGCGCCGCCCTGGCCGCGCTGGCTGGCCGGCCTGGCTGCGAAGGCGCCGGCGCCGCTGCTGGCCGTGGACAGCGCCTGCATCGTGCCGATGGCGCTCAGCCGCCGCCCGCCCGCGCGCGCGTACGCCTTCCGCGAGCGCCTGTGGGGCGAGCTGCAGGCGCGCCTGGACGCCGACTGGCCGGCGGCGCCCGACGGCCGGCCGTTCGAGGGCGATCCCGGATTCGCGCCGTTCGACCTGGACAGCGATCTGGCCCGGGCGATCGGCCGCTGCCGGATCGACCACCAGGTGGCGCCGGTGGCGCACACGCCCGGCGGCAGCGCCGCCGGCTACCGGCGCTGGCAGGCGTTCCGCCAGCACGGCCTGGCCGACTACCACCGGCTTCGCAACGACGCCGCGGTGGCCTTCCCGCGCGGCGTGTCCCGGCTGTCGCCCTACCTGCACCACGGCATGGTCTCGGCGCGGCGGATCGCCGCGCAGGCGCGCACGACCGGCGGCGAAGGCGCCGCCAAGTTCCTGGACGAGCTGTGGACCTGGCGCGAGCTGGCCTGGCACTGGTGCGCGGGCACCGGGGATCCGGAATCGCTGGCGGCGCTGCCGGACTGGGCCGGCGCCAGCCTGCGCGCGCACGCCGGCGACCCGCGCCGGCACTGGCGCGACCTCGACACCCTGAGCGGCGCCCGCAGCGGCGTCGCGCTCTGGGACCTGGCGCAACGCAGCCTGGTCCGGCACGGCGAGCTGCACAACAACCTGCGCATGAGCTGGGGCAAGGCCCTGCTGGAGTGGTCGGCCGACCCGGCGCAGGCACTGGCGCGCCTGGTCGAGCTCAACCACCGGTTCGCCCTGGATGGCAGCGACCCGGCCTCCTACGGCGGCCTGCTCTGGTGCCTGGGCCTGTTCGACCGGCCGTTCCCGCCCGCCCGGGCGGTCACCGGCACCGTGCGCACGCGCTCGCTGGCCGCGCACGCCGCCCGTCTCGACCTGCCGGCGCTGGCGCGGCGGGTCGGGGCGCCCCCGGCGGCCCGGGCGCGCACGGTCGCGATCGTCGGCGCCGGCATCGCCGGCGCCGCGGCGGCCCGGGTCCTCGCCGATGCCGGGCACCGGGTCTGCGTGCTGGAGAAGTCGCGCGGTCCCGGCGGCCGGATGGCGACCCGGCGCGAGCAGTCGCTGGCCTTCGACCATGGCGCCCAGTTCCTGACCGTGCGCGACCGCCGCTTCGCCGCCCAGGTGCGGCACTGGCGCGAGGCCGGCCTGGTCGCGCCCTGGCGGCCGCGCCCGGCGCATCCCGACCAGGGGCGCGAGCGCCTGGTGGCGGTGCCCGGCATGAATGCGCTGGCGCGCCACCTGCTGGTGGACATCGAGCTGCGCACCGGCACCCGGGTCGCCCGCGCGGTCCGGGAGCCGGGCGGCTGGCGCCTGGACGGCGACGACGGCACCGTCCTGGCGCGTGCCGATGCCCTGCTGGTCACGGCGCCGGCACCGCAGGCCGCCGAGCTGCTGCGCGGGCCGGCCCCGGCGATGGCGGCGGCGCTCGACGCCGTCGCCTACGATCCGTGCTGGGCGGCGCTGCTGGTGCTGGACCGGCCGGTGCCCGGCGTGGACTGCCTCCACGGCGGTGCGGAGCAGCCGCTGGCGTTCGCCAGCGCCATGGCCAGCCGACCCGGCCGCACGCCGGAACCGGCCTGGGTGGTGCACGCCGGGGCAGGGTGGTCGCGGCGCCACCTGGAGGCGACGCCGGCGCAGGTGCTGCCGGTCCTGGTCGATGCCTTCTGCGCGGCCAGCGGCCTGCCGGCCGGCGCGATCGGCCCGGCGCAGGCGCATCGCTGGCGCCATGCGCTGTGCACCGCACCGCTGGCGCGTCCGGCCCTGCACGACGCCGCTGCGGACCTGGCGGTCGCCGGCGACGGCCTGCTCGGCGGCCGCGTCGAGTCGGCCTGGCTCAGCGGGGTCGCGGCGGCGGCCAGCCTGGTCCGACACTGGCACCTGGAGCCGGCCGCCGCGGGGCCCTGAACCGTGGCCGGGCCGGGCCGGCCTGGGCAGGGCGGACGCGGCTGTCACACGGGTGCAATGTTTCGGCCATGATGCGTACACCGCACGCCGCTAGCGTGCAGCAAACCGGCCCGTCCGCATGCACGTCTGCCTCGTCACCGAAACCTATCCGCCCGAGGTCAACGGCGTCGCCCTGACCCTGCAGACGCTGGCCCGCGGCCTGCGGGCCCACGGCCATGCCGTGAGCCTGGTGCGGCCGCGGCAGCCGGGGGTGGCGGCGGAGGCCGAGTTTCCCGAGCTGCTGGTGCCCGGCGCCCGCCTGCCGCGCTACCCGGACCTGCGCTTCGGGCTGCCCTCGCCGGGCCGGGTGCGCGCGTTCTGGCGCCAGCACCGTCCGGACGTCGTCTATGCCGCAACCGAGGGGCCGCTGGGCTGGACCTGCCTGCGGGCGGCGCGCGAGATCGGCGCCCCGGTGGCCACCGGCTTCCACACCCGCTTCGACGACTACTTCGGCCACTACGGCCTGCGCCTGCTGACGCCGCTGGCGTTCGCCTGGCTGCGCCGCTTCCACAACCGCGCGCACGCCACCTACGTGCCGACCCGGGAACTGGCCGACTCGCTGTCGGCGCGCGGCATCCGCAACGTGCACCTGCTGCAGCGTTCGGTCGACGTCCGCCGGTTCGACCCCGCCTGGCGCGACCCCGCCCTGCGTGCGCGCTGGGGACTGGCGCCGGACGACCTGGCCGTGCTCTATGTCGGCCGGATCGCGCCGGAGAAGAACCTGGCGCTGGCGGTCCGGGCGTTCCGTGCGCTGCAGGCGGTGCGTCCCGAGGCCCGCTTCGTCTGGGTGGGCGACGGCCCGGCCCGCGCCCGCCTGGCCCAGGACAACCCCGACTTCGTGTTCGCCGGCGTCCAGCGCGGCGACGAGCTGGCGCGGCACTACGCCAGTGGCGACCTGTTCGTGTTTCCGAGCCTGACCGAGACCTTCGGCAACGTCACCCTGGAGGCGATGGCCAGCGGCGTCGCCACGGTCGCCTTCGACTACGGCGCCGCCCGCGAGCACATCGATCGCCCCGAGCTGGGCTGCGCGGTCGCGAGCGGCGACGAGGCCGCGTTCGTGGCCGCGGCGGTCGCCCTGGCCGCCGACGACCGGCGCCGGCGCGCGATCGGCGCCAGCGCGCGGGCGGCGCTGTGCCGGCGCGAGGGCGCCGGGGTGGCGGCGCGCTTCGCCGACTTGCTCCATGATCTGCACGCAAGGCATGCCGCATGAGCCAGGCCACCTCGGTGAAACCCGCGCAACTGCCCGAACCGCCGACCGGCGAGCTGCGCCTGACCCTGGCGGTCAACCGCTGGGGCGCGCACCGCCCGGTGCTGCTGCTGTTCCGCACGGTCAGCCGGCTGGGCGACGGCGTGTTCTGGTACACGCTGATGGCGGTGACCGCCCTGCTGGGCGGTGCCCAGGGCCTGCGCGCGGCGGTGCACATGGCGCTGACCGCCCTGTTCGTGGCCGCCCTGTACCGGGCGATGAAGGGGGTGGTGCGGCGGCCGCGGCCGTTCCGGCGCCACGGCGACATCGTCGCCCGGGTCCGGCCGCTGGACGAGTTCAGCTTCCCCTCCGGGCACACCCTGCACGCGGTGGCGTTCACCCTGGTGGTGCTGGCCTACTACCCGTTCCTGGCCTGGCTGCTGGTGCCGTTCGCCCTCCTGGTCGCCGCCTCGCGGGTGGTGCTCGGCGTCCACTACCCGTCCGACGTGCTCGCGGCGATCGCCCTCGGTGCGGCGATCGCCGCCGGTTCGCTGGCGCTGGTGCCGGCCCTGGCCTGAGCGGCCCAGGGGCGCCTCCCGCAGGGCTCAGGCGATCTCCAGCCGGAAGCCCAGCGCCTTGACGTGCTTGCGTTCCTGGTTGAGATCGAGCGCGGTCAGCGGATGGCCCTCCAGCCAGCGTCGCGGCAGGTCGAGGGTCAGCAGGCGGTCGTCCACCGACAGGCGCAGCCGGGGCATCGGCTCGGCGCTGCGCGGCCGGTGCAGCAGGGCCGCCAGGCGCAGCAGCAGGGTCAGGCGCACGGCCGGGTAGAAAAGCCGCTCGGGCAGGGCCTGGAGTGCGTCGACCGGGATCGCCCGGCGATGGCAGCGCACCAGCAGGGCCAGGACCTCCTGCTCGCCGCGGGTGAACCCGGGCAGGTCGGAATGGGCCAGCAGGTAGGCGCCATGCACGTGGTGCGAACTGTGCGCGATGGCCAGGCCGACCTCGTGGACGCGCGCCGCCCAGGCCAGCCAGTCGTGCTCGGCCTCGCCCAGGTGCCAGGCCGGCGCGACCTCGTCGAACAGGGTGAGCGCGGTGGACTCGACGCGTTCGGCCTGGGCGGCGTCGACGCTGAAGCGCTGGGCCAGGGCGTCGATGGTCGCCTGGCGCGGGTCGCGGTGCTGGGCGCGGCCGAGCAGGTCGTGCAGGACGCCCTCGCGCATCGCCGTCTCGCAGATCTGCATGCGGTCGATGCCGAGCACCTCGAAGGCGGCCTCGAGCACCACCAGGCCGCCGGCGAACACCGGCCGGCGGTCGTTGCTCAGGCCCTCCAGCGCGACCGCCTCGACGGTCTCGAAGGCGAGCAGGGCATCGCGGATCGACGCCAGCGCCTCCGGCGTCAGGCCGCGGTCGTACCAGCCGTTGGCGCGCGCGACCTTGCCGGCCGCCTTGATGGTGCCTGACGAGCCGATCACGTCGCTCCAGCCGCGCATCAGGTAGTCGGCGGCGAACTGTTGCAGTTCCGCCGAGACCTCGGTGACCGCCGCGCGCCAGCGCTTGCGGCCGAGCCGGCCATCCCCGAAGAAGTGGCGGCTGGAGGCGACGCAGCCCATCTGCAGGCTTTCGGTCTCCAGCGCCAAGTCGCCCTCGCCGATGATGAACTCGGTGGAGCCGCCGCCGATGTCGATCACCAGGCGTCGCCGGCCGGTCTCGCGGATGCCCTGGATCACGCCCTGGTAGATCAGGCGCGCCTCCTCGCGGCCGGAGACGATCTCGATGGGATGCCCGAGGGCCTCCTCGGCGGCGGTCTGGAAGGCGCGCGGCGAGCGCATCTGCCGGAACGTGTTGGTGGCCACCGCGCGCACCCGTTCGGTGGGCAGGGCGCGCAGGCGCTGCCCGAAGCGCGCCAGGCAGGCCAGCGCGCGTTCGCGCTTGACCGGGTCGAGGCTGCCGTCCGGCATCAGGCCGGCGGCGAGGCGGACCGGCTCGCGCAGGCTGTCGATCACCTTGAGCTGGCCGAGATTGTGCCGGGCGACGATCAGGTGGAAGCTGTTCGAGCCCAGGTCCACCGCCGCCAGCAGCTCGCCGTCCAGGATCTGGCTGCGGGCGGGCGGGCTGCGGTTCGGCATGGTCGGCCTCCACGGGGACGCGACAGTCTAACCAGCCGCGCCTTGCGGCAGGTGACAGGTGCGCGGGCGTCGAACGTGAACTGCGCCGCCGGCGGGCGTGATGGCGGCCACGGAAGCGCGGTCACGACTGTGACGATTGCGCGCGGAAGCGCCCGGCGCACGCCGGGCGCGCGATACTTGCGCGATGCCGCCCGTCCCCCGCCCGCGCCATCCCCGGCCATGACCGAAGCCGACAGTCCGGCCCGGCGTGCCGCCGACCTGCGCGCGCGGATCCGGGAGCACGACTACCGGTACCACGTCCTCGACGCCCCGGCGATCGCCGACAGCGAGTACGACCGCCTGGTCCGCGAGCTGGAGGCGCTGGAACGGGCGCATCCGGACCTGGCCAGCCCGGACTCGCCGACCCGACGGGTCGGCGCCCGCCCGGACCGCGGTTTCGCCGAGGTCCGCCACGCGCTGCCGATGCTGTCGCTGGCCAACGCCTTCGACGACCCGGCCGCGACGGACGACGCCGGTCGCTTCCGCGAGGTCGCCGACTTCGTCCGCCGCATCGAGGATGCCCTGGACCTGCGCGATCCGCTGTTCTCGGTGGAGCCCAAGCTGGACGGCCTCGCGGTCAGCCTGCGCTACGAGGACGGCCTGCTGGTGCGCGGCGCCACCCGCGGCGACGGCGAGACCGGCGAGGACGTGACCGCCAACCTGCGCACGGTCAGGGCGGTGCCGCTGCGCCTGCGCGGCGAGGACTGGCCGGCACTGCTCGAGGTGCGCGGCGAGGTGTTCATGCGCCGCGCCGACTTCCTGGCCTACAACCAGGGCGCGATGGCGCGCGGCGAGAAGCCGATGGCCAACCCGCGCAACGGCGCCGCCGGCTCGCTGCGCCAGCTCGATCCGGCCGTCACCGCCGCCCGGCCGCTCAGCTTCTACGCCTACGGGACCGGCGTGGTGGAGGGCGGCACGCTGCCGCCCCGGCATTCGCAGACCCTGGCGCGCCTGCGCGACTGGGGCCTGCCGGTGTCGGCCGAGGTCGACACCACCCGCGGCCTGGCCGGCCTGCTCGACTACTACCGGCGGATCGGCGAGCGCCGCGACGCGCTGCCCTACGACATCGACGGCGTCGTCTACAAGCTAGACGCCTACGACCAGCAGCGCGTGCTCGGCTTCGTCTCGCGGGCGCCGCGCTGGGCCCTGGCGCACAAGTACCCGGCGCAGGAGGAGACCACCACGGTCGAGGCGGTCGAGGTGCAGATCGGCCGCACCGGCACCGCGACGCCGGTCGCGCGGCTGGCGCCGGTGCACGTCGCCGGCGTCACCGTCACCAATGCCACCCTGCACAACGCCGACCAGGTCGCCCGCCTGGACCTCCACGTCGGCGATACCGTGATCGTGCGCCGGGCCGGCGACGTGATTCCCGAGGTGGTGCAGGTGGTGCCGGAACGCCGCCCGCCCGGCGCCTCGCCCTGGACGATGCCGGCCGATTGCCCGGTCTGCGGATCGGCCCTGGTCCGCCAGGACGGCGAGGTCGCCTGGCGCTGCTCCGGCGGCCTGTACTGCCCTGCCCAGCGCAAGGAGGCGCTGCGCCACTTCGCCTCGCGCCGGGCGATGGACATCGAGGGCCTGGGCGAGCGCTTCATCGACTCCCTGGTCGAGTTCGACTACGTGCGCACCCCGGCCGACATCTACCGCCTGCGGGTCGAGGACCTGCTGGCGATGAAGCAGCGCGCCGACGAGCGCGACGGCACCGTGCCGGAGACGGTCAAGGCCGGCAAGGTCGCCAGCAAGTGGGCGCAGAACCTGGTGGAGGCGATCGACGCCACCCGCGCGGCGCGCCTGGACCGCTTCCTGTTCGCCCTGGGCATCCTGCAGACCGGCGAGGAGACCGCCAAGGCGCTGGCCCGGGCATTCGGCGACCTCGACGAGATCCGCAGGGCCGACGCCCTGGTGCTGATGGCGGTGCCCGACGTCGGCCCGAAGGTCGCCGAGTCGATCGCCACCTTCTTCGCGCAGCCGCACAATGCCGAGGTGATCGACGCCCTGCTCGCCGCCGGGGTGAAGGTCGGCGATGGCCATCCGCCGGACCCGGGGTTCGCCGCGGCGCTGACGCCGGGCGCGCTGCTGGCGGCCGCCAAGCGCCTGGGCGCCCCGCTGGACGGCGTCGGCGAGGAATCCCTTCAGCGCATCGGCGCGTCGCTGGCTCGCCTGGCCGACCTGGCGAGCCTCGATGCCGGCCGCCTGGCGCTGGCCAGCGAGGTGCCCAGGACCCGCATCGAGGCGGTCCAGGGCCTGCTGGCGGGCGCGCCCGGATGGCCTGAACGGCTGCTCGCGGCGGACGCCCAGGCCGCGCGCCTGCGCGCCCTGGCGCCGGCCGGTGCCGGCGCCGAACTGCCGCTGTCCGGGCAGACCGTGGTGCTGACCGGCACCCTGGCGACGATGACGCGCGACCAGGCCAGGGCGCGCCTGGAAGCGCTCGGCGCCAAGGTCGCCGGCAGCGTGTCCGGGCGCACCGCCTTCGTGGTGGCCGGCGAGGCCGCCGGCAGCAAGCTCGACAAGGCCCGCGAGCTGGGCGTCGAGATCATCGACGAGGCCGCGTTCGGCGCCCTGCTGGAACGCCATGGATGACGACCTGACCCGGGCGCTGCGCCTGCGCGCCAAGTTGTACGCGCTGATCCGCGCCTTCTTCGCGGAGCGCGCCGTGCTCGAGGTCGACACCCCGGTGCTCGGCCAGGGCGCCAGCACCGATGCGAACATCGACAGCTTCGACACCGGCTTCACCGGCCCGGCCGGCGCCGGCAACCGGCGACGCTTCCTGCGCACCTCGCCGGAGTTCTGGCACAAGCGGCTGCTGGCGCAGGGCCTGGGCGACTGCTACGAGCTCGGCAAGGTGTTCCGCAACGGCGAATACGGACGTCGCCACAATCCGGAGTTCACCCTGCTGGAGTGGTACCGGGTCGGCTGGGACGTGCAGCGCCTGATGACCGAGGTCGAGGCCCTGGTCCGCGCCGCGTTCGCCTTCGCCGGCCGCTCGGCCGGACCGGCCGAGCGGCTGAGCTATCGCGAGCTGTTCATGCGCCACCTGGCGACCGATCCGCTGACCGCCAGCGACGACGAATTGCGCCGGCTGGCGACCGGGGTCTGGGTGGACGTCGCCCGGCTCGACCGCGACGGCGTGCTCGACGTGCTGATGACGCACCGCATCGAGCCGGCCCTGCCGCCGCACGGGATGACCTTCGTGTACGAGTACCCGGCCAGCCAGGCGGCGCTGGCCCGGATTCGCCGCGACCTCGACGGCGAACTGGTGGCCGAGCGCTTCGAGCTCTACGTTGGCCGGCTCGAACTGGCCAACGGCTTCAACGAGCTGGCCGACCCGATGGAACAGCTCGGCCGCTTCGAGGCCGACAACCGCCTGCGCGTCGCCCGTGGCGGCGAGGCCCTGCCGATCGACCGCAAGCTCCTGGAGGCGCTGGAGGACGGCCTGCCGCCCTGCAGCGGCGTGGCGCTGGGCGTCGACCGGCTGCTGATGGCCATGCTCGAGGCCGAGGACCTGCGCGCGGTGCTGGCCTTCCCGTTCCCGGAAGCCTGACGGCCCTGCGCTCCGCCCGGCGGCGGGCGCGGCAGGGTCGCGCTGCCATCGCCGGCGCCGCCGGGCGGTCCGGTCCGAGGTCGAGGCCGCAGGCGGGCCGCCGGGCGGCCGTCGCCCGGCACAGGGCGACCGCGATGCCCCGAGGCAAGCCAAACCAGGAAAATCAGTCGCTTGCGTCGCCCCTGCGGCCCGCCACGATGCCAGGCCGCGCCGGGGCGGCGCCCGCGGCCTGCGCGTTTGCGGCAGATCCCCCCCGGGTATACCGTTTCCCCAGTCGTACCGGCCGCCACCGTCCGGCGGCCGTCACCGGGGAGTCCGTCATGAACAACCGTCCCAGCCTCGCCCCGCGCGCGCTGCGCGCAGCCATCCTCGTCCTGCCGCTGGCCGCCCTCGGCGGTCTGATCGCGGTGGCGGCGCCGCCCGCCGCGACCCCGCCCGAAGCGGCGACCGCACAGGCCAACCTGGTCGAGCCGGCGGGCAGCAGCGGTCCGGGCATCTACATCGTCCAGCTCGCCGATCCCCCGGCAGCCACCTACGACGGCGGCAAGCCCGGCCTGCCGGCGACCGCCCCGCGGAGCACCGGCGCGCGCAAGCTGCGCGCCGACGACCCGGCGGTGCAGGCCTATGCCGCGCATCTCGAAGCCGCGCAGGACGCCCTGCTGGCGCGCATCGGCCAGCGCCTGGGCGGCGTGCCGCCGGTGCGCTTCCGCTACCAGCACGCCTACAACGGCATCGCCCTGGAACTGAGTCCAGGCCAGGCGCGCGAGGTGGCCGGGCTCGACGGCGTGACCCTAGTGTTCCGCGACGTCGAGCACTGGCCGGACACCGATACCGGCCCGGCCTTCGTCGGCGCCCCGGCGATCTGGAACCACCCGTCCCTGGCCAGCCGCGGCGAAGGCATCATCGTCGGCGTCCTCGACACCGGCATCAACCACGACCACCCGGCCTTCGCCGCGACCGACGCCGACGGCTATACCCACACCAACCCGTTCGGGGCGGGCGTCTACCGCGGCCATTGCGTCGGCAATCCTTCGTTCTGCAACGCCAAGCTGGTCGGCGCCTGGGCGCTGCATCCATCGTCGACCAACCCGGAGGACCCCAACGGCCACGGCAGCCACACCGCCGCCACCGCCGCCGGCAACCGGCTGGTCAATCCCCAGTTCGTGGCGCCGACCGCGACCTTCGGGTTCGCCGGCGCCAGCGGCGTGGCGCCGCGCGCCAACCTGATCGCCTACCAGGTCTGCGTCCCCAGCTGCCCGACCTCGGCGACGACGGCGGCGGTGAACCAGGCGGTGATCGACGGCGTCGACGTCATCAACTACTCGATCAGCGGCGGCACCAGCCCCTGGGTCGAGACCACCGCGGTCGCGTTCCGCAACGCGGCCGCCGCCGGCGTCGTGGTCGCGACCTCCGCCGGCAACGCCGGCCCGGGCGCCGGCACCGTCGGCCACCAGGCGCCGTGGGTGATGACGGTGGCCGCGGGCACCCACGACCGCGCCGTGCTGGCGCGCCTGACCGGGCTGACCAGCACGGCCGGCAGCCATCCGGACATCGACGGCGAGGGCGCCAACATCGGCATCGGTGCCCGGCCGATGGTGTACGCGGGCAACCCGCCCTGGAACAACCCGCTGTGCAACCCGTTCCCGGCCGGCAGCTTCAGCGGCCAGATCGTGGTCTGCGACCGCGGCGTGATCGGCCGGGTGCTGAAGGGCCAGCACGTCCTCGACGCCGGCGGCGGCGCCATGGTCCTGGCCAACGACGTGCCCAGCGCCGCCAGCCTCAACGCCGACGGCCACGTGCTGCCGGCCATCCACATCAGCCATGCCGACGGCGTGGCGCTGAAGGCCTGGATGCAGAACGGCAGCGGCCACGCCGGCGCCATCGCCGGTGGCGTCGTCGACTACGGCGACCACGGCGACCGCATGGCCTCGTTCAGTTCGCGCGGGCCGGCCGGCGGCACCGTCGCCGCCCTGCGCAACACCATCAAGCCCGACCTGACCGGACCGGGCCTCAACATCCTGGCGGCCTACAACACCGCCGGCAACCCGCCGCCGCCCGAGTTCAACATCATCAGCGGCACCTCGATGTCGAGCCCGCATGCCGCCGGCGCCGCCGCCCTGATGGTCGCCCTGCGCCCGACCTGGACGCCGGCCGAGATCAAGTCGGCCCTGGTCACCACCAGCGCGCCGGTGCTGGTCAAGGAGGACGCCAGCACGCCTGCGACGCCGTTCGACCAGGGCGCCGGCGGCCTCGACCTCGCGGCCGCCAGCAACGCCGGCCTGGTGATGGACATCGCCCCGGCCGACTACGTCGCCGCCAACCCGGCCACCGGCGGCCAGCCGGGCCTGCTCAACCTGCCCAACCTGGCGAGCGACCAGTGCAACGGCCGCTGCACCTGGACCCGCACCGTGCGCAGCACGTCCGGCCAGTCGCAGCAGTGGCAGGCCGACGTGATCGCGCCCGGCGGCGGGCTGACCGGCTCGGTCACGCCGGCCAGCTTCACGCTCGCCGCCGGCGCCAGCCAGGTGCTGCAGATCGAGGTCGAGGCCGCCGGCCTGGCGATCGGGCCCTGGCACTTCGGGCGGGTCGAGCTGGTCGCGATGGGCGCCGGCGCCCCGGCGACCGCGCAGATGCCGGTGGCCGTGGTGTTGACCGACCTCATCTTCGCCAGCGGCTTCCAGACCGGCAACTGAGGCGCCTGCGCCGGCGCCGCTGGCCCGCTCGGTCCGGCTGGCGTCCGGCTGGCGTCCGGCTGGCGTCCGGCTGGCGTCCGGCGCCGGCCCGGGCGTGCCGCCGCCGGCCGCCGCTGTGGCGGGCGGCCGGACCGGCAAGGCGGCCGGCACGCGCCATCCGGCCGCCGGGGCGATCGGCTCAGTCGTCGAGCCAGGCGGCGGCGAGCTGGCGACCCCAGTCGTCGAGGCGGTCCAGCACGGCCTGGCCCGGTCCCGGCGCGACCTGGGCGCGCAGCGTCGCGATGCCGGCGTGGTAGTCGTCCAGACCGTGCGCGGACAGCGGATGACTGCCGCGCAGGCGCGCCGCCATGAACTCGCGCCAGCGGCCGCGCTCGCCGGCGGTCAGGGTCTGCGGGAAATGCCGGCCGCGATGGCGCCAGAGCAGCTCCCGGTGGCGTTCCTGCTCGAAGCCGCCGGCCAGCGCCGCAAGGCTCGCCGGCGGCGTCCTGCGCACCGCATCCAGGCGCGCCCGCTCGGCCCGGCTTGGAAAGCCGCCCCGGTACAGCGACAGTTCGGCATCGGCGGCGGGCGCCGCATCCGCCGGGCGTGCCATCAGCGCAGCCAGCTTCTCGCGGATGCCCGGGGCCGCCAGCAGCCGTTGCCGGTGCCGTTCGCAGCGGTCGGGATCGAGGCCGATGCGGACCAGGTCGACGCCGGCCAGCACCGAGACCGGCGCCAGCATCGGGCAGCGGTTGCCGTAGACGGTCTTCACCGCCGGCCGCGCGACGCCTTCCGGCAGGTCGGCCCGCGGCGTGTACAGACGGTCGCGCAGTTCCTCGAGGTCGATCTCGATCAGGGGCGCCGGATCGGCCATCAGGTCGACGACATGGACGCCGTGCTCGCTGTCTGCGCTGGGCGCGATCGGCAGCACCAGGGCGGTGCAGCCGCGCTCCGCGCCGTACTTCTCGGAGGCATGCAGCACCGCGGTGCCCTGGCGCCAGTCGAGCAGTTCGCGCACCCGGTGGCGGTCGCGCAGGGTCAGGGCGAACCGCCACAGCCGTGGTTGCCGGTCGCGCAGCAGCCGGGCCAGGCCAAGGGTCGCCTCGACATCGCTGAGGGCGTCGTGGGCGCGGGCCTGGTCCAGGCGGTTGGCGCGCGCAAGGTGCTCCAGGCGGAAACTCGGGCGGCCGTCGTCGCGCAGCGGCCATTCGATGCCCTCCGGACGCAGGGCATGGCAGAGCCGGGCGAGGTCGATCAGGTCGAAGCGCGAGTTGCCGTCGCGCCATTCCCGGGCGTAGGGATCGTGGAAGTTGCGCCACAGCAGGTGGCGGGTGAAGGCGTCATCGAAGCGGATCGTGTTGTAGCCCAGCGAGCAGGTGCCGGGTTCGGCCATGGCTTCGTGCACCGTGGCCGCGAATGCCGGCTCCGGCAGCCCCCCTTCGAGCAGATCCTGGGGGGTGAGGCCGGTGACCAGGCAGGCCTCCGGGTGCGGCAGCCGGTCCGCGACCGGCAGGCAGGTGACGTCGATCGCTTCGCCGACCGGATTCAGGTCGGCATCGGTCCGGATCGCGGCGAACTGCGCGATGCCGTCGCGCGCCGGATCGGCGCCGAAGGTCTCGTAGTCGTGGAACAGGAAGCTGGCCGTCATCGGGACGAGGCGGCGCTGCCCGCGGGGTCCGCGACGGCCGGCATCACAGGCCGGCGACCTCGCCGGGGTCGGGCACCAGGTGCAGGCGCCTGCGCGTGGCCTGGGCCGGCGTGCTGCCGTCCGGGTCGCTCGAGGGCAGGTTGGCCAGCAGCAGGGCGAGCTCGCCCGGCGAGCGGCTGACACCGCGATCCCAGGCCGATGCCAGCTCAGGCTCCAGCACACGCAGGTCGTCCAGGCGGCCCTGGCCGGCCGCCAGCGCAGGGACCAGCGGCCGCATCTGGTCGCGCTCGCTGCGCGCCAGGTCCGCTGGCACGCGCAGCGCCAGGAGTTGCTGGTACAGCGCTTCCGGGAAGCGGTCGATCAGGCTCGACCAGGGCTCGGCCGCCAGCACCAGCGGCAGGCGGCCGTGCTCGCTCACCGCCAGCACCAGGCGGGCTGGACGCAGCAGCACCAGGGTCGCGGTCCACGCCCCCAGGTGGTTGTCGCCGGGCGCGGCGGCCTGCGGCGCCAGTTCCAGGCCGTCGAGCAGGGCGCGGGTGCAGAACAGGGTGGTCATGGCGAGGCTCCGGGTCGCCTTGCCAGCCTAGCAGGCCGCCGCGCGCGTGGCGGCGAGCGCCGCCAGGAGCCCTGGCCAGGGCTCGCGACATGGTCGGTGCGAAGCCCGGTCCGGCAGGTCGGGCCGCCGCGACCGACCCGGCGATCGCCGGGTCCGGGCGGCGGGCGCCGGGGCGCATCCGCGACCGCTGCCGGACCGGCGGCGGGGTGCGCCGGCGGTCCAGCCCGCCGGCAACGACGGTTACTGGCAGATGCGGGTGCCGATCGGCGTCACGCAGCGGCCGCCATCGGGGCCCAGGCTGAAGTCGAAGATCTGGCGATGGCGGGTCCCGGCGACGGCGCCCTCCGGCACCGCGAAGCGCCAGCGCCGGAACGCCTCCAGCGCCGCCTGCTCGAACGCGGAAGCGGGGGGCGAGGCGGCGACCACCTCGACCGCGACCGGCTGGCCACGGGCATCGACCGAGAAGGCGAGTTCCACGCTGCCCTCCAGCCCCTGCAGGCGCGCCACCCGCGGATAGGCCGGCTGCACCCGGCGCAGGACGCGTGGCGTCGGCGCCGCGGCCGAGGTGGTCGCCTGGGCGGCGGCGAGGCTGGCGCCGGCCGCGGGCACCTCGACCAGCGGCATGGGCAGCGGCTCCGGCTCCGGCAGCGCCATGGCCGTTGGCGGCGCCGGCGTGGCCAGGGCCGCGGCCGGCGGTTCGGCGGCGGCCGGCGTCGTCGCTGCCGCCGCGAGCGCGGCGGTCGGGGCCGGCGCCGCGTCGGCTTCGAGGCGGTTGGCCGGCACCGACAGCGTCGGCCGCAGCGGTTGCGGGCGGGGCAGCGCCATCGGCGCGACCGCCAGCGGCGCCGGGGCCTGGCTGGGCGCCAGCACGCGGTACAGCGCGACGAAGTCGGGTCGGGCCAGATCGCGGGCCGGGTCGGGTCCGAGCAGGTTGACGCCGGCCATCGCGGTGGCCGCGAACGCCAGGGTGATCACCAGCGGCGCGCGATCGCGGCGCTGCTGGCTCCGGCCGTCGTCGATGTGCAGGATCCGGTGCACGCGCTCGGTCAGCTCGCCGCCGGTGGCGGTCAGCAGCGGCAGCGGCACCGCCTGCCGGAACTGCTCGGCCATGCTCAGCGCCCGCGCGTACTTGATCGGATCGACCTTCAGGCCGACCACCAGGTCGTCGCACAGGGTCTCGCGGGTGCGTTCCAGCTCGCGGCAGACCAGGTGGACCACCGGGTGGAAGTAGAGCAGGGTGCGCGCCACCAGGATCAGCACGTTGCTGACCAGATCGGCGCGGCGGATGTGCGCCAGCTCGTGCAGGATCAGGGTCTCGACCTGGTCGCGGGGCAGTCCCAGCGCCAGGGCGGTCGGCAGCAGGATCACCGGGCGCAACAGGCCGTAGACGCCGGGTGCGCTGATCCGCGCGGTCAGCCGCAGGCGGACCTTGCGGGTGATGCCGAGCAGTCGCATCTGGCTGTGCATGATCGCCAGCAGCGCCGGTGGCGGCTCGCGACCCTCGCGCAGGGCGCGGCGCAGCAGGCGCCAGTCGGCCAGCAGGCGCAGGGAGGCGAGCAGGGCGCCGAGCAGCCAGAGGGCGACCAGGGGCAGCGCCCAGGGACTGCGGCCGGTGGCCGCCGCCGCGGTTGTCGCGGTCGCCTCGATGGCCGCCGCGTCGACCGTCGCAGGCGCGGTCGTGCCCTGGGCGCCGAGGGCCGCGGTCGGCGGCACGGCATCGGCGCCGGACAGCATCGACACCGTGGCGACCGGCGCGGCCAGGCAGGCGACCAGGGCCGCCAGCGCACAGCCGTGGCGCCAGCCGTGCGACGCCGACAGGCGTCGCAGCAGCAGCCATGCGGCGCCGATCAGCAGGCCCTGCCAGACGAAGTGCAACAGGGTCCACGCCACGGTGTGGGCAAAGGCGATCAAGGTGTCCGGCAAGGGCATGGCCAGGGCGCTCCCTCAGGGCTTGTTGTCGATGTCGAGTCGGTCGAGCAGGGCGCGGATCTCCGCCAGCTCCTCGGCGCTGGCCGGCGGCGCCGAGCCCAGCGCCTGCAGCACCAGTTGCGAGCTGGAGCCGTTGAACACGCGGTCGACGACGTCGCTGAGGAAGCGCTTCTGGGTGCTGGCCTGGCTGACCGCGGCCCGGTAGCTGTGCGCGCGCTGGGATTCGTCGCGCTCGACCAGGCCCTTGCCGTGCATGATCTGCAGCAGCTTGAGGGCGGTCGTGTAGCTGGTCTCGTCGGGCTGGTAAAGCGCCTCGAAGATCTCGCGCACGGTGCACGGGCCCTTCAGCCACAGCACCTGCAGGATGGCCAGCTCGGCCTCGGTGGGTTTGTTGCTGGGGGTTCGGCCCATGGTGTCCTGTCCGGCCCGGGACGGGGCCCTACGGGGTGATCGTACGATGATCCTCGTAAATGTCAAATGGACGAGGCCGGGCCGGCGGCCCTGCGCACGCCGTATTCGATGCCGGGCCGCAGCCTCCGCCGGCCGGCCGGGCGGTCAGGCGGTGTCGGGCGCCTGTGCCGCCAGCCGTGCGCTCAGGGCCCGGCCGGCACGGCTGCCGTTGCCGCGCCCGAGCACGCCCGAGATCCAGTCGCCGGTCGCCGCCAGGCGCTCGAGGTCGACGCCGGTGGCCAGGCCCAGGCCGTGCAGCAGGTAGACGACATCCTCGGTGGCGACGTTGCCGGTGGCGCCGCGCGCGTAGGGGCAGCCGCCCAGGCCCGCCACCGAACTGTCGATGGTGGCGACCCCCTCGTCCAGGCAGGCCAGGATGTTGGCCAGGGCCTGGCCGTAGGTGTCGTGGAAGTGCACGGCGAGCTGCGCGACCGGCACCTGGGCGGCGACCGCCCGGACCATGGCCGCGGCCCGGCGCGCGGTGCCGACGCCGATGGTGTCGCCCAGCGACACCTCGAAGCAGCCCATGGCGTGCAGGGCGCTGGCGACCCGCACGACATCGGCCAGGGGCACCTCGCCCTGGTAGGGGCAGCCCAGCACGGTCGAGACATAGCCGCGCACCGGCACCCCGGCCTCGGCGGCGCGCGCCATCACCGGGGCGAAGCGTTGCAGCGACTCCTCCACCGAGGCATTGGTGTTGCGGCGGTTGAACGCCTCCGAAGCGGCGGTGAACACCGCCACTTCCCGGGCGCCGGCGGCCAGCGCCCGCTCCAGTCCGGTGAGGTTGGGCACCAGGACCGGGTAGGACACCCCCGGCCGCGGCACCAGACCGGCCATCACCTGTTCGGCGTCGGCGAGCTGCGGCACCCACTTGGGGCTGACGAAGCTGGTCGCCTCGACCTGGCACAGGCCGCAATCGGCCAGGCGGTGGATGAGCTTGACCTTGGTCGCGGTGGCGACCAGGGCCTTCTCGTTCTGCAGCCCGTCGCGCGGGCCGACCTCGACGATGCGGATGGCGGGTTCGGACATGTCCGAAGCCTAGCAGCGCGTGCCCCCGGCGGGCGCGACCGGTCCGGGCGGACCGGTCGCGCGGGTCGGGTCAGTCGACCCTGACCCTGGCCATAGGACCTTGCCGGATGGTCGGTATGACCGGCTTGGCCATGAAGTCGCGCGCGCGCCACTGTTCGATCTCGCGGTCCTCCCGCGACAGGCACTGGACGGTGACGATCCGCGACCCGAGCGGCTTGACGCGCTGGCAGACCATCGGCGACTGCCCGGACTCCCGGGTGATCGCCGGGCCCAGCGCGCGGTTCACCCGCACCTGCAGGGCGCGCAGGGCGTCGCGGTGGCGATCCGGTCCGTCGGCGAGCAGGCGCTCGATCTCGAGCAGTCCCCGCTCGACCTGGTTGCGGCGGGCGTTGCTGAGGTGCTGGGGCGGGATCACCGGAAGACTCTCTCGGATCAGGGCCGCGGCCTCCGGGAAGGTCTCCGGCGTGAGCTGGTCGTCCGTGATCAGCAGGGTCCTGGCGTCGCTGGCGGTCGCCGCGACCAGCGCAAGTGCGGCCAGAAGGCCGGTGCAGCGCGATTTCGTGGACATGTGCTTGCTCCTGCGTATGCCACAGAGCGTGGCAGGACAAACATACGACACGTGTCGTACGAAAACAAGGTTAGATCCGTGGATGCCGCGGTTGGCTTGGACGGCGCCGTCACGGCGCCTCGCGGGCGAAGGCCTGGCCCGGCGCCGGACCCTGGCCGGCCCGCGACCTGTGGAAGGCGGGGCGGGCAGGGCAGGTCCCGGGCGGTGCGCAGGGCGGACCGGGCCGGGCAACCGGGCCGAGCGCGGCTCGGGATTCAGCGCCGCTGCGACGCGCTCGCGTCGGATCGGCGTGGCCGGTTCCGTCCTGTCGTCGATGCCCGTCGACGGAGGGCGTCCCGGACCCGCCGCCGCGAGCCCCGTCGACTTCGCCCGTCGGGGTGCGCTGTGCACGTGCCAGCGCAGGGGGCTGCGGGTACGGCAGGCCTCCGGCGTCGCGGCAGGCCGCTTCGCTGCGGCGGGCGGCCTCTGCCGCCGGGGCCTGACCGCCGGCGCTGCCCGCGGTGCGGCGATTCCGGACGAAAAAAAAGCCCGGAGGTCATCCGGGCCCTTTCGTGAGTGGTGGAGGCGGCGGGAATCGAACCCGCGTCCGGAAGCACTCGACCCCAGGTCCTACATGCTTAGCGCGCCGTTTGATCTCGCCCCCCGGCAACACGGCGCGCAAAGCGCACCGGCGGGCCAGCCTGCTTGGTTTAACCCGGCGCCGGCAGGCGGCAGCATCGGGCGGTCCTGTGACAGTGACCCGGACTCCGCAGGCACAGGCACGAGCGGGTCCGGGGCTTAGGCCTTAAGCGGCCAGGGCGTAGTTGTCGTCGTTGGCAACTATGGATTTGCCACTGGATTAACGAGGAAAGTAGCCCCCTCGGCATGCACCCAGCGATGTTGCGACCCCCGTCGAAGCCAGGTCGCCCCCGTTGGACGTCGCCAGTATGGGGGTGGCGCAGGGGGTGGGCAAGGGCCGCGGCGCCGGCGGACAGCCGCCGTTCGGTCCGGCGCCCGGGCGACGCCGGCATGCCCGGACGGCGCGGAATGTCCGCGCCGTCCGGGCTGCGCCCCGCGAAGGGACGCGGGTGGCGTCGTCAGCTGCCGTCGAGCGACTGCAGGTGCTGAAGGCGGAAGATCTCTTCCTGCGCCGCCTGCTTGTCCAGTTCGCGCTGGGCGCGGGTCCGGCAGTCGGTGGTCGGGATGTTGCTGCCGACCGCGCGGATCCGGCGGCACACCACATCGTTCTCGGCGCGTCCGTCGCGCGCCACCTTGGGTGCCAGGAGGGCATTGAAGCGGATCTGCTCGGCGCGGATCCGGCCTTCGTTGCGGGAACCGTCCTGGCCGACCCACTGCTCGAGGCGCTCCAGCGAGCGCAGCGCCTGGCGCTGTTCGGCCGAGCTCAGCGTGCGGGGCTCGGCGGCACGATGAAGGTTGGCGCGGATCGACTCGGCGACCGCCGGGAAGATCTCCGGGTCGAGTTCCTCGTCGGTGATCAGGAAGGTGTTGGCGTGGGCGCCGGCCGCCAGCAGCAGGGAGGCGGCCAATGTGGTCAGGGTGCGGATCATCGCGTTCTCCAGGATGGGGACTACCAGTGGAATGGTCGGAAGTTTACATCGAGCGGCGACGCTGCTCGTCCGACAGGGCTTCGCGGGCAGCCGCCTGCTCGGCGGCGAGCTGCTCGCGGGTCTTGCATTCGGTGACCGGGATGTTGGATCCGACCGGGCGGACCCGCTTGCACACCAGGTTTGCGCGGTCGTTGCCGCGGCTGGCCACCTGCGGCGCGATCAGCGCGTTGATCCGGCGTTGCTCTGCGTGGATGCGGGGCTGGTTGCCGGAAGCGTCCTCGGCCAGCCAGTCCTCGATGCGGGACAGCGACTGCAGGACGCGCTCGCGCTGGCCGTTGCTGAGCCCATGGCGGTCGGCGCCGTCCAGCTGCAAGCGCAACTCGGCGGCGACCGCTGGAAAGCGGTCCGGGGCGAGGTCGGCCTCGGCCAGGGCGTTCAGGCCGCTCGCCAGCAGCGGCGCGGCGAACAGCACGGTGCCGAGGACGGCGGCGAGCATCGAGGAGCGCGTCATGGGATTTCCTTCTGGTCGGACTGGGACGGTCATACGATTGTGTTCGTAGCAAGTCAACGGTGCTGCCGGCAGGCGAGTGAGCGACACGCCAGGACGAGTCCGGTGACAGCGGCACCCGGCGATGGGGGTGGGGCGCTGCCTGCTGCCCCCGCCCGTCGCCGCCGGGACGCTGTCAATACGAACATCGTCGTATTTCAGCCCGAAGGATTACGAAGCAATTCGTCGTTGTCAAGTGCCCCAGGTCAGGGGCTGTCGCTGGCCGATGGCGCGTGCGGAGCGTCGAGCACGCCCGCCGGGCGCGCCTCCTCGCCGCCGGCCACGGCGGCGACCGGTGCGGTGCCTCCGCCGGCCAGGGCGGCCAGGGCCAGCCAGCCGCCCCGGCCGTCGGCCACGGCATCGGCCAGTTCGCCCAGGTCGCGACCGGCGTCGTCGAGCACGCGCCAGCCGCCCTCGGGGGCGGCTCCGGCCCCGGCCACCAGGGCCGGGGCGCGCCGGCTCTGGCCCAGGTAGTGGATGCGCGCGACGATCTCCTGGCCGGGGTAGCAGCCCTTGCGCAGGCTCAGAGCAGGAAGGCGTTCCAGGCCCAGCCACTGCGGCACGAAGCGGCCGCTGGCCACGCCGCCCGGGCGCAGCCAGGGCAGGCCCATGCGCAGGTCGGCGGCGTGCCAGGCATCGACGGCGACGCGGTCGCCGGGCGCAACGGTGCTCGCCACGAGGCGCAGGTGGCGGGGACCGAGCTGCGCGTCGGCGGGCAGGGGCAGCACGCCCGGACCGGGGGATGCCTCGCCACGCACCGCCACCAGGGTGCGCGCCGTATCGGGCTGGATCTGCACCTTGCTGCGGAACCGGAACCGCGACAGCGCCACGGCCAGGGTCCCGGCACCGCCCGCGGGCAGCCAGGCCAGCAGCCGCTGGTCGTCCTCGCGGAGCAGGCCGAACAGGGCCTGCAGGCGGCCCTTGGCGTCGAGCCAGCCGTTCCAGTGCCACTGGCCGTCGGCGAGGGCGTCGACGTCGTTGGTGAACTGCGCCTGCGCGAAGGTCGAGGCGTCCGGGCCCGTGATCGCCAGCAGCTCGGCGTCGGGCAGGGCGAAGGCGTGGTCTGGCAACTGCGCTCCGGTCATCGGCATCTCCTTGGCTTCGCACCGCCTGCACGGCGGCGCACCGACCATTGGCCAAGGGCGGCGCCCGGATTTGCCGGGGGTGGCCGCCCGGCATTAACATCCACAGGCGTTTGCAAGGCCATCATGCACGAGCCCGACCCCCGCGACGAGACCGCCACCGAGTCGGAACCCGACCGGGACGACGCCGTGCGCCCGGTGGAGATCGGCGGACGCAGGGGGCCGGAACCGACGCGCTACGGCGACTGGGAGAAGAACGGTCGCTGCATCGATTTCTGATGGGCCCGGGCACGGCCGTTCCGGCCGCGCCGCAGCCCGCTCAAGGACGGAGTGAACAGCCCATGCGCGAACGACCCTTGTCGCCGCATCTGCAGGTGTATCGCTGGCCGCTGTCGATGGCGCTGTCCATCCTGCACCGCGCCTCCGGCGGCTTCCTGGCGCTCGGCAGCGCCATGCTGGTGTGGTGGCTGATGACGGTCGCCTCCGGCGGCGAGGCGCACGCCCGGTTCCTGGCCTTCGCCGGCTCGGCGGCGGGGCAGGCCCTGCTGCTGCTGTGGACCGCCGCCCTGGTCTACCACCTGCTCAACGGCGTGCGCCACCTGGCCTGGGATGCCGGCTGGGGCTACGAGAAATCGCGCACCCGGGCGACCGGCATCGCGGTGCTGGCCGGGACCGTCGCGTTGACCGCGGCGATCTGGCTGCTGGCGCGCGGGGGTGCGGCATGAGCGCGCGGGCCAGGCAGTTGCGCACGCCGCTCAAGCGCGTCAAGGGCCTGGGCGCGGCCGGCAGCGGCGGCACCCGGCACTTCTGGCTGCAGCGGCTGACCGCGATCGCCCTGGTGCCGCTGTCGCTGTGGTTCGTGTTCACCGTCGTCGCCCTGGTCGGCCAGGATCCCTTCGTGGTCCGCGCCCGGCTCGCCGAGCCGGTGACGGGCATGCTGATGATCGCCTTCATCGGCGCCCTGTTCTGGCACGCCCAGCTCGGCCTGCAGGTGATCGTCGAGGACTACGTGCACACCCGCTGGCTGGAAGTGGCGCTGCAGGTCGCCATCAAGTTCGCGGCGCTGGCCGGCGCCCTCCTGGCGGCGCTGGCCGTCATCCGCATCGCATTGGGCAACTGAGCGCATGGACGCCTACAAGATCCACGAGCACTTCTTCGACATGGTGGTGGTCGGCGCCGGCGGCGCCGGCCTGCGCGCCACCTTCGGCCTGGCCCAGAAGGGCCTCAACACCGCCTGCCTGACCAAGGTCTTCCCGACCCGCTCGCACACGGTCGCGGCGCAGGGCGGTGTCGCCGCGGCGCTCGCCAACATGGGCGAGGACGACTGGCGCTACCACTTCTACGACACCGTCAAGGGCTCGGACTGGCTGGGCGACCAGGACGCCATCGAGTACATGTGCAAGGAGGCGATTCCGGCGATCATCGAGCTCGAGCACTACGGCGTGCCGTTCTCGCGCACCGAGGACGGCCGCATCTACCAGCGCCCGTTCGGCGGCATGACCACCCGCTTCGGCGAGGGACCGCCGGCGCAGCGCACCTGCGCCGCCGCCGACCGTACCGGCCACGCCATCCTGCACACGCTCTACCAGCAGTCGCTGGCCCACGACGCCCGCTTCTTCGTGGAGTTCTTCGCGCTCGACCTGATCATGGACGACGAGGGCGCCTGCCGCGGCGTGCTGGCCCTGGAGATGGCGACCGGCGAGCTGCACCTGTTCCGCGCCCACGGCGTGGTGCTGGCCACCGGCGGCTACGGCCGCGCCTACTTCTCGGCGACCTCGGCGCACACCTGCACCGGCGACGGCGGCGGCATGGCGCTGCGCGCCGGCCTGGCCCTCCAGGACATGGAATTCGTGCAGTTCCACCCGACCGGCATCTACGGCGCCGGCTGCCTGATCACCGAGGGCGTGCGCGGCGAGGGCGGCATCCTGCGCAACGCCGCCGGCGAGCGCTTCATGGAGCGCTACGCGCCCAGCGTCAAGGATCTGGCGCCGCGCGACATGGTCAGCCGCTCGATGACCATCGAGATCCGCGAGGGCCGCGGCTGCGGCGCCGACAAGGACCACATCCTGCTCGACCTCACCCACCTCGGGCCGGAGGTCATCCACGAGCGCCTGCCCGGCATCGCCGAGACCGCCAAGATCTTCGCCGGCGTCGACGTCACCCGGCAGCCGATCCCGGTGCTGCCGACCGTCCACTACAACATGGGCGGCATCCCGACCAACTACCACGGCGAGGTCGTGCAGCTGCGCGGCGGCGACCCCGATGCCGTGGTCCCCGGCCTGTACTCGATCGGCGAGGCGGCCTGCGTCTCGGTGCACGGCGCCAACCGGCTGGGCAGCAACTCGCTGCTCGACCTGGTGGTGTTCGGCCGCGCCGTGGCCAACCGCTGCGCCGCGACGCTGTCGCCGGGTGCCGCCCACCCGAAGCTGCCGCGCTCGGCCTGCGATGCCGCGCTCGACAACCTCGACCGCCTGCGCAGCGCCCGCGGCTCGACGCCGACCGCGCAGATCCGCCTGGACATGCAGCGGGTGATGCAGGCCGACGCCGCGGTGTTCCGCACCGCCCAGACCCTGGCGCAGGGCGTCGAGCGCATCGGCAAGGTGCACGACAGCTTCTCCGACGTCCGGGTCAGCGACCGTTCGCTGGTGTGGAACTCCGACCTGATCGAGACCCTGGAACTGCAGAACCTGCTCGGCCAGGCGGTGGCGACCATGGTCTCGGCCGAGAACCGCACCGAGTCGCGCGGCGCACACGCCCGCGAGGACTTCAAGGACCGCGACGACAGCAACTGGCAGAAGCACACGCTGTGCTGGGTCGACGCCCGCGGCAAGCCGACCATCGACTACCGCCCGGTGCACATGAACACCCTGACCGCCGACGTCGATCCGGTGCCGCCCAAGGCCCGCGTCTACTGATCCGCGCACCCGACCCAACGCCCCGGCCGTCGCGGCCGGGGGCCACAGGCAGAGGACACCATGGCTGAGTTCACCCTACCCAAGAACTCGAAGATCGGCCCCGGCAAGACCTGGCAGGCGCCCGCCGGCGCCGGCAACGTGCGCCGCTTCAAGGTCTACCGCTGGGACCCGGACGGCAACGGCAACCCGCGCACCGACACCTACGAGATCGACATGGACAGCTGCGGCCCGATGGTCCTGGACGCGCTGATCAAGATCAAGAACGAGATCGACCCGACCCTGACCTTCCGGCGCTCGTGCCGGGAGGGCATCTGCGGCTCGTGCTCGATGAACATCGACGGTCGCAACACCCTGGCCTGCACCAAGGCCATCGAGGACATCAAGGGCGAGGTCCGGATCTATCCGCTGCCGCACATGCCGGTGGTCAAGGACCTGGTCCCGGACATGACCCACTTCTACGCGCAGTACGCCTCGATCCAGCCCTGGCTGAAGACCGACACGCCGGCGCCGTCCGGCCGCGAGCGCCTGCAGTCGCCGGAGGACCGCAAGAAGCTCGACGGCCTGTACGAGTGCATCCTGTGCGCGAGCTGCTCGACCGCCTGCCCCAGCTACTGGTGGAACGGCGACCGCTACCTGGGCCCGGCCGTGCTGCTGCAGGCCTACCGCTGGATCGTCGACAGCCGCGACGAGGCCACCGGCGAGCGCCTGGACCAGCTCGAGGACCCGTTCCGGCTGTACCGCTGCCACACCATCATGAACTGCACCGACACCTGTCCGAAGGGCCTCAATCCCGCGCAGGCGATCGGCGAGATCAAGAAGCTGATGGTCGAGCGGCAGGGCGCGTGATGGAGCCGCAGGCGCAACCGGCCATGCACGTGGTCGTCCGCGCGGCCGCCGGCTTCCTGCTGCTGGCCGGCCTGGCCGCCCTGGGGCTGGCCGCGAACGCGATCGTCAACGCCGAGGGCGTGGTCGCCGTGCTCACCGGCATCGCCCTGGCGATCAACGGCCTGGCGCTGACCCTGCTGGGCTTCTCGCCGGCGATCCTCGGCCATCCGCCCCGGCACTGGTCGGTGCTGATCCTGGCGTTCGCGGTGTCGGCGGCGCTGGAGATCGTCAAGCGGCTCCTGTGAGCCGGGCCGCGGCCGACGCCGATCCCGCCGCCAGGGCGGCGCGCCTGCGCTGGCGTTGCCGGCGCGGCATGCGCGAACTCGACCAGCTTCTCGGCCGCTGCCTGGAGCGCCTGCTGGCCGCCGGCGACGAGGCCGGCCTGGACCGCTTCGAGCGCCTGCTCGACTGCGAGGACGACCAGCTCTGGCGCTGGTGCCTGGGCCAGGGCCGTCCCGACGACGCCGGCCTGGCCGGCCTGGTCGATGCACTGCGCGCCGACCCTGCGGCTTGAGCCGCGGCCCTCGCGCTGGCAGGCGCTGGCCGCGGCGCTGCTGGCGCTGGCCGTGCTGGCGGTGCCGCTGCTGTCGCCCTGGCCGGCCGGGCTGCGCCTGGCGATCGCCCTGGTCGTGCTGGCGGCGCTCGCCGGCCTCGCCTGGCGGCATCGGCGGGCGCCGCGCTGGCGGAGGCTGGTCTGGGACGGCGCGGGCGCCTGGCAGGTCGACCTCGGCGAAGGTCCGCGTCCGGCGCGCCTGTGCGCGACCCGACAGGCCGGGCCGCTGCTGGCGCTCGACCTCGAGGTCGGCGGACGCCGCCATCGCCTGGTGCTGTGGCCGGACAGCCTGCCGGCCGACGACATGCGGCGCCTGCGCATCCGCGTGCGCCGGGAGGGCGCCGCGCAGGGCGATGCCGGTTGAGCCCGGCCCGGACCTTTCGGGTTAAGCTCCGCAACCGCTCCTGCCCCCGATCGACCGGATGTTCCGACCGCTCGCCCTGTGCATCGGCCTGCGCTACACGCGCGCCAAGCGCCGCAACGGCTTCATCTCCTTCATCTCGGCCGCCTCGGTGCTGGGCATCGCCCTGGGGGTGACCGCCCTGATCACCGTGGTCTCGGTGATGAACGGCTTCGAGAAGGAGCTGCGCGCGCGCATCCTGGGCATGATCTCGCACGCCACCATCGCCGGCGTCGGCACCGGCCTGGCGCGCGAGGAATGGCAATCGGCGCTGGACGAGGCGATGGCCGACGCCCGGGTCACCGGCGCGGCGCCCTACGTCGAACGCGAGGCCATGCTGCAGGGCCAGCAGGTCGCCGGCGCCATCGTGCGCGGCATCGACCCGGCGCTGGAGATGACCGTCTCCGAGGTCGCCGGGGACGTCAAGCAGGGCAGCCTGGACGCGCTGCGGCCCGGCGAGTTCGGCATCGTGCTGGGCCAGGAGCTGGCCTGGGTGCTGGGCGCCCGCCTGGGCGACCGCGTGACGGTCTACGCGCCGGAGGTGCGCGCCACCCCGGTCGGCGCCATGCCGACCCTGCGCAGCTTCACCGTGGTCGGCATCTTCGAGGCCGGCATGCAGGAGTACGACCGCGGCCTGGCCCTGGTGCACCTGGCCGACGCCCAGCGCCTGTACCGGATGGCCGACCAGGTCAGCGGCGTGCGCCTCAAGCTGGTCGACCTGTTCCAGGCCTGGCACGTGGCGCGCGACCTCGCCGACCGCCTGGGCGGCCTGTACCGGGTGCGCGACTGGAGCCAGGAGAACGCCAACTTCTTCGAGGCGGTGCGCATGGAGAAGCTGGTCATGTTCATCATCCTGTCGCTGATCGTCGCGGTCGCGGCGTTCAACCTGGTGTCCAGCCTGGTGATGCTGGTCACCGACAAGCAGAGCGACATCGCCATCCTGCGCACGCTGGGCTTGACGCCGCGCCAGGTGATGGCGGTGTTCATGGTGCAGGGCTCGATCATCGGCGTGTTCGGCACCCTGCTGGGCCTGGCCGGGGGGCTGGCGCTGTCCTACAACGTCGAGCGCCTGGTGCAGTGGCTGGAGCGCGTGCTGGACCGGCAGTTCCTGTCGCCGGACATCTACTACATCAGTTCGCTGCCCTCGGACCCGCAGGCCGGCGACATCGTCACCACCACGATGGTGGCCCTGGCGCTGGCGGCGCTGGCCACCCTCTATCCCGCCTGGCGCGCCTCGCGCGTCGATCCGGCCACGGCGCTGCGCTATGAGTGAAGCCATCGTGCTGGCCGGCCGCGGCCTGGCCAAGACCTACGCCGAGGGCAGCATCCGCACCGAGGTGCTCAAGGGCGTCGACCTGGCGGTCCGCCAGGGCGAGACCCTGGCCATCGTCGGCGCCTCCGGCTCGGGCAAGAGCACCCTGCTGCACCTGCTCGGCGGCCTGGACTCGCCCAGCGCCGGCGAGGTCGAGGTGCTCGGCCAGCCGATGTCGCGGCTGGGCGATGCCGCGCGCGGCCGCCTGCGCAACCGGGCACTGGGCTTCATCTACCAGTTCCACCACCTGTTGCCGGAGTTCACGGCGCTGGAGAACGTGGCGATGCCGCTGGTGATCGGCGGCCTGGCGGTGGGTCCCGCCCAGGATCGCGCCCGCGCGCTGCTCGAGCGGGTCGGCCTGGCGGCGCGCAGCCACCACAAGCCCGGCGAGCTGTCCGGTGGCGAGCGCCAGCGGGCGGCGGTGGCGCGGGCCCTGGTGACCCGGCCGGCCTGCGTGCTGGGCGACGAGCCGACCGGCAACCTCGACGCGCGCAACGCCGCCGCCGTGTACGAGCTGATGCTGGAACTCAACCGCGAGTACGGAACCGCCCTGGTCCTGGTCACCCACGATCGCGACCTGGCGGCGCGCACCGGCCGCGTCCTGGAGATCGCCGACGGCCGCCTGCTGCAGGCGGGCTGACCGGGGAGCGGGGACCGGGGACCGGGGCGCAGAGAGCAGGGCGCGAAGGGCAGGGCGCGGAGGGGGAGGGCGCGGAGGGCAGGGCGCGGAGGGCAGGGCGCGGAGGGCAGAGCGCGGAGGGCAGAGCGCGGAGAGCAGGGCTCCGGAGGAGGAGCGCGATCCAGGCGCAGCCAGCCTCCGGCCTGACTGGTGTCCGATCCCGGCCCCTCTCGACAACCAGGCCATCCCCCTGACAATCGCGTGCCGGCCGTGCGAAGGCACCGCACTTCTCCCCTCCCCCGCCTGCGGGGGAGGGGCGGGGGAGAGGGCCGGCGCTGGCCATGACCTCCACGACGATCGGCCGGCCCCGTGCCGGCGCCCGGCAACCCGCGGCCTGCGCCCCGCCTCAGCGGCCCTGCACCCGGAACTGCGCGGAGCGGCGGGCGGTCATGCGCAACAGCAGGCGCTCCGGCAGCAGCTTGGTGAGCAGGTGGATGGCCTTGTACTGCACGCCGCTGACCTGCACCACCTTGCCGCGCAGCACGGCATCGACGCCCTCGCGGGCGACGCGGTCGGCCTGCAGCCACATCCAGCCCGGCAGCTTGTCCATGATCGGCCGGCTGCCGTTGACGTCGTGGAATTCCGACCAGGTGAAGCCGGGACAGACCGCGCAGGTGTGGACGCCGCGTCCCCGGTATTCCAGGGCCAGCGACTGCGAGAAGCGGATCAGGAACGCCTTGGCCGCCGCGTACAGGGTGTGCCCGGCCGAGCCGGGGATCAGGCCGGCCACCGAGGCGACGTTGACGACATGGCCGCGGCCGCGCTCGAGCATGCCCGGCAGCAGCCGCCAGGCGAGCTCCACGGGCGCCTCGACCATGATCCGCAGGAACCGCGCGTGGGTCGGCCAGTCCGGGTCGAGCAGGTAGCCCGGCACGCCGTAGCCGGCGTTGTTGACCAGCATCTCCACGGCCAGGCCGCGCCGGTCCAGTTCCGCCGCCAGCAGGCCCGGCGCGTCCGGCTGCTCCAGGTCCGCGGGCAGGACCGTGCAGGTCGTGCCATGGCGGTCGTGCAGTTCGGCCGCCAGCGCCTGCAGGCGTTCGGCCCGGCGCGCGGTCAGCACCAGGTCGTAGCCGCGACCGGCCAGGTCGCGGGCGAAGGCGGCGCCGATGCCGGCGGAGGCGCCGGTGACGAGGGCGAGGGGACGGCGTTCCATGGCGGCGGTTCCGGGGGCGGCGGGCTGGCGCCGACTGCGCGATGGTACTCGACGACGGACGCCGCCCTTGGCACACTGCCGGCCCCGCCCCCGGAATCCCAACATGTATACGCCGCCCGGATGGCGCGCGGCCGCCATCGCCCTCCTGCTCGTCCTGCTTGCGGGCAGCGGCGCGCCGGCCCGTGCCGAGTGGCAGCTCGCCGGCGGCCTCACCGACGAGATCGACGGCGACCAGGCGCCGGTGGCGACCCTGGGCTGGCTCAGCGCGCACCGCTTCCCGCTGGAACTGGTCGGCGGCTACATCGGCCCGCGCCGGACCCGCAACCAGGGCGTCGAGGAGACCCTGTTCCTGGGCGCCGCGCTGCGCTGGACCGGACCGTGGTGGTTCCTCGGCGGCGGCGTCGCGGCGGTCGGCGAGACCAGCGAGGTGCTCAGCAGCGACTGGCAGTTCATGACCCTGGCCGGGGTGCGCGGACAGCGCCTGGTGCTGACCCTGCGCCATCTCTCCAATGCGGGTACCGGCGGGCGCAACCGCGGCGAGACGTTCCTGACCGCCGGCTGGGCTTGGTAACCTGCGCCCCCGCGCCGGCCCCGGCGCCGACGGAAAGGAGGCAGCCGATGCGCAGGCCGATGGTGGCAGGCAACTGGAAGATGCACGGCGATCTCGCGCTGGCCGGCGCGCTGGCGACGGCGGCGGCGGCCGCGGCCCGGCGCGCGCCCGGCGTCGAGGTGCTGCTGCTGCCGCCGGCGCTGCTGGTCCCGGCGGTGGTGGCCGCCGCCGACGGCCTCGTGGCGGTCGGCGGCCAGGACCTCAGCCGGCACCGTCAGGGCGCCTACACCGGCGAGATTTCCGGCCCGATGCTGGTCGAGGCCGGTTGCAGCCACGTGCTGGTCGGCCACTCCGAGCGCCGCCAGTACCACGGCGAGGACGATGCCCTGGTGGCGGCGAAGTTCCAGGCCGCCCAGGCCGCCGGCCTGGTGCCGGTGCTGTGCGTCGGCGAGACCCTGGAGGAGCGCGAGGCGGGCCGCACCGGCGAGGTCGTGGCCCGGCAGCTCGATGCGGTGATCGCGGCCGCCGGCGTCGCCGCGCTCGCACGGGCGGTGCTGGCCTACGAGCCGGTCTGGGCGATCGGCACCGGCCGCACCGCCAGCCCCGAACAGGCGCAGCAGGTCCATGCCCTGCTGCGTAGCGAAGTGGCGCGCCGGGATGCTAGAATCGCGGCCGCGCTTCGCATCCTGTACGGCGGTAGCGTCAAGCCCGACAACGCCGCTGGCCTGTTCGGGCAGGACGACATCGACGGCGGCCTGGTCGGCGGCGCCTCGCTGGTTCCGGACGATTTCGCCGGGATCATCGCGGCCGCGGCCGGGCTCGCCGGGACCGATACGAAGCCCTGACCGGCGCCAACTCCGCGCCCCAACCCATTCCGCCCGCCGCCCCCGGTGGCGGGCAAGGACCGCAAAACATGCTGTTCACGCTTCTGATGGTGCTGTACGTGGTGCTGGCGATCTTCATGATCGGCTTCATCCTGATCCAGCGCGGTGCCGGCGCCTCCGCGGGCTCCGGGTTCGGCGCGGGCGCCTCGGCGACCGTGTTCGGCGCCCGCGGCGCGGCCTCGTTCCTGACCAAGGCCACCAAGTGGCTGGCGATCGCGTTCTTCGTGCTGACCCTGGGCATGGCCATGTACGTGCAGCGCACCGGTCTGGTCGGCAGCCGCGCCGCCACCGAGGACGCCGGCGTGATGTCGGGCGTCGAGGTGCCTGCCGCGCCGTCCGCCTCCGAGGTCCCGGCGGCGCCGCCGCTGCAGCTGGCCCCGGCCGGCGACGTGCCGGCCGCGCCGGTGCAGGCGCAGCCGGAAGCCACCCCGGAACCGGCCGAGGAAGACGACGGCAACTGATCCATTTCGCGGATGTGGTGGAATTGGTAGACACGCTATCTTGAGGGGGTAGTGGCGCAAGCTGTGTGGGTTCGAGTCCCACCATCCGCACCAGACAAGGCCAGGCCGGGACGTGATCCGGCCCGGCGCAGGCAACCGGAATCGCCGCCGACATCGGCGGCGATTTCGCTGGCAGGGGGTCCGGCGGTCGCGCCGGGCGCCGGCCCAGGCAGGTCGTCGCGAAGGATCGCGCCGCCTGCCGCCCCGGCCTCGACGGGGGACGACAATGGATGCCTGGGCCACGGAAGGTCCGGGTCGTGGTCAGGGATGATCGTCGCTGATGTGCCGGCGGGCCGGCGCGGAGGTTGAAGTGCTAGCAGAGTATTTTCCGATCGCGGTGTTCCTGGGCGTCGCCACCGGCCTCGGCCTGGTCCTGCTGGCGATCGGCCAGCTGATCTCGCCGAAGCGTCCGGAAGCCGAGAAGGGCTCGCCCTACGAGTGCGGTTTCGAGGCCTTCGAGGATGCCCGCGCCCGCTTCGACGTGCGCTACTACCTGATCGCGATCCTGTTCATCGTGTTCGACCTCGAGATCGCCTTCCTGTTTCCCTGGGCGCTGGTGTTCGACGCCATCGGCATGGAGGCGATCGTCGCCATGGCCGTGTTCCTCGGCATCCTGGTGATCGGTTTCGTCTACGAATGGAAGAAGGGGGCGCTGGAATGGGAATGAGCGACCACCGGACCCCGGACGCCGCCGTCTCCACCTCGTTCTGGCGCAACCCCGAGCCGACCGGCATCGTCGACGACATCCTGCGTCCCGACGGCCTGCTCGCCGAGCAGGGCTATACGACGACGACCATGGAGGCGCTGGTCGCCTGGGCGCGCACCGGCTCGATGTGGCCGATGACCTTCGGCCTGGCCTGCTGCGCGGTCGAGATGATGCACGCCGGCGCCGCGCGCCTGGACCTCGACCGCTACGGCGTCGTGTTCCGGCCCAGCCCGCGCCAGTCCGACGTGATGATCGTCGCCGGCACCCTGGTCAACAAGATGGCGCCGGCGCTGCGCAAGGTCTACGACCAGATGCCCGACCCCAAGTGGGTGATCTCGATGGGCAGCTGCGCGAACGGCGGCGGCTACTACCACTATTCCTACGCCGTGGTCCGCGGCTGCGACCGCATCGTGCCGGTGGACGTCTACGTGCCCGGCTGCCCGCCCACGGCCGAAGCGCTGATCTACGGCATCCTGCAGTTGCAGAAGAAGATCCGGCGCGGCAACACGATCAGGCGCTGAGGAGTGCAGGCGTGACAGACGCGAACAGCGACGGCCTCGCAGGCCGCCTCCAGGCTCACTTCGGCGCCCGTCTGCTGGGCCTGGCCGAGGCGCGCGGCGAGACCACCATCGAACTGGCGCCCGGCGACTGGGCCTCGGCCGGCCGGGAACTGCGCGACGCCTTCGGCTTCGAGCAGCTGGTCGACCTGTGCGGCGTCGACTACCTGGGCTACGGCGAGGGCGAGTGGGACGTCGCCGACGTCAGCGCCGAGGGCTTCTCGCGCGGCGTCGAGGGCATCGCCGGCCCCGGCCGCTTCCGCTGGGAGGACCGCCCGGCCGCGGCCACGGCGCCGCGCCGCTACGCGGTGGTCGCCCACCTGCTGTCGGTGTCGCGCAACCAGCGCCTGCGCATCCGCTGCTTCGCGCCCGACGACGCGTTGCCGGTGGTGCCGTCGCTGTGCGAGGTGTGGCCTGGCGTCAACTGGTTCGAGCGCGAGGCCTTCGACCTGTACGGGGTGGTCTTCGAGGGCCATCCGGACCTGCGCCGCATCCTCACCGACTACGGATTCATCGGCCACCCGTTCCGCAAGGACTTCCCGCTGATCGGCAACGTCGAGGTCCGCTACGACCCGGAGAAGGGCAGGGTGGTCTACGAGCCGGTGACCTCGGTGGAGCCGCGCGTCGGCGTGCCGCGCGTGGTCCGCGACGACGCCCGTTTCGAAACCGCCCGCGCCGAGTCGGTCGCGCGCCGCGCCGCCGGGGACTGACGATGGAGATCCAGAGCTACACCATGAACTTCGGGCCGCAGCATCCGGCGGCCCACGGCGTGCTGCGCCTGGTCCTGGAGATGGAGGGCGAGACGGTGCTGCGCGCCGACCCGCACGTCGGCCTGCTGCACCGCGCCACCGAGAAGCTGGCCGAATCCAAGCCGTTCAACCAGTCGATCGGCTACATGGACCGCCTCGACTACGTGTCGATGATGTGCAACGAGCACGCCTACGTGCGCGCCATCGAGGCCCTGATGGGCATCGAGGCGCCGGTGCGCGCCCAGTACATCCGCACGATGTTCGATGAGATCACCCGCATCCTGAACCACCTGATGTGGGTCGGCACCAACGGCCTCGACCTCGGCGCCATGGCGATGTTCCTGTACGCGTTCCGCGAGCGCGAGGAACTGATGGACTGCTACGAGGCGGTCAGCGGCGCGCGCATGCACGCCACCTACTACCGGCCCGGCGGCGTCTACCGCGACCTGCCCGACGCCATGCCGCGCTACCGCGAGTCGCCCTGGCACAAGGGCAAGGACGTCAAGCGCCTGAACGCCTGGCGCGAGGGCAGCCTGCTCGACTACCTGACCGCGTTCACCGACGATTTCCCGAAGCGGGTCGACGAATACGAGACCCTGCTCACCGACAACCGGATCTGGAAGCAGCGCACGGTCGGCATCGGCGTCGTTTCGCCGGAGCTGGCGCTGGCCTGGGGCATGACCGGCCCGATGCTGCGCGGCTCCGGGATCGCCTGGGACCTGCGCAAGAAGCAGCCCTACGCCATGTACGACCGGGTCGACTTCGACATCCCGGTCGGCGTCAACGGCGACTGCTACGACCGCTACCTGGTGCGCATCGAGGAGATGCGCCAGTCCAACCGCATCATCCGGCAGTGCGTGGACTGGCTGCGCGCCAACCCCGGCCCGGTGATGCTGGACAACTACAAGGTCGCGCCGCCGTCCCGCACCGAGATGAAGGACGACATGGAAGCGCTGATCCACCACTTCAAGCTGTTCACCGAGGGCTATTCGGTGCCGGCCGGCGAGGTGTACAGCGCGGTCGAGGCGCCCAAGGGCGAGTTCGCCGCCTACCTGGTCAGCGACGGCGCCAACAAGCCGTTCCGCCTGAAGCTGCGCGCCCCCGGCTTCGCCCACCTGTCGTCGATGGACGCCGTGGTCCGCGGCCACATGCTGTCCGACGTGGTCGCCATGATCGGCACCTATGACGTGGTGTTCGGGGAGATCGACCGATGATTGCGACGGGATCGCGCCCGGCAGGTTGCGCGAGCGGGACCCGGGACCCGGGACCCGGGACCCGTGCCTGGCCCAGACCCGACCGCTGTGCGCGGCGGGCCGCAGCCGCTGTCAGGGCGATGCGTCCCAGTGGTCGCGAGGGCTGCTTTTCCCCGGGTCCCGGGTCCCGGGTCCCGGGTCCCGCTTCCCCCACCCACCGTTCCACCCGACGCACGGCAGACCGCGCATGAAAGCCACCGGCAACTTCGAAGCCGTCAAGGACGTCGACCCGGCGCAGGTGCTGTCGGCCGGGACCCGCGCGCACATCGACCACTGGCTGGCCAAGTTCCCGCCCGACCGCAAGCGCTCGGCGGTGATCCAGGGCCTGTTCGCCGCGCAGCAGGAGAACGGCGGCCACCTGACCGACGAGCTGATCGCCGCGGTCGCCCGCTACCTCGAGATCCCGCCGGTCTGGGCCTTCGAGGTCGCCAGCTTCTACTCGATGTTCGAGCTGGCGCCGGTCGGCCGCCACAACGTCGCGATCTGCACCAACATCTCGTGCTGGCTGAACGGCGCCGAGGACATCGTCCGCCATTGCGAGGGCAGGCTGGGCGTGCGCCTGGGCGAGAGCACCGCCGACGGCCGCATCTACCTCAAGCGCGAGGAGGAGTGCCTGGCGGCCTGTTGCGGTGCGCCGATGATGGTGGTCGACGGCCACTACCACGAGAACCTGACGCCGGCGAAGGTCGACGAGATCCTCGACGGTCTGGAGTGATGGCAAGCATGGCGCAGCACGAATCCCGCGGGCCGGTCGGCCCGGCCCCCCAGGCCCACAACGTCGTCTACACGACGTTGCACTTCGACACGCCCTGGAGCTACGACAGCTACCTGAAGGCCGGCGGCTGGCAGGCCTGGCGCAGGATCCTCGCCGAGAAGCCCGACCCGGCCTGGGTGATCGACCAGGTCAAGGCCAGCGGCCTGCGCGGCCGCGGCGGCGCGGGCTTCCCGACCGGGCTGAAGTGGAGCTTCATGCCGCGCAGCGCGCCCGGCCAGAAGTACATCCTGTGCAACTCCGACGAGTCCGAGCCGGGCACCTGCAAGGACCGCGACATCCTGCGCTACAACCCGCACGCGGTGCTCGAGGGCATGGCGATCGCCTGCTACGCCACCGGCTCGACGGTGGCCTACAACTACATGCGCGGCGAGTTCCACCACGAGCCGTTCGAGCACATCGAGCAGGCCCTGAAGGACGCCTACGCGCACGGCTGGCTGGGCCGCGACATCCAGGGCTCGGGCATCGACGTCGACATCTTCAACGCGCTCGGCGCCGGCGCCTACATCTGCGGCGAGGAGACCGCCCTGATGGAATCGCTGGAGGGCAAGAAGGGCCAGCCGCGCTTCAAGCCGCCGTTCCCGGCCAACTTCGGCCTGTACGGCAAGCCGACCACCATCAACAACACCGAGACCTACGCCTCGGTGCCGGCGATCATCCGCAACGGCGCCCAGTGGTTCCTGGAGCTGGGCAAGCCCAACAACGGCGGCGCCAAGGTGTTCTCGGTGTCCGGCCACGTCGCCCGCCCCGGCAACTACGAGGTGCGCCTGGGCACGCCGTTCGCCGACCTGCTGGAGCTGGCCGGCGGCATGCGCGGCGGCCGTGCCCTGAAGGCCGTGATCCCGGGCGGCTCGTCGATGCCGGTGCTGCCCGGCGAGGTGATGATGGGCTGCACCATGGACTACGACTCGATCCAGAAGGCCGGTTCCGGCCTCGGCTCGGGCGCGGTGATCGTCATGGACGAGACCACCTGCATGGTGCGCGCCTGCCAGCGCATCGCCCGCTTCTACTACGCCGAGTCCTGCGGCCAGTGCACCCCCTGCCGCGAGGGCACCGGCTGGATGTACCGGATGCTGACCCGGATCGTCGAGGGCAAGGCGACCCTCGCCGACGTCGAAATGCTGCGCGAGGCCGCCGGCCAGATCGAGGGCCACACCATCTGCGCGTTCGGCGAGGCCGCCGCGTGGCCGGTGCAGGGTTTCCTGCGCCATTACTGGCACGAGTTCGAGCACTACGTGCGCCACGGCCGCTCGATGGTCGAGGGCGCGGTCGGGGTGGCGGCATGAACGCGCAGGTCACGCAGGCGCCGGACCTGGTCACCATCGAGGTCGACGGCCGCCCGGTCGCGGTGCCCAAGGGCAGCATGATCATCCAGGCGACCGACAGCATCGGCGTGCCGGTGCCGCGCTTCTGCTACCACAAGAAGCTGCCGATCGCCGCCAACTGCCGGATGTGCCTGGTCGAGGTCGAGAAGTCGCCGAAGCCGATGCCGGCCTGCGCGACGCCGGTCATGGACGGCATGAAGGTGTTCACCCGTTCCGAGCGGGCGCTGAAGTCGCAGCGCAACGTCATGGAGTTCCTGCTGATCAACCACCCGCTGGACTGCCCGATCTGCGACCAGGGCGGCGAGTGCGAGCTGCAGGACGTGGCGATGGGTTACGGCCGCTCGGTCAGCCGCTTCGCCGAGCGCAAGCGCGTGGTCGCCGACGAGGACCTGGGTCCGCTGATCGCCACCGACATGACCCGGTGCATCCACTGCACCCGCTGCGTGCGCTTCATGACCGAGATCGCCGGCACCACCGAGCTGGGCGGCATGGGCCGCGGCGAGCACCTGGAGATCGGCACCTACGTCGGCAAGTCCATCGAGTCCGAGCTGGGCGGCAACATCATCGACGTCTGCCCGGTCGGAGCGCTGACCAACAAGGTGTTCCGCTACCGGGCGCGGCCCTGGGAGCTGGTCGCCCGCGAGTCGGTCGGCTACCACGACGCCCTGCATTCCAACCTGTTCCTGCACGTGCGCCGCGGCGAGGTGCTGCGCACGGTGCCGCGCGACAACGAGGCGGTCAACGAGACCTGGCTGTCCGACCGCGACCGCTGGTCGCACCAGGGCCTGTACGCGGCCGACCGCGCGACCGCGCCGCTGCTGCGCCGCGACGGCGTCCTGCACGAGGTCGACTGGCCGACCGCGCTGGCGCACGCCGCCGACCTGCTGCGCGACGCCCCCCTGGGCCAGACCGGCTTCCTGGTCGGCCCGGCGACCTCCTGCGAGGAGGGCACGCTGCTGGCGCGCCTGGCCGGCCACCTGGGCAGCCGCGGCATCGACCACCGCCTCGGCCAGGTCGACTTCGCGGACGACGGCACGCGCCAGGCGCGGGCCGGCTTCGCCCTGCCGCTGGCCGACATCGAGCGCGCCGGTGCCGTGGTCCTGGTCGGCTGCGATCCGCATCGCGAGGCGCCGCTGCTGGGCCATCGCGTGCGCAAGGCCGCGCGCAACGGCGCGGCGGTGGTGTCCGTCAACCCCTTCGAGTTCCCCGCCACCTATCCGCTGGCCGGACGACTCGTCGCGCCGCCATCGGCCCTGGTCGGCCGGCTCGCCCGCCTGGCGGGCGCGGTCCTGTCGGGTGCCGGAAAGCCGGCACCGTCCTGGCTGGCCGGCCTGGCGGGCGGCGCGCCCGACGCCGACGACCAGGCCCTGGCCGGCGCGCTCGCCGCGCGCCCCGGCGCCGTGGTGATCGTCGGCGACCAGGCCAACCGCAGCGGCCAGGCCTCGGCCCTGCGCGCCCTGGCCCGGCTGCTCGCCGACGCCCTGGGCGGCGCCTGCAACGTGCTGCCGGCCGGCAGCAACGGCGTCGGCCTGGCGCGCGCCGGCGTGCTGCCCGGCAACGCCGACGGCCATGTCGCCGCCCAGCTGGCCGCGCCGCGCCCGGCCTACGTGCTCTACAACGCCGACCTGCTCGATTTCGCCGAGCCGGGCCGTGCCCGCGCGGCGCTGCGCCAGGCCCGCACCATCGCCTTCTGCGCGCATGCCGACGAGGCCCTTCGTGAGGTCGCCGAGCTGATCCTGCCGATCGGCCTGCTGCCCGAGATCGACGCCACCATGGTGAATGTCGACGGCCTGCAGCAGCAGGTGGTGGCCGGCGGCCGGCTGCCGGGCAGCGCGCAGCCCGGCTGGCGCCTGCTGCGCGCGCTTGCCGAACTGCTGCAGGCGCCCGGCTTCGACTTCGAGGACCTGGCCGGCCTGCGCGCCGGCATGGCGCTGGACGCCGCGGCGCCCGCCCGCGAGGCCGGCGCACCGACGGCGCCGGCTGGCGCCGGCGAGGGGCTGGAGCGGATCGCGCCGCTGCCGCTGTACCGCGCCGATGCCGTGGTCCGCCGCGCCCCCGCCCTGCAGGCGACGCCGCTGTCGCTGCCGCCGGCCATCGTGCTGGCGCCCGCCGAGGCGGCCCGGCTGGGCCTGGCCGACGGCCAGCCGGCGCGCGCGTCCGCCGGCGGCGAGGCCGTCGAGTTGCCGGTCCGCATCGATGCCGCGCTGCCGGAGGGTGCCGTGCGCATCGATGCCGGCTTCGTCCAGACCGCCGCGCTGCCGGCCGCCGGCCGCGTGCGCATCGAGGGAGCAGGGCCGTGATCGAGGCGATCCGCGAGTTCTTCCTGGGCTTCGGGGCGTTCGGCCTGCTGCTGTGGACCCTGGTCAAGATCCTGGCCATCGTCCTGCCGGTGGTGCTCGGCGTCGCCATGTACGTGCTGTTCGAGCGCAAGGTGCTGGGCTGGATGCACGTCCGCCACGGCCCGGTGTACGTGGGCCGGATCTTCGGCATCGGCTGGATCCAGCCGTTCGCCGACGTCGTCAAGCTGCTGCTCAAGGAAGTGGTGCGGCCGACCAACGCCCACGGCTTCCTGTTCTACCTGGCGCCGATCCTGGCGCTGGCGCCGGCGCTCGCCGCCTGGGCGGTGGTGCCGTTCGACGACGGCGTGGTGCTGGCCGACATCAACGCCGGCCTGCTGTACCTGCTGGCGATGACCTCGATGGGCGTGTACGGCATCATCCTGGCCGGCTGGGCATCGAACTCGAAGTACGCCTTCCTCGGCGCGATGCGCTCGGCCGCCCAGGTGGTCAGCTACGAGATCGCCATGGGCTTCGCGCTGGTCGGCGTGCTGGTCGCCGCCGGTTCGCTCAACCTCAGCACCATCGTCCAGGCCCAGGACGGCCCGGGCGGCGCGCTCAACTGGTTCTGGCTGCCGCTGCTGCCGCTGTTCCTGGTCTATTTCATCTCCGGCGTCGCCGAGACCAACCGCGCGCCGTTCGACGTCGCCGAGGGCGAGTCGGAGATCGTCGCCGGCTTCCACGTCGAGTACGCGGGTTCCGCGTTCGCGCTGTTCTTCCTGGCCGAATACGCGAACATGATCCTGATCGCCTTCCTGACCGCCGTGCTGTTCATGGGCGGCTGGCTGTCGCCGTTCCCGGAGAGCGTGCCGGTGCTGGGCGCCGACGGCTGGTGGTGGCTGGCGGCCAAGGCGGTGTTCTTCATGTTCACCTTCCTGTGGCTGCGCGCGACCTTCCCGCGCTACCGCTACGACCAGATCATGCGCCTTGGCTGGAAGGTGTTCATCCCCATCACCATCGTCTGGATCCTGGTCGCCGCGCTGCTCGTGCACTACGGCGTCCTGGTCCAGCAGCAGGCCTGACCGACATGTCCCGGCTGATCCACTACTTCAAGAGCCTGATGCTGCTGGAGCTGTTCCAGGGCATGGGCCTGACGCTGCGGTACTTCGGCAAGGCCAAGTACACCATGCACTACCCGGAGGAGAAGATCCCCAAGTCGCCGCGCTTCCGCGGCCTGCACGCGCTGCGCCGCTACCCGAACGGCGAAGAGCGCTGCATCGCCTGCAAGCTGTGCGAGGCGGTCTGCCCGGCGCTGGCGATCACCATCGATTCCGAGCAGCGCGCCGACGGCAGCCGCCGCACCACGCGCTACGACATCGACCTGTTCAAGTGCATCTACTGCGGCTTCTGCGAGGAGAGCTGCCCGGTCGACTCGATCGTGGAGACCGACATCCACGAGTACCACTTCGAGAACCGCGGCGAGAACGTCGTCACCAAACCGCAGCTGCTGGCGATCGGCGACCGCTTCGAGGCGCAGATCGCCGCCGCCCGCGCGTTCGACGCGCCGTACCGGTGAGGGGCGAGATGGCGATGCATTCACAGTGGCGGGGTGGCGGAAGCGGGACCCGGGTCCCGAGTCCCGGCTCCAGGCGGGTCCCCAGTCCCGGCTTCCGAAAGGTCCGCGCAGAAATCGAGGAGTTCCCGTGGACGTGATCGTCGACAACATCGAGCTGATCGCCTTCTACCTGTTCGGCGGCATCTGCGTCGCGGCGGCGCTGGCGGTGATCACCGTGCGCAACGCGGTGCACGCCGCGCTGTTCCTGGTGCTGACCTTCTTCAGCGCCGCCTGCGTCTGGCTGCTGGCGCGCGCCGAGTTCCTGGCGATCGCCCTGGTCCTGGTCTACGTCGGCGCGGTGATGGTGCTGTTCCTGTTCGTGGTGATGATGCTCGACGTGCGCACCGAAAGCGCGCGCGAGGGCTTCATCCGCTACCTGCCGGTCGGCATCCTGGTGGCGGTCGCCATGCTCGCCCAGATGATCGCCCTGATCGGCGTGCGCCGCCTGGCCGCGCTGCCGCAGCCGGCGCCGGTCCCGGCCGGCCACTCCAACACCGAGGCGGTCGGCATGGCGCTGTTCACCGACTACGTGCTGCCCTTCGAGATCGCCGCGGTGATCCTCACCGTCGCCATCATCGCCGCCATCGCCCTGACCCTGCGCCGGCGCCCGGGCACCCGCCACCAGGACCCGTCCGCCCAGGTCCGGGTGCGCCGCGAGGACCGCGTGCGCATCGTGTCGATGCCGGCCGAGCCGCGCCGGGAGGTCTCGCCGTGATCACCCTCAGCCACTTCCTGGTGCTCGGCGCGGTGCTGTTCTGCATCAGCGTCGCCGGCATCTTCATCAACCGCAAGAACGTCATCATCCTGCTGATGGCGATCGAGCTGATGCTGCTGTCGGTCAACTTCAACTTCATCGGCTTCTCGCGGTTCCTGGGCGACATCGACGGCCAGGTGTTCGTGTTCTTCATCCTCACCGTCGCCGCCGCCGAGTCGGCGATCGGCCTGGCCATCCTGGTCGTTCTGTTCCGCAACCGCGCCACCATCAACGTGGCCGAGCTCGACCGGATGAAGGGCTGACCGCATGATCTCGCAGAACCTCCTGCTCACCATCGTCCTGGCGCCCCTGCTCGGCGCCATCGTCGCCGGGCTGTTCGGCCGCCAGGTCGGCCGCGTCGGCGCCCACTCGGTCACCATCGCCGGCGTCGCGGTGTCGTGCGCGCTGTCGGGCTGGGTGCTCTACCTGCTGTCCTGGGGCGGCGCCGAGACCTTCAACCAGAACGTCTACACCTGGTTCGAGGTCGGCGGGCTGAGCGCCCACGTCGGCTTCCTGGTCGACCGCCTGACAGCGATGATGATGGTGGTGGTGACCTTCGTGTCCCTGCTGGTGCACGTCTACACGATCGGCTACATGGCCGGCGACCCCGGCTACCAGCGCTTCTTCAGCTACATCTCGCTGTTCACCTTCTCGATGCTCATGCTGGTCATGAGCAACAACTTCCTGCAGCTGTTCTTCGGCTGGGAGGCGGTCGGCCTGGTCTCCTACCTGTTGATCGGCTTCTGGTTCAAGCGGCCGAGCGCGGTGTTCGCCAACCTCAAGGCGTTCCTGGTCAACCGCGTCGGCGACTTCGGCTTCCTGCTCGGCATCGCCTGCGTCGTCTACTTCTTCGGAACCCTCGACTACGCCCAGGTGTTCGCCAACACCGGCCTGATCGAGAACCGCACCATGTCGCCCTGGGGCGAGACCGAGTGGCAGGTGGCGACGGTGATCGGCATCCTGCTGTTCATCGGCGCGATGGGCAAGAGCGCCCAGGTGCCGCTGCACGTCTGGCTGCCCGACTCCATGGAGGGCCCGACCCCGATCTCGGCGCTGATCCACGCCGCGACCATGGTCACCGCCGGCATCTTCATGGTCGCCAGGATGTCGCCGCTGTACGAGCTCAGCGAGGTCGCGCTCAGCACGGTGCTGGTGATCGGCGCCACCACGGCCCTGTTCACCGGCCTGATCGGCATCGTCCAGAACGACATCAAGCGGGTGGTCGCCTACTCGACGCTGTCCCAGCTCGGCTACATGACCGTGGCGCTCGGCGCCTCGGCCTATTCGGCGGCGGTGTTCCACCTGATGACCCATGCCTTCTTCAAGGCGCTGCTGTTCCTGGCCGCCGGCTCGGTGATCATCGCCATGCACCACGAGCAGGACATGCGCCACATGGGCGGCCTGCGCCGGAAGATGCCGGTGACCTGGATCACCATGCTGATCGGCACCCTGGCCCTGGTCGGCACGCCGTTCCTGTCCGGCTTCTATTCCAAGGACGCGATCATCGAGGCGGTCAAGTACGCGGACCGGCCGGGCGCCACCTACGCCTACTGGTGCGTGCTGGCCGGCGTGTTCGTGACCGCCTTCTACAGCTTCCGGCTGCTGTACCTGACCTTCCACGGCAAGCCGCGCTACACGGTCCAGGCGGCGGCGCACGGCCACGGCCACCACGACGACGGCCATGCGCACGACGACGGCCACGACGACCATGGCCACCACACGCCGGGCGTGCTGGCCCACGCGCCGCACGAGACGCCCTGGGTGGTCACCCTGCCGCTGGTGCTGCTGGCCATCCCCTCGATCGCCATCGGCTTCCTCACCGTCGGCTCGATGCTGTTCGGCAACTGGTTCGGCCCGGCCATCCAGGTCGCGCCCGGCAACGACGTGCTGGCCCGGGTCGGCGAGCATTTCCACGGCGCCACCGCGTTCGCGCTGCACGGCTTCGTGACCCCGGCGTTCTGGCTGGCCTTCGCCGGCTTCGCCCTGGCCACCTTCCTGTACCTGTTCCGGCCCGACCTGGCCGCTTCGGCCCGGCGCGGCTTCGGGCCGGTGGTCCGGCTGCTGGAGAACAAGTACTACGTCGACCACCTGTACCAGGCGGTGTTCGCGCGCGGCAGCCTGCTGCTGGGCCGCGCCCTGTGGCGCGGCGGCGACGTCGCGGTGATCGACAACGGCCTGGTCAACGGCTCGGCCCGCCTGGTCGGCGCGGTCGCCGCGCGGGTGCGCAGGATCCAGTCCGGCTACCTGTACCACTACGCCTTCGCCATGATCGTCGGGCTGATCGTGCTGCTCGGCGCCTTCGTCCTGTACGGCAACCGATAACGACGACACGACATGAGTTCCTGGCCCCTGCTTAGCCTGCTGATCTGGTTGCCGATCCTGGGCGGTTTCGCCGTCCTGGCGGCCGGCCCGCGCCTGGCGCGTCCGCTGTCGCTGCTGGTCGCCGCGCTGGTCATGGCGCTGTCGGTGCCGCTGTACCTGGGCTACGACGCCGGCGCCACCGGCATCGACACCATGCAGTTCATCGAACGCCACGTCTGGATCGCCGCGATCGACGCGCACTACGCGCTCGGCGTCGACGGCATCTCGGTGGCGCTGATCCTGCTCACCGCCTTCGTCACCGTGCTGGTGGTGCTGGGCGCCTGGCAGTCGATCAAGGACCGCCCGCACCAGTACCTGGCCGCCTTCCTGATCCTCGAAGGCTTCATGATCGGCGTGTTCTGCGCCCTCGACGCCCTGCTGTTCTACGTGTTCTTCGAGGGCATGCTGATCCCGATGTTCATCATCATCGGCATCTGGGGCGGCCCGAACCGGGTCTATGCGACCCTGAAGTTCTTCCTGTACACCTTCCTCGGCTCGGTGTTCATGCTGCTGGCCCTGGTCTGGCTGTACCTGCAGGCCGGCACCTTCGACCTGTACGTCCTGTCGCGCCTGGACGGGCTCGACCTGGCCACCCAGAGCTGGCTGTTCTTCGCCTTCCTGGTCGCGTTCGCGGTCAAGGTGCCGATGTTCCCGGTGCACACCTGGTTGCCGGACGCCCACGTCGAGGCGCCGACCGGCGGCTCGGTGGTGCTGGCGGCGATCATGCTGAAGATCGGCGGCTACGGCTTCCTGCGCTTCACCCTGCCGATCGTCCCCGACGCCGGCCAGGAGTGGGCCTGGCTGGTGATCGCGCTGAGCCTGGTGGCGGTGGTCTACATCGGCTTCGTCGCCCTGGTCCAGCAGGACATGAAGAAGCTGATCGCCTACTCGTCGATCTCCCACATGGGCTTCGTGACCCTGGGCATCTTCATCGCCTTCGCCCTGCTGCGCAGCGACGGCAACGAGATGGGCGCCCAGCTGGCGCTGTCCGGCGCCATGGTGCAGATGATCTCGCACGGCTTCATCTCCGGCGCCATGTTCACCTGCGTCGGCGTGCTCTACGACCGCATGCACAGCCGGATGATCGGCGACTACGGCGGCGTCGCCAACGTGATGCCGTGGTTTGCCGCGCTGTTCGTGCTGTTCGCCATGGCCAACAGCGGACTGCCCGGCACCTCCGGCTTCGTCGGCGAGTTCATGGTGATCCTGGCGGCCTTCCAGGCCAACGTCTGGGTCGCGGCGCTGGCCGCGCTGACCCTGGTGATCGGCGCCGCCTACACGCTGTGGCTGGTGCGCCGGGTGCTGTACGGGGTGGTCGCCAACGACAACGTCCGCGCCCTGACCGACATCAACGCCCGCGAGGCCCTGGTGCTGGGCGCCTTCGCCGCCGCCGTGCTGCTGTTCGGCATCTGGCCGCAGCCGCTGACCGGGCTGATGGAGAACTCCATCGCCCACGTCGCCCAGCTGCTGCTGGCCACCAAGCTCTGAGTCCGACGCGATGATCTTCGCCCATGCCGACCTCGACCTGATCCTCCCCGAGCTGGTGCTGCTCGGCGGCACCCTGGCGCTGCTGATGGTCGACCTGTTCGTCCGCCAGCAGGGCCGCTGGCTGACCCACGCGCTGTCGGTGCTGCTGCTGCTCGCCACCGGCGCGACGGTGATCGCGCAGGGCATGACCCTCGACGCGGTCGCCTGGTCCGGCACCTACCAGCGCGACGTGCTGGCGGCGGTGCTGAAGGTCGCCATCTGCGGCATCAGTGCGCTGTGCCTGGTCTACGCGCGCCCCTACCTGGCCGACCGCGGCCTGTGGGCCGGCGAGTTCTACAGCCTGGTGCTGTTCGCCACCCTGGGCATGTCGATCCTGGTCTCGGCCGCCAGCCTGATCACCGTCTACCTGGGCCTGGAGCTGATGGCGCTGTCGACCTACGCCCTGGTGGCGCTGGACCGCGACAACGGCCGCGCCTCCGAGGCGGCGATGAAGTACTTCGTGCTGGGCGCGCTGGCCTCGGGCATGCTGCTGTACGGCATGTCGATGCTGTACGGCGCCAGCGGCACCCTGGAGCTGCGCGCGATCGCCACGGCCCTGGGCAGCAACGACGCCAGCAACGCGCTGCTCGCCTTCGGCCTGGCCTTCGTGGTGGTCGGCCTGGCCTTCAAGCTGGGCGCCGCGCCCTTCCATATGTGGCTGCCCGACGTCTACCAGGGCGCGCCGACGGCGGTCACCACCTTCATCGGCTCGGCGCCCAAGCTGGCCGCCTTCGCGATGGCCTACCGGCTGCTGGAGACCGCCCTGGGCGGCCTGTCCGACCAGTGGGGCGACATGCTCAGCCTGCTCGCGGTCGCCTCGCTGGCGGTCGGCAACCTGGCGGCGATCATGCAGAGCAACCTCAAGCGCATGCTCGCCTACTCGACCATCTCGCACGTCGGTTTCCTGCTGCTCGGCCTGGTCCAGGGCACCCCGGCCGGCTACGCCGCGGCGCTGTTCTACGCGATCGTCTACGCCCTGATGTCGGCCGGCGCGTTCGGCATGATCCAGTGGCTGGCCCGGCGCGGCTTCGAGGCCGAGGAGATCGCCGACCTCAAGGGCCTGCACCAGCGCGCGCCATGGGCGGCCTTCATGATGCTGCTGTTCATGGCCTCGCTGGCCGGCGTGCCGCCGCTGGTCGGCTTCTTCGGCAAGCTGATGGTGCTGAAGGCGGTGATCGACGCCGGCCGCATGTGGCTGGCGGTCAGCGCGGTGGTGTTCGCGGTGATCGGCGCCTGGTACTACCTGCGCGTCATCAAGGCCATGTACTTCGACCCGCCCGAGGGCGCCGACGCGATGCCCTCGCGCGACGCCGGCATCAGCTTCGGGCTATCCGCCAACGGCCTGGCGCAGCTCGGCCTGGGCCTGTACTGGGGGCCGCTGATCGCCTGGTGCCTGCGCGCCTTCGCCTGAGCCCGACCGGAGAGCGACGATGAACGAGATCCAGGTGCCGGTGTCGTTCGGCGAGCTGATCGACAAGATCACCATCCTCGAGATCAAGGCCGAGCGCATCGAGGACCCGGCCAAGCTGGCCAACGTCCGCCGCGAGCTGGATGCGCTGAACGCCACCTGGCGGGCCTGCCCGGCCGCCGCCATCGACATCGCCGCCGCGCGCGCCGAACTCAAGGCGGTCAACGAACGGCTGTGGGTGATCGAGGACGAGATCCGCCTCAAGGAGGCCGACCAGGCCTTCGACGCCGAGTTCGTGCGCCTGGCCCGTTCGGTCTACTTCGAGAACGACGAGCGCGCCCGCATCAAGCGCGAGATCAACACCGCCCTGGGATCGACCCTGGTCGAGGAGAAGTCCTACAAGGACTATCGAAAGGGGTCCCAAGCCGCCCCGTAGCGTCCCAAAACGGCCTTTCGATTCAATCAGCTAGCGACACTTCCCGTCCCGCTGGGTACACTGGTGTCCCGCCTCAGTCCGCCCGAAATGGGTAGCTAGGTGGGTAGCTAGAGCCGGTGGACTATCGACGGAGGTGCCTCGTGGCGAGAACGATCAATCAGCTAGACGACGTGGAGCTGCGGCGCTGGGTGAAGGCCGGCGGCCCCTTGGCCAAGTCCGACGGTCTGGGCCTGACCTTCACCCTGAGCGCGGCCGGCGCCGCTGTCTGGGTACTGCGATACCGGCATGGCGGCCGGCGCCGGGAGGTGAAGATCGGCACCTATCCCGACATCTCGCTGAAGGATGCACGGCAGCGGGCCGCCAAGCTCCGGGCCGAGGTCGCCGACGGCACCGACGTTGCCCTGGCCAGACAGCGGGAGAAGGCCGCCCAGCGCGCCGCCTGGACCGTTCCCGAGCTGGTCCGGGACTTCCGCGAGAAGGTAGTCCCCGGCCTCGCGGCGACCACCGCCACCTGCTGGACCGGATACCTGGACAACACCTTCCTCCCGCGCTTCAGGTCCTTCCTGGCGGCTGAGGTCAGCACGAACGACGTTCAAGACTGGCTGACCGCCGTTGCCGCCGAGCGTGGATACCACGCCGCGAACAATGCGCGAAAGGTGGCGCTGGCGCTGTTCAAGCACGCCTGCACCATCCGCGTGTGTGCCGGCAACCCGACCGAGGGAATCAACGTCGCGGCGCTGGTGGCCGGCGGCAGGCCCAGTACCCGGAAGCGCGTGGCCCTGAGCGGCCCGGAGATTCACCACTTCCTCGCCGGCATGGACATGCTGGCGGAGGTCGACGCCATCGCCTTCCGGCTGTTGCTGATGACCGGCGTGCGCGTCGGAGAGCTGCGCGGCGCCGAGTGGATCGAAGTCGACATGGACGCCGGCACCTGGCGCATCCCGCGCGGCCGGATCAAGACCCGGAAGTTCATGGTGAAGGACCACGACCACTTCGAGATCGCGCTACCGCGCCAGGCGGTCGCCGACCTCAGGCGCCTGAAGGACCTGTCCTGCGGAAGCCGCTACCTGCTGCCCGGCAGGCACCTCGCCCAGCCTGCGGACCACGAGGCCATGCTGCGCCGCCTGGCCACCTACACCCGCCGTCTGGAAGGCTGTCAGGAAATCGTCCTTCACGACCTCCGCAGCACGTTCCGCAGCGGGCTGACCAAGATGCTGAAGGTCCGGATCGAGGTCGCCGAGCGGGCGCTGAATCACCGGCTGGGTGGACTGGTCGAGATCTATGACCCCGACGCCTATCAGGTCGAGCGCGCCGAGGCGCTTCAGCAATGGGCCGACCTGCTGGACCGGCTGCGCCAGGACCCGACGGCAGCCGAACGGCGCCCATCCGCGAGCGTCACGGCACTGCGGAGTGCGGCGTGACCCGTAAGCTGCCGCACATGACCCGCGAGGCGCTCCACGAGCTACTCCGTCTGGCCGCCGCCAAGATCGACATCGGGGAATCGCTTCCTACGGGGACCTCACCCGACGGCAAGGCGCGCTACCTTGAGCGCGAGGTTGTTGTGGCGGTACTCGGCGCGCTCGGCGCCGGGGAGTCCTACACCGCCCGGCTGCCCCGCCTCCGGGAGGGCGAAGAACAGTTCTGGGGTCCGATCCTTCGCGAGGTGGACACCGAGGCGAAGCGTGCAGGCGCCGACATCCTGGGCCGGGCCATGCGCCAGGGCGAGTGCCTTCCACGCGGCGCGATGGCGCAGGCGTATCAGGCCATCGCCCGCCGTGATGGCGTCACGCCGGCAACGGTGAAGCAGCGCTACATGACGGCCAAGCGGCGCAAGGCGCGGGACTTCGCCAAGTTGAGGAAATAGGTATGCGGCGAGGGGGATAGCTCGCCTACCCGTTGGGCATGCGCAATGCAGCCTCCGTACCACGGAGGCCCGTAATGTCCCAAGCCGCACAAACCCCGTCGCCCCCCGCCGGCTTCCTGCGCGAGCCGCAGGTCCTGGCCCTGTTCCCCATCGGCCGCACGACCTGGTGGCGCGGCGTGAAGGAAGGCCGCTACCCCCAGCCGGTAAAGCTCGGGCCGCGCACCACCGCGTGGCGCCGGTCCGACATCGATGCCCTGCTGGCCAAGCTGGGTGGCCAGCGGGAGGCCGCGTGATGCCGACGCCTGCACAGTCCAAGAAGGCGATGGACAACATGGCCGCCCTGTACGGCAGTCCCAGCGCGCCGCAGCGGCTCCACAGGAGCGCCGATCCCGCCGACATGCTGGCCATGCTCCGCGACGCGAGTGCAGCCCTGGCGGGCCGCCTGGGGGCCTGGGGGCCGCACCGGCCCGACCCGGCCGACGTGGATGCCGCCCGGCGCCAGATAGAAGGCCTGCGCCGGCTGCTGGGGGAGCTTTCCGGATGAGCCGACGCGGACACAACGCCGGTCGCGAGGCCCACGTGCGTCTGTACGCGCACGAGCTGGCCTGCCCGGCCTGGGCCAGCCTGAGCACAGACGCCCGCGCCCTGCTAATCGAGCTACGCGCCCTGTTCAGTCCGCGCACCGGCGACAACCGCGTGTTCCTGAGCGTCCGCGATTGCATGGACCGGCTTGGGATCGGGCAGCGAAGGGCATCGGCTGCCAGAGACGAGCTGATCGAACGCGGCTGGATCGCGGTCGCAGAGCGGGGCGCGTTCACCCGCAAGACCCGGCACGCCACGACCTTTGCGCTGTTGAACCTGGGGCCGACCGGGCTAGAGAAAGACGCGGCCAAGCCCTTCATGCGCTGGCAGCCCGACCCGCGATTTTCCACGGTAGCCAAATCGGCACGTCACGGTAGCCGTGACAGCTACCGTTGCCAGCCGCAGACCCCCGAAAAGGGGCCTGACGGTAGCCGTGCCAGCTACCGTCGCGCCGATTCTGAGCCGATCACGGTAGCCAGGGCAGCTACACAGATACAACTACCAAGCGGTGCGCTGTTGGACCGCGACGCGCTGCTGTTGCAGTCCAGCCTTGCGGGCATCGCGCCGAGCGTCCGAACGATGCTGACGGCGGCTTGGCTGCTGACTCGACCGGAGGCGCGGGCATGAGCGGCTGTCCCTGTGGTGGCCCGCTGGTGACGCGGAGGGAACGCGGCTCGGCTGGCGTGCTGACCTGGCGTGCCTGCTGGTCCTGTGGCCGGTGCGGGCACTACCTGCTGACCGAGGGCGGCGCCGTGGTCGCAGAGGGCGAGGACGCGCGGCTGATGGCAGTCCGACCGCAGTCCGACAGTCCGACCGCAGTCCGACGGCGGTCCGACAGTCCGACCACGGGGGCTGCCTGATGGGCCGGCACCTGGGCAACGCGCCTGAACCGAACACCGGAGACACCACGCCATGACCGCACGCAAGCCACCCGCGACCGCCTGGCGAAAGGGCCAGTCCGGGAACCCGAAGGGCAGACCGCCGGGCATCCGCGACCGCCGGCACGCCCTGCGCGAGCTGATCGAGCCGCACGCCCGCGAGCTGATCGACAAGGCCCTGGAGCTGGCCCGTGCCGGCGACGTGGCCGCGCTGCGCCTGCTGCTGGAACGGGCCGTGCCACCGCTGCGCCCGGTCGGACAGCCGGCACCCTTCCCACTGGCCGAAGGTGCGACGCCATCGGATGCAGCCCGCGCGCTGGTGCAGGCGGTCGCCGCCGGCCAGCTCGCCCCCGACGTTGGCCACCAGCTACTCGGCGGCCTGGCGGCCATGGTCCGCGTGATCGATGCCGACGAGATCGAGCGGCGCCTTGCCGCACTGGAGGAGTCATCCCGATGAGCAAACACGACCACCGCTTGCGCGAGATCGAGCGCGCCCGCAACGCCGGCACCATGCCGCCCTTGGACCTGATCTTGCACGCCGACTCGGACGAGTCGGAACGCGAGTCCCGCGCCTTCGCTGCCAGGCAGCCGCCTGGCCCGCTGCGCGTCCTCGTGGAGCGGGTGCGCGGGAAGGGCAGCCGATGACCGCCCGCGCCCGTATCGCAGCCCTCGAGGCCGCCAAAGCCGCTGCCACGCCACCGCCGGCCGTTGACGTGATCGTCGGCGAGGCCGGCGAAACCGAAACCGAGTGCCGGCAGCGGCTCGGCATCCCCGATGGCGACCCCGCGATCTTCTGCGCGGTCACCGACATGAGCACCCCCCGACCCCTGGAGACTCCCCGATGAGCGTCAACGAAAAATTGCATTCCGCCAGCGCCGCAAATGCCAGGCACCTGGAGCGCGCACGCGAGCCGCTGGCCGCCCGCGTCGTCGCACTACAGGCCGAGCGCGACAGCCTGCTGACCGAGACCGCCGAGGCGGCCGCCACCTGGCAGCCCTCGCTCTACGCGGGCCAAGCCATCGGCCGTAGTGCCGACCTGGCCAACGCCGCCCGGCGCCTGGCCGAGCTGGACCGCCAGATTGCGGAGGCCAGCGCCGAGGTGGGCGCGCTCGACGAGATCCTGGCCGCCTTCAACGCCATCTTGAACCCCCCGGAGTAACCCATGAGCGACTTCACCGAGAGCATGATTTCCAGCCTGGCCGAGCTGGGCGCCACCGGCAACGGCGATGCCTTCCGCCTGGCGACCGGTGCCGGCGTCGCTTGGCGCGCCCCCGAGCACGTCAACGGCGACACGCAGGCCGGGCAGCTTGCCGCCCGCTGCGTGCGCGCTGCTGCCGTACACGCGCACCAGCGCCGCAAGATCGAGGCCGACCCGACCTTGACGGCCGTCGGCAAGGCGCCGCTGTTGGAACGGACCGACCGCGAAGGCGCCGTGGCCCTCGACGCCCCGCACCGCGAGGCCCTGGCCTGGGCGGCGGCTGCCGAGGCCGCGCTGGCCCGGGAGCTGGAACCGCCGGCCCTGGCGCGCGATGACGCTGTGCAGGCCCTGCACGACCGGGAGGCGCGCCAGTGGCTGAGCGGCCTGAACCTCGCCGAGGCGATCCCGGCGATCACCAGCTCGCCAGCCCTGGCCGCCGCGATCCTCCGCAGTCCGGTCCCGCAGCCCGAGCCGCTGATCGAGGCCGCCCGGCGGCAGCGCGAGCTGGCATTGCGGGCGACGGATCGAGGCCCGCACCTGTTCGCCGCCGCCGAGCATGGCCAGTGGCTGCGGACGGTCGCCGAGCAGTCGCTGGCCGCGTGGTCGAGCGTGGCCACCCGCCCGGCGGCGCCGGCCATCCGCGCAGTCGCCTGAGGGATTTTCCGCTGCCCTAAAGGGCTTGACCGCCGGCCCCAGCGGGGCGATGCTGGAACCGTCCGGCGTACCACCTGCTTTGGCAGCAGGCACGGGCGCCGGAACCGAGACAGCCCCGCCAAGCGCGGGGCTTTTTCGTGGGCAGTGCCCCGGCCGACCTTCATCTGGCGGCGCTTCCCAAAGGGACGAGCGGTCGCAAGCCGACCGGGGCACCCCAAGTCTACGTCGGGCCGGTGCCGGATCGAGGCCAGGCGCCAGCGGCAGGCAAATGGGTAGCTAGGTGGGTAGCCATGGCGCCAAGACCCGCTGAAACCGTTGTGGCACAAGGGGTTCGATAGACCTACAAGGACTACCGCGGCGGCCGCCCCGCGCCCTGAGCGCGACACGCGCTCTGCTCCCCTCTCACTCCGGGACCAGATTGGCGTCGTGTCCCAGCCCGCTGCCCGGCGGCGTGTCGCCAGTGCGACGGCACCGCACTTCTCCCCTCCCCTGCCTGCGGGGGAGGGGCCGGGGGAGAGGGCCCGGGCTGGCCATGATCTGCATCGCTGCCCGATCCGCATCGCTGCCCGATCCGCTCTGCTCCCCTCTCCCTCAGGGAGAGGGGCCGGGGGAGAGGGCCCGTGCTGGCCATGATCTGCTTCGCTGCCGGACGCGCTCTGCTCCCCTCTCCCTATACGCGTTAACCTAAATGTGGCTATCGCCGGGCATCCTCGGGTATGCTCGGCGC
>ERZ761602.474-NODE-474-length-87970-cov-10.296980_pt1 | contig 87970 bp, 56 predicted proteins | sample MGYA00512165_ERZ761602 | MGnify/ENA primary metagenome ERZ761602 (study PRJEB28899, sample SAMN02445085) | bioreactor sludge metagenome | biome: EBPR sludge; isolation source: Thorneside wastewater treatment plant | place: Australia: Brisbane, Thorneside...
ATCCGCAAGCACGGCCTGCGCAACTCGCACCTGCTGTCGATCGCGCCGACCGGCACGATCAGCCTGGCCTTCGCCGACAACGCGAGCAACGGCATCGAGCCGGCGTTCAGCTGGACCTATTCGCGCAAGAAGCGCATGCCCGACGGCTCGTTCAGCGAGCACACCGTCGAGGACCATGCCTGGCGCCTGTACCGTCACCTCAGGGGCACCGACGCACCGCTGACGCCGGCCTTCGTGACGGCGCTGGAGCTGAAGGCGGCGGATCACGCGGCGATGGTCGCCGCCGTCGCCCCGTGCATCGACACGGCGATCTCCAAGACCGTCAACGTCCCGGCCGACTACCCCTACGAGGACTTCCAGGACCTGTACCGCCAGGCCTGGGCCTCGGGATTGAAGGGGCTGGCCACGTACCGCCCGAACAGCGTGCTGGGCTCGGTACTCAGCGTCACGCCCAGCGCGGCCGAGCCGGCGCGCCCGCTGCAGATCACCGGCGAGAACCAGCGCCTCGCGCTCGACCGGGCGCCGCAGCCGGTGCTGGCGAGCCTGCGCTGGCCGAGCCGGCCCGAGCTGCCCGGCGGCAACGCGGCCTGGAGCTACATGATCCAGCACCCGCACGGGGACTTCGCGCTCTTCGTGGGCGAGCTGCCGGCCGCCGATGGCGCAGCCGGCCCGCACAAGGCCTTCGAGGTCTGGGTCAACGGGGCCGAGCAGCCGCGCGGCCTGGGCGCACTGGCCAAGGCGCTGTCGATGGACCTTCGCGCCGAGGACGCCGCCTGGCTGCAGCTGAAGCTCGACGCGCTGGCCACCGTCTCCGAGGAGAAGGCCTTCGAGATGCCGTTCCCGCCGCGCGGTGAGCCGCGGCTGTTCCCCGGCGTGGTCGCGGCAACCGCGGCGGTGCTGCGCTGGCGCTGCGAGCAGCTGGGCACCCTGCCCCCGCGCGACGCCGCGCCGACACCGGTGATCGACGCTCTCTTCAGCCGGGACGAACCGCGCACCGGCACCAGCGGCACGCTGGCCTGGGCCGTGGACATCGACAACCCCGGCTCCGGCGAGCGCTTCACGCTCACGCTGAAGGAGGTGACGCTGGCCGCCCCGGACGGCAGCAGCGTGACGCGGCCGTGCGCGATGGGCCTGTCGGGCAACTACCCGAAGGCCCTCGACGGCCTGGCACGCGTGCTCTCGCTGGACATGCGCGTGATCGACCCGGCATGGATCGGCATGAAGCTGCGCAAGCTGCTCAACTACGCCGAGCCGCTGGGCCACTTCATGGCCTTCGTCCCCGGCCTGCCGCACGGCGAGCGCCGCCAGCAGGTCTGGCCCTCGACCGTGGCCTACCTCGCGCGGCTGATCATCCACCGCTACGCGATGCTGGGCATCCTCGACGAGCAGGGCTTCCCGCTGCGCGAGATGGGCGTGCTGGCGGCTCCGGCGAGCGCGAAGGCGACGACGCAGCCCGCGCCGATGGCCGGCCGCCCCTGCCCCGAGTGCGGCAACACGACCGTCATCGACAAGGACGGGTGCGATTTCTGCACGGCCTGCGGCTACGTGGGGGCTTGCGGCTGAGCGCCGAGCGAGGGCTCGTGCGAGCCGGGTGAGCGGCGCGGGCCGGTTCAGGCTCGCGGGCGGGATAATGCCGGCCATGATCCTCGCCCGAACCCTCATCACACTCGCCTTGGCCGCCGCCGCGGTCACCCTCCATCCGGCCCAGGCTGCCACCGGCTCGCCGCTGCAGGGCGAGGTGCTCGAGGCGCGCGACGTCTCGGGCTACACCTACCTGCGCCTGTCGACACCGGGGGGCGAGACCTGGGCCGCCGTGCCGACCGCGAAGGTGAAGAAGGGCGAGCGGGTCACCGTCGTCAACACCGCGGTGATGAACAACTTCCAGAGCAAGACGCTGGGCCGGACCTTCGACAGCATCGTCTTCGGCCAGCTCGGCGGCGGGACGGCGGCGGCGGCGGCCACCGCCACGGCCGAGCCGCGCGGCAACCTGCCTGCAACTGCCGCTGCCCCGCCCAAGCCGATCAAGGTGGCGAAGGCCGGCGGTGCCGATGCCCGCACGGTGGCCGAGATCTACAAGGGCAAGGCCGCACTGAAGGACAAGCCGGTGGCCCTGCGCGGCCAGGTGGTGAAGGTGAACAACGGCATCATGGGCAAGAACTGGCTGCACCTGCAGGACGGCTCGGGCTCGGCCGCTGTCGGCGACCAGGACATCCTGGTCACCACCCAGGCCACGGCGGCGGTGGGCGACGTGGTCACCGTCAAGGGCACGGTGCGTGCCGACGTGGACATCGGCATGGGCTACCGATACACGGTGATGATCGAGAACGGCGCACTCAGCAAGTAGGCCCCCGCGGGCGCGGACCGGCACGAGCCGCCAGGTTCAGGCGTAGGCCGCGCAGAGCTCGCCCTCCGCGCCCATCGCGCGCAGTGCCGCGTAGTCCGGCCGCCAGGCCTTGCCGGCCCGGCGCGTCAGCGCCGCGAGTTCGTCGAGCGTGCGCAGACCCTGCTCCTGCAGCAGCTGGCGGCACGCCTCGAGGTCGGGGAAGGCCTGCATCGCCTCCCACCAGATCGCACGGCCGGCGAGGAAACCGTTGGCTCCGGCCGCGTATGCGTACGCCATCACCCGCAGGAACTGCGCCGAGGTCACGCCGGCGGACAGCATCACCCACGGAATGCCCGCGCCGGCGCAGATGGCCCCCAGGTCGTCGAACCAGCGCTGGGCCTCGCGGTGCGCCGGACTGCCGTCGGGCGCCGGCAGCGACGCGCCGGGCAGCGGCGCTTCGAGCTTGAACAGATCGACGCCGTACTCCGGCCGGGCGAACTCGGCGACGCTGTCCAGGACGAGCGGTGGCAGCTTGTGCGGCGCCTCGACGTAGTCCCTCGTGTGGCCCGCGCTCTTCGGGAAGGGATAGACGAGCAGTTCCAGCACGTAGGGGATGTCCCAGCGGCGGCACTCCTCGCCGATCGTGCGCACGAAGTGCTTCTGGTGCGCGATCACCTCGGCCGAGGCGTCGGGTCGGTACCAGGCGAGCACCTTGACGCCGTCACCGCCGGCTCGCTTGATCTTCTCGACGCTCCAGTCGCGGATCGAGTGCGACAGGCGGCCGGAATCGGTGTCGCGGAAGCGATGGTCCTCCAGCGTGACGACGAGCCCCGTGCGCGCCGGCAGCTTGTCCAGTGCCGCGGGGAAGGCGTAGTTGGGATCGAGCAGCATCGCGCTGGCCCCCGGGCCGAGCACCTCGACCAGCACGCGCTTGACACCCACCATGTCGGCAAAGCCGACCTCGGCCGGCGCGATGCCGCGCCTGGCCGCGACGAGGTTGGCGATCGGCGGGCGCTGGTCGAGCGCCACCATCGTGAAGTGGCCGTTCTCGTCGGCCATGCGCCGAAGGCCCCAGGTCTTGCCCAGGCGTAGGTCCATGTCAGAGCTCCTCGAGTTCGGCGAGCGCCTCGACCACCTGGGCCAGGGCCGGGACGCCGGCGCGCCCGCCGGGTTGCGTGCACTTCATCGCCGCCACGGCGGCCGCGAAGCGGAAGGCATCGGCCACCTCGACCCGCGCACCGATCGCCAGCGCGTAGGCGCCGTGGAAGACATCGCCGGCTCCGGTCGTGTCCACCGGATCGACGCGAAACGCGCGCTGCGCGTGCAGCGGCCCGCCGTCGGTCCAGACCACCCCGCGCTCGCCTCGCGTGACGGCCGCCAGCCGGCAGCCTCGCGAAAGCGCGTGGTGCAGGCGCGCCGGCTCGTCGGGCAGATCCGGCGCGTAGGCGGCCAGCGCAGGTTCGGAGAACACGGCATGGTCGGTGAGGGGCAGCAGGGCGTCGAAGATCGCCGGCTCGGCCATGTCGCCATCGAGCACGGTCGGCACGCCGCTTGCCCGCGCCGCCGCGAAGGCGGCCGCGACGCCGTCGGGCCAGCGAACGTCGCCCAGCACCGCGTCGGTCGCGGCAATCGTGTCCAGCGGCAGCCACGCGGGGTCTTCGGGCAGGCCGTCGCCGCGGAAGTTCACGATGCTGCGCTCGCCGCGTGCGTCGACGACGATGCCCGAGACCGACGAGCGGGCGCCGGGGAAGAGGCGCAACCCCGCAACATCCACGCCGAGCGCACGCAGCTCGTCGGCCATGGCATGGCCCGCGCGGTCGTCGCCTGCCCGCCCCCAGAAGCGCACGCGCCCGCCGAGCCGCGCCGCAGCCACGGCCGCGTTCGCGGCCATGCCCCCGCCACCCTCGCGGAACTGCGAGGCCCGCGTCTTGCCACCCCCGGCGGGCAGGGTCGCGACCTCCCAGACCACGTCATAGGCCGTCAGGCCGACGCACACCAGCGCCGGGCTGCGGCCCAGTCGAGATCGCAGGTCCATGACGCGTCGGCCCCTCAACGCAGCACGAGGCCGCTGGAGGTGTCGAACAGGTGCGCACGCTCGAGCGCGACGGCCAGGTGAACGGTCTCCCCCGCAGTCGGCGTCTCCTCGGGCGCGACCCGTGCGACATGGCGCACCCCTTCGAACACGAAGTAGACGAGCGTGTCCGATCCCAGCGGCTCGACGACGCCGACCCTCACCGGCAGCGTGCCCGGGCCGGGCGGCGCGAGGCGCAGGTGCTCAGGCCGCACGCCCAGTTGCACCTCGCCACGATCGCCGAGCAACGCCGCGCGCTCCGCCGGCAGCGGCAGCTCGGTGCCGTCGGCCAGGCGCAGACCGCCATCGAGGTGCCGCGCCGCGAAGAAGTTCATGGCCGGCGAGCCGATGAAGCCCGCCACGAAGGCATTGGCCGGCTCGTTGTAGACCTGCTGCGGGGTGCCCACCTGCTGCACCACGCCGTCCTTCAGGATGACGATGCGATCGGCCATCGTCATCGCCTCGACCTGGTCGTGCGTGACGAAGATCATCGTCGTCTGCAGCGTCTGCGCCAGCGCCTTGATCTCGGTGCGCACCTCGCTGCGCAGCTTGGCGTCCAGGTTGGACAGCGGCTCGTCGAACAGGAAGACCTGCGGGTTGCGCACCATCGCGCGGCCCATCGCGACGCGCTGGCGCTGCCCGCCCGACAGCTCCTTCGGCTTGCGCTTCAGGTACTCGGTGATGTGCAGCTGCTCCGCGGCGCGCCGCACCCGGCGGGCGATCTCGTCCTTCGGCGTGTTGCGCGTCTCCAGGCCGAAGGCCATGTTGTCGTACACGCTCATGTGCGGGTAGAGCGCGTAGTCCTGGAACACCATCGCGATGTCGCGCTGGGCCGGCGGCACGTCGTTGACGCGCCGATCGCCGATGAACAGGTCCCCGCCGTCGATCGGTTCGAGGCCGGCGATGATGCGCAGCAGCGTGCTCTTGCCGCAGCCCGACGGCCCGACGAAGACGACGAACTCGCGGTCGCGGATCTCCAGGTCGATGCCCGGGATCACGGTGACGGCGCCGTAGCTCTTCTTCAGCGCCCGCAGTCGGATGCCGGCCATCTCAGTCGAACGCCAGCATCGGCTTGACCAGCTCGCCGGACGCGAATCGCGCGAACATCTCGGGCAGCGCCTGCAGCGGGAACCGGGCGTCGACGAGCCGACGGTAGCGGGCCTTGTCACGGCGCAGCCACTGGACGTTCTCGGCGAAGTCACCCACCGGGAAGTAGAAGGTGCGCACCATGTGGAAGTCCTTGCGCCGGATGGCCTTGTTCTCCTGCACCGGCCAGGGGTTGTCGTTCTCCCCGACCAGCACCAGCACGCCGCGCGGCGCGACGATCTCCATGCCCAGGCTGCGCGCGGCGTGCGCGCCGCTGCACTCGACGATCAGGCGGAACTTGCGCGAGTCGTCGCCCACCGGATGACGCCGTGCGCCGAAGGACTCCGCCAGCACGAGCCGTTCCTCCTTCAGGTCCGAGACGAACACGTCGCGATAGCCGAGGTTGCCGAGCGCGATGATCCCGCCCAGGCCGACCGGGCCGGCGCCGATCACCAGCACCGGGCCCTCCTCCTGCGGCGGCGCCAGCCGCATCACGAAGCGGATCGCGTGCGCGGTGGTGCCGATGGTGTCCAGCAGCAGCGGCGCGAGGTCGTCCTCGATGTCGTCGGGCACCGGCAGCAGGCACTGCTCGGGCACGGCCAGGTACTCGGCGTAGCCGCCCGGCTTGTCCCAGCCCATCAGCAGCGACACCGTCTGGCACATGTGCGTGTCGCCGATCGCGCAGCTGCTGCAGTGCCCGCAGAACACCGGGATGTAGACCAGCGAGCGCTGGCCGTGCAGGCGGTGGCCGGGCTGTTCGACGACGCCGAAGATCTCGTGGCCCGGGGTGACCTTCTGGCCCTTGACCCAGGGCTTGGCGTCCGAGCCGCACAGCGCGGTGCGGCGCACGCGCAGCAGGACCTCGCCCGCGGCCGGCACCGGCCGCTCGACCTGGACGAGCGTGATGCGGCGATCGCCGTGGAAATGGGCGGATTGCATCGATGGGTCTCCTCAGCCCTTGACGGCGCCGATCGCCAGCCCGGCCACCAGGCGGCGCTGCACGATGAACGCGAGGATCAGCGGGGGCAGCGCGATCAGCGTCGCGGCGGCCATCAGCGCACCCCAGTAGGTGGCGCCCTCGCCGATGAAGTTGAACGACGCGGCGATCAGCGTCTTGGTGTCCCCGTTGGACAGCACGAGCGCGAACAGGAAGTAGTTCCACGAGAAGACGAAGGCCAGGATGGCCGACACCACCAGCCCCGGCATCACCAGCGGCAGCGCGATGCGCCAGAGGATGCGCGGCACGCTGCAGCCGTCGACCTGCGCGCTCTCGAGCACGCTGCGCGGGATGCCGTCGAAGAAGGGCAGCAGCACCCAGATCACGATGGGCATCGTGATCACCGCGTGCGTCAGGACCAGGGCGCTGTACGACCCGATCATGCCGAGTTCGCGGAACACCATGTACCACGGCAGCAGGAACAGCGTGCCCGGCGCCATGCGGGCGAGCAGCGTGACGGTGGCAGGCCAGGTGATGCGCGTCCAGCTCACGGCGAAGGCCGCGGGCACGCCCAGCAGCAGGCCGATCAGCGTGGAGCCAGCCGTGACGACGGCGCTGTTCCACGTGTAGCGGGCGAAGGGCGTGGTCTCGAACAGCTGCCGGTAGTTGTCCAGGGTCGGCGAGAAGAACAGCCTGGGCGGGTAGGCCGTCACCTGCGACGAGGGCTTGAACGAGCCCAGCACCATCCAGGCGATCGGCAGCAGGATCACCACGGCCACGAGGACGATCTGCAGCGTGTTGAGCCGGCGGATCCAGCGCTCGTCCATCGTCGCCGCCCTCACCACGCCACGCGCCTGCGCGCCTGGGTCAGCACCAGCACGGCACCGAACACGATGGTCGACAAGGTGACCATCAGCGCGCTCGCATAGCCGATCTCGAAGAACTCGAAGCCCTTGCGGAAGCCGTAGATGTTCAGCGTGTTCGACGCGTTGCCCGGCCCGCCCTGCGTGGTGATGTAGATGATGTCGAAGAAGCGCAGCAGGTCGACGCTGCGCAGGATCGCCGCCGTGACCAGCGTGGGCAGCAGCAGCGGCAGGGTGATGCGCAGGAAGATGCGCGCGCGCGAGGCGCCATCGATCTGCGCGGCCTCATACACGTTGGGGGGCAGGCCCTGCAGGCCGCCGAGCACGATCAGCGCGACGTAGGGGGTCCACTGCCAGGTGTCGATCAGCGCGATGGTCGGGATCACCCAGGTCGGCGACGCGAGCCAGTCCGAACGCGGCAAGCCCCCCTGCTGCAGCAGCCAGTTGGCCGCGCCGATGGCGGGGTCCAGGATGACCAGCCACATCATGCCCACCACCACCGGCGGCAGCACGAAGGGCGAGATCATCAGCGTGCGCACCAGGCCCGAGAGGCGCTGCGCGCGGTGCAGCAGCAGCGCGATCCAGGTGCCGAAGACCAGCTGCAGCAGGAGCGAGAGCAGGTACAGGCCGAAGGTGATCCACAGCCCGTTCCAGAACTCGGCGTCGCGCAGCATCGCCGCGTAGTTCGCGGACGCGGCGAAGCGCGGCGTGCCGCCCATCGTCAACTCGTGCAGGCTCAGCCAGATCGTGTAGGCGAAGGGGAACGCGATCAGCACCAGCGTGAAGACCACGGCAGGCGCCGAGAGCGCGTGCAGCTGGCGGCGCGTGCCGATCGACTGGCTCATCGCGTCAGCCGGCGAGGAAGCCGCCGTCCACCGCCAGCACCGTGCCGTTCACGTAGCGCGCGGCCGGCGAGCACAGGAACACCGCGCCGGGCGCGATGTCGGCCGGTTGAGCCCAGCGGCCGAGCGGTATGCGGCTCGCGATGCGCGCATGGAAGGCGGCATCCTGGCGCCCCTCGGCGTTGATCGCGGTCTCGACGTAGCCGGGCGCCAGCGCGTTGACGCGGATGCCGTCCGCAGCCCAGGCCATCGCCAGCGACTTGGTCAGCATCACCACGCCGCCCTTGCTCGCGCAGTAGGCGGGAATCCACGGCAGCGCCGCGGTGGCGTTCATCGACGCGATGTTGACGATCGCCCCGCCGCGCCCGCCATGGGCCGCCAGCAGCGGCTTGCAGGCGGTGCACAGGCGGAAAGTGCCGGTCAGGTTGACGTCGAGGACCTTCTGGAACACCGGCAGCTCGTACTCCTTGTGCCGCGCGAGGATGCCGGCGCAGTTGACCAGCGCGTCGAGCCGCCCGAGCCCGCCGACCAGGGCGGCGATGCCCGCCTCGTCGGTCACGTCGAGCGGCCGCAGCGACAGCCGCTCGTGAGGCGGCAGCCGGCACGCCGCCACCGCCGCGGCGTCCACGCCCGTGGCGATCACCTCGCAGCCCTCGGCGAGCAGCGCCCCGGCAATCGCCGAGCCGATGTCGCCGGCCCCGCCGACGACGAGCACACGGAAGCCGGCGGGGAAGGCGAACAGGCTCATCGGGCGCGGCTGCCGCTCATTCCTTCGCGATCAGGGCGTTCAGTGCCGCGTCGGCATCGGCGCAGGCCTGGGCGACGGTCTTCTGGCCGAGGATCAGCTCGTTGATCGCCTGGCCGATGGGCTCGCGCGAGGCCGGGTTCGCGACGATCGGGTAGCCCACCTCGGACACGCCGGTCTGGCTCAGCACGTTCAGCGCCGCGATCCACTCCCTGCGCACCGGCAGCTCGTCGATCCACTTCTTGAAGTCCGGGTCGTTGGCCACGCTGGCCCGCGGCGGCGCGATGCCCTCGAGGGCCATCTTCTCCTGCACCGCGCGGCTGGTGGCCCACTGCAGGAAGTACCAGGCCGCCTCCTTGTTCTTGCTGTGCGCCGAGACCGACAGGGTCCAGCCGATGACGGTGGGCTTGCTGCCACCCGGCCCGGCCGGCAGCGGCATGATGCCGGTGTCGTTCAGGCGCGCGCCGCCGTCCATCACGTTGCGCAGCTCGTTCGTGGACTCGAAGGCCATGAAGGCCCGCCCCTCGCGGTACAGCGAGCTGATCTGCGGGAAGCTGTAGTTGACGACCCCGGGCGGGCCGAAGTCCTTCAGCAGCCGGCTGTACTGGCCGAGCGCGGCCTGACCGGCCGGGCTGCACAGCTGCGACTTGCGGTCCTTCATGTAGGTGCCGCCGTGGTTGCGGAGGAACACGCTGAAGGTGAAGGGCGCTGCCGGCTTCAGCCCGCGGCTGACGAAGGGCGTGATGTTCGGGTCGCAGGCCTTCAGCTTCGCGGCGCCGGCCTCGAGCTCGGCCAGCGTCCTGGGCACCGCCACGCCGCACTTCTGCAGCAGGTCCTTGCGGTAGTAGACGACCGGCCCCTCGACGTTCAGGGGCAGGCCCATCACCTTGCCGTCGTAGGTGGCGTCGGCCACCATGCCGGCGCTCAGGTCCTTGAAATCGTAGTCCCTGGCCACCGCGCCCTTGATGAAGCCGTTGAGGTCGGCATACCAGCCGGCCTTGGCGAACTGCTGGCCCTCGCGCGAGGGCAGCGACATGAACAGGTCGACCTCGTCGCTGCGCGCGTTCATCACGGTGACCAGGCGCTGGCGCATCTGCTGCTCCTGGTAGCCGTCGACCTTGACGGTGATGCCGGTCAGCTTCTCGAACTCGGGCTTGAACTTGACCAGCGCATTGCCGATCGGGTTGTTGTTGACGAGGAAGCTGACCGTCTTGCCTTCGTGCTTGCGCCAGTTGAAGTCCTGTGCCTGCACACCGAATGCGAGCCCCAGTGCCACGAGCACGGCGGTACGGCGGAACATCGTCTGCATGCTGTCTCCTCTTGTGACGCGCCGGAGCGCTTGAAAACGGTTCCAACATTATGAGAAGCCGCCCGCTGCGGGTCAACGGTCGCCACGCCATCGGGGGGCGACTTCTCATTGGTGCTTTCCCTTTGTGTGCGCGCCCGAACGGATGCCATGATGTTGATGTCGTTCTCTGAAAACTGTTTCATCCGTGAAGCCCAAGGCCATCGGCATCCGCGACGTGGCGCAGCGCGCCGCGGTCTCCATCGCCACCGTCTCGCGGGCGATGAACAACCCGGACGCGGTGCGACCCGAACTGCGCGCGCGCATCGACGCCGCGGCACGTGAACTGGGCTACATCCCCGACGCGGCGGCGCGTGCCCTGTCGTCGCGGCGCTCGCGCACGATCGGCGCCGTGATCCCGACGGTGGACAACGCGATGTTCGCCCGCGGCATCGAGGCCCTGCAGCGCTACCTGTCGCCGAAGGGCTACCTGCTGCTGCTGGCCACGAACGGCTACGACCCCGAGGTGGAGCAGCGGCAGGCCCAGAACATGATCAGCCGCGGCATCGACGGGCTGATCCTGCGGGGCGACGTGCACACCGAAGGCCTGCGGCGGCTGCTGGCTACGCAGCGCATCCCGTTCGTCAACGTCGGCGTCTACCACCCGGACAAGCCCTACGCCAGCGTGGGCGCCGACAACGAGGCCGCGGCCTATCGAGCGTGCCGGCACCTGCTGGGGCTGGGCCACCGGCGCATCGGCATGGTGGCCGCGCTGTCGCAACACAACGACCGCGCGTCGGCACGTGTCCTGGGCGTCCGGCGCGCCCTCGGCGATGCCGGACTCGCGCTGGACCCGCGCTGGTTCGTCGAGGTGCCGTACCACCTCGACGACGCCCGCCAGGCCGCGCGACGCCTGCTGCCCCCGGCGGCCGCGGACCGGCCGACGGCCCTGGTGTGCGGCAACGACGTGATCGCCTACGGCGTGCTGCTCGAGGCCGAGCGCCGCGGGCTGCACGTCCCGCGCGACCTGTCGATCATGGGCTTCGACGACCTCGAATGGAGCCGCCACCTGCGCCCGAGCCTGACCACGATGCACCTGCCGACGGACGAGGTGTGGACCCGCGCCGGCGAGTACCTGGTCCACACCCTGGCAGGCCTGCCGGCGGCCCTCCACTACGAGGTCGAGGCTTCCCTGGTCGTGCGCGAGTCGACAGGCCCCGCGCCGGCTTGAGGCAGCTCGGCGGCGCCGCGGCTCGGCCCGCCGTTGCCGACCCTGGAACGCCGCGCGTCACGGGTGGCCGCCTCCCCCGCGCGGCATGAGGCCTGGCCGCCGCGCGCCCCCGGGGCCGGGCGGTGTCAGGGCCCCGCCGGCGATGGTGCCGAACCCGGCTGCAGCAGCAGCTTCAGCAACGGGTGCGGGAAGCGCCGCGCCACGGTGATGGCGTAGAAGCGCTCGTGGATCTGCGGGATCGAGCAGCGCTCCACCAGCGTGCGCGCGGCCAGTTCGTCCTGCACCACCACCGGCGGCACCAGCGCCAGCGCACCGGTCTCGCGCGCCAGCAGGCGCAGCATGGCCATGTCGTCCACCTCGGCCAGCACGCGCGGGCGCACGCCGGCGTCGGCCAGCAGCGCGTCGAAGGCGCCGCGCACGGCGCTGTCGCCGCCGGGCAGCAGCAGCGGCTGCTCGTGCAGGCCCTGCGGAAAGGCCAGCGGCTGCATGCGCCGCCCGCGCGGCGGCGCCGAGACGAGGGCCAGCGGCTGCTGCGCGATCAGCGTGCTGCGCCAGCCCTGGGCCGCATCGCGCGGCACGGCCTCGTTGGCCAGCACCACGTCGAGCTGGTGCGCGCCCAGGTGCAGCAGCAGCTCGCGCAGGCGGCCACTCTCCAGGCGGATCTGCACGTCGTCGCGCGCCAGCAGCGGCTTGAGCAGCAGCAGCTGGAAGTTGCGCGACAGCGTGGCCACCGAGCCGATGCGCAGCACGCTCACGCGGCCGCGCGGCCGGCCCTTCAGCGTGGCCAGCAGCTCCTCGCCGGCGGCGTGGATGGTGTCGGCGTGCTCGAGCGCCACGCGGCCGGCCTCGGTGAGCACGAGCCGGCGGCCGCGGCGCTCGAACAGCGCGTGGCCGAGCCGGTCCTCGAGCTGCCGCAGCTGCACCGACAGCGCCGACGGCGACACGTGCAGCCGCTCGGCTGCCCGCGCCAGGCCCTGCTCGTGCGCGATGGCGCGGAAGTAGCGCAGGTGGTGGTAGTTGAGCTCGGCCATCTGGTGTTCGCTTTTGCTGAACGAATGATGCCATTCCTTGAACTGGACGAATCACGGGCGGTCTCGAAGAATCGCGCCCCATGCCGAACCTCGACCTGCTGCTGACCAACCTGCTCCAGCCCATCGTGCTGGCCTTCCTGCTGGGCGCGATCGCCGGCTTCGTGAAGAGCGAGCTCGAGCTGCCCGAGGCCGTCATCAAGCTGCTGTCGATCTACCTGCTGTTCTCGCTGGGCCTCACCGGCGGGCGCGAACTGGCCAAGGCCGAGATCGGCGACGTGCTGCCGCTGGTGGGCATCACGCTGCTGATGACCTTCGCCATCCCGACCCTGGCGTACCACGTGGCGCGGCGGGCCGGCGGCTTCGACATCGGCAACGCCGCCGCCATCGCGGCGCACTACGGCTCGGTGTCGACGGCGACCTTCTTCGCGTCGATGAGCTTCGCCGCCGCGATGGCCACGCCGGCCGAGGGCACGATGGCGGCGATGGTGGCGCTGATGGAGTTCGGCGTCGTGTACTCGCTGGCGCTGGCCCGGCTGGCGATGGGCCGCCGCGATCGAGCGGTGCGCGGCGGCGGCGGCATCCGCGTGGCCGAGCTGATGCTCAGCGTCATCCGCGGCCGCGGCATCCTGCTGCTGCTCGGCGGCATGGCCATCGGGGCCCTGGCCACCGACCGGCAGTGGGCGCAGATCAGCCCGTTCTACGAGGGGCTGTTCCGCGGCATGCTGATGCTCTTCCTGCTCGAGATGGGCATCACCGCGGCGCGCCAGATGGGTGCCTTCCGCCAGGTCGGGCTGTTCATGGCCGGCTTCGGCACGCTGATGCCGGTGCTGCACGGCCTGGTGGGCGTGACGCTGGCGCACGCCGTCGGGCTGGGCACCGGCGGGGCCTTCGTGTTCGGCGCGATCTGCGCCAGCGCCAGCTTCATCGACGCCCCCGCAGCCTGCCGCGCCAGCCTGCCCGAGGCGAACCCGGGCATCTACCTGACGGCCTCGCTGGGCGTGACGCTGCCGTTCAACCTGATGGTGGGCATCCCGCTGTACTACGGATACGCGCGGTGGCTCGGCGCGGCCTGAGCGCGCGTCGCCGCCGCGCGACGCGGCGTTCGAGCACCGTGCACCGGCGCCGGCGCCGGCGCCGGCAACGTGCAACGGATGCAACTGCCGACGGACGAGCAGCGGATGCGTGCCGGCGAGTACCGGGTGCACGCCCGGGCCGGCCTGCCGGCGAGACTTCACGACGAGGTCGAGGCGTGCCTCGTCGTGCTCGAGTCGCCAGGCCCGTGCCGGCCGGGGGCAGCTCGGCGGCGGCGCGGTTGCGCCTGCCGTATCCGGTCCTAGAATGCCGCGCATGGCCGCCCTGTCGCCCTGGTCGCTCGCCCGCCGTGTCGCGGGGCGCCGCGGTGTGCTGCTGTTCGTGATCGCCGCGATGCTGTACGGCTTCGGCCTGCACGCGGCGCTCGCCTGCCAGCCCGCGGTCAAGACCGGCGTGGCCGTGTCCGACGTCGTGGCGGCCGTCCACGGCTCGCCTTGCCATCATGACGAGGCCGACGTCGCCCAGGCGGCTTGCGAGGCCCACTGCCGCACCGACACGCAATCCAGCCGCCTCTCGCTGAGCTTCGACCTGCCCGAAGCCGCCTTGACCGGATTCGCACCGGTCCCGCTCCCGGTGCCGCTGGCCGGACCGTCGGCGCCCGACGCCTCGCCGCTGCGCCGGGACACGGGCCCTCCCCTGCACATCCTGCTGCACCGCCTGCTGCGTTAGGCCACGCGCGGCCTCGACGGCCGCTGCCCAGCCGCCGTGCGCGACATCCGCGCACGCGTCCGTCCTGTCGCAGGAGGCACCATGTCAAGATGCCGTCAATGCGGGCTGGCCCCGCTGGCGCTCGCCCTCTCCATCGCGGCTCCCGCGGCTGCCCAGCCGCTGGGGGCCAGCGCCGAGTCGCTGCTCGCGCACGCACGCTCGGCGAGCCCCGTGCTCGCCTCCCTGCAGCGCGAGGCCGATGCCGCTGCTGCCCGGGTGGCGCCGGCCGGAAACCTGCCCGACCCCGTGCTGGCCATCGAGTGGCGGGACATCACCCGCGACGGGACGAGCAACGCCAACCTGCTGCCGGCCCGTGTCGGCAGCATGAAGTACACGCTGCGCCAGATGCTGCCCTGGCCGGGCAAGCGCGATCTCGCGCGTGCCGCCGCCGAGGCGTCGGCGACGCAGTCGTCGCGCGCGGCCGGTGCCGGCTGGAACGAGCTGGCGATGCAGTTGAAGCTCGCGCACGCCCGCCGCTACGAGCTGGCACGGCGCACCGAGATCGTCGAGGAGATCGACGGCCTGCTGGCACAGCTGGAGTCGATCTCGCGCGCCCGGTACGCGGGGGGCCTGGCCGCCCAGGCGGACGCGGTTCAGGCCTTGTCGGAGCGGACGATGCTGCGCGGCGAGCGGATCGCGCTGGCAGCGCAGATGCGCGTCGCCGACGCCCAGGTCAACGCGCTGCTGGCGCGCGAGCCCGACGCGCCGCTGGCCGCCCCCGTGCAGCTGCGCGAGCCGGCGGTCGAACCCGCCTTCGCCGCACTGGCAGCGCGGCTGCGCGAAGGCAACGCCGATCTGGCCGTCGACGCCGCGCGCCTGGCCGCAGCCGAACGCTCGCGTGACCTCGCCTACCGCAACCGCTACCCGGACTTCGCGCTCGCCATCTCCCCCATCCAGCGGCGCAACCGCCTGGCCGACTGGGAGCTGATGTTCGAGATCACGATCCCGCTCCAGCAGGGCACGCGCCGTGCGCAGGAGCAGGAGGCGCAGGCTCTCGTCGCCGCCGCCACCGCGCGGCGCGAGGCCTCGCTGCAGCGCGCCCTCGGCGAGCTCGGCACGGCGCTGGCCCAGCTGGCCGGGGCCCGCGAGATGAGCCGGCTGACGCAGACCAGCCTGCTGCCGCAGGCGCGCGTGAACCTGCAGGCGGCCCTGGCCGCCTACGAGAGCGGCAAGGTCGACTTTGCCGCCCTGCTCGAGGCCGAGCGCCGCGTCCGGCAGGTGCGGCTGTCGCTGATCGCCGCGCAGGTCGAGGCGCAGGCGCAGCTCGCGCAGATCGAACGACTGATCGGGGAGGACCTGTGAACACCCGGGATCGATTCAGCGGCCGCGGCGCAGCGCGCGGCTCGGCTGCCGGCCGCGCGCTGGCATTCCTGGCCTGCGTCGTGATCGCCGCGGGCGCGGGCTACTGGTTCGGTGGCCGCCATGGCGCCACCGGGGACGGGCATGCCGGCGCGGCGCCGGCGGCCCCGGGAGCGGACGGCGCCACGGCGGGCGGCCGCAAGATCCTCTACTACCGCAACCCGATGGGCCTGCCGGACACCTCGCCGACGCCCAAGAAGGACTCGATGGGCATGGACTACATCCCGGTCTACGAGGGCGAGGACCAGGACAGCGGCAGCGGCATCAAGCTCAGCGAGGCCAAGATCCAGCGACTGGGCGTGCGCAGCGTGCCCGTGGAGCGGCGCACGCTCGACGCGGTCATCCGCGCGTCCGGGCGGGTCGAGGTCGACGAACGGCGGCTCGCGACGATCACGCCCAAGTTCGAGGGCTACGTCGAGAAGCTCTTCGTCAACGCCACCGGCCAGTACGTGTCCGCCGGCACGCCGCTGTTCGAGGCCTACAGCCCCGAACTGCTGGCCACGCAGCGCGAGTACGCCGTGGCCGCCCAGGGGCTGGCCGCGGTCAAGGGCGCCGACGAGGCCACCGTCGCCGGGATGAAGCGGCTCGCCGAGTCGGCACTCGAGCGCCTGCGCAACTGGGACGTGACCGACGAGCAGGTGGCGCAGCTCGCCGCCGGGGGCAGCCCGCAGCGCCTGCTCAGCTTCCGTGCACCGGCGTCCGGCCACGTCATCGAGCGCAAGGCCACCCAGGGCATGCGCTTCATGCCGGGCGAGCTGCTCTACCAGCTCGCCGACCTGTCCAGCGTGTGGATCATCGCCGACGTCGCCGAGCAGGATCTCGGGCGCGTGCGCACGGGGCTGGCGGCGCGCGCGCGGCTCGAGGCCTACCCGGGCCAGACCTTCGACGGCCGCATCACCTACCTCTACCCGACCCTGCGCGCCGACACGCGCTCGGCGCAGGTGCGCATCGAGCTGGCCAACCCGCAAGGCCGCCTGAAGCCGGCGATGTACGCCCAGGTGGAGATCGCCGTGGCCGGCCCGCCTCAGCTGGTGGTACCGGCCTCGGCGGTGATCGACAACGGCCGGCGCCGCGTCGTGCTCGTCGACAAGGGCGAAGGTCGCTTCGAGCCGCGCGACGTGCAGCTCGGCGCCCGTGGCGACGACTACACGGCGGTCACCGACGGGCTGCGCGAGGGCGAGCGCGTGGTGACCGCAGCAGCCTTCCTGCTCGACTCCGAGGCCAACCTGAAAGCGGCCCTGGGGGCGCTGACCGGCGGATCGGATACGGCCAAGGTCACGCACAGCGCCGTGGGCACGCTCGACGAGATCGACGCCAAGACCGGCCGGCTGCTGATCACGCACGAGCCCGTGCCGAGCCTTAACTGGCCGACGATGACCATGGAGTTCGTCCCGGCCAACGACTCGCTGGCCCGCCAGCTCAAACCCGGCGCGGCCATCCGCTTCGACTTTCTCGAGCGCAAGCCGGGCGAGTGGGTGGTGACGAAGATGGAGCCGCGAAAGTGAGCGCGGCGAGCTCGGGTTCACCGGGAGGACCGGCATGATCGAGAAGCTGATCACCGGGTCCGCGCGCAACCCCTTCCTGATCGGGCTGATGACCCTGCTGCTGATCGCCGGCGGCGTGCTCGCCATGCTGCGCACGCCGTTGGACGCGCTGCCCGACCTGTCGGACGTGCAGGTCATCGTCTACACCGAGGTGCCGGGCCAGGCGCCGCAGGTGGTCGAGGACCAGGTCACCTATCCGCTGACCACCGCGATGCTCGCCGTGCCCGGCAGCCACGTCGTGCGCGGCTTCTCCTTCTTCGGGGCCAGCTTCGTCTACGTGATCTTCGACGACGGCACCGACATCTACTGGGCACGCTCGCGCGTGCTGGAGTACCTGAACGCCGCCGCCGGGCGGCTGCCGCCGAACGTCACGCCGCAACTCGGCCCGGACGCCACCGGGGTGGGCTGGGTCTACCAGTACGTCGTGCTGGCGAAGAACCGGACCCTGGCGGAGCTGCGCACGCTGCAGGACTGGTACCTGCGCTACCAGCTCAACGCCGCTCCCGGGGTCAGCGAGGTGGCGTCGATCGGCGGCTTCGTGCAGCAGTACCAGGTGGTCGTCGACCCGGCGCGGCTGCGTGCCTACGGCATCACGCTGGAGCGCATCGCCCAGGTGATCCGCAGCTCGAACCGGGACGTCGGCGGCCGCGTGGTCGAGCTCGCCGAGGCCGAGTACATGGTGCGCGGCCGCGGCTACCTGCGCGGCAGGGCCGACCTGGAGGAGCTGGTGCTGACGGCGGCCGGCGGCACGCCGGTGCGCATCCGCGACGTGGCCCGCGTCGAGCTGGGTCCCGACGAGCGCCGGGGCATGGCCGAGCTCGACGGCCAGGGCGAGGTGGTCTCCGGCATCGTGGTGGCACGGCACGGCGCCAACGCGCTGCAGGTGATCGACGGCGTCAAGGCGCGGATCGAGGAGCTGAAGGCGGGTCTTCCCGAGGGCGTGACGATCGAGACCGTGTACGACCGCTCGGAACTCATCCACCGCGCGATCGACACGCTGACCGACACGCTGGTGCAGGAGTCGATCATCGTCGCGCTGGTGTGCACGCTGTTCCTGATGCACGCGCGCAGCAGCCTGGTCGTGATCGTCGTGCTCCCGCTGTCGGTGCTGTTCTCCTTCATCTGCATGCGGGCCCTGGGCATCAACTCGAACATCATGAGCCTGGGCGGCATCGCCATCGCCATCGGCGAGCTCATCGATGCGGCGGTGGTGATGGTCGAGAACGCGCACAAGCGTCTGGAGAAGCGGTCGGACCGGGCGGACGAACGGCAGCGCGTCGAGACCATCCTGGCCGCCTGCCGCGAGGTCGGGCCGGCGCTGTTCTTCTCGCTGCTGATCATCGCGGTGAGCTTCCTGCCGGTGTTCACCCTGGAGGCGCAGGAGGGCCGCCTGTTCGCGCCGCTGGCCTACACCAAGACCTTCGCGATGCTCGGCGGCGCCCTGCTCTCCGTGACGCTGCTGCCGATGCTGATGGTCTGGCTGATCCGCGGCCGCATCCTGCCGGAGGACCGCAACCCGCTGAACCGCTGGCTGATCGCCGCCTACCGGCCGGTGATCGACCTCGTGCTGCGCTGGCGCTGGCTGACCCTGGTGGCCGCGGCGCTCGTCGCCGCGGCCTCGTGGTGGCCGGCAGCCCGGCTCGGCACCGAGTTCATGCCCACCCTGGACGAGGGCACGCTGTTCTACATGCCCACCGGTCTGCCGGGCATGTCCGTCAACCAGGCCGGCCAGATCCTGCAGAAGCAGAACCAGATCCTGAAGAGCTTCCCGGAGGTCGCCTCGGTGATCGGCAAGGCCGGCCGCGCCAACACCGCCACCGACCCGGCCCCGATCGAGATGTTCGAGACGGTGATCAACCTGAAGCCGCGGGCGCTGTGGCGGCCCGGCATGACCACGGACCAGCTGATCGCCGAGATGGACCGCGCGATGCAGTTCCCCGGCATCGCCAACTCGTGGACGATGCCGATCCGCGCGCGGATCGACATGCTCTCCACGGGCATTCGCACGCCCGTGGGGGTCAAGGTCTTCGGGTCGAGCCTGCAGGAGATGGAGCGCGTCGCGCGCGAGATCGAGACCGTTCTGCGCAACGTGCCCGGCACGACCAGCGCGTACGCCGAGCGGCTCACTGGCGGCCTCTACCTGGACATCGAGCCCGACCGGGCGCAGCTGGCCCGCTACGGCCTGACCGTCGGCGAGCTGATGGACACCATCGCGATGGCCCTGGGCGGGGAGACGCTGACCACGACGGTGGAGGGCCGCAACCGCTTCGGCGTGATCGTGCGCTACCCGCGCGACGCGCGCTCGGACCCGCAGCGCATCGAACGCGAGGTGCTGGTGCCGGTGATGGCCGAGATGGGCAAGCCGCCGGCGCAGGTCCCGCTCGGCCAGGTGGCACGCGTCGCGCTGAGCTCCGGGCCACCGGTGATCCGCACCGAGAACGCCCTGCTGTCGGCCTACATCTACGTCGACATCCGCGACCGCGACATCGGCAGCTATGTGCGCGCGGCGCAGCAGGCGGTTCGCGAGAACGTCCAGTTCGCGCCCGGCACCTACGTGACCTGGAGCGGCCAGTTCGAGTACCTGGAGCGGGCGATGGACAAGCTGAAGCTGGTCGTGCCGCTGACGCTGCTGAGCATCTTCGTGCTGCTCTACCTCAGCCTGCGGCGCGGGGCCGAGACGCTGATCGTGATGCTCTCGGTGCCGTTCTCGCTGGTCGGCGGCGTGTGGGCCCTCTGGTGGCTGGACTACAACCTGAGCGTGGCCGTGGCGGTGGGCTTCATCGCGCTGGCCGGCGTGGCGGCCGAGACCGGCGTGGTGATGATCGTCTACATCCAGAACGCCTGGCGCGACACGGTGGAGCGGCTGCGCGCCGCCGGCCGCGCGCCGACCCGGGACGACCTGCACGCCGCAGTGGTGCACGGCGCGGTCGAACGCGTTCGGCCGAAGATGATGACCGTGGTGACCACCATCGCCGCGCTGGCGCCCATCATGTGGAGCACGGGCACCGGCTCGGAAGTCATGCGCCGCATCGCCGCGCCGATGGTCGGCGGCATGGTCTCCTCGACGCTGCTGACCCTCGTCGTGATCCCGGCGATCTACGCTCTCGTGCTGCAGCGGCGCATTGCGGCGATGCCGGCGACTGCCGTGGAGGCCCGAGCGTCATGAGTTGCACGAGGCCAGCAGATCCGGCCCCGACCGGGCCCTGCCCGCTCCGCTGGCCGCGCGACACCGAGTTCCCTTCAACCCGACCCCGAGGAGATCGTCCCGTGAAGAAGCGCATTCTCGTCACCCTCCTGACCGCCGCGGCGGCAGCCGCGGCCCTCGCCCAGCACAGCGGTCACGGCGCGGCCAAACCCGCGGCCGCGGCCGCGGAGGCCGGCGACCTGGCCGACGGCGAGGTCCGTCGCATCGACAAGGCGCGCGGCACCGTGCTGCTCAAGCATGGCGAGATCAAGAGCATCCGGATGGGCGCGATGACCATGTCCTTCAAGCTGAAGGATCCGGCGATGGCCGACCGGCTGAAAGAAGGCGACAAGGTCAAGTTCAGCGTCGAGGCCAAGGGCGACGACCTGATCGTCACCTCGATCCGCAAGGCGCCCTGAGGGCCGCCGCCGCGCCGCCGCGCACGGCGTGCGAGCGCCCCGGCGGGCCCTACTCGGGCGCGGCGCGCGACGCTCCCGAGGCTGCCTGCTGCTGCAGGCGACGCGCCCGCTTGCCGCGCACGCGCCAGTGCCAGATGCCGCTGATCAGCAGGTAGGTTGCCGCCGAGAAGACGACCGCGAGGATCAGCGTGCCGACGAGCAAGGGCTTGCCGATCTGCTGCAGCGTCGCGACCCACCTCGACCAGCCGGACAGTGCCTCGGCCGGAGGCTGCACGCCGGTCGGCTTGCCCGCGAGCACATCGGGCTTGTGGCGGTCGTCGACCGACTCGCCGAGCGCCTTCGATCCGACCCACCAGGCCGCGTAGTACACCGGGCCGAAGGTGGGCGGCGTGTTCACCAGCGTGGCCACCACCGAGGCGGGCACGTTGGCGCGCAGGAGCACCGACACCGCCGCCGACAGCGGGATCTGCGCGATCGGCGTGATGAACGCGAAGAAGACGCCGATCGCCGCGCCTGCCGCCACCGCGCGCCGGCTCAGGTGCCACAGCCGCGGGTGAAGCAGCGAGGGACCCAGCCAGCGCAGCCAGCGGTTGCCGGCCACGGACTCGCGGGTCGGCATCAGGCGCTTGAGACGGTCGAACATCGGGCGGCGGGACAAGGACGGCTCGGCCGGCTCAGGAACAGCCGCCATTGTCCGGCCGCGACACCCTGCGGGCGATCGGCTGCGGAGTCAGTGGGCCATGCCGGCAGGCGCGGATGCTACAGGCTCACGCCAGCGGCCGACCGTCGTCAGGCCACGCAGGTGCGGTTCTTGCCCGTGCGCTTGGCCTCGTACATGGCCTCGTCGGCCCGCGCGAGCGCGTCGTCCAGCGACTCCCCTTCGCGCCACAGCGTCACGCCGGCGGAGAACGTGACGAAGACCTCGCGCCCCTCGTGGATGAACAGCGCGGTGCTGAGCTGCCGCTGCAGCCGCGTGAGCACCTCGACCGCCGGGTCCCGTCCGGTGCCGGGCAGGAGCACGACGAACTCCTCGCCGCCGAAGCGGGCCACGTGGTCGGTCGGTCGCAGCGACCGGGCGACCTGCGCCGCCAGCGACTTCAACGCCACGTCGCCGGCAGCATGCCCCAGGCTGTCGTTCAGCTTCTTGAAGTTGTCCAGGTCGATCAGGCCCACGGCGAGCGGCGCGGCCTGCACACCGGCGCGCCGGGCCCGCGAGCATTCGACGCCGAACTGGTGGATCAGGCCGCGCCGGTTGGCCACCTGGGTCAGGGCGTCCGTCACGGCCTCGCCCGACAGGCGCTCGAGCTCGGCCTCCAGCCCGCGCACGCGCGCTTCCAGGGTCCGGGCGTGTTCGTGCTCGACCCGCAACCGCTCGCGGGCTGCGGTCACCAGCGCGGCCACCGACCGGCTCTCGCCGACCATCTCGCGCACCACGGAGGCCAGGCCCTCGAGCGAGTCGGCCGCCTGCACGGCGTCGGCGTAACCCGCGACCTGCTGGCTGAACTGATCGACGCCGAGGTCGAGCGCACCGAGCTCGGTGATCATCCGCCGCAGGACGTCCTTGAGCGCCTGGCGGGCCTCGTTCTGCTGCACACGCACGCTGCGCTGGCGCTCGCGCGTCTCGCCCAGCAGCTCGCGCGCCGCGCGCACCGCACGCGCGCCCTGGGCCATGTCGAGCCGCTCGCGCAGGCTGCGCGCCTGTCCCTGGGCCCAGCTCTCGTCCTCGGCGAGCTCGGCGATGCTGTCGGTGAGGGTTCGGCACAGGGCCTGCAGCTCCTCGATCAGCTCGCGCCGCATGCCGAACAGGCGCTGGATGCGCTGGCACAGCGCCTCCAGGGCGTCCGCCAGCGCCGGCGTCGCGCCCTCGGTCTCGATGCGCCCGCACAACGCGGCGAGCTCGCCGGCCAATTCGCGGGCCCGTGGATCGTCAGCGGGCAGGGCGGCGTCGAGCGTCGCCCGCAACTCGCGCAGCACGCGCGCCTGCGCATCGCCTTCTGCTGGCCGGTGCGGGGGCGGCCTCTCGTCGGACCCTGTTTCGCCGGCACCCGGCGCCCGGCCCGGGTCGTCGGCGACCTCGACAGCGGCATCCGGGATGTCCTTGTCCCAACTCCCGAGCAGCCCGCTCAGGCGCTGGTGCAGCCTGGCGCCGTGGCTGCGGTTGGCACCCAGCACATGCTGCAGGCTCTCGCGCTTGCGCGCCATCGACCACTGGCGGTGGCCGCTGTCCAGGCCGCGCACCAGTCGCTCCATCAGCGTGGCCCATTCGGCCGCCGACGGCTGCTCTGCCGCGGCGCTCGGCGCTGGATCGGCCGGCAGGGCTTGCCCGGCCTCCTCGGCGTAGGCCCGCGCGTAGTTGGCGGGCGTCGGCTCGGTCTTGCTCGAGGCCAGGCGGCGCAGCGCGCCCTTGGCCAGCTGGGCCGGTGCGATCAGGGTGGAATCGGTCATGGCGGGGTGCAAGGCGGCGGCGCGGGTCGCGTGCGATCAGACCACGGCCCGCCGCCCCGGGAAGCCCGCAGGAGGCCGGGCCTCGCCGCGCTTCTCCGGGGCTCCCGGCCAGCCAGCCGGGCCCCTCCGGGCGCGCGCCGCGCCGTGTCGCCGGCGCGTCAGGCGTTCCTCGCGTCACGCCTCCCTCGCGTGGATCCGGTCCTCAACCCCGAGCGTTCGCGGCCGATAGCCCACCGACTGGCGTCAAACCCATGTCCCTGTCCATCCACTCCAAGCTCGGCACCCTGGCGGCGCAGCGCTTCGCCAAAGGGGCCCAGGCATCGCTCGACACGGCCTTGCAGCGCCTGTCGTCGGGGCAGCGCATCAATGGCGCCAAGGACGACGCCGCGGGCCTTGCGATCAGCGAGCGGATGGGGGCACAAGTCCGCGGCCTGGGGCAGGCGGCGCGCAACGCCAACGACGGCATCTCGATGCTGCAGGTGGCCGAGGGCGCGCTCGCCAGCATCGGCGAGAACCTGCAGCGCGCCCGCGAGCTGGCGGTGCAGGCCGCCAACGGCACGCTGAACGACAGCGACAAGGCCGCCTTGCAGGCCGAGGTCCGGCAGCTGCTGGCCGAGGTGGACCGCGTCGGCCGCCAGACGCAGTTCAACGGCCAGACGATCTTCGAACCCTCGGGCGCCAGCGTCCACGGCGGCCTCGCCGCCAACCCGGCCGCGCGGGACCAGCACGCGGTGATGCGAGGCCTCAGGGGCGGCTGGCTGGAGGCTGCCGAGCAGATGATCTCCAGTCACTACGGGATCGGCGGCGACGGCGCCGCGATCAGCATCGAGCTGAGCAGCTTCACGGATGGCACTGGCGGCACCGCGGCCCGCGTGGTCTCGCAGGTGGGCAGCTCGGGCAAGGGCACGGACCTGAAGCTGCAGATCGACATGGCGGACTTCACGCCGCCGAACCTGCCCGACGGTGGCAGCGCGCCCTTCTACAACGACCGGATCATCGCGCACGAGATGGTTCACGCGACGATGGCCCGCTCGATGAACTGGGGTGGACTGCAGAGCCACACCTGGTTCCTGGAAGGTGCGGCGGAATTCATCCACGGGGCCGACGAGCGCGTGGCGGCGGACCTGGCGGCTGCCGGCGGCAACGCCCAGGCGATCGTCAGCGAGGTCGGCAACGGCTGGGGCGGCAGCAGCGCCGACTACTCCGGCGCCTATGCGGCCGTGCGCTTCCTGCACGCCAGGATCAAGGCGTCCGGCGGCAACGGCATCCGGGACGTGATGCAGTACCTGGCGGGCAACCCGGAGGCGACACTGGACCAGGCCTTCGCCAGCGCGGTGGCCACGCGCGGCGGTGCAGTGGCGGGCTACACCTCGGCGGCGAACTTCCTCTCCGACTTCGAGGCCAAGGGCGCGGCCTTCATCGGGACGATGAACCTCGCCAATGCCGACACCGGCGCGATCGGGGGCGCCGACGCCGATGGCGGCACCGTCAAGACGGCCACGAGCGTCGTCGCCGGCAGCGGCTCGCCGACACGAACGGACGTGCTGGCCGGCTTCGCCGAACGTTGGGAGAGCATCGCGGAAGGCGGCACGCCGCGGACGACGCACCGGCTGCAGATCGGCGCGGATGCGGGCCAGACGCTCGAGGTGTCGGTCGGCGCGGCCAACGCGGCCGCGCTGGAGTTGCTGACCGCGGACGTCTCGGTGAACGCCTCGCAGGCGATCGGCAGCCTCGATCTGGCGCTGGACTACGTGAACGCCGAGCGCGCGCGCCTCGGAGCGCAGCTGAACCGCCTGGACGCCGCAATCCAGCACCTGGGCGTCACGAGCGAGAACCTGCAGGCCAGCCGCGGCCGCGTCCTCGACGCGGACTACGCCCGCGAGGCTGCCGCGCTGTCACGCGCGCAGGTGCTGCAACGCGCGGCGACGGCCATGGTCGCCCAGGCCAACGTCTCCGGGCGCGAGGTGCTGGCACTCCTGGGGTGAGCCCGTTCCATGGCACGCCGCGCCCCGACCCGCGCGACGCCGCAGCGGCCCGGCTCGACGTGCAGCGGTCGGCCCCGGCGGCATCAGCGCTCCGCCAGGTAGTGCCGCACGTCGACCTCGCTGCCCTCGACCAGGTACTCGCGCAGGCCGGCCTCCACCTGGCGGTCCGCCAGCGTCTGGCGGTCGCGCTGGCGCAGGTAGTCGGCCCAGCTCTGCACGATGAAGCGCTCGACGTAACGTTGCCGGTCGTCCAGGTCGCGGTACATCCGCCAGAACGACGCACCATCGCGCTGCCGCGGCGCCTTGAGCTGCGCCGCGTGCTCCAGGAAGGCCTCGCTGGCCTCGGGCCGGACCCGGTAGATCACCTCCACCGCCACCGGCCCGGCCTGCGGGTCCGGCTCGTCGGCCACGAGCAGGTGCTCCAGCGGGGCCGGGGTGACCTCGTGGGTGTCGCCCATGCGCAGCGGAAAGGGCCTGGCCAGCGCGAGACCGGCGAGCAACGCGGCGGCAGCCGCCAGCAGCGCGAGCTGCAGGCCGGCGACGCCCGCCACCGCGCCCCAGACGGCCGACCCCAGCGCGAAGGGCCCGAGCGCGGAGAGCACGTGCAGTGCCGTCGCGCGCGAGCGCACCCACGGGGGCGCGCTGGTCTGCGTCGCGGTGTTGAAGGTCGACATCACGGCCATCCAGGCACCGCCTGCCGCGACCAGCGCCAGATACACCGGCCACGCCACGGGCGACAGCGCCGCCACGGCCATGGCTGCGGCGAAGACCAGCACACCCGCGGCCACCAGTCGCTCCAGGCCCAGGGCACTGCGCATCCGGCCGATCACCAGGCCGGCGGCCACGGCGCCGCCGCCCAGGCAGCCCATCATCAGGCCGAACCCCGAGGCGCCGCTGCCCAGCCGCTGGGACCCGATGGCCGGCAACAGGGCCCACAGCGCGGACCCCGCGGCACCGTAGGCCGCCGTGCGCACCAGCTGCGCCAGCAGCACCTGCGAGTGCCACGCGTAGCGCATGCCGGCCAGCGTGCCGCCCCACAAGCGCTCGGCCGGCAGGCGGCTCTCGGGGTGCGGCTTCGGAGGCCAGCGGTGGATCGCCCAGGCCAGCACCAGCACGCCGGCCAGCGACAGCGCGAGCACCGCGCTGCCGCCCACGCCGCTGGCGCGCATTTCCGCCTCGACCACGGCGACCAGCGCCTGGTCGGGCGGCGCCTGGAGCTCGGCGGCGCGCGCCGTCGCGTCGTCGCGCTCGAGCATCCAGCCGTGCAGCCCGGCATAGAGCAGGCCGGCCAGTGTCGGGCCCAGCGCGCGCGCCGCGTTGTAGGCGATGCTCATCGTCACGATGGCCTGCGGCAGCCGCTCGCGCGGCAGGATCTCGCCGACCATGGAGTTCCACGCCGGCGACAGCAACGCGGTGCAACAGCCGGCGACGAAGGTCAGCAGCAGCAGGCTCGTCGGCCCGGCCCAGCCGAGCAGCAGCATCGCCCCGAGCAGGGCCACGGCCCCTGCCTGCACGATCAGCGCGAGCATCATCAGCTGCCGGCGGTCGGTCGTGTCGGCGAGCACGCCGGCAGGCAGCGCGAGCACGAACATCGGCAGGAAGACCGCCGTCTGCACGATCGCCGCGAGGAAGGACGAGGCCGTGCGCTCGACGATCATCCAGGCCACGACCATCGCGTGCATCGCGTTGCCGACGAAGTAGGCCGCGCTGGCCAGCCAGACCACGCGGAAGACCGGATGGCGCAGCGCGCGCCGGGGGCCGTCGTCGGCAGCCGGCCGGCGTTCCGCACCGCCCCCCGGGACGTGCCCGCCGCGCGCATCGACCTCGCCGGCCGGAGGGCCCGCGTCATCCGGCTGCGACGGGCCTCCGCTGGCAGGACGCGAACCGCGGGCGCGACGCGTCACAGCCGCACATCCTCGATCGTCCGGCGCAGGCGGCTGCGCGGCGCGGCAAACGCCAACAGGTGGCTCCCTCCAGGCCGTCCGGCGGGACGGTACGGCGTCGTCAGTGCAGGCCGCGGCGTACGCGCATCGAGCCTCGCGCGGGCCAGCGGCGCCAGACGGACGCCACTTGGCGGGAACCGCCTGGCGCGGCGCGCGGCGGATGGGGAAGACGGGCTGCTGGTCGTGTTCGCGGGCATCGGGGACCGGTGCGGTCGCCAGGGTCTGGCCACGTGGAAACCCTGAGGTTTCGCACGGATTCTGCCATTACACTAATCATGCGTATACATATTATCAGCACACCATTCGGAGACGGCATGCCCGCATCGCCCACGACTCTCCCCGTCCTCGTGGCCGGCGGTGGCATCGGCGGCCTGGCCGCGGCGCTCGCACTGGTTCGCCGCGGCTTCGACGTCGAGGTGCTCGAACAGTCGCCGCAGATCGGAGAGATCGGCGCCGGCATCCAGCTCGGCCCCAACGCCTTCGCGGCCTTCGATGCGCTGGGCGTCGGGGAGAAGGCGCGCGGCCGCGCCGTCTACACCGACTGCATGGTGATGCACGACGCGATCGACGAGACGCTGGTCGGCCGGATCCCCACGGGCGAGGCCTTCCGTGCGCGCTTCGGCAACCCCTACGCCGTGATCCACCGCGTCGACGTGCACCAGTCGCTGCTCGAGGGCGCGCGCGAGACCGGCCGCGTCGCCTTCCGCACCTCCTGCCGCGTCGAGCGCGTCGAGCAGGACGCCGACGGCGTGACCGTCCACGACCAGCGCGGCGAGGCCCGGCGCGGGATCGCGCTGATCGGCGCCGACGGCGTGAAGTCGGTCGTGCGGCAGCAGTACGTGGGCGATCCGGCCCGCGTCACGGGCCACGTCGTGTACCGGGCTGTCGTCGACCGCCAGGACTTCCCGGCCAACCTCCAGTGGAACGCCGCGAGCATCTGGGTGGGCCCGAATTGCCACCTCGTGCACTACCCGCTGCGCGGCGGCGAGCAGTACAACGTCGTGGTCACCTTCCACTCGCGCGAGCAGGAGGAGTGGGGCGTGCGCGAGGGCAGCAAGGAGGAGGTGCAGAGCTACTTCCAGGACATCTGCCCGAAGGCCCGCCAGCTGATCGAGCTGCCCCGCAGCTGGAAGCGCTGGGCCACGGCCGATCGCGACCCCATCGGCCGCTGGACCTTCGGCCGCGTCACCCTGCTCGGGGACGCCGCGCACCCGACGACCCAGTACATGGCGCAGGGCGCGTGCATGGCGATGGAGGACGCGGTGACCCTCGGCGAGGCCCTGCGCGTCCACGGGAACGACTGGGACCGGGCGCTGGAGCTCTACCAGCGCTCGCGCATCCCGCGCACCGCGCGCATCGTGCTGAGCTCGCGCGAGATGGGCCGCATCTACCACGCGAAGGGCGTCGAGCGGCTGGTGCGCAACGACCTGTGGAAGGGCCGCACGCCCGAGCGCTTCTATGACGCACTGGAGTGGCTCTACGGCTGGACGGTCGGGAACTGCCTGGCCGGCTGAACACGCCGCCGGGCCGGCCCTGCCGACACGCTGCCTGCTCGAGACATCCCCTGAACCCCGTCTCCGGATCCCGACCCGCCCGTTGTGTTCGCCGGACCCCTCCCTCGTGACCCGATGCCTCCTCGAGGTGTGACGACGATGACCCCCGACCACCCCCCCCTGACCCCCGTGCGCCTGGCGATGAACGCCGGCCCAGGGCAGCCCGAGCCCTCGCCCGCGCTCGAGCAGCTGTACCGCGGCTTCGAGCGCGAGCTCCTCGTACCGCTGTGGACGGAGATCGGCGACCTGATGCCCCCGCACCCGCGCAGCAAGGCGTCGCCGCACCTGTGGCGCTGGGACCGCCTCCTCGATCTGGCCAGCCAGGCCGGCCGCCTGGTGCCGGTGGGTCGCGGCGGCGAGCGCCGCGCGATCGCGCTGGCCAACCCGTCGCTGGGCGGCCGGCCCTACGCCACGCCGACCTTGTGGGCCGCGATCCAGTACCTGATGCCCGGCGAGGACGCGCCCGAGCACCGCCACACCCAGCATGCGTTCCGCTTCGTCGTCGAGGGCGAAGGCGTGTGGACCGTCGTCAACGGCGATCCGGTGCGCATGTCGCGCGGCGACTTCCTGCCGCAGGCGGGCTGGAACTGGCACGCCCACCACAACGCGGCAACGCAGCCGATGGCCTGGCTCGACGGGCTGGACATCCCGTTCTCGTACGCCAACGAGACCCCCTTCTTCGAGTTCGGCCGCCCGTCGCTCGACCCGGGCGAGAGGACCACGCCGCAGCGATCGCGCTCCGAGCGCCTGTGGGGCTACCCCGGGCTGCGTCCGGCCGCGCTGGCCGATGCCCTGCCGGCCACGCCGCTGCTGGCCTATCGCTGGGCCGACACCGATCGCGCCCTCGCCGAGCAGCTGGCGCTCGAGGACGAGGGTCACGCGGTGACGCTCGGCCCCGGCCACGCCGCGGTGCGCTTCACGAACCCGACCAGTGGCCGCGACGTGCTGCCGACGATCCGCGCCGAGATGCATCGACTGCGCGCCGGCAGGCGCACGCGCCGCTGGCGCGAAGTCGGCTCCTCGGTGTTCCAGGTGTTCGACGGACGCGGCACGGTCAGCGTGGGCGACCGCCACTGGACGGTCGGCCGGGGCGACCTGTTCGTCGTGCCCTCCTGGACCCCGTTCGCGGCCCAGGCCGACGGCGCGTCCGCCCTGGATCTGTTCCGCTTCGGCGACGCCCCGATCTTCGAGGCCCTTCACGCACACCGGCTGCAGCTCGAGCCGGACTGAGCGGCCAAGGCGCCGATCGACCGAGGCGCCAGCCGACACGCGACGGCGCCAGGCCGGCGTGCGCCGGCCGTCGCGTCAACGCTTCACGAAGGTGTACTTGACCGTGTAGTTCACGACCACCGGTGTCGTGATGCGGGCATCGATCGTGCCGGTGTCGCCGGAGTAGCGGCAGCCGAGGATCTCGACCCCTGGCGGCAGCTGCGCCTTGACGCTGTCGGAGCCGCAGAACTCGGCCTGCGACGCCGGTGCGCCGGCGAGGCCGTCGATGCAGATCTCGGGCACGGCCACGCCCAGGGAGACGGTGGTCTGGACGATCATCGACCACGTGCCCGCGACCGGGGCCTTGCAGCTGCCCAGCCCGACCGTGACGCTTCCCGAGGTCGTCGACCCCGTGGACCCGCCCGCGGCACCGGTCGTCCCGCTGGTCGAGCCCGTGGCCGTCGAGCCGGCACCGACCGTGCTGCCGCCCGCGGCGGCGGCACTGCCGCCGGCGAGGTTCCAGCTCAGCGTGATCCCGCTGGTCGCAATGTCGCCCTGCCAGACCACCAGCAGGTTGCCCGCGGGACTCGTGATGTTCTGCGTGCAGGCCGAGGGCGAGCAGTCCAGGTTCACCCGCAGGGCGTCGAGCACCGCGTCCAGCCCCGTGCGCGACGCGCTGAAGTCGCTCGCCGTGAAGACGTTGACGCTGTTCGCGTCGACGCCGTGCGCGCTCATCAAGGCACGCAGGTTCGCGTTGACGGCCTTGGCCGCCTCGAGCACGCTCGTGTCCGGCAGCGGTGCCGAGGGCCAGGCGCGCATCAGGTCGGCCAGCGGCTTGCTGGCGTTGGCCTGCAACATCGCCAGCGTCGTCAGCGGCGTGATGTGCGCGGTGCCGGCGCCGGCCGCGTAGGAGTACCAGGTCTTGCCCGCGGCATCGACGACCGACAGCATGAACGGCGCGCGGTCGGCGATCTGCACCGTGTAGCTGCCGTCGCGGTTGGTGATCGCGATCGCCGCATTGCCGGCGGCGTTGACCACCCGGACGACGGCGTCGGCGATCGGCGCGCCGGTGGCCGCCACCCCAGAGAGCCGGGCTGCCGGCGGATCGTCGTCCCACCAGCCGCCGCAGGCGGACAGGAACAGGGCCAGCGCCAGCGCGGTGGCGCCGCGGAGGGCTCGCCAGGCGAGCGGTGGTGCAGTCATGCGGGAACTCCCCCTCGAGGACAGGTTGACGTCGGGATGCGGCGGCCCGCCACGCCGGGTGACCGAACCGGGCGCGCTCGGCAGCCTCGCAAGACTACGCCGCGGCTCCGCAGCCGGGAGCCCCCCACCCCTAAAGGTCCGGCGGAATTCCCCGCGGATGAGTGGTGTCGACGCCGAGGCTCCCGCACCGGTCACCCCGTGGCCGAGCCGCCGGGGCCACCGATCCGCGCCACCGCACCCGCGCACGGACGCAGGTTCGCGGATGGCGGCGGCACGGCCATGGGCACGGGGCCGCCCTTGCATCCGGGCGGCCCGTCTCCACCTGGGGCGAGTCAACCTGTCCTGCCCGGTCCCCCGGGACGACGAGATGCCTTCGACGCTGCACATCGACGTGCCGGCCCGCCTCGCGGCGCTGGCCACGCTGGCCGCCTTGCTGGAGAAGCTCGAGCGGTCCGGCGGTTCCACCCACCCCGACCAGTACCGCGCGCTTGTCGAGCGCCTCTCGGCGGAACTGGCCAGCGTCCCGCAGGACGTGGCGCTGGACCGCTTGCTCGGGTTCTTCCCGGCGGCTTCCGAGCTGTACGAGAACCTGCAGTACCGCCACGCGGGCCTGTGCCGCACGCGGCTGGACGCGTCGCTGGCGTCCGAGATGGCCGCACGCGAGCTGCTGGCCCGCATCGCGCGCTGACGGGCAGCCGGGGACGACGCCGCGGGCCTTGCACCTCGCGGCGCCGCCTCGGCGCTCTAGCGCCCCACCGCCGCGCGCGGCAGGTGTCGGCTCAGGTACTCGTCTGCCCGGCGCAGCGCGTCGGCGGCGGCGTCCGCGCGGTGGACCGGCGGGAACACCGGCAGGACGAAGCCGCGATCGGCCAAGGGGTACTCGACGAGTTAGACGGGCGCGCGAATCGCGGCGCTGGCCGCTGCCGCGGCCAGCGCCCGCGCGCGGTTGAGGTGGCAGCAGCCCATGTAGACGTCCTTGACATCGGCCAGCATCAGCATCGGCGCGACGACGGGCGGCTTGGCCAGGAAGGCCGCCGGCTCGCCGGTCGCGTACGTGGTCGGGTAGACGGCGACGGCGGCCGCCAGCGTGACCCGATGCGAATCATCGTCGTGACCTTCTCAGCCCTCGACAGGCAGGGTCGACAGCTCCACCGCCGGCAGCAGCGCATCGAAGGCCGCCTCCCAGTGCTGGCCCGGTGCGAGCGGCCACGCGTCGGTCCACGTGCCGGTGGTGACCACGTCGCCGGCACGCAGCACAGGCGCACCCGGGCAGGCCTGCAGTTCGAGCACGAAGTGCCGCAGCGCGTGCAGCGGGCCGCCGAGCACGTTGGCGCCCTGACCCGTCTCGACCACCACACCGTCGCGCCGCAGGCTCACGCGCAGGGCCGCCAGCTGCGCGTCCAGCGCCTCGCCGCTGGCCGCAATCGTGTGCACGGCGCTGCGCGGACCCACCCGCAGCCGGCCGTGCAGGCCGCCGTCGGCCACGGTTTCGGGCGCGCTGAAGCGCCACTGCGGCGCGTGCGACTGCACGATCTCGAAGCCCGGCGCCACCCAGTCGATGCAGGCGAAGAGCTGCTCGAGCGTCGGCCGCGCGGGCGGGGTCGCCGCCAGGCCGAACACCACCTCGGGCTCGAGCCGCGGTTCGCACAGGCGGCCCAGGTCGACCGCCGCGGCCGATGCGGACGGCAACAGGGTCGTGTCCCACACCGTCCCCCAGATCGGCGCGTAGACGCCGTAGCGTGGCCAGATCGTGCGGTTCGTGAAGCCGATCTTGAAGCCGACCGGGCGCTCGCCGCGCGCGATGCGCAGCTCGCGCACCGCGAGCGCGTCGCGATACGCCGCGGCCTGGTCGGCGTGGGTCGGCCGGGCGGCGTCGGGCCACGAGCGGCCCTCGTCGGCGTGCGCGAGCAGCTGCCGCGGGGTCACGGCCGCCAGCCTCAGCGTGCCGTCGCGCCGCCGAACTGCTCGTAGGCGTCGAGCGCCGCTGCCGCGTACATCAGCGACGGCCCGCCGCCCATGTAGATGCACATGCCCAGCATCTCCTCGAACTCGGCGCGGGTGCAGCCCAGCTTGACCAGCGCCTCGGCGTGGTAGCCGAGGCAGGGGTCGCAACGCGCGCCGATCGACAGCGCCATCGCGATCAGTTCCTTGGTCTTCTTGTCCAGCGCGCCGTCCTTCAGCGCGGCCTGCGCCAGCGTCGAGAAGCCGCGCGTCGTCTCGGGGATGTCGGCACGCAGTTTCGCCAGCGTCGCCGAGGTGGCGGCGGTGATCTCGCGGTAGTTCTTGCTCATCGTTCGATCCTCATTCGCCTGTCCGCGAACGATGATAGACCGCATCAGTGTCGGCGCCAGTGTCCCGGGACCTCGCGCCACCCCCGGCCGTAAGGCCGCCACGCGTGCGGCACCCACACGCGGCCCGGCCGCGCACTCTCCCAGCGTCCGCCGATCCAGACATGCCGCCCGGCACGCCACGTCCAGTAGCCGCCGATCCAGAAGTGGCCGGGGCCCGGCATCACCGGCATCACCTCGACCTGCACCGCCGGGGGAGCGACCATCACGACCGGCCCCTCGTCGTCGACGTCCGGACCCGGCGCGCCGTATCCGCCGCCCCCGCCCCCCGGCCCGGCGTGCCGACGGCCAGCCGGCACGACCACGCAACCGCCGAGCATCGCGACGGCACCCAGGCCGAGCGCCAGAACCGTGCGACGGGATGAGGGGCGGTGTGCCATGGCGGGGCCTCGTTCGGGGTTGCGACACTCGTCGAACGCCGCCGGTCGGCCGGGCGACGACGCGCGGTGCCGGCCTTTACACAAGTTTGCGTGCCGTCCCCGCCCTCGCGCGCGGGCGGCGGTCGACCCGAGGCGCGCCGCGGATCGAGTTGACCTGAGCCAACCCCAGCCGCCTGCGCACCTCGCTAGGATGGGGCGACCACCCGAGGCAAGCCCGACGATGACCCCGCGCCGACTGACACCCGAAGAGCTCGTGCATCGCTGCGACCCCGCGACCCTCGTGCTCGGCGCCGCTGCCGGCGGCGACGACGGCGCCATCGTCGGCCAGGACCGTGCCCGTGCCGCCGTCGAACTCGGCATCGCGGCGCCGCACGAAGGCTTCCACGTCTTCGTGATGGGCCCACCCGGCTCGGGACGGCGGCGCCTGGTGCGCAGCGTGATCGACGCCCATGTCGCCGGCAACGGCGTGCAGCGCAGCGACTGGGTCTACGTCCACAACTTCGAGCGGCCCCACCAGCCCCTCGCGTTGCAGTTGCCGGCCGGGACCGGGACGCAGCTGCGTGCCGACATGAAGGAACTGGTGCGCGACCTGCGCATGCTGATCCCGGCGGTCTTCGAGTCCGAGGAGTACGCGGCGCAGATCGGGCGGCTGAACAGCGAGCTGAAGGAGCGCTCGGACCAGGCGCTCGTCGAGGTCGCGCGCGAAGCCGAACGCCGGGGCCTGGCGATGATCCGCACGCCGGTGGGCTTCACCTTCGCGCCGCAGAAGGGCGGCGAGGTCATGCCGCCCGAGGAGTTCCAGGCGCTGCCGGAGGACAGGCGGCTCGAGCTGCAGAAGGCCGTCTCCGAGGTGCAGGAGCAGCTGCTGCGGGCGCTGCGCTCGCACGTGCGGATGCGCAAGGAGCACGCGGAGGCGGTGCGCACGCTGGACCGCCAGATGACGCTGCTCGCGGTGGACCACGCGGTCGACGAGACCAAGGTGCGCTACGCCGGCCTGCCGGCGGTCTGCACCTACCTCGACGCGGTGCGCGCCGACGTGATCGAGAACGCCAACGACTTCCGCGCCCGCGAGGACGGCGAGAGCGGCGAGGGACGGCCCGACCCATCGGCGGAGCTCGCGCGCTACGAGGTCAACCTCGTGCTCGATGCCGCCGCGCCGGGCGTCTCGCACATCGTCGAGGCCGACCTCCCCTCGTACCAGAACCTCGTCGGGCGCATCGACCACGTCGCGCGCTTCGGCGCGCTGCTGACGGACTTCCGGCTGATCAAGGGGGGCGCGCTGCACCGGGCCAACGGCGGCTTCCTGATGATCGACGCGGTCAAGCTGCTGCAGCAGCCGTTCGCCTGGGCGGCGCTGAAGCGCGCCTTGCTCAAGCGCGAGATCCGCATCGAGTCGCTGGCCGAGATGTTCAGCGTGGTCTCGACGATGCAGCTCGAGCCGCAGCCGATCCCGCTGCGGGTGAAGGTCGTGCTGTTCGGCGAGCGCTGGGTCGGCGAGCTGCTGCAGACGGCCGACCCGGAGTTCGACGAGCTGTTCACCGTGCTCGCCGATCTCGGCGACGACATGCCGCGCTCCGGGGGTACCGAATCGGCGCTGGCACGCCTGCTGGCCGGCCACCTGAGCACGCACGAGCTGCTGCCCGCCGACCCGCCAGCGCTCGCGCGCCTGATCGACCATGGCGCGCGACTGGCCGGCGACGCCACGCGCGTGACGGCCCAGCTGCGCCAACTGCTCGAGCTGCTGCTCGAGGCCGAGCACCGGGCCCGCTCGCAGCGGCGGCCGCTGATCGACGCCGAGGACGTCACCGCGGCGATCGCCGCCCGGCGGGAGCGCTGCGCGCGGGCCTACGAGCGGTTGAACGATGCCGTGCAGCGCGGCATCCTGATGATCGACACCGCCGGCGATCGCGTCGGCCAAGTCAACGGGCTGGCGGCCTACGAGTTCGGGGGCGAGACCTTCGGCATGGCCACGCGCATCAGCGCCACCTCGCGGCTCGGGGAAGGCTCGGTGATCGACGTGCAGCGCGAGGTGCACCTGGGCGGCCCGGTCCACGCCAAGGGCGTGATGATCCTGTCCTCCTACCTGGCCGCGCGCTACTCGCGGCTGCAGCCGCACTCGATCGTCGCGAGCATCGCCTTCGAGCAGACCTACGGCCTCGTCGAGGGCGACAGCGCATCCCTCGGTGAACTCGTCGCCTTGCTGTCGTCGATCGCCGACGTCCCGGTGCGCCAGTCCTTCGCGGTGACCGGCTCGGTCAACCAGTTCGGCGACGTGCAGGCCATCGGCGCGGTCAACGAGAAGATCGAGGGCTTCTTCGAGGTCTGCCGCCGGCGCGGCCTCGACGGCAGCCATGCGGTGCTGATCCCGGCGGCCAACGTCTCGCACCTGATGCTGTCCGACGCGGTGATCGCGGCGGTGGCCGAGGGCCGCTTCGCGATCCACGCGGTGGCCAGCGTCGACGAGGCCCTCGAGCTGATGACCGGCATGCCCGCCGGCGATCCGGCCCAGCCGGCGACCGACACCGTCAATGGGCGCGTTGCCCGCCGGATGCGCGAGTACGTGCAGCTTCGCCGGGGTGAGGGGCGGGCCGTCCAGCGCCGCGCGCCGGGCACGCTGCGCCGCGTCGCACGCGAGGAGGGCCCGAAGTGAGCACGCCGGCGCCTGCGCAGCTGCTGGTGCTGATCGACGACGCGGCGCCCATGCCGCCGCTCGTCGAGCTGTCCTCGTCGCTCGCCCGCGGCCTGAGCCGCACGCTGGACCTGGTCTATGTCGAGAGCCTGCCGGCGCTGAAGGCGGCCGCGCTGCCCTTTGCGCAGGTGCTCGCCTATGGCGGCACGCACTGGCAGCCGATCGCGCAGCAGGACCTCGAGCGGGCCTATCGCGCGCAGGCCTCGCGGCTGCGCGAGATGACCGAGCGGGCCGCGCTGCGCCATTCGCTGCACTGGTCGATGCGGGTGGTGCGCGGTGCCCTCGCCCAGGCCGCGCTGGAGCTGCGCGCGCAGGCCGACCTGCTGCTCGTGGCGGGGGGCCCCGCCGGCCGCCTCGCGGCGCAAGCGCCGCCTGGCGGTCACCGTCGTCGCCGACCACTCGCCGGCTGGCGAACGCGCCGTGGAGGTCGGCCGTCAGGTCGCCCGCGCGATGGACGCCCTGCTGACCGTGCGCCAGGGCGCCGCCGAGGCCGAGCTGCGCTCTGCCCCGGCGGACAGCTGCGACCTGCTCGTCCTGCCCGGCGCGCTCCTGCCGCCGCAGGCGCTCGAGCGCCTGGACCGGCCCGTGCTCCTCGTCGACTGATCGCCGCGGGCGACCGGCGCCGGCCCCTGGGGCCCCGACCGCCCGCTCCGACGCCCGTTGCGGCCCCGCGCGCGGGAGACAACCTCTGTGCGAGCCGGCGACGGGCGCGAAGTTCCATCGCCGGGAGCCGCGCAGGTTGCCACGTTGACGCGGCACAAGCCTTCGTCCGACGGGCCACACGGCCGCGCCCGTGCTGTCCAGAATGGCCTCGCCCCAGCCGGGCCACGAGGAGATCAGCAGCGTGCGGCCGACCCCCCCGACCCCCGATCCCGTACCGGCCATCGACTGGCATGCCGCATCGGCCGAGGACTTGCTGCAGCGCTGGGGCAGCGATCCGCAGCGTGGGCTGGACGCGGAGGCCGTGCAACGCGGCCGGGCCGAGCACGGCCCCAATGCCCTGCCCGAGCCGCCGCCGCGCCCGCTGTGGCGCATCTTCGCGCGCCAGTTCCGCAGCCCGCTGATCTACATCCTGTTCGTGGCCGCCGTGCTGGCGGTGGCGCTCGGTCACCGTGGCGACGCCGGGGTGATCCTCGCGGTGGTGCTGGTGAACGCGCTGATCGGCAGCTTCCAGGAAGGCCGGGCCGAGCGCTCGATGGCCGCGCTGCGGCGCCTGGCGGCGCTGCGCGTGCGCGTGCTGCGCAACGGCGAGGAACAGGTCGTCGAGGCGCGCGACCTGGTGCCGGGCGACCTGATGCTGATCGCGGCCGGCGATGCCGTGGCCGCCGACGCGCGGCTCCTCGAGGAAGCGCAGTTGCAGGTCGCCGAGGCGGCCCTGACCGGCGAATCGCTGCCGGTCGCCAAGTCGGTGGCCGTGCTGCCCGAGGCCACCGGCCTGGCCGACCGGCGCAACATGGTCTATTCGGGCACGCACGTGACGGCCGGACGGGCCCGCGCGGTCGTCGTGGCGACCGGCCGGCACACCGAGGTCGGCCGCATCGCGAACCTCACCGAGAGCGCCGAGGAGCCGAAGACCCCGCTCGAGCAGCGCCTCGAGCAGTTCGGCCGCGCGCTGGTCGCCGCCGCGCTGGGGCTGTTCGTGATCGTCGTCCTGCTGGGCCTGTGGCGCTCGCTGCCGCTGCCCGAGGTGCTGATGGTGGCCATCAGCCAGATGGTCTCGATGGTGCCCGAGGGCCTGCCGGTGGCGATGACCATCGCGTTGGCCGTGGGCATGCAGCGCATGGCCGAGCGCGGCGCAATCATCCGCCGCCTGTCGGCCGTGGAGACCCTCGGCTCGACGACGGTCATCTGCAGCGACAAGACCGGCACGCTGACGCGCAACGAGATGACGGCGGTCGCGCTGTGGCTGCCCGCCGCGGGCGGCCGCGAGATCGTCGTCGGCGGCATCGGCTACGTCCCCGAAGGCCCGCTGCTCGGGGGCGGGCAGCCCGCCGATCCCCAGGACCCCGCCCTGCGCGAACTGCTCGCCGCCGCGGTCCTGTGCAACGACGCCGAGCTGCAGCCTCCGGGCGGCGACCGTGCCGGCTGGACCGTGCTCGGGGACCCGACCGAAGGTGCGCTGCTCGTGCTCGCGGCGAAGGCCGGTGCCGAGCTCGCCGCGTGGCGCCGCGACGCGCCGCGCGAGGCCGAGTTGCCGTTCGACTCCGACACCAAGCTGATGGCCACCCGGCACCGCAGGGGCGGCGCGCCGCGGCAGGTGATGCTCAAGGGCGCGCCGGAGTCGGTGCTGCGCCTGGTCGGCACCGGCGATGCGCCCACTCGGCAGGCGGCGCGCGAAGCCGCCGAGGCGATGGCCTCGCGCGCGCTGCGCGTGCTGGCCTTCGGCACGGTCGACGACGACGCGCTGGATCCCGCCGCCGGCTTCGACGCGCTGGACGGACGCGTGCGCCTGCTGGGCCTGGTCGGGCAGATCGACCCGCCGCGCGAGGAAGTCAAGCTCGCGGTGGCCGAGTGCCGCCGGGCCGGCATCCGGCCGGTGATGGTCACCGGCGACCACAAGCTGACCGGGCTGGCGATCGCCCGGGAGCTGGGCATCGCCGGCGAGCACGACCGGGCCGTCGACGGCCCCGAGCTCGAGCGGCTCGGCGAGGCCGAGCTGCGCGACGCGCTGCCCGGCATCGCGGTCTTCGCCCGCGTGCAGCCGGCGCAGAAGCTGCGCATCGTCGAGGCGCTTCAGGCGCGGGGCGAGGTCGTCGCGATGACCGGCGACGGCGTCAACGACGCGCCGGCGCTGGCCCGCGCCGAAGTCGGCGTGGCGATGGGCATCACCGGCACCGAGGTCGCCAAGAGCGCGGCCAAGATCGTCGTCACCGACGACAACTTCGCGACCATCGTCGGCGCCGTCGAGCAGGGGCGGGTGGTCTACGGCAACCTGAAGAAGGTCATCCTCTACCTGTTCGCCACCTCGATGGCCGAGGTGCTCGTGCTGCTGCTGGCGCTGGTCGGCGGCTTCCCGCTGCCGCTGGCGGCCGTGCAGATCCTGTGGATCAACATCGTCACCGAGGGCACCGTCACCGTGAACCTGGTGATGGACCCGCCCGACGGCAACGAGATGCGGCGCCGCCCGGTGCCGCGGAACGACCGGCTGCTCGGCCGCGAGCTGCTGCTGCGCGTGGCCTTGATGACGCCGATGATCGCGGCGGTCACCTTCGGCTGGTTCGCCTGGCGGCTGTCGCAGGGGGTCCCCGAGGCCATCGTGCGCACCGAGACCTTCACCGTGCTCGCGATGTGCCAGTGGTTCAACGTGCTGAACTGCCAGTCGGCCACGGCGTCGGCGCTGGGACCGCGCCTGCTGCGCAACCGCTGGCTCGCCGGCGGCCTGACGCTGAGCATCGCGTTGCAGGCGCTGGTGCTGTACGCTGCGCCGATGAACGCGCTGTTCCACACGGTGCCCCTGCCGCCCGGGTCCCTGCTGCCGCTCCTGCTGCTGGCCAGCAGCGTGCTGTGGGCCGAGGAGCTGCGCAAGCTGATCGCACGCCGCGGGCGTGCGCCGGGACGATGAACCCGGCCGGGCCGGCTGCACGTCCCGGGACGGCACGATGACCGTCGCCCTGCTGGTGCTGCAGTTCGCGGCGTGCGCGGCGCTCGTCGCCTGGGCCGGCACGGCACTGAGCCGCAGCGCCGACCGGCTCGCGACGATCCACGACTGGGGTCGCGGATGGGTCGGGCTCGCGCTGCTGGCCACCGTGACCTCGCTGCCGGAGCTGGCCTCGGGCGTCAGCGCGGTCACCCTGGTCGACGCGCCGAACCTGGCCGTCGGCAACGCGCTCGGCGCGTGCGTGGTCAACCTCGCCTTCCTCGTCGTCGTCGACCTGCTGCAGCGCCGGCAGCCGCTGTACCGTCACGCGAGCCCGTCGCACCTGCTGTCCGCCGGCTTCGGCGTCGTGATGCTCGGCCTCGTCGCGATGAGCCTGGTCACCGGGCGCGCCGTCCCCGTGCTGCTCGGCGTCGGACTCTACAGCCCGCTGCTGCTCGGGCTGTACCTGCTCGCGCTGCGCAGCGTCTTCCACCACGAACGGGCGCATCGCGGCGGCGAGGAGCCGGCCGCCAAGCGGCGGCAGCCGGTGGGCCGCGAGTGGTGGCGTTTCGGGGCCGCGGCGCTGGTCGTGCTCGCGGCCGGGAGCTGGCTGCCGGAGGTGGCCGACGGGCTCGCCCGGGAGCTCGGCCTGTCGCGCAGCTTCGTCGGCACGGTCTTCATGGCCCTGGTCACCACCCTGCCGGAGATGGCGGTCACGCTGGCCGCGCTGCGCCTGGGTGCGCTGGACATGGCGATCGGCAACCTGCTGGGCAGCAACCTCTTCAACGTCGTCGTCATCGCGGTCGACGACCTCGCCTACACCCAGGGCCCGCTGCTCGCCGACGTGTCACCGGTGCACGCGGGGACGGCTGCCGCCGCCCTCGTGATGACGGGGTTGGTGATCATCGGCCTGGTGATGCGGCCCCAGGGCCGCGTGTTGCGGGTGCTCAGCTGGATCAGTGCCGGGCTCGTCGCGGCTGGCCTGATCAACGCGACGCTGGTCTACCTGGCCGGCACGTGAAAGGGGGGACGACGATGTTCCATGTCTACGGCATCGCGGGCCATCTGTTCAGCGGCAAGCTCGAGCAGATCCGCCAGGCGGCACCCGTCGGTGCGGTGGCCCGCGTGCGCGCAGCCTCGGCCGCCGATCCCGGGGACCCGGCCGCGACGGCCACGGCCACCGACGGCCGCGCCCGCGCGGCGCTGGCGGCCTACGGCGGCGGGGCATCGCGGGGTCGCGACCGGCAACCGCTGCAGCGGGCCGAGGAGGTCATGACGCGGCCCGCCTTCATGATCGGCGCGGACACCAGCGTGCGCTCGGCCTGGCGGGCGCTCGACCAGCGCGGCGTCGCGCAGGCGCCGGTCGTCGGCGCCGGCGGCGCGCTCGTGGGGCTCGTCGGGCGCGCGGAGCTGCTGCCCGGCAGCCTGCTCGAGCCGGCGGTGGTCGCCGCCGGCGCCTGGGAGGCGCTGCTCGCGCGGCCGGTCAGCGAGGTCATGTGGACCCCGGTGCCCGCCGCCGAACCCGACACCGAGCTGCGCCGCGTCGCCGAGCTGCTGATCGGCACCGGGCTGCCGGGCGTGCCCGTGGCCACGCCGGACGGGCAGGTGCTCGGCTTCGTCTCGCGGTCGGACCTGCTGCGGGCGCTGGTCGCCGACCCGCCGCTGGACGTCTGGGGCTGAGGCACGCCATGGCCGACGCCCCTGCCCGTCCTCAGCCGGCGACGCCGGACGCGCCCCGTCCCGTGCTCGTCGCCACCGACTTCTCCGCCCACGCCCGCCACGCCGCCGACCGGGCGGCGCGCATCGCGCGCGAGAAGGCCACCTCGCTGGCGCTGCTGCACGTGATGCCCGGCGAACCCTTGCTGCAGCTGCGCCAGTGGCTCGGTGCCGCCAGCGCACCCGAGGCCGACATGAGGGCCGAGGCGACGCGGCGCCTGGCCCGCGTGGCCGGCGACCTGCAGGCGACGCGCCAGGTCGAGACCCGCTCGCGCGTCGCGGCCGGCGAGCCGATCGACGAGATCCTGCGCGAGGCCGATGTGCTGGACGCCCGGCTGATCGTCCTCGGCGCGCGCGGCACCGGCTTCCTGCGGCGACTCGTGCTCGGCACCACGGCCGAGCGGCTCCTGCGCCGCACCACGCGCCCGCTGCTCGTCGTGCGCCAGCTGCCGCAGCGGGGCTACCGGCGCCTGCTGGTGGCGGTGGACTTCTCGCCCTGGTCGGCCCACGCCCTCGGCCTGGCCCGTCGCACCGCGCCGCACGCCCACCTGATGCTGTTCACCGCCTGCCAGGTGCCATTCGAGGACCAGCTGGTCTACGCGGGTGTCGACCGCGCGACGATCGAGTCCTACCGCGAGAAGGCGCGCGCCGAGGCCACGCGCAAGCTCCACGCGCTGGCCTGGGCGGCGGGACTGAAGCCCGGTCAGTGGGAGCCCTGCGTCGTCGACGGCGACGCCTCGCTGCGCATCGTCGAGAAGGAGCAGGAACTGGACTGCGACCTCGTGGTGCTCGGCAAGCACGGCGTGGCCGCCTCCGTCGACCTGCTGCTGGGCAGCGTCACGCAGCACGTGCTGGCCGAAGGCAGCAGCGACGTGCTGGTCTCGACGGCGCGCGACGCTTGACGGTGGCAGTCCCGGCCCTCGCCCGCGCGCTCGCCTGCGTCGCCGCCGCGGCGGCCGTGCACGCGCTGGCGCCGCCGCCGGACGCGCTGCGCACCGGGCTGGCGCTGTTCGTCCTGGTCGGCGGCCTGTGGATGACGCAGGCGCTGCACGTGACGATCACCGCGCTGGGGGTCCCGGTGCTCGCGACGCTCACCGGCGTGCTCGACCTGCGGGCCGCCCTGGCGCCTTTCGCCCATCCGGTGATCTTCCTCTTCCTCGGCAGCTTCGCACTCGCCGCGGCACTCCAGCAGCAGGGGCTGGATCGCGCGCTCGCCGCGTCGATCGTCCGGCTGGCCGGCGGCAGCCGGCCGCGCGCGGTGATGCTGCTGATGCTCGCGACAGCCGTGCTCTCGATGTGGATCAGCAACACGGCCGCGACGGCGATGCTGCTGCCGCTGGCCCTGGCGATCCTCGACGGCGCCGACCCGCAGCGCCCGGCCGGCCCGCGGGAACAGGCCTTCGTGCTGCTCGGCGTGGCCTACAGCGCGAGCATCGGTGGCATCGCCACGCTGGTCGGCAGCCCGCCGAACGCGATCGCCGCCGCACAGGCGGGCGTGAGTTTCACCCAGTGGCTGGGCTTCGGCCTGCCGCTGGCGGCCGTGCTGCTGCCGCTGATGGTGCTGACGCTGGCCGTGGTGCTGCGGCCCCGCCTCGCCGGGCAGGTTCCGGTGAAGCCGGCCGAGCCGTTGCCGTGGACCGCGCCCCGGCGGCGGACCGTCGCGATCTTCGGACTGAGCGTGCTGGGATGGATCGCGGGGACTCCGCTGGCGCGGGCCCTGGGGCTGACGGGCGATGCCGACAGCGTCGTCGCGCTGCTGGCCGTGGTGGCGCTGGTGACCAGCGGCGCCGTCGACTGGCCGCAGATCGAGCGCCGCACCCCGTGGCACGTGCTGTTGCTGTTCGGTGGCGGGCTCGCGCTGAGCGAGGCCATGTCGGCCAGCGGCGCGAGCCGCTTCCTGGCGATGCAACTGATCGCCGCGGTCGCGGGCGCACCGGCCTGGCTGGTCTTGCTCGGCCTGGTCGCCTTCGTCGTGTTCCTCACCGAGTTCGTCAGCAACACCGCCTGCGCCGCGCTGCTCGTTCCGATCGTCATCGGTGTCGCCGGTGCGCTGGGCCTGCCGCCCGCGCTGCTCGCGGCAGCCATCGCGACATCCGCCTCCTGCGCCTTCATGCTGCCGGTGGCGACGCCGCCGAATGCCCTGGTCTACGCCACGGAACGGGTGCCGCAGGCCACGATGATGCGCTGCGGCGTCGTCCTCAACGCGGTGTGCATCGGCGTGATCCCGTTCCTGGGCCTGCGGCTGTGGACCTGAACGCGATCCCGTGGCGCGAACGCTGCGCGCCCGGGGCCGCCCCGCGCCTGCGCACGCGCTTCAGCGCCGCAGCACGCACTTCTCGTAGAGCCCGAGCAGCCGCCCCTGCGGGTCGTAGCGCGCCTTCAGCGCGGCGTAGTCGGCCGCGCCGTAGGCCGCGTCGAACTCCTCGCGCGTGAAGAAGCTGTCCGAGTACAGCGACTTGATGCCGCCGAGCTCGATCACGCGCCGCTCGACCAGGCGGTTCAGGTGCCCCGGCTCGTGCGCCGCCTCGGTCTCGACCACGTCCCAGAAGCCGAAATTGACAGAGGCCTCGTCCGCGTGCAGCGGATACAGCGGGAAGTGCCGCTGCGGGTCCGCCGCGCGGATGGGGCAGATCCAGATCGGCAGGATGCCGATCTCGCGGTCCAGGAAGTCGAGGAAGGCGGCGGCCTGCGACAGCGGGATGTCGACATCCTGGATCACCGGCTCGCGGTGCCGCCCGCGCAGCTGCGCCCAGGCCTGCGTGACGCCGTGCCGGGCGTTCCAGCGCATCCAGCGCGTGTAGGTGCGCGAGTTCAGGTGCCGCTGCCCGAGCAGCCGGCGCAGCCACGCGCGCTCCAGCCCGAACTGCCGGGAGTTCCAGAACCAGTCGGTATCCCAGCGCCACAGGTAGCCGCGGGTGCTCAGCGTGTCGGTGTCGCGCTCGAGCAGCGAGCGCCAGTAGAGCTTCTCGCAGGTGTAGTCGCTCGGCGCAGGCCCGCTGTCGGCGAAACGCCCGATGTTCAGCACCAGGTGGTCGCGCGCGAAGACGACACCGTCGACGAAGTCGGCCCCGCCGGCGATCGCGCTGGCCAGGCCGGCGAAGTACGCGGCCGCGCGGTCGTAGCGGCGACGCTGCACGCGCACCAGGGGCTTGACGGGCAGCGTGCGCAGCCGCAGGCGCAGCGCGTAGCCGAGCGTGCCGTAGGAATTGGGAAAGCCGAAGAACAGGTCCCGGTGCTCGTTGTCGGGCGTGCAGCGCACGACCTCGCCGCCGGGCAGCAGCACGTCGAGTTCGAGCAGCGTGTCGTGCACCAGGCCCTGGCGGAACGAGGTCGCCTCGATGCCGACGCCGCTCACCGCGCCGCCGGCGGTGATGGTCTTGAGCTGCGGCACCACGGCCGGCATCACGCCGTGCGGCAGCGTCGCGTCGACCAGGGTCTCGTAGGTCGCCAGGCCCTCCACGTCGACCCAGCGCTGCTGCGGTTCGACCGCCAGCACATGGTCGAAATCGTGCAGGTCCAGCCGCTGCTTGGCGGGCCCGGAGCGGTCGCGGAAGAGGTTCGACGTCGGCTTGGCCAGCCCCAGCGGCGCGTCTGCCGCCGACGGCCACCGACGGTGCAGCGCCTCGATGCGCTGCCGGTACTCGCTCAGGTCAGTCATACAGGTGTGCCCGGCTCATCGGATGGTTCGCGCGGGTCGTGTTGCCCTTGGAGAAGACGATCTGGAACAGGTGCGTGTAGCCCGCCGGCGAGCGGAACATCTCCGCGCAGCCGGCGAGGTAGGTGCGCCAGATGCGGCGGAAGCGCTCGTCGAAGCGCCGCGGATCGAGCGCGTGGATCTCGTCCCAGCGCTGCTCGAAGCGCGCGGCCCAGGCGTCCAGCGTCGGCGCGTAGTGGCGGCGCAGGTTCTCGATGTCGAGGATCTCCAGCCCGCAGCGTTCCATCTCGACGAGCGTCTCGGCCAGGCTCGGGATCCAGCCGCCGGGAAAGACGTGCTGGCGGATGAAGAGCTCGGTCTCGTAGCGCCCGACGTGGCCGATGAAGTGCAGCAGGCCCAGCCCGCCGGGCTTCAGGAAGGCCGCGTGCGCGCGGATCACCTCGGCGAGCTGGTCGCGCCCGGCGTGCTCGAGCACGCCGATCGAGACGACCTTGTCGTACTCGGCGTCGACCTCGCGGAAGTCGGCCTCGCGCACCGCCAGCCGATCCGCCAGGCCGCGCAGCGCGATCTGGTCGGCGAGCCAGTCGACCTGCTCGGTCGCCGTGTTGACGCCGACGCCGGTGGCGCCGGTGGTCTGCAGCGCACGGAACATGAAGCCGCCGAAGCCGCAGCCGATGTCGACGAAACGCTCGCCGCGCTGCAGCCGGATCTTGCGGCAGACATGGTCGATCTTGTTCGCCTGCGCCTGCTCGAGGCTGGTCGTGCCCTCGGGCCAGTAGCCGCAGGTGTACATCATCAGCGGCTCGTCGAGCCATGGGCGGAAGAAGTCCGTGCCGAGCCCGTAGTGCGCCCTGGCGTTGGCCTTCGCGTGCTCGAAGGAGCGGTTCGAGTGGCGCCACTCGTGCAGCCGGTTCTGCAGCGGGTCCACCGGGTTGAAGCGCGGGTCGATCTGCGCCGCGACGCCGGCGGCGAACGCCGCCCCGACGTCACCCTCGACGTCGAGCTGCTCGTCGAAGTACGCCTCGAGCAGCCCGATGTGCCCGCGCAGCAACGTCGCCAGCAGCGCCGCGTCGTCGCGGAAGACCAGCGTGAACACGGGCTCGCCGGGCCCGCTGGCGTGGCGCGAGCCGTCCGGCAGCACGATCGCGAAGGCCTGGCCGGCCTGCGCGCCGAGCTCCTCGACGAGCTGTTGCACGAAAGGCCGCATCAGGGCGGACGGCAGCGACGGGTTCATCGGCGGCTCCCGTGTCGATACCCCGTCCCTGGTGCGTCGGCTATCCCCGTTCGTCGCGGCCCGCCCTGGCTGCCCCGGGACGCTCCTGCTCAGCGCACCAGCAGCACCGGCACGGGCGCGCCCTGCAGCACGCGCTGCGCGACCGAACCGAGGAACAGCGTGCCGAGCTGCCCGCGGCCGTGCGTGCCCATCACGATCTGGTCCACCGCGTGCTCGCGCGCGACGCGCAGGATCTCGGTGGCCGGCTCGCCCACGGCCGACTGCGTCGACACCTCCTGCAGGCCGCCGGCGCGCGCATCGGCCGCCGCGTCCTCCAGCAGGCGCTCCTGCTGCTGCCGCTGCATCCGCTCGAAGGACTCGTAGTCGAAGGGCGGCAGGTCGCCGTAGTAGAGCATCGGCTCGCCGACGTTCAGCAGCACGGCACGGATCCCGTCCTTCACCTGCGGCGCCAGGCGCGCCACGGTGTCGATCGCGCGGCGCGCATGCGCCGAGCCGTCGACGGCAATCAGCATCTTCAACATGGCCCATCCTTCCCCGGCCCGCCGTCCGCCGTGCAGCGGCCGCCGAAGCCGTCTTGCCTGACGCGCACAGTCTGCGCGCGTGCCGGGACCGGGCCTTGCGATGGATCAACGGGGGCGGGCTGCGGCGTCCGGCGCGCAGCGTGCGGGGTGCGGCATCGGAGCGGGCAGCGCCGGCGTCCTTCGACGGGCGTCGACGCCAGCCTGCCGGTCCCCCGATTGCGCCGGCCGCACCGGCCGCCTATCGTCGCGGGGTCCCGCGGACCCCGACGACCATGGACCCCAAGCTCGACCCCACCCTCCACACGCTGTACCCCGGCTTCGAGCACCGCCGGGTGGAGGTCGAGCCCGGGATCACGATCGCCGCCAGCCACGGCGGTGGCGGCCCGCCGCTGCTGCTGCTGCACGGCCACCCGCAGACCCGCGCCATCTGGCACCGCGTGGCGCCCGCGCTGGCGCGGCACTTCAGCCTGGTGCTGTGCGACCTGCGGGGCTACGGCGACTCGTCCAAGCCGCCGGGCGCGCCGGACCATGCCAACTACAGCAAGCGCCGCATGGCCGCCGACGTGCACGCGGTGATGCTGAGCCTGGGCCACCCGCGCTATGCGGTGCTGGCCCACGACCGCGGCGCGCGCGTGGCGCACCGGCTGGCGGTGGACCAGCCGGCGGCCGTGACGCGCCTGGTGCTGCTGGACATCGCGCCGACCCTGGCCATGTACGAGCAGGCCGACCAGGACTTCGCGCGCCTGTACTGGCACTGGTTCTTCCTGATCCAGCCCGCGCCGCTGCCCGAGCGCCTGATCGAGGCCGACCCGCGCGCCTACCTGCGCGACGTGATGCGCCGCCGCGGCTTCGACGGCTTCGACGCGCGGGCCTGGTCCGAGTACGAGCGCTGCCTCGCGCTGCCGGGCGCCGCGCACGGCACCTGCGAGGACTACCGCGCCGCCGCCACCATCGACCTGGAGCACGACCGCGCCGACCGCGACGCCGGCGTGCGCGTGCAACAGCCGCTGCTGGTGCTGTGGGGCCTGCACGGCGTGGTGCAGCGCTGCTTCCAGCCGCTGGCGGACTGGCACCGCGTGGCCGCGGACGTGCAGGGCCGGGCGCTGCCCTGCGGGCACTACATCCCGGAAGAGGCGCCGCAGGCGCTGCTCGACGCGGCCCTGCCCTTCCTGCGCGGCGGTCCGGCCTGAGCCCGCCCGGCGCCCGGCGCGCTCACAAGCCGTCGGCCGCCCCACCCCCGGCCACGACATCGCGCGGCAGTTCGTCGGCGCCGCCGACCCGCATGCCGCAGTCGACATCCGCCAGGCGGCGCGCGAAGCCGAGGTCGGCCGCGTAGGCCGCGTGGATGCGGTACAGCGGATCGCCACGGCGCACCGGGTCGCCGAGCTTGCGCAGCAGGTCGACGCCGGCACCGGGCACCTGCGGCGCGCCGGCCAGCCGCGCGATGCGCGCCAGCCGCAGGTTGTCGAAGGCCACGACGACGCCGTCGGCCGCCGCCGCCAGCTCGTGGGTGAGGGCCGCCACGGCCGGCGGCGCCGGGTTGCGGCCCTGGGCGTCGATGATGGCGTTCATCTGCGCGAGCGCGCGGCCGGATTCCAGGATGTCGCGCGCGATGCGGTAGCCCTCGCCGCCGCGCACGTCGGGGTGGAACTCGATCACGCGGCCGGCCAGGCGCAGCGCCTTCTGGCGAAGGTCCTGCGGCGCCCGCGGGTCGTTGTCCAGCACCTGCATGACGTCGCGCGCCTCGAGCACCGGGCCGATGCCGCGGCCGATCGGCTGCCGGCCGTCGGTGATGACCACGTCGAGCTGCAGGTTCAGGCGCGCCGCGACGTACTCGAACAGCCGCTTCAGCCGCTGCGCCTGCGGCATGTTGCGCACCTTCGCGCTCGGCCCCACCGGGATGTCGAGCACCAGGTGCGTCGAGCCGGCGGCGATCTTCTTGCTGAGGATCGAGGCCACCATCTGCCCGGGCGAGTCGATCGCCAGCGGCCGCTCCACCGAGATCAGGATGTCGTCGGCCGGCGAGAGGTCGGCCGTGCCGCCCCAGGCCAGGCAGCCGTGCGTCGCGCGGACGATCTCGCTCAGGCGCGCCAGCGGCAGTTCCACGTCGGCCAGCACGGCCATGGTGTCGGCGGTGCCGGCCGGCGAGGTGATCGCGCGCGAGCTCGTCTTCGGGCACAGCATGCCGTGCGCCGTGACGATGGGCACGACGATCATCGAGGTGCGGTTGCCCGGGATGCCGCCGATGCAGTGCTTGTCGACGATCGGCCCGCGGCCGACATCGTGCTGCCAGTCGATGCGCCGTCCGGCGGCGATCATCGCCTCGGTCAGGTAGCGCACCTCGTCGCGGTCGAGCTCGAACTGGTTCGTCGCGACGACGAAGGCCGCGAGCTCGATCTTCGAGTAGCGGGCCGCGACGATGTCGTCCATCATCGCCACCAGTTCCTCGCGCGACAGCCGCTCGCCGGCGATCTTGCGGTGCAGCGCGGCGATCGAGGCCGGCGGCTCGGCGTGGTCCACCTGCACCGGGTGGCCCTCGGCCACCTGCAGGCGCTCGAACGCATCCTCGCTGACCCCGAGTTCGCAGGCCTGCACGATGTGTTCGTCGTCGACGACGTTGAGCACCGCGGTGATCGAGCGGCCGTTGGCCTGCACCAGCACCTTGGACAGCGCCTGGAAGCCCGAGGCGCGCACGACCGGGCAGTTGCGGTGCAGGTAGACGACGTTCTCGCGCCAGGTGTCGATGCCGACCCGGCGCAGGCTCAGCGACGAGGGTTCCATGGCCGGACTCTACGACGAGGCCGGTCGACGGCCTCGACGCGGCACCCGCCGCCCTGGCCGGGCCGCAGGCGCTCGCCGACCGGTCGCGCGTCTGCGGCATGTCAAGTCCGCGAACCCGGTTGGCGCGTATACATGCGCTCCAAGAACCACGACGGAGACGACAGGGGACCGACATGCACGCGCTGACCGGTGTCGATGCCACGTTCCTGCACCTGGAGACGCCCCAGACGCCGATGCACGTCGCGTCGCTGAGCCTGTTCGACCTGCCCGCGCGCCAGCGGCGCAGCTTCCATGCCGCCGTCCGGCGCATGATCGGGCAGCGGCTGCACGAGGCCTCGGTGCTGTCGCGCAAGCTGGCGCCGATGCCGCTGCAGTTCGCCAACCCGCTGTGGGTCGAGGCGGACGACATCGACCTCGACCATCACGTGCAGCGGGTCACGCTGCCCCCGCCGGGCACGCCCGAGCAGTTCGAGGACTGCGCCGCGCGGCTGCACGCCGAGCTGCTCGACCGCGAGCGGCCGCTGTGGCGTCTCGTCGTGATCGACGGCCTGGCCAGCGGCCAGGTGGGCTACTACTTCAAGGCGCACCATGCCGCGCTCGACGGGCAGGCCGGCGTGCACCTGGCGCGCACGCTCTTCGACCTCGACCCGGGCGGGCGGAGCGGCCGCGCCGACACCGGTCACGCGCCGCACGCCGAACACCCGGGGCTGCTCGAGCTGGGCGCGGCGGCGCTGCGCCACGACGCCGGGCAGTACGTGAAGCTGCTGCGCCACCTGCCCGACGTCGCGCGCACGCTGGCCGGGCTGTTCGCGCCGGGCGAGGCCGCCGCACCGGCGGCGGGCCGGCTGGGCCAGAACTTCGCGTTCGGCCCGCGCACGCCGCTGAACGTGCCGATCACCGCCGAGCGCGGCTTCGCCGCGCTGTCGTTGCCGCTGGACGCGCTGAAGGCGATCGCCGCGGCGCATGGCGCCAAGCTCAACGACGTGGTGCTGGCGCTGTGCAGCGGCGCGCTGCGGCGCTACCTGGCGCACCACGGCGGCATCCCGAGGAAGCCGCTCACCGCGGCGATGCCGATCTCGATGCGCAGCGCTGGCAACACCGAGTTCACGACGCAGGCGACGATGCCCTTGGTCAACCTGCACACGCATCTGGCCGACCCGGTGCGCCGGCTGCTCGCCATCCGCGACGCGGCAGGCGCGGTCAAGGCCATGGTCCGGCAGGTCAAGGGCGTCGTGCCGATGGACTTCCCGTCGATCGGCGTGCCCTGGCTGATGCGCGGCCTGGCCGAGCTGTACGGCCGCTCGCACGTGACCGGCATCGCGCCGCCGCTGGCCAACGTGGTGATCTCGAACGTGCCCGGCCCGCAGGTGCCCCTGTACGCAGCCGGCGCGCGCATGCGCCACTACTGGCCGATGTCCATCGTCGAGCACGGCGTGGGCCTGAACATCACGGTGATGAGCTATGCCGGCGAGATGGGCTTCGGCTTCACCGTCGCGCGGGCCGCCGTGCCCGAGCCGCGCGCGCTGACCCGTGCGCTCGCCGCGGCGTTCGACGAGCTGGCCGCCTGCTCGCAGCCGGCGCGCACGCCGACCCGCGCGGGCGCGCCGCGGGGGGCCGCGCGCGCCGCGGCGGGAGCCGCGGCCGCGTCAGCCCGCACGTCCACCCGACCCCGCTCCCGCCGCGCGCCGGCGCCGGCCTGATCGCCCCGCCACGCCGCGCCGCCCGCTCACGCCTCGATCACGGAGAAACCACGATGTCACTGCACAAGATGGCCCCGGTGGACGCCGCCTGGTTCCACATGGACGGCAGCGCCAACCTGGCGATGGTCACCAGCGTCGCGCTGACCAGCCGGCCGCTGGACTTCGCGAAGGTGAAGTCGCTCTACGAGCACCGCCTGCAGGCCTTCCCGCGGTTCCGCCAGCGCGTCGTCGAGCACGGGCTGCCGCTGCCCGTGCCGCACTGGGAGGACATGCCGAACTTCGACATCGCGCAGCACCTGCACCACGTCGCCCTGCCCGAGCCGCGCGACCGCCGCACGCTGACCGACCTGCTCAGCGACATCTGCAGCAGCCCGCTGGACCCGCTGCAGCCGCTGTGGCAGGTGCACGTGATCGACGGGGTGGACGGCGGCAGCGCGCTGGTCACCCGCTTCCACCACTGCATCGGCGACGGCACGGCGATGGTCGCGCTGTCGATGCGGCTGTACGACACCGAGGCCGACGCGCCGGTCGAGCGGCCCGACTTCGGCGAGGGCCTGCCCATCGACGACGAGTCGGGCAGCTGGGTCGAGACGATCGTCGGCGCGATCGCCCGCTCGACCGCGGCGGTGAGCTCGGCGGCCGACGCGGTGGTCGAGTCGGTCACCAACCCGCTGCCGCTGATCGAGAAGATCGGCATGGTCGTCAACGGCACCGGCATGCTGCTCGGCGAGCTGCTGAAGAAGGACGATCCGGAATCGCCGTTCAAGGGGCCGTTCACGCTGGCCAAGCGCGTCGCCTGGTCCGAGCCCGTGGCCATCGCCGACGTCAAGGCGATCGGGGCGCTCGCCGGCGCGAAGGTCAACGACGTGCTCGTCGCCGGCATGGCCGGTGCGTTGCGCGCCTACCTGCAGGAGCGCGGGGTCGACGTCGGGCACACGACGCTGCGGGCGATGGTGCCGGTGGACCTGCGCTCGCCGCAGCGGGCCCTCGAGCTCGGCAACGACTTCGGCCTCGTGCTGCTGGAGCTGCCCGTCGCCGCCGACACGCCGCTGGAGCGGCTGCGCCTGACCAAGGCCTCGATGGACAAGCTGAAGCGCTCCGCCGAGCCCGTGGCGATGCGGCTGCTGTTCGAGGTCTTCGGCCGCACGCCGAAGATCGTCTCCGACATCCCCTCGGCGATGATCAGCAGCAAGGCCAGCATCGTGATGACCAACGTGATGGGCGCGACGCAGACGCTGTACGTCGCCGGCTCGCCGATCGATCGCGTGATGTTCTGGGTGCCGCATCCCGGCGAGCACCTGGGCATGGGCGTCAGCATCCTCAGCTACTGCGGCAGTGCGTCGCTGGCCGTGGTCACCGACGCGCACCTGGTGCCCGATCCCGAGACGATCACCGGCTACTTCGAGCGCGAGTTCGTCACGCTGCTCGATGCAGCCCGCCGCGCGGACCGCCGCGAGAAGTCCGCCGAGCGCCGCAAGAAGGCCGCGGCCCTGTCCCCGGCGGCTGACGAGGCGCCGACCGTGCCGGCCCGGCCGGCCACGCGCAAGGCGAGCCCAGCGCGAGAGGCCGCGAGGCAAGCCGGCACGACGACGTCCTCCGCGGCCCGCAAGGCGCCGGCGACGAGAACGCCGGGGGCCACGAAGGCGTCGAGCACCACGAAGAAGTCGAGCGTCGCGAAGACGTCGAGCGCCGCGAAGAAGTCGAGAGCCGCGAAGAAGTCGAGAGCCGCGAAGAAGTCGAGAGCCGCGAAGAAGCCGACGGCGGCGAAGAAGCCGACGGCGGCGAAGAAGCCGGCGGCGGCGAAGAAGCCGGCGGCTGCGAAGACGTCGCCGACGGCAAGCAAGCGCGCGGTGGCGAAGACGGCGCAGGCCGCGAAGACGCCGCCGGCGGCGAAGAAGCCCGCCGGGGCGCAACCGGCAGCCGTGGCGAAACGGGCGGCCCAGACGAAGAAGGCGGCAGTGCCGAAGAAGGCGGCCGTGCCGAAGAAGGCCGCGGCGCCGACGAAGGCGGCGGCATGGAAGAAGACGGCGCCGGCGAAGAAGCTCGCCGCGACCCGGAAGTCCGGCGCCGCGAAGAGCCCGGCCCGCAAGCGCAGCGCCTAGCGGCGAAAGGCGGCCCCGGGCGTCCGGCGCGCCTGCGCCGCGGTGCCGGTGCCGCTACCGGTGCCGCGCCTTGCCGCCCGCCCGCCTCAGCGGTCCGGGCTGCGCATCGTGCGCACCCAGCCGGAGCGCTTCTTCAGGAAGAAGGCCAGGTACACCGGCAGCTTCCACAGCGCGTACAGCGGCAGCATCAGCAGCTCCCGCGCGCCGAGCAGCTCGCGCCCGTGGCGCCACCAGGCCAGGCCGACGGCCAGGCCGAAGGCCGCCGTGCCGACGGCCAGCACCGCGGCGGCCGCCCGCGCCGCCGGCCAGAGCCAGCCGGCCAGCGCTGCCGCGGCCAGCGAGCCCACGAGCAGCAGGAAGTACATCGCCACCGGCGGGATCATCAGGTCCATCGCCAGCACGAACTGGGCGCGGTCGCGGCGGCGCAGCGCGTCGCGCAGCAGCCCGGGCAGCTCCTCGGCCATCGTCGCCAGGTGCCCGTGCACCCAGCGCGACTTCTGCACGCGGGCGACCTCGGCATCCTCGACGAAGCTGCTGCTGACCCGCACCTCGGGCAGGAAACGCGGCGGGTACCCCGCGCGGGTCAGCTCGACACCGAGCTTCATGTCCTCGGCGATGTGGCCGGTCGCCAGCTGCGCGGTGGACACCAGGCGCCACGGCAGCGCCATGCCGGTGCCCATCAGGTGGCATGCCCGCCCGAGCCGGAAGGTGCCCAGCGGGCGCACCAGGTTCTTCACCACCATGGCGAACTCGAGCACCCGCAGCTTCAGCCCGGCCCCGGGCTGCGCCTGCATCAGGTCGAGCATCTGCACCGGCATGCCCGAGCGGTGGCAGTCCCGGGCGATCGCCTCGACGGCACCGTCGGAGAGCACGCAGTCCGCGTCGACGACCAGCACGACCTCGGGCGGATCGGCACGCAGGCAGTCGACGCCGAAGTCCAGCGCATAACCCTTGCCGCGCCGGGTGGTGTCGCGGCGCTCGACGACCTCGGCACCCGCCCCGCGAGCCAGCGCCGCGGTGTCGTCGCTGCAGTTGTCGGCGACGACCAGCAGCCGGTCACGCGGCCCCAGCTGCGGCCGCAGGCAGGCGATGGTCGGCAGCACGTGGGTCGACTCGTTGTGTGCGGGCACCAGCACCGCGACGCGCGGCCGATCGGCCGCCTGCGCGGCGGCCGACGACGGCGCGCGACGCGCGCCCAGCGCCGCGATCGTCAGCACGAGCAACGAGAAGGCCGGCAGCGCAAGCGGCAGCACGGCAAGGGCGAGGACAAAGGCAAGCACGGATGCGACCCCGGGTCGTGGGCAGAGCGCCGACGGCGCCGGTGCGCACGCTACACCGGCGCCGGGTCGCCGGCATCCCTAACAGGAGGCCCGCAGACCCGGGCTGTGCCCGAAACCGGGAGTGTCGCCGCCAGCCGGTGGGCATCGGCGTGACCGATGCCACGCTCGTCGCCGGCCGCTCCGCGACTCCGCCGCGCACGCGCCGCGGCGGGCGCGGTGCGTCCGCCGTCCTGGGCCAGGGACACGCGCGTGCGCAGCGGCTCGCCCGTGTCCCGCCTCAGCTGCCCAGCGCCGCGTGGGCGGCGGCGAGCCTCGCCACCGGCACGCGGAACGGGCTGCAGCTGACGTAGTCCAGCCCCACCCCGTGGCAGAACGCGATGGTCGCCGGGTCGCCGCCGTGCTCGCCGCAGATGCCGAGGTTGAGGTCCGGCCGGCGGCGGCGGCCGCCCTCGACGGCCATGCGCATCAGCGCGCCGACACCGCCGGTGTCCAGCGTCGCGAACGGATTGCGCAGCAGGATCCCGCGTGCCAGGTACTCGCTGAGGAAGCCGGTCTCGGCGTCGTCGCGCGAGATGCCGAAGGTCGTCTGCGTCAGGTCGTTCGTGCCGAAGCTGAAGAACTCGGCGTACTCGGCGATGCGCTCGGCCACCAGCGCGGCACGCGGCACCTCGATCATCGTGCCGAACTGGTAGGCGATGCGGCGCTTGCGCTCCTTGAGCACCTTGCGCGCCTCGTCCTCGAGCAGCTCGCGCTCGATCTTCAACTCGCTGCTCAGCGCCGTCAGCGGGATCATGATCTTCGGCTGCACCTTGATGCCGCGAGCCGCGCACTCGCAGGCTGCCTCGAAGATCGCGCGCACCTGCATGCGCACCAGCGAGGGCATCTGGATGCCCAGGCGCACGCCGCGCAGGCCGAGCATCGGGTTCTGCTCGCGCATCGAGGCCACGGCCTCGAGCAGCTCGCGCTTGCGGCCGAGCTCCTCGGCATCGGCGGCGCCGAAACCCGGGCCGTCGAGCCGTTGCCGGGTCTCGAGTTCGGTGACGGCCTTCAGCAGCTCGTCGTGGCTGGGCAGGAACTCGTGCAGCGGCGGGTCGATCAGGCGGATCGTCACCGGCAGGCCGTCCATCGCCTCGAAGAGCCCGACGAAGTCGCTGCGCTGGAACTCCAGCAGCCGGGCCAGGGCCTCGTCGCGCACCGCCTCGTCGCGGGTCAGGATCAGGCGCTGCACGTGCGGCAGGCGCGAGGTCTCGAAGAACATGTGCTCGGTGCGCGTCAGGCCGATGCCCTCGGCACCGTACAGGCGCGCGCGCTGCGCGTCGCGCGGATAGTCCGCGTTGGCCCACACGCCCAGGCGCCGGATGCCGTCGGCCCAGCCCAGCAGGGTCAGCAGGTGCGGGTCCTTGAAGTCCGGGATCACCGTCTTCAGCTCGCCGGCGAAGACCTCGCCGCTGGTGCCGTCCACCGAGACGGGGTCGCCCTCGCGCAGGGTGCGGCCGCCCACGCTCAGCTCGCGCTTCTCGACGTCGACCTCCATCGCCAGCACGCCGACCACCGCCGGCTTGCCGAACTGCCGCGCCACCAGGGCGGCGTGGCTGGTGCGCCCGCCGCGGCTGGTCAGGATGCCGCGCGCGGCGAGCATGCCGTGCACGTCGTCGGGCTTGGTCTCGGGCCGCACCATGATCACGGCCTTCTTCTCCTGCAGCGCCCAGCGCTCGGCCGTGTCGGCGTCGAAGGCGAGGATGCCGCTGGCGGCACCGGGCGAGACGTTCAGGCCGTCGGCGATGTGGTCGCCGCGCGCCTTGGCCGCCTTGCGGTCCGCCGGGTCGAACTGCGGGTGCAGGAAGAAGTCGACGTGCTCGGGCTTGACCCGCTTGACCGCCTCCTCGCGCGTGATCAGGCGCTCGCGCGCGAGGTCCACCGCCAGGCGCACGGCCGCCTGCGCGCTGCGCTTGGCGTCGCGCGTCTGCAGCATCCACAGCTTGCCGCGCTCGATCGTGAACTCGATGTCCTGCACCTCGCGGTAGTGCTTCTCGAGCCGGCGGCAGTGAGCCGCGAACTCGCGGTAGATCTTCGGCATCTCCTGCTGCAGCGCCGCGATGCGCTTGGTCTGCCGGATGCCGGCGACGACGTCCTCGCCCTGCGCGTTGGTCAGGTAGTCGCCCTCGATGGCCTTCTCGCCGGTGGTCACGTTGCGGGTCGTCACCACGCCGGTGCCCGACTGGCCGCCCATGTTCCCGAAGACCATGGTCTGGATGTTGACGGCGGTGCCCAGGTCGTGCGCGATGCCTGCCGCATTGCGGTAGTCGATCGCCCGCTTGCCGTTCCACGAGCCGAAGACCGCCGCGATGGCCAGCCGCAGCTGCTCGAGCGGGTCGGTCGGGAAGTCGCGCCGGGTGCGCGCCTTGACGATGGCCTTGAATTCCGCGGTGACCGCGCGCAGGTCCTCGGGCGCGAGATCCGCGTCGTTGGCCACGCCGCGCTTGCCGCGCCAGGCCGCGAGCACCTCCTCGAAGGGCTCGTCGGGCAGGCCAATGACGACCGTGCCGAACATCTGGACAAGGCGGCGGTAGGCATCCTGCACGAAGCGCTCGTCGCCGCTGAGGGCCGCGAGGCCGGCCGCGACCTCGTCGTTCAGGCCGATGTTCAGCACCGTGTCCATCATGCCCGGCATCGAGAACTTCGCGCCCGAGCGGCACGAGACGAGCAGCGGGTTGCGCGGGTCACCGAGGCGGCGCCCGGCCTGCTTCTCGACCTTGCGCAGCGCGACGAGCACCTGCTGCCACATCGTGTCCGGGAAGCCGTTCGCGGCGAGGTAGGCGTTGCATGCGGCCGTCGTGACGACCAGCCCCGGCGGCACCGGCAGGCCCAGGCGGGTCATCTCGGCGAGGTTGGCCCCCTTGCCGCCGAGCAGGTCGCGCATGTCGGCCTTGCCTTCGTTGAACAGGTAGACCCACTTCGTCGCCCGCACGCGTGGAGCGGCCGACCGGGCACGGGCGGCGCGCCGGGGCGCAGGCTTGGCGGCAGGCTTGGCGGCAGGCTTGCTTGCGGGTGCAGGGCGGCGGGTCGGCATCTTGCGGGACGTGGCCATCTGGACTCCCATGAGGTTCGCGAGGGCGTTGCGCCGGCCCACCCGGCGCAGGGCGTCCGCCCCCATCGCGGAGATTCTTGGTCCGGTCAGGGCTCGGTCGCTTGATCTGGATCGTTGTCGCGGCACCTGCAGCGGCTGCGTGCCACAAGCGACGATCCCGGGGCGAGAATGACTGCATGTGGTGGCTCGCGCACGGCGAAGACGACGTGCCCGACGGTGTCGAATGGCTGTCGGCCGGCGAGCGCGCCCGGCTCGGGAGCCTGCGCTTCGCGAAGCGCCACACCGAGTTCCGCACCCGGCGCTGGACCGCCAAGCAGACGCTGGCGCGCATGCTCGGTCTGGACACCGACCCGGCGGCGCTGGCCACGATCGAGATCGGGCACGAGAGCGGCGGCGCACCGTTCGTGTGCATCGAGCGGCAACGTCGCGAGGACCTCGAGGTCTCGCTGAGCGATCGTGCGGGATGGGCCGTGTGCCTGGCGCGCCAGGCCACGGGCGGCCGCGAGCCCGCGGGGCTGGGGATCGACCTGGAGATCGTCGAGCCGCGCAGCGAGGCTTTCGTCGACGACTTCTTCACCAGCGGCGAGCGCGAGTGGGTGCGCCGGCTCGCCCCGGGCGACACACGGCACGCGGCGGCGAACCTGATCTGGTCGGCCAAGGAGGCGGCCCTCAAGGTGCTGAAGCGCGGGCTGCGCGCCGACACGCGCACGGTCGAGGTGCACGTCGATCAGCGAGCGCGTGCCGACGGCTGGGCCGTTCTCGAGGTGCAGGCCGCGGGTCGCGGCCTGCTGCCGGGCTGGTGGCGCCGCGACGGCGTGTTCGTCCTGACGCTCGCCGCAGCGCATCCCTTCGAGCCGCCGCGGCAGCTGCCCGGCGGCAGCGCGCTCGCCGATGCCGGGCCGCGCGAGTCCTGGCGCGCCCGGCCGCTGGTCGGTGGTTGAATCGCGGCCTCTGCCGGCAGCGGGACGCTTGCGCACCGGCAACCGGCCTCATCGGCGCACCGCCCCGCGGCGGCGCGCCGATCAGCCGCAGCGCGCCAGTCCGCGCTCGAGTGCGTCGACGACGTATGGCCGCAGCTGGTCCGCACGGATGATGCGGTCAACCGACCCGACCCGCAGCGCACGCTCGATCGTGTGCACGGCGTCGAACTCCGCGGCGACCTCGCCGAGCTTCTCCGAGCGCACCTGAACGCTCAGCGCGGCGAGCGCGCTGCGCAGCCGCGCCGCCTCCGATCCGCCGGCGCCGGCCAGCGCCTGACGCGCCTGCCGCACGCGCGGGTCGGCATCGGTGCGCTGCTTGACCTCGCGGGCGAAGACGGTGGCCGCCGCAGGCGTCCCGCCGATCACCGAGGCCATCGATCCCTCGACCGCCGCAACTTCCATCGAGGCGTTCAAGGCCTTCGAGAAGACGACGAAGGCGCCGCCGTGGTATCGCGAGACGACGACGAAGACGATCGGACCGCGGAAGTTGGTCACCGCGCGCCCGATCTCGGCACCGTACTCGAGCTGGCGGCTGCGCATCGACTCCGGCGAGCCGTCGAATCCCGACAGGTTGGCCAGCACGACCAGCGGGCGGGAGCCGCTGGCGGCGTTGATCGCCCGCGCCGTCTTGCGCGACGCGTGCGGGAACAGGGTCCCCGAAGTCCACGCGGGCGGCCCATCCGCCGGCACGTAACCCTTGCGCGGCAGCTTGTGCGACTCGATGCCCAGCAGCAGCACCGGGATGCCGCCGATCGTCGCGTCCCAGACGATCGACGTGTCGCCGTCGCGCAGGTCCTTCCAGCGCTCCAGCGGCTCGCAGTCGGCATCGGCCACGGCCCGCATCACCGACCGCATGTCGAAGGGTTGCTTGCGCTCCGGGTTGGCCAGCGGCGAGAAGATGTCGCCGACGCGGCGGAAGCGGCAGTCCTCGATCGCCGCATGCGGACTCGCGCAGATGTCGCGATCGGCCGGGTCGGCCGTCGGCCGCCGGCGCGGGAAGCTCTCGCCCGGCACGACGTAGGTGAGCTCGTAGTGGCGCAGCAGCAGCTGGCAAGCCTCGGCCAGGCTCGTCGCGAAGTACTGGGCCTGGCCGTTGGGGCCCATCACGCGGTCGTAGCCACCGATGCCGAAGTTGTCGTCGGCGCTGACCGCTCCCGAGTAGTCCAGCGCCTGCTTGCCGGTCAGCACCATCGCCGAGGACGGCGTCATGACGAGGATGCCCCGGGTGTGCATCAGCATCGTCGCCTCGGCGTTCCAGTACGGCTGCCCGCCGACGTTGATGCCGGTGACGACGATGTTGACCTCGCCGCCGCCCTGCGTGAACTCGATCAGGGCACGCAGCGTGCGCGCGATCCAGTCCATGTTCTCGGTGCCCGAGTCCATCGCGATCAAGGCGCCGCTGGAGACGGCGAACCACTCGACCGGGATGCGCCGCTGCGCCGCGAGCTCGAGCGCGGCGTTGATGCGCCGGCACTCGGGCTCGGCGAGATTGCCCAGACCCTGGGTCGGGTCCGACAGCAGCGCGATGCGCGTCATGCCCTCGGGCGCAACCGCGGTGTGGTTGGTGACCAGCCCGACGACGAGGTGCGCGCGGTTGCGTCCGGCCTCCCGCTGCACGGGCACCAGCCGTCCGTCGGCATCCAGGTCCAGTTCCTCGAAACGGTCCGGCGGCAGCCCTACGCCATTGGCGCGGCGCACCATCAGCCGCGCGATCTCGTACGGGTACGGTGCGCCGACCCGCGCAGCCGCCAGCACCTTCTGCTGGTAGGCGCCCAGCGGCTGGATCGCGGCCATGCCGGCGCGCCGCTCGGTGACCAGGACGTGGCCGCCGACCGCGGCGAACTGCAGCACCGCGGGCTGCAGGCCCGAGGGCGAACCGGGGTCGGGCCGCCGCACCTTCAGCACGACCTTCTCCAGCCCCGCGCGAGCGGCCATCGACGCGAAACGATGCGCCAGCGCCTGCACCTGCTGGTCGGGTACCCTCCAGGTCGGTGTGACGTCGAGCACCACGCGATTGGCGACGGGACGGTCGCGCGGCGCATGGCGCGCCAGTTCGCTGCGCATCGCCGCCATCGCCATCAGGCCGGCACGCTCGAGCAGCGGATAACAGGGCTCGCCGGACGCCGCGTCGACGGCCGCGTCGAGCGCCCGCACCTCGGCCAACGCGAACAGGCGCCGGTCGTCGGGGTTCGTCCGGGCCACCCCGAGATAGAGGTGGACGTCCTCGGGCGAGGGGCGTCGTTCGAGTTCGAAGTTGGCCAGGCGCCAGATCTCGAGCCGGCGGGCGAGCGTCGGGTGCAGGTCCCGGTACAGCGGCTGCTCGGTCCAGCCGCCCTCGGGCGACGGCACGAAGCTCAGGTTGCGCGCGCGCGGCGTCCCGCCCAGCGCCGCCGCGGCCAGCGTGACGTCCACGCGTGCCGGCTGGGTCGCGAAGGCGCAGCGCCCGAGCCCCTCGGCCACCCGATCCGCCTGGGCGGCGTCGCTGTCGCACCAGGCCATGACGTCGACGACACGCGGCAACTCCGCCGGGGCCGGCGTCGCCTCGATCGCCCGCGACCAGTCCGCCAGATGCTCGAGCGGCAGGTAGCCGACGACGAGGTCGGCCGTCCCGTCATCGCTCTCGATGCGGGTTCGCGCATGGCACCCCGGTCCCTCCGCGACGATGTGGATCGGCCCGATCCGGTCGGCCCGGTGACGTCGCCGCACGTGGACCTCCAGCAGCAGCGCGGCACACACGGCCGACGGGATGGTCTCGCGGCGCCAGGTCTCGAGGAGCAGCGGGACGATCGGCTGCGCGCAGTGCACGAGGGCTGCGATGCGCTCGTCGCGGTCGGCGCACCGCGGTTCGCGCGCCAGGGCTTCGAGATGCGCCGCCATGTCCGCGCGCACGCGCGCGGCCGCCGCCTCGATCGGCGGCTCGTCGAAGAGGTGGAAGCGCAGATCGCGCGCCAGGTCGGCGATCCCCTGCTGGCGGCCGTGCATCGCGGCGGCCAGGCGATCGAGGCGCGCCCGGCCTTCGGGCCCGCACAGGGGCAGCAGCGCATCGCGTTGTGCCAGGCGGCGCTGCAGGATCGACGCGATCACCGGGCTCAGTTCGGCCAGTCGCGCGAACGAGCGGAACAGCCGCATCGCGGCCGCCTCGAGCGCAGGCGTGCGTTCGAGCCGGTCGACGCCGAAACGCTGCAGCGCGTGCAACAACGCGGCGCGGTACTCGGGCGACAGGCCGGCCCGGTCCGCGTCGAGCCACTGCAGGAAGGCGTTGAAGCTCTCCTGCGTGTTCTCCCGGCGCACGCTGAGTTCGTCGGGCTCGGGCTCGGTCTGCGGACGGTAGAGCGCGCCGAGGTCGGCGAAGACGTCGAGCAGGCCGTCCTCGCAGGCGAAGAGGTGCGGATCGCCCGGGTCGGCGATCTCGGCCATGCGCCGCTGCTGGGTCAGCAGACGGGCCAGCGGCGCACCGGACAGGTCGTAGCCCAGCAGGTAGTCGCCCAGCGGTCCGTAGACGCGCTCGCAGGCCCGCCGCGTGTAGTCGATCGCCTGCTGCAGGCCCGACAGGTCCAGCGCCACAGCGGCGGATCCGGCCTGGGCCGCCACGGTCGCGCCACCCCGCGGACGCAGCCGCACGATCAGCGTGCCGGCGTCGACCTGGGCATTCGGCGCGACCCCGATGGCCACGACTTCCCCGTCCATCGGCGCGGTGAACAGGCTCTCCATCTTCATCGACTCGAGCACGGCGATCGGGTCGCCGGCCGCGACGACCGAGCCGGGTGCGACGTGCAGCGCGACGACCAGCGCCGGACGGTCGGAACGCACCGCGACGCCGTCCTCGCGCTCGATCTCGTGGCTGTTCCCGGCGCCCTCGATGCGATAGCCGCTCGCCGTCGGCACGGCGAGCAGCCGGTGGCGTCGCCCGGCGCAGGTGACCAGACGCTCGTACGGGCCGATCGCCTCGACCGCGAGGTCGGCGACGTCCCGTCCGTGGCGCACGGCGAAGCGCTGCGGCGCGACGTTGTCGACGTCGAGCCGGTAGGTGACGCCGGCACAATCCAGCGCGATCTGCGCGCCGACGTCGGATGGCTGCTCTGGACGCCCGCGCGCGGCCGTCGCGTAGAAGGCGGCCTGTGCCGCCGCACGATCGGACTCGTAGGCCTCGACGGCGGCCACCAGCAGCGCCAGCGCCTGCGGCGGCGGCGCGCGCCGGTCGGCCAGCACGCCGGCGATCCACGCGCCGTCGAAGCCGGCGGCGAAGGTCTCGCGCTGCAGCAGGTCGACCCAGCGCATGCGGCTGGTCGACGCGCCGGCGACGACGATCACGCTGCGCTCGAGCGCACGGCGCAGCCGGGCCATCGCCGCGGTCCGCTGCGGTGCCCAGGCCGAGTACACGGCCAGCACCGGGTCCTCGGGCACGACGGGGTCGCCGGCACGGCGATTGGCGTCGATGCGCGCCCCGGAGCCCGCCGGCAGGGTCAGCGCCAGCACCGCCGCCGGTGCGGCCGGCGACACGCCGCCACCGGGCTCGGCGAGCACGCGCAGCTCGATGGCCACGCCCTCGGCCACCGGCTCGCCGGGCGGCAGCGGCTCGCCGCGCTGCACGCGCAGCCGCCACTCGGTGATGCTCAGGCCGCGCCGCACCTGCGTGGTCGCCCGCCCCGGCACCACCACCGCGTCGACCCCGTCCAGCGCGAAGCGTTCGCCATCGTGGCGCGCCTGCAGCACCAGCGCGCCGCTGCACTCCAGCGAATCGACCCAGGCCCTGACAGCCTCGCGCAGGCGCGCTTCGAGAGCCGGCGCCAGGCGCGCCGGCTCCTCGGCGACGACCGGCCCTCGCGGATCGCCGACGATCGCGACGTCGCGCAGGCCGAGCACCCAGACGGTGCCGTGCCGGTCGGCGAGGACCTCGATCTCGATGGCGCGCGCGGGCGCACCGGCCGGCAGGCCCGAGTCGCCGAGCGGCAGAGCGGCGAGTTCGCGCGGATCGGCCAGGCGACGCAGCGTCTCGGCGTCGGGGCCGATGACCGCGATGCCGCCGGCACGGCAGGTCGCGACCAGGTCGGCGCGGCGAGCCGCTCCGCCCGGCAGGTCGCCGAGCCACAGCGTGTCGATCGCGGCCCTCTGCAGTTGCGCGACGACATCGTCGTCGAGCACCGCGTCGCCGAGCGAACGCACCTCGTCGGCCTCGCGTCCGTACCACGGGCGCGGGTCGCGACCGGCGTGGAAGAGCACGGTGGTGATCGGCACGCCGTCGCCGGCGTGGTTCAACTCGGCTGCCGCCTGCAGCACCCGCACGGCGCCCTCGCCGCGTTCGATGACACCCAGCCGGGACATCGTGCCGAAAGTATTCATCGCCTCACCGCCGGAAGACACGCTGCAGCGACTCGGCGGCCTGCGGCGGGATCGGCGCCGGCAGCGGGATGCTGCGATAGCCGTCGATCGTCAGCAGCACACGCCCCGCGCCGTCGACGACGCAGCAGTCGAAGTGGCCGGGCCCGCTGCAGCGGGCCTGCGCGAGCAGCCCGGGGGCTTCGAGCCCGGCGGCGTCGACCCACAGCCGCAGGCGCTCGATGCGACTGGGCAGCGCGAGCCGGCCGTCGAGTGCGGCCTCCCACAGGCCCGCGGCCTGGAAGCACAGCTCCACCAGGCGCGGCGGCGTGCACAGCGGTGCCGAGGCCGGAGCATGGTTCGGCGGCAGCGGGTGTTCGAAGGCCGCGACGGCCAGTTCCCCGGCACTCCACGCCGATGCGACGACCCGGTACGCCGGACCGTGGAAGTAGAGCCCGTAGACCTCGGCCGCCGGCAGCGTGCCGCCCACCCCCGTCGGGCCTCCTCCGAAGGGCAGGGGCACAGGCCCCTGCGCTTGCGGCGACAGCCGCACGCGGCCGCTGAAGTGCAGGGTTCGCTGTGGCACCTCCTGGCCGGGCAGCCTACGTTCGGCGAACAGCCGCGCGTGTGCGAGCAGCTCGTCGCCATCGGGGACGAGGACCAGGCCGATCGTCAGCATGCGGGGCTCGTCACGGTAGAACTTCAGCGGCGCGGCGAAGGACAGCTGCTCCAGCGCGACGACCCGGTGCCGCGGCGCGAGCACGCGTGCGGCCTCGGCGAAGGCCTCGATGCCCATCACCGCCGGCAGCACCGGCGTGCCGTCGATGCGATGGTCGTGGAGGAAGGGCTGGCGCGCCGGGTCCAGCGTCGTCGTCGCGACCAGGCCGTCGTGCAGGCTCAGCGAGACCTGATCCAGCATCGGCCCCCGCGGCTCGGCGCCGGCGAGCGCGGCGGGGTCGACCCCGCCCTGCGGGTGCAGTTCGTCGGCGATGCGCCCGAGAGCCCCGGCGACGACGACCTCGCCGTCGAAGGGCCCGGACAGCAGCTCGCGGCGAACCCACGCCACGCCCGCCTGCGGCGGCAGCGTCTGCACGCCGGCGGCTTCCATGATCTTCGGAATCGAACCGCGCGTGGCCATGCCGATGCCGGCCCACGCGGTCCAGTCCAGCGCGAGCGCACGCGTGCCCGGACGGCTGCGCCGCAGGTGACTGGTCAGCTTGCACAGCAGGTCGTTGGCTGCCGCGTAGTCGGTCTGCCCCGCATTGCCGAAACGCCCGGCCACCGACGAGAAGACCACCGTCGCGCCGAGCGGGAGCTCGGCCGCCGCCTTCATCAGGTTGAACCAGCCGTCGGCCTTGACGCCGAACACGAGGTCGAACTCCCGCGGCTCCTTGTCTCGCAGGTTGCGGCTGATCTCCACGCCGGCGCCGTGCAGCAGCACGTCGATGCGCCCGCCGGTCGAGCGCACGGCGTCGATCACCGACGCCACCGCCGCGGCATCGGTCAGGTCGACGGCGTGGTAGTGCGCGCGACCCCCGGCGGCATGCACGGCGTCGATGGCCGACTGGGCCGCGTCCTGGCGCTCGAGGCGCGCGAGCTCGCGCTCGATGGCCACCGGCGTCGCCTTCTCGCCGCGGTCCTTCAGGCGTTGCGCGAGGGTCTGCTTCAGCCCCTCGCGGTCCTGGCGGAACGCGGCGAGGTCCGGGTCGGCCGGATCGGGCTGCGGCGTCAGGTCGAGCAGGTGGAAACGGCCCCCCGTGGCCGACGCGAGGTCGGCCGTGATCGCCGAGACGATGCTGCCGGCCGCGCCGGTGACGACGAAGACGCTGTCCGGGCCGAGTGCCAGGCCGCCGGCCGGGACGATCTGCCCGTCGCCGTCCAGCGCCGCGAACGGCACCTCGCGCAGCGCGATGCCGACCCGCAGGTTGCCGCAGCGGCCGATCTCGACACACCCCGGATCGAACAAGGTCTCCTCGACGAGCTGATCGGCGATCGCCGCGGGCGGTGCATCGCCGGCGACGTCGACGGCCTTGACCAGCGCCGCCGGCCGCTCCTTGCGGTAGGACTTGGCGAAGCCCGTGACCGCGCCGCCCAGCGGGTGCAGCGCACCGGCGGGATCGTAGCCGTGCTGGCCGCCCAGCCGCGTCGCGGCGACGAGGAACGGACTGCCGGCACCGAGCAGCCGCATCGTCGCGTACAGCGCGTGCACGCGGCGGCGCAGCGCCTCGCGCCAGCCGCCGAGCTCGAGCGCCTCGAGCGGCAGTTCGGCGTCAAGCGCAGGCAGCCAGTAGACGCCGGCGATCGGCCCTTCGGCCTGCCAGGCCGCGAGCCGCTCGACCAGACGATCGGTGCCGAGGCCTGGCTCGATGGTCAGCACGCTGGCGCCGGCCGCACCGAGCCGATCGAGCAGCGCCTGCGCGGCGCCACCCTCGTCGGCCATGACGACCACGCGTGCACCCTCGAGCCCGATGCCGGTGGGCAGGCACTGCGCCGCCGCCGGCCGGACGGACGGCACCGGCAGCCGGCGCGGCAGGCTGTCGATCGCGCGCAGGTCGCCGCGGACCAGCGGCTGCGCGGCGGGGCCGGCTCCGCCCTCGGCCCGCGCCGCGGCGGTGGATCGTGGCGGCTCGCCGCCACTCGCGGCGGCCTGCACGCGCCGCCGCACCCAGCCCGCGACGTGGCGCAGCGTCGGGAAGTCGCGCAGCCGCAGCTCCGGATCCCGCTCGAGGCCGTAGTGCCCGCGCACCGCGGCGAAGACCTCGGCCTGCTTGACCGTGTCGACGCCCAGGTCGGCCTCCAGGTCGAGCTCGGGCTCCAGCAGTTCGGCCGGGTAGCCGGTCATCTCGGCGACGATCGAGCGCACGCGTTCGAGCACCTCGTCGGCGGCAGCCTCCCGGTCGGGCTGCGCGCCTGCGCCCACCGTCGCGGCGCTCGCCGCCACGGCCGCGATCGCCGCGGCCGGCGTCGACGCCGTCGCCGAGGCGCCAGTGGCGGCCGACGGTCCCCTGGCGGCAGTGCCCACCGGGCCCGGCCCGGTCCGCTCGCGCACCCAGCCCGCGACGTGGCGCAGCGTCGGGAAGTCGCGCAGCCGCAGGTCCGGATCCCGCTCGAGGCCGTAGTGCCCGCGCACCGCGGCGAAGACTTCGGCCTGCTTGACCGTGTCGACGCCCAGGTCGGCCTCCAGGTCGAGCTCGGGCTCCAGCAGTTCGGCCGGGTAGCCGGTCATCTCGGCGACGATCGAGCGCACGCGTTCGAGCACCTCGTCGGCGGCAGCCTCCCGGTCGGGCTGCGCGCCTGCGCCCACCGTCGCGGCGCTCGCCGCCACGGCCGCGATCGCCGCGGCCGGCGTCGACGCCGTCGCCGAGGCGCCAGTGGCGGCCGACGGTCCCCTGGCGGCAGTGCCCACCGGGCCCGGCCCGGTCCGCTCGCGCACCCAGCCCGCGACGTGGCGCAGCGTCGGGAAGTCGCGCAGCCGCAGGTCCGGATCCCGCTCGAGGCCGTAGTGCCCGCGCACCGCGGCGAAGACTTCGGCCTGCTTGACCGTGTCGACGCCCAGGTCGGCCTCCAGGTCGAGCTCGGGCTCCAGCAGTTCGGCCGGGTAGCCGGTCATCTCGGCGACGAGCGCCGTGACGCGCGCGAGCACCTCGTCGGTTCCGGCAGCCGCAGACGCAGCCGCGCCGGCTGGCGCCGATGCGGCGGGCGCTGGAGCGGCGCTGGACGCTGCCGGGGCCGCGCTGGCGGGCGCCGGGACGCCAGGCCCGGCAGCCTGCGGCGCGCGCGGCGCCGCGGCCCGCAGCAGCTCACCGTACGGCACCGGCACCGCCGAGGTGTGAGCCGCCGACGCCGGCGCGCCGCCGTCGACGATGCGCAGCCGTCGGTGGTCGACCTCGAGCGTTGCGCCAGGGTGTCCGGCGAGGTGGTCGATCCAGCGCTGCCAGGCCTGCGGGTCGACGACCCGGTAGGCGTGACCGAGCTCGGAGGGGGTGCGCCGCCGTCCGTCGGGCATCGGCGTCCAGCGCAGCAGGCTCATCGCGATCTGCGAGCCGAAGCCGGCAGCCAGCCGCAGCGCGTGGTGCACGTCGCAGGCGCCGCCGCGCGAGAGCTTCAGCGCGCCGAGCTCGGGGTCCGCCTCGCGGTAGTTGGGCACCGGCGGCACGATGCCGGTTTCGAGGCACTTGACGGCGACCACGTCCTCGATCCCGGCGCCCATCGCGTGGCCGGTGAAGCCCTTCGTGTTCGTGATCACGATGCGTTCGGCATCGGCGCCGAACACGCGGCGCAGCGCGGCGATCTCGGCCGCCGCCGAGCCGCCGCGCGCCGGGGTGTAGGTCTCGTGCGAGACGAAGACCGTCGAAGCGGCGATCGCCTCGCGGCGCACGCCGCGCGCCTCGGCCTGGCGCAGCAGCGCCTCCATGACGGAGCCGATGTGGTCGACGTCCAGGCGCGTGCCGTGGTAGGCCGAGTTGGCGATCACCGCGCCGAGCACCTCGCAGATCGGCTGCAACCCCCGCTCGCGCGCCGCCTGGGCCGACTCGACGACGAGCGCGGCCGCCCCCATGCCGACGATCATCCCGTGGCGGCGGCGGTCGAAGGGCGTCGCCGCGTCCTCGACACGGGCGTCGGTCGCCGCCGCGCCGCTGGCCAGGAAGCCGCTGGCGATCCAGGGCAGCAGCGTGTCGCTGGTCGCGTCGTCGGCCGAGATCACGATCACGCGACGGCAGCGCCCGGCGCGGATCCAGTCCTCCGCCAGGGCGAGCGCCTGGGTCGTCGACGCGCACGCCGCGTTGACCTGGGTGTTCGGGCCGCGCGCGCCGATGGCCTCGGCGAACTGCGCGTGGCCCATCGACAGCACCTGGAACAGGAAGCGGCGGTCGAAGCGGTACGGCCTCGCCTCGAGCTGCGTACGCAGCGCCGCGATCAGCGCCTCGACCTCGCCGCGGGCCGGGTTGTCCCCGGCGATGCGCTCGCGGACCGACTCGAGCGCCAGCAGCTGCTCGCGGCGCGCGCGGTCGGCGGCATAGGCCTCGGCGTCGCGCACCAGGTTGTCGTAGCCCGGGAAGGCACTGGCGAAGATCACGCCGGTCTCGTCGCGCAGGCCGTCGGGCAGGCCCCAACGATCGGGCAGCCGCGTGCCCAGCGTGGTGGCCTTGTAGCGCATCACCAGCGGGATCCCGGCATCGCGCAGCGCGTCGAAACCGGCGCCCATCGCCAGTCGCGTCGTGATGTCCAGCGCCTCGTCGCGCGCCTGGTCGACGGCGAACTCGGCCACCACGTCCAGCGGCGCATGGCGGGCCGCCAGCTTGACGACGTCGGCCGGGTCGTCGATGAGCTCGAAGCTCGCGCCACCGATCTCGCGCTTGACCAGGCGCGTGATGTGCATGTCGACCATGCGGTCGCGCACGGCCTCGGGAACCGTGCCGATCATGGACTGGCCAGCCAGGATGCGGCCGATGTTGTCGTCGTCGAAGACGCGCGGGACGCCCGGAAGGCCCAGCGCGGCCCCTGTGACGACCACCGGCGCGGCGATCGCCTCGGCGGGTGCGGCCCCGGCCACCGGGTTGATCGGCCTGCTCGCGGGCTGCGTCGGGTCGGGCGCAGAGCCCGACCGGAAGGCGGCCAGCGCCGGCCCGCCGACCAGCCGCAGGCCCTGCTCGATCGCCTGGGCAAAGACGCGGCCGAGCTGCAGCAGCTGTTCGTCGGCGGCGGCGCCCGGTGCCGGCGGCCCGCCCGGTGATCCCTGCAGGGCGGGCGGCGCCGGCTGCGGACCGGGCACACCCGGGACCGTGTCCGGCGCAGGCACCGCCGCAGCGAGGGCCGCAGGGGCCGCCGTCGCCGGCACGGCCGGCTCGGCCGGCGCGACAGGCGGCGCGACACGGCCATGGGCGGTGGGCGCCTCGAGGCCCAGCCCTGCGGCCCACAGGCCGCACAAGGCCTGGTTGAAGGCCGCGGCATCGCCCTGCTTCGGATGATTCGTGAACAGCGCGAGGACGTCGTCGTGCCCGCCGAGCACGTCCTCGACGAAGCCGTGCAACGCGCGTTTCGGGCCCACCTCGACGAAGACACGCGCCCCGGCGTCGTACAGCGTGCGCAGACCCTTGACGAACTGCACCGGCGAGGCGACCTGGCGCCCCAGCATCTCGCGCATCAGGCCGGGCGTGGCGTCGGCGGGATAGAACTCGCCGGTGACGTTGGCCACCAGCGGGATGCGCGGCGGCTGCACGTCCAGCCGCTCGAGCGTGCGCACCAGCGGCACGGCCGCCGGCGCGACGATGGCCGTGTGGAACGCGTGGCTGACCGGGATGCGCACGGCCTGCAGGCCTCGGGTGTTGCAGGCCGCGATGGCCGCCTCGACGGCCGCGGTCGCGCCGCCGATGACCGCCTGCGAGGTCGAGTTGAGGTTCGCGACGACGACGTAGCCCGGAGTCTCGGCGACGATGGCCTCGATCTGCGCCAGCGGCCCGGAAACGGCCGCCATCGCGCCGTTGTCGTCGACCGACAGGTGCGCCATCTCCCGGCCGCGGGCGCTCACCGCCTCCAGTGCGGCCTCGAAGCTCAACGACCCGGCCGCGACGAGCGCGCCGTACTCGCCGAGGCTGTGGCCCATCACCATGTCCGGCGCGATGCCGTAGGCGCCGAGCAGGCGGTGCAGGGCGGCATCGGCCGCGAGCAGCGCCGGTTGCGTGATCTCGGTCTGCCGCAGCTCCTTCTCCAGCCGGGCAAGGGCGGCCTCGTCGTCGCCGTCGACGAAGATGCACGCGCTCAAGGGCCGGCCGATCAGCGGCGTCATCACCGCGTCGGCCTGTGCGAAGGTCTGCGCGACAACTGGCTCGCACCGGCGCAACTCGGCGAGCATGTTCGCGTACTGGGACCCCTGGCCTGTGTAGAGGAACGCGAGCTTCGGCGCCGCGCCGCGCCCGACGAAGACCCCTTGCTGTCGCAGCATGCGGAACAGGGCCGCCGGGCCGCCGGCGAAGGCCTTCAGCAGCTTCTCGAGCTTGGCCGCGAGATCGGCCGCATCGGTGAAATCGATCGCCGCGCGCACGGCGGCCCGGCCGAGCGCGGGATCGGGCGCGGCCCGTGCCGGCGTGCGGCCCGCCTGTGCCTCGGCCAGCGCCTGCCGCAGCTGCCCGGCCAGATCCCGGTCGTCGCGACCCCCGAGCAGCAACGCCGCGCGCAGCGGCGCCTTGCCCGCGCCCGGCGCCGAGACGCCCCCCGTCGGGCGCACCGGCAGGTCTGCGGTGGCCACGGTCGGCACGCTGGCGCTCGCAGCGGCCGCCGCGGCGACGGTCGCCGACGCCGGCACGGCACCCGGCGCATGGACGCGCCCCTGCACCGGATACCGCCCCGGGACGTACTCCTCGAGCGCGACGTGGAAGTTCGTGCCGCCGAATCCGAAGGCGCTGACCCCGCCGCGGCGCACGCCGCAGCGTGGCAGCGGCCACTCGCGCAGTTGCGTGTTGACGCGGAACGGCGAGCGCTCCCAGTCGACGTTCGGGTTGGGCTCGCGGAAGTTCAGACTCGGCGTCAGCACCCGCTCGTGCAGGCTGCGCACCATCTTGAACAGGCCGGCGGTGCCGGCCGCGGCCTTCAGGTGCCCGATGTTGGACTTCACCGAACCGAGCGCGATCGCGTGCACCGGCGCTCCGGCCGGACCGAAGACCGAGCCCAGGCTCTCGAGCTCGGTCGCGTCGCCGACGCGCGTGGAGGTGCCGTGCGCCTCGATGGCGGTCACGGTGGCCGGGTCGACCCCGGCCAGGTCCCAGGCCCGGGTCACGGCCAGCCGCTGGCCGATCGGGTTCGGCGCCGTGATGCCCTTGCCCTTGCCGTCGCTGGCGCCGCCGATGCCGAGGATGACCGCATAGACCCGGTCCCCGTCGCGTTCGGCATCCTCCAGCCGCTTCAGCACGAACAGGGCACAGCCCTCGCCCATCACGAAGCCGTCCGCGCCGGCGTCGAACGGCCGCGTCCCGGTGGCCGACAGCGCGCCGATCTTGCAGAACTTGACGAAGCCCGAGACGCTCATGTTGCGGTCGACGCCGCCGGTGACCACGGCGTCGAAGCGGTGGTCGACCAGCCCCTCGACCGCCGCGTTCATCGCGGCCAGGCCCGAGGCACAGGCCGCGTCGGCGGTGAAGTTCGGGCCGCGGAAGTCGAGCAGGTTGGCGATGCGCCCGGCCATCACGTTGGACAGCTCGCCCGGCATGGTGTCCTCGGTGATCTCGGAGCAGCGGGCGAGGAAGGCCGCGCGGGTCTCGGCGAGGATCTGCGCGCGCTGCTCGGGGGCGAGCGCGAGGAAGGCGGGCGCTTGCTCGAGGCCGTCGAGGATCTCGGGCAACTCGATGCGCATCGCCGTGCGGTAGTGCTTCTCGCCGCCGATCGCGTTGCCGAGGATCACCGCGACGCGTTGCGGGTCGACGTTCCAGGCCGGCCAGCCGGCGTCCAGCAGCGCGGCCCGCGCGGCGCTGACGGCCCAGCGCTGGCCTTCGTCCATCTGCTCGGCGACCTTCGGCGGCACCGGCAGCCGCCAGCCGATCGGATCCCAGGCGAACTCGCGGACCCAGGCGCCGATCTTCGAGTACGTCTTGTCGGGGGCGGCGTGGTCGGGGTCGTAGTACAGGCGCGGGTCCCAGCGGCCCGGCGGCACCTCGGTGACCGAGTAGACCCCCTCGCGGATGTTGCGCCAGAAGCGCTCGGCGTCCGGCGCCTGCGGCATGATGGCCGCCACCCCGACGATGGCGATCGGCGCGTTGTGGGTGCTGGCGAGCGACATGGGCTTGCTCTCGTGGTGTGGTGACGGGCGCGCGGCGCCGCGGCCTCAGGCGGCGCGTGCGTAGAGGCTGTCGGCGACGCGGTCCATGTCGGCCAGCAGGCCGGCCTGTGCCGCGCGGATCCTGTCGTGGGGAATGGTCGCGATCAAGGGCGCGATCGCCGCGCTGCCGGCGTCGATCGCGCCGGCCACCCAGCGCGTGCCGTCGACGCCGAGCTTGAGCGCGGCCTCGCGGGCGAAGACCCGGCTCATCGCGGCCAGCGCCTCGCCGTCGAAGCGCACGGGGCTCTTCGGATGCCCGGCGCCGTCGAGGACCGCGGCTGCACGTTGCGCGAACTGCGCGGCCGCCTCGGCATGAGCGATCAGCTCGCCCAGGCGCAGCAGCACGTGCTGGCTGCGGGTCAGACGCGCGACCCGGCAAGCCTCGAGGATCGCGCCGAGCGCCTGCAGCGCGAGCGCGGCGTCGCCGGCGCCGACATCGGGACGGCGTCGGTGCAGTGCGGCCAGCCGGTCGGCCTGGTCGCGATGGAAGCCGCCTGCGCTCTTCAGGTGCTGCTGCCAGCGGTCGCGCGCGATCGTCATCTCCATGATCTCCGAGGTGCCCTCGTAGATCGTCGTGATGCGCACGTCACGGCGGATCTTCTCGACGACGTATTCGCGCGTGTAGCCGTAGCCGCCATGCGCCTGGATCGCCGCGTCGGCGGCCGCGTTGCCCGCCTCGGTGGCGATGTACTTGGCGATCGCGCCTTCGGTGTTCAGCGCGCCGTTGGCACCCCGTCCGCGGTCCAGCGCGTCGGCGGTGTGCTCGACGACGCTGCGCGCGGCCTCCAGCCGCACGGCGTGCGGCACGATGAGCTTGTGGGTGTAGCCCTGCTTGGCCGACAGCGGCCCGCCACCCTGCTGCCGCTGCTGCGAGTAGGCGATCGCCCGGTCGAGGGCCGCCCAACCGCCGCCCAGGCCGAATGCGGCCACCATCACGCGCGTGTAGCCGAAGACCTGCTGCGCCTGCACCAGGCCGCGGCCTTCGACGCCGCCGATCAGGTGGTCGGCGGGGACGACGACGTCGTCGAGGTAGAGGGCCGCGGTGTTCGACAGCCGCAGCCCGTGCTTGTCCTCCGGCCGGCCGGCGCTGAAGCCCGGCGTGCCGCGCGGCACGACGAACCACGAGGGCCCGTCCGGCGCCAGCGCGAGCACCGTCGTCATGTCGGCGATCGAGCCGTTGGAGATCCACTGCTTGCGTCCGCGCAGCCGGTACCCGGTGACGCGGCCGTCGGTCTCGACGCGCTGGGCGATGGTCTTCAGGGCGCCGAGGTCGCTGCCAGCGTCGGGCTCGGTGGCCCCGTAGGCGAAGACGAGGCCCTGCTCGGCGATCGCGCCGAGCCAGCGCGCCTTCTGCTCCTCGGTCGCCCCGACGAGGATCGGGTCGCTGCCCAGGAAGGTCGCGAACGCGGCCGTGGCCAACCCGATGTCCAGCCGGGCCATGACCTCGCAGACCCGGTAGGCGTCGAACGCGCCGCCGTCCATGCCGCCGTAGGCCGCCGGCACGAAGACGAGCTGCACGCCGAGCTGGGCGGGGTCGCTCATCGCCCGCACCGTGTCTTCCGGACAGCTGTCGTCGCGGTCGAGTTGCAGCTGGCGCTGGGGCGTCAGCGCCGCCGCGACGAACTGCTCGAGCGCGTCGAGCATCAGGTTGAGGCTGTCGACATCCAGCCCTGCGCCGCCGATGTGGCCGGCCGCCGCGCCGTCGTTCATCGAGTCTCCTCCAGCTCCCGCATCGGGCGCAGGCAGCCCGCCCGCCGACGCTGCGCCATGCTGCCGCGCGCCGCACGCGGGGGTCTGCTCCAGATCAAGCCGCGTCGATGCCCGGATCCGGCCGCGAGCCGCACGCCCGCCTGCCCCGCAGCCCATCGCCCCGCGCTCGCCCGTCCTCGAGGGTCGGGCCGATGTCGCGCCTCAGCGGAACGGTTCGGCGCGGGCGAGCAGTTCCTCGAGACCCGGTTCGGACGGGTCGCGCGGGGCTCCCGGGTGGATGATCGCCACCTGGCAGCTCTCGGCCGCCTCGACGAGCTGGCGGTAGGTGCCGGCCGACAAGTCCTTGATGTACGCCTGCTGGCGCTCGTCGTAGGCGAACATGCGGTCGTTGATCTTCTGGCACTCGTTGCAGCTCGGGCAGCGCGCGGTCTCGATCCACGCCTCGTCGCGCGAATGCAGCGTCGCCTGCGCCGGCTCGGGGGTTTGCGGCGCCGCGGCGGCCGGCGCGGCAGCCGCGGCGGCGGCGGTGGCGGCATGCGCCGCCTGCCAGGCGGCCTTCTCGCGCGCCAGCAGGCGCTCGGCATGCGAGTCGTGGATGCCCGCATGCTCCTGCAGCCGGTGCCACAGCAGCAGGCAGCGACGCGTGGCCTGCATCAGCCGGGCGTCGACGATCACCCGCTGCAGCCGGTCGTCGGCGTCGACGGCGAGCAGGTAGGGCACGCGCTGCGCGGCATCGGCCTCGCCCAGCTTCAGCCAGTCGGCCACCGGCAGCATCTGCGGATGCCATCGCGCATGGGGCACCAGCGCGAAGTGCGCCGCGTGGCGCGGATCGCACAGCGCGAAGTCGGCGAACGTGAAGGGCGTCGTCTCGCTGCGCCGCTGCAGCGCGGCGTCGCAGTAGTCGACGGCCTCGCGCGGCCAGTCGTCGTCGGGCTGCGGGTTGTGCTCCAGCGAGAAGCGGGCCGCCCAGTTGTCTCCGGCACCGGCGTCGTAGCAGAAGGCCGGGAAGGCGCGCGACTGCACGGCGGCGGCGGCCACGAGGTAGGGCGGCAGCGTGCCGGCCGCGGACGCGTACACGCTGAAGAGCGCCGGCTCGCGCACGGCCATGCCCTGCGCGATGCGCGCGCGCAACGCATACAGATGCGACGCCGCGCCCTGCAGCACGAACATCCCGCCGAGGCCCATCGCGGTGGTCGCCAGGCGCGTGCCGCGCACGCCGAAGGCGAAGTGCCCGCTGCCCAGCGCCGCGTCGTCGAACAGGTCGGTCGTCTGGACCAGCACCTTGACCGGTGCCCCCGACGACAGGAGCTCCATCAGGTTGGTGTTCTCCGGGGCGTCGTTGCGCTGCGGCGGGATGCACACGAGGTAGTCCGGGAAGCGCGCGAGATCCTCGGCCGTCAGCATGGCCGCATCGAACGCTTCGAACACCGGGTCGTGCTCGGACTCGACGTAGCGCCCGCGCACCTCGAGCTCCGCCAGGGCCATCGCCCGGGCCAGCTCGACGACCGCGGGCAGCCGCTCGCGGAAGGCCGCGGCGGCCGCCGCGCAGTTGTCGAAGCAGTAGGCGTCGGCGGCATCGTCGCCGTCGTCCGCGCCGCGCTCGTGCGCGCCGTAGACGGTCTGCGACTCGAGCGTGGCGAGCGTGCGCTCGAGCCGCGACCGCCGCGAGGCCGGCAGCTCGTCGCGCGGCACCCCCTTGCCGACGATCCGCGCGAGCGCCTCGAAGTCGAAGGCCGCGCGGTGCGGCCCGCCGAGCGCGTCGCGCAGCGCCTGCGGCTGGCGGCTGGCCTGCGAGTGCGCGTGCGCCGCGCGCAGGATGTCCGACAGCTGCTGCACGAGCCGGCTCGCGTCGCGCCGGAAGCGCCGGGCCTTCGCATGGTGCGCCTTGCGCCAGGCGTGCGTGACCAGCGCGGCCGGCATGGCCTCGTCACAACCGAGCACCCGGCCGCCGGCGGGCAGCGCGCCGCCGGCGTGCTGCAGCACCTGCTCGAGCGTCTCGTCCTCCCGGGAGCCGATCTCGGCGGCCGCGCGGTCCCACAACTCGGCCAGCGTCGCGCTCGCGCCGCCGTCCACCGCGCGGCGGATGCCCTCCTCGAGCTGCAGTCCGTGACGCCGCATCCGTTCGCCGGCGAAGCCGCGCGGCGCGACCTCGCGCAGCACCCCGTCGACCAGCGAACTCAGCGAGCGGACGAACTCCGGGTCGTCCGGGTGATCGGTCAGGACCAGCGGGAAGTCGTGCCGCACCGCGCCCAGGTCGCGGAACGGCGCGAGCAGCGCGGGCCGCAGCCCGCGCCCGTCGATCGACTCGAGGGCGTCGCCAGGGCGCCGTCCGGTCAGGTGGAAGATCAGCTGGTCCTGGGGCTTGGCGTGCATGTCCATGGCGGGCGTCCGGTGCAGACCGGGTCTCTTCAGGCCGCGCGCTGGTCGGCGCCGTCCTCGGGCCAGACCGTGACCTTGTCGAACTCGCGGTTCAGGCCGGCGCGGATGTACTCCGGCGAGCGCAGCTGGCCGGCGTGGCGCAGGTCCTCGTAGCAGGGTGCGTCGGGGTTGCGGTAGAGGATGCCCACGGGGATCGGCTCCTCCATCGACGCGATCTCGCGCGCGCGGTCGATGTCCAGTGGATCGTGCACGCGCTGGTTGCGGTACGTGGCGCTCATCGCCGGGCTCGGCTGCAGCGCGCTGCCGTGCGTCAGCAGCATCGTGCGCTGCGGGTCGTGCAGCCACGGGTCGAAGGACTTCGGCATGAACTCCGGGCAGCGCTGGAGCACGCGAACGAAGGAGAAGCCCCGGTGGTGGAAGGCGGCCTTGACGATGTCGTAGAGGACTTCCGGGATCCAGTCGACGGCCTGCGCGACGAACGATGCGCCCTGCACGCCCAGCGACACGGTCAGCGGGTTCATCGGCGCGAGCGTCAGGCCGAAGGGCGTGGTGTTGGTCTTCAGGCCGCGCGGCGAGGTCGGAGAGGCCTGCTTCTTGGTCAGCCCGTAGACGTGGTTGTCGTGCAGCAGCACCGTGATGTTCATGTTGTAGCGCAGCGCGTGGATCCAGTGCGCCGCGCCGATGCTGCAGCAGTCGCCGTCGCCGGTGCTGACGAAGACGTGCAGGTCGGGCCGTGCCATCTTGATGCCCTCGGCCACCGGGAACGCTCGGCCGTGAATGCCGTGGAAGCCGTAGGTCTTCATGTAGTGCGGCAGGCGGCTCGAGCAGCCGATGCCGGAGACGAAGACCGTCTGCTCCGGCGCGAGGTTCTCGTCGCTGCACAGGCGCTGCATCGCGGCGAGGATCGCGTTGTCGCCGCAGCCGTTGCACCAGCGCGGCACGCCACCCTGGTAGTCCTCGAGCGCATGGTGCTCCTCGTGGAGCTTGATGACGCACTGGGTCAGGCTCATGATCCGAGGCCCTTTCTCTGCATCGCGCGACGGACGACGTCGCAGACCGTTCCCGGCTTGATCGGCTGGCCGCGCGCCTCGCTCCAGCAGTCGGCGTCGACGAGGAAGCGCGCGCGCAGCAGGTTGGCCAGCGGGGCGTAGCGGCGGTTGTCCTCGTCGATCAGGTCGTCCTCGACCTTGTCGGACCAGGTGCCCTCGATCGTCATGACCGCCTTGAAGCGCCCGAGGATCTCGCGGATGCCCGAGGGCATCGGCTGGATGAAGCGCAGCTGCAGCGACGAGACGCTCAGCCCCTCGCCGCGCAGCCGCGTCACCGCCTCCTCGATGACCCCCATCGTGCTGCCCCAGCCGACGAGCAGCATGTCGCCGCCGCCGGGGTCGCCGAACACCGGCGGGCAGGCCAGCGTCTTCTGCAGGGCCGCGAGCTTGAGGCTGCGCATGCGCAGCCCCTCCTCGTTGATCGACGGGTCGTAGGCGACCTTGCTCGCGCGGTCGTGCGCGAGGCCGGTCAGCGTGTGCATCCCGCCGGGCTGCCCGGGCTGGAAGCGCCGCGACAGGCCGGTGACCGGGTCCCAGTCGTAGGGCCTGGCGCCCGCGGGCACCGGCACCTGGTCGACCGGCGGCGCGAGCCAGTCGCTGCTGAAGACCGGCCGCGGGAACGGCTGCTGCGCGGTCGCCAGGCTCGCGTCGGACAGCACGACGACGACCATGCCGAAGGTCTCGGCGATCTTGCGCGCGGTGATCATCGAGTAGAAGCAGTCCTCGATGCTGGTCGGTGCCATCACGACCTTCGGCGCGTCGCCGTGGCTCCCGAAGATCGCGGTATTCAGGTCCCCCTGCTCCACCTTCGTCGGCTGGCCGGTGCTCGGCCCGCCGCGCTGCACGTTGACCACGACCAGCGGGATCTCGGCCATCACCGCCAGCCCGATCGCCTCCTGCTTCAGCGAGTAGCCGGGCCCGGAGGTGATGGTCACCGCGCACTTGCCGGCGTACGAGGCGCCGATCGCGAACGCACACGCGGCGATCTCGTCCTCGGCCTGGTGCACGAGGCCGCCGACCTTCTCGAAGCACTCGCTGAGGTAGTGCGAGGCCGATGTCGCCGGCGTGATCGGGTACATCGCGCAGATGTCCATGCCCGAGGCGATGACGCCCAGGGCGATCGCCGTGTTGCCGTTGACGACGATCTGCGGTTCCTTCGAGCGCGTCGCCGGGATGCGGTACTTGAACGGCAGGTTCTCCTCGCCCCAGGCCGCGCCGGCCTCGTACAGCGCGACGTTGCTGCGGATGACCTTCTCGTCCTTCTTGCCGAAGATGCGCGCGATCTGCTCGCGCGCGAGCGTCGCGTCGAACCCGTAGAGATTGCACAGGATCCCGAGCACGAACATGTTCTTGCCCTTGCGCGGATCGGCGACGAGACGACGGCAGCGCTCCTCCATCGGGATCTCGTGGACGTCGAAACCGTCACGGCGCAAGGCCTCGACCGTTCGTGCGTACGAGTCGACCACGGCCGGATCCCGGTGGCCGCGCCACATGCTCTCCAGCAGGATCGTCGCGCCGGGCTTCAGCTCGCGCGCCTGCACGCGGCCGATCAGCACCTGCTCGTTGAAGGCGACGACGAGGTCGGTCTGGTCGCCGCCGTTGGTCACGCGCTGCGAGCCGATGCGGATGCGGATGCCGCTGGCGCCGGCGACGCTGCGCGCCGGCGGCTGGATCTCCGCCGGGATGATCTCGGTGGTCCAGATGCCGTTGCCCATGCGCGCCGCGATGGCGGCCAGGGACTGGCCGCAGCGCTGCGCGCCCTCGCCGGAGTCGCTGATGACCTCGACGATGTGCTCGGGGATGGCCTGCGCGGCGCGCGCCGCGGCGGTCGGGCGGGACGGGGCGAGGACGTCGCTCATGCGGTGGTCTCCGGCAGGTGAACGCGGGCGTAGGGACGTTCGCGACGGTCGATGCCGAACAAGGTGTCCGCCGGTGCGCGGTCCCCGCTCTCGTAGACGGTCTCGGTGTCGCGCAGGCCGAGCCAGGCTTTCATCGAGCGTGCGGCGCGGCGCCCGGCGCCCATGGCCTGGATCACGGTGGCCGCGCCGGTGACGATGTCGCCGCCGGCCCAGACCCCGGCGATCGAGGTGGCGAGGTTCTCGTCCGTGGCGATGTAGCCGCGACGGTCGAGCTTCAGGCCGGAGGTCTGCCCTAGGATCGGATTGGCGTTCGTGCCGATCGCAAAGACGACCATGTCGGTCTCGATCTCGAAGGCGCTGCCCGGCACCGCCACCGGGCGGCGGCGACCCGAGGCATCGGGCTCGCCGAGCTCCATGCGCTCGCAGCGCATCGCGCGCACGGCGTTCTGCGCGTCGCCGAGCAGTTCGACCGGCGAGGTCAGCCAGCGGAAGTCGACGCCTTCCTGCCCGGCATGGTGCAGTTCCTCCACGCGTGCCGGCGCCTCGGCCTGGCTGCGGCGGTAGACGCACGAGACCCGCTCGGCCCCGAGGCGCAGCATCACGCGCATCGCGTCCATCGCCGTGTTGCCCGCGCCGATGACGGCAACGTGCCGGCCGGGCTGCAGCGGCGTGTCGTAGGCCGGGAAGTCGCGGCCGTGCATCAGGTTGCAGCGCGTCAGCAGCTCGTTGGCCGAGAGCACGCCGTTGAGCGACTCGCCGGGAATGCCCATGAAGCTCGGGTAGCCGGCACCGGTGCCGACGAAGACCGCGTGGAAGCCCATCTCGGTGAGCATCTGCTCGAGCGTGAACAGCCGCCCGACCAGCGTGTTGCACTCGAAACGGATGCCCAGCTTGCGCAGCTTCTCGATCTCGACGTCGACCACCGGGTTGGGCAGGCGGAAGTCGGGGATGCCGTACTTCAGCACGCCGCCGGGCTCGTGCAGGGCCTCGTAGACGATCACCTCGCAGCCCGCCTTGGCCATGTCGGCTGCGCAGGCCATGCCGGCCGGGCCGGAGCCGACGATGCCGACCTTGAAGCGGTTGCGCTGGATGTAGGGCACGTTGGCCCAGCCCTCGGCGATCGCCATGTCGCCGACGAAACGCTCGAGGCGGCCGATCGCCACCGGCTCGAGCGACTCGCCGACGGTGCACACGCCTTCGCACTGGTTCTCCTGCGGGCAGACGCGCCCGCAGACCGACGGCAACAGGTTCGTGTCGGTGATGACGTCGTAGGCCCCGTGGAAGTTCCGGCCCTCGATCCGGCGGATGAAACCGGGGATGTCGATGCCCACCGGACAGCCGCGCACGCAAGGCTGGTCGGCGCAGTCGAGGCAGCGCGAGGCCTCGACGAGCGCGTCCTCGAGCCGGTAGCCGCAGGCCACCTCGTCGAAGTTGCGCACGCGCTGCCCGGGCTCCTGCTCGGGCATCGGCGTGCGGGCCTGCGGGATGCTGCGGATCGTCTTCTTCTTCGCCATCGAGGGGCTCCAGGGGACGCGGTCGCCGAAGAACGGGAGAAACGCCAGGCAGGAGGCGTTCAGTGCGCGTGGCCGGCGCCGCCGCGCAGGCGGCAGCTCTCCTCCCACTGCGCCAGCGCGGCCTTCTCGGTCGGCCGGTAGCGGCCCAGGCGCTTCATCAGGTCGTCGAAGTCGACGAGATGGCCGTCGAAGTCCGGGCCGTCGACGCAGGCGAACTTGACCTGCTCGCCAATCTTCACTCGGCAGCCGCCGCACATGCCGGTGCCGTCGACCATCACCGGGTTCAGGCTGACCATGGTGCGGATGCCGAACGGACGCGTGGCCTCGGCGCAGCCCTTCATCATGACCGGCGGCCCGATCGCGACGACCTCGTCGATGTCGGCGTGCGCCGAGATCGCCGTGCGGATGCCCTCGGTGACCAGGCCCTGGATGCCCGCCGAACCGTCGTCGGTGCAGACGATCAGTTCGTCGCACACGTCGCGGAAGCGGTCCTCCCAGAACATCAGCGCACGCGTGCGGAACCCCAGCACGCCGATCACGTAGGCACCTTGCTCCTTGTAGGCGCGGGCCTGCGGGTAGACCGGGGCGACACCCAGGCCCCCGCCCACGCACAGCACCTTGCGCGCCTTCGGGTCGAGATGGCTCGGGATGCCCATCGGCCCGACCATCGCGTGCAGGTGCGAGCCCACCGTGCACTGGCGCTGCATCTCGCGCGTGGTCTTGCCCACCGCCTGGATCACCAGCGTGATCGTGCCCTTGTCACGGTCGAAGTCGGCGATCGTCAGCGGGATGCGCTCGCCATGCTCGCGCTCCATCACGATGACGAACTGGCCGGCCCTGGCGGCGCGGGCCATCAGCGGGTGACGCACCTCCAGCAGGTACGTGACGTCGGAGAAGTCCTCACGCGCAACGATCTCGAACTCGGCCATGGCAACCCCGCGATCCGCCCGCAGAGCCCGCGCCGGCCGTCGATGCACGGCCGAAGTGCGGCCGCGACGACGGCACCCGCAGGCACCGGACGAGGATGCACGTTAGCGGTGCGCCGCGACCGCCCCTTGAGATAGCGCAAGCCCGCAACGCGAGCAGGCTCACTGGAGTCGCTTCGCCCTTGAAGGGCTCCGGTATGGGGGATTGGGAGCGGCCCGGCTCGCTCACTGGCTCGTGGCCGTGGGGCGAAACCCGGTTGGACCGCTCGCCGGTGCGCGGCCGCGGCGCGCGTCGCCCGCGGCTCGCCGCTGTCAGCGGCTCAGGAAGGCGAGCACGCGGTCGGCCAGTGCACCATAAGGGGGCGCCAGCAGCTTCAGCGTCGACCAGCGCGACTGGCGGAAGACCGGCCGCAGTTTCGAGAAGGTCAGGAAGCCCTCGTAGCCGTGGTAATGCCCCATGCCGGACTCGCCGACGCCGCCGAAGGGCAGGTCGTCCTGGCCGACGTGCACCAGCGCGTCGTTGACCGTCACCCCGCCGGACATCACGTGGGTGATCAGACGCTCGACGGTCTCGCGCCGGTTGCTGAACGGGTAGATCGCCAGCGGCCGCGGGCCGGCGTTGACCCGGCCGATCACCTCGCCCAGGTCGCGGTAGGGCACGACCGGCAGGATCGGCCCGAAGATCTCCCGGGTCATCAGCTCGGTGTCGTCCGGAGCCCCGAGCACGAGATGGGGCGCGATGCGGTGGCGCGCGTCGTCGAAGGCCGGCCCTGGCAGCAGCGGCACCACGGTCGCGCCCCGGTCGCGCGCCTCGTCCAGCGAGCGGCGCAGCCGCGCGTAGGCGCGCGTGTCGATGATGCTCGTGAAGTCCGCCGAATCGAGGTTCGCATAGCGCCGCGGCACGATCGCCTTGACCGCCTCGACGAACGCGGACACCCGGTCCTCGGGCACGAAGACATGGTCGACCGTCGTGCAGATCTGCCCGGCGTTGAGGAACTTGACGAAGCTGATGCGCTCGGCGGCGAGCACGACATCGAAGTCGTCGCAGACGATCGCCGGCGCCTTGCCGCCGAGCTCGAGGGTCACCGGGCACAGGTTGCGGGCGGCCGCCGCCATCACCGCCCGGCCGGTCGTGCCCGAGCCGGTGAACAGCAGGTGGTCGAAGGGCAGTTTCGAGAACTCGATGCCGACGCCCCCGGTCTCGTCGAAGACCTGCAGCTTGTCCGGCGGGAAGTAGGCCGGCAGGCGCTCGATCAGCAGCCGGGCGAGGTGACGCGAGTTCTCGCTCATCTTGACCATCGCCCGGTTGCCGGCAGCGAAGATGCAGCTCAGCGGCACGAACGTCAGGTTCAGCGGGAAGTTCCACGGCACGATGACGCCGACGACACCCAGCGGCTGCGGGATGACCTCGTTGCGGGCGAGGCCCCAGGCGAGCCGGTCGATGCCGCGGCGCTGCGGCCGCATCCAGCGGCGCAGGTGCGAGCGGGTGTGCCGGATCGCGGTCATCACCGGGCCGATCTCCGTCAACCGCGTCTCGTACGGCGACCGGTGGCCGTAGTCGGCGCTGATCGCCTCGATCAGCGCCTGCCCGTTCTCGCGCACGAACCGCGCGAGCTGGTCCAGGTCGGCCCGACGCTCGGCCAGCGTCGGCACGGGGCGCGCGAGGTAGGCCTCGCGCTGGCGGCGCAGCGCCTCGGTCAGCACGGCGGTCACCGGGTGCGCGACGGCGTCGGGTTCGGCATGCATGCGGGTCTCCTTTGCATCGCGGTGTTCGAGTCCTCAGGCGGGCAGGGCCTGCGGCATGCCGCTGAGCTCGGCGCCGGATTGTGCGCGCAGCGCCGCGGACCCGTCTTTCGACGGCATCTGCGACATCACGTACTCGGCCAGCGCCGTGATGGTCAACGACGGGTTGACGCCCAGGTTGGCCGGCACGATCGAGCCGTCGACGATGAACAGCCCCGGATGGCCGAAGGCCTGGCCGTCGGGTCCGACGACGCCACGGTCGGGGCCGCCGCCGATCGCACAGCCACCGAGCACATGCGCGGTCATCGGGCGGTTCAGCAGCACTTCCGACAGCGCGCCCTGCGCGAACCCGCCGCAACGGCGAGCCATCGCCAGCGCCGCGTCGTGCGCCTGCGGCAGATAGGTCGGAATGCCGCCGCCTGCCGACGATGTCGCGAGCCGCCAGCCGAACGGCGGCAGCCAGCGCCGCTTCAGCATGAGCTGCAGGCTGTTGTCGAGCACCTGCATGACGAGCAGGATGACCGTGTGCCGGGCCCAGCCCCGCACCGCGAGGCTGCGCAGGAACCGACGCGGGTGGCGCAGGCACTGACCGACGAACTTCAGCGGCCGCGTCAGGCGCGTGCCGTTGCCCGAGATCACCGAGGCCAGCAACCCCATCGCATCCGAGCCGGCCGGATAGCGCACGGGTTCGATGCTCGTGGCATCGTCGACCTGCAGGATCGAGGTGATCGCGACGCCCCGGCTGAAGTCGACGTCGTCGCGCCACGAACGTGCTCCGGCCAGCGCCTCGGAGTTGGTGCGGAACTTCAAGCCGAGCTGGGGCGACAACCTCGGCAACTGCCCCCGCTGACGCGCCGCCAGCAGCAGCTTCAGCGTGCCGAGCGTCCCGGCCGCCACGACGACGCGCGGCGCGTGCCAGGTCTGCTCGGGACCTCCGAGCAGCGAGGTCGACCGACGCGCCGTGACGCGGTAGCCGCCGGCAGGGTCGGCGGCGATCGCCGTGACCCGCGTCTCGGGGACGATCTCGACCCCGAGCTTCTCGGCCAGGTACAGGTAGTTCTTGTCCAGCGAGTTCTTCCCGCCGTTGCGGCAGCCGATCATGCAGGCGCCGCAGAAGTCGCAACCCGTGCGTGGCGGGCCCTGGCCGCCGAAGTACGGGTCGGACACCGTCCGACCCGGCTCGCCGAAGAAGACCCCGACCTGCGCCGGTGCCCAGTGCGTCGCCCGGCCGATGTCCTCGGCGTAGCCCTTCAGCATCGCGTCCTGCGGCGTCGACTGCGGGTTGAGGGCCACGCCGAGCATCTGCCGCGCCCGGTCGTAGAACGGCGCGAGCGTGGTCTGCCAGTCGGCATCGAGGCTCGCCCACTGCGGGTCGCGGAAGAAGGGCTCCCCGGGGGTCATCAGCACGTTGGCATAGTTCAGCGAGCCGCCGCCGACGCCCGCGCCGCCGAGGCCCAGGAACTTGTCGAGCAGCCAGATGCGCTGGATGCCGTGGCAGCCCAGCGCCGGCGCCCACAGGAACTTGCGCAGGTTCCAGTTGCTGGACGGGAAGTCCTCGGGCCTCCAGCGTTTGCCGGCCTCGAGGACCACGACGCGGTAGCCCTTCTGCGCGAGCCGCAGCGCGCTGACGCTGCCGCCGAAACCCGAACCGATGACGAGGACGTCGCAGGACTCGTCCATGAGCACTCCCCCAGCCCGGCCACCGGCCTCGCCGTGCCGCTGGCACAGCCGCATTCGGCAACCACGAACCGCCGTTGTCGTTGACCTTGCGCAAGCCCGGGCCGATGCGCCAGCGGCGCGCCGAGCGAAGATCGGGCCAGTCCCGGGCTGACCGGCGGCCCGGTGTCGACTCGGCGTCGGGCGCGGCGGCGTGGTCTTGGCGTGGATCGCTGCCGGTCCGTCAGCAGGAGGCTCGTTGATTCCCGCACCCGGTACCCCGCTGCACTGCGTGCTGGCCGACCCGCGCGGCTTCGCCTGGCGGACGCTGCGCGGCTTCCGCGCCCACCAGGGGCTGCTGCTGGCCGGCGCGGTCGCCTACTACGCGCTGCTGTCGATCGTGCCGCTGCTGATCCTGATCCTGATCGCGCTGTCGCACGTGACCGATGTCGGCGAGTTGCTGCGCACGCTTTCGAGGGTGCTGGACTGGGTCGTGCCGGGCCGCGGTGCGGCGGTCGTCGGCGAACTCGCCCGCTTCGTCGAGCACCGCGGCATCGTCACGCCGGTCCTCGCCGTCACGCTGCTGTTCTTCAGCTCCTTGGCCTTCACGGTGCTCGAGAACGCGATGTCGGTGATCTTCTTCCACCGTGTCGCGGTGCGGCGGCGCCACTTCCTGCTCTCGGCGCTGCTGCCCTACGCCTACATCCTGTGCCTGGGCCTGGGGCTGCTGGTCGTCACGCTGGTCTCGGGCGGGCTGCAGGCCCTCGGCCAGGATCACGTCGCGCTCTTCGGGCACCGCTGGTCGCTCGGCGGCCTGTCGGGACTGCTGCTGTACCTGCTCGGCGTGGCCGGCGAGATCGCGCTGCTCACCTCGATCTACATGGTCATGCCGGTGGGACGGCTGCGCTGGAGCCATGCGCTGGCCGGCGGCGTCACGGCGGCGCTGCTGTGGGAGCTGACGCGCCACCTGCTGGTCTGGTACTTCGGCCAGCTGTCGCAGGTCAACCTCGTCTACGGTTCGCTCGCGACGGCCATCGTGCTGCTGCTCAGCCTGGAGATCGCCGCGACGCTGCTGCTGTTCGGTGCGCAGGTGATCTCCGAATTCGAGCGTGCCTGCGAGCCGCCGTCGGCCCTGGGCTGGCGCACGGCCTCCGGCGGGCCCGGCTGAAGCCGGGGGTCAGCCCGCGGCCGGCCGGGCCCGCCGGCGCACGACCAGCTTGCGCGCCTCCTCGGCCCACAGCACGAGGCTCGCCACCGCGGCCAACGGCAAGAGGCTCGCGAGCGGCAGCGCCACGGTGTGGAAGAGGTCGTTCATCGGCGGCGCGTACAGCACGAGCAACTGCAGCAGCACCGACAGCCCGAGCCCGGCGAGCAGCCACCGGTTGCGCAGCACGCCCAGGCCGAGTGCGGATCGCGTCGCCGACTGGCAGCTCATCACGTTGAACCACTGGCACATCGCGAGCACGGTGAAGGTCTCGCTGCGCACGATCTCGAGGGGCACGCCCTGCGCGTGACGCCAGGCGAACCAGCCGAAGGTCGCCGCGACGGCGACCGACGCCATCACGGCGATGCGTCCGAGCATCGTGCCGTCGAGCAAGGCATCGTCCCGCGGCACCGGGGCACGCGACATCTCGTCTCCCTCGGGCGGGTCCATGACGAGGTTGACCGTCAGGGTGCCTTCGGTGACGATGTTGATCCACAGGATCTGCACGGCCGCCAGCGGCAGCGGCAGGCCGGCCAGCAGCGCGAGCAGCAGCACCACCACCTCGTCGATCGAGGTCGCGAACAGGTAGAGGATGACTTTCTTCAAGTTCGCATAGACCACGCGCCCCTGCTCGACGGCGGCGACGATGGTCGCGAAGTTGTCGTCGGTGACGACGATCTTGGCCGCGCTCTTGGC
>ERZ761602.477-NODE-477-length-87405-cov-16.051505_pt1 | contig 87405 bp, 85 predicted proteins | sample MGYA00512165_ERZ761602 | MGnify/ENA primary metagenome ERZ761602 (study PRJEB28899, sample SAMN02445085) | bioreactor sludge metagenome | biome: EBPR sludge; isolation source: Thorneside wastewater treatment plant | place: Australia: Brisbane, Thorneside...
CGCTGCTCCAGGTCCTCTCTCCGGAGCGCGGCACGATGACGCCGGGGCTCGCCACCGTCGAGGTGCGCGGCACGGTGACGCCGGCGCTCGACAGCGACGCGACGATCACGCGGGTCGAGGTGAACGGCACCGCCGCCCGCCTCGACGACCTGGGCAACTGGAGCGCCAGCATCGCGCTGGCCCCCGGCGCCAACATCATCCGGACGGTCGCGACCGACTCGGCCGGCGCGGTCGCCGACGACACGCGCGGCCTCATCACCGGCGACCTCCGCCCGGTCGACACGACGATCGAGAACGCGATCGCCGCCGGCCTCTCGGCCGCCGCGTTCGACAAGCTGGGTGACACCGCGGCGGCGCTGGTCGCGCAGAGCGACCTCGGTTCCTTCGTCGCGCCCTACAACCCGGTCATCGCCAAGGGCCTGACCAACGGCCAGGAGGACTGCCTCTTCGGCAAGGTCTCGGTCAAGCCGGGCCTCGACGTCGCCAACGCGTTCCTCGCGCTCGTCCCCAACAACAACGGCCTCTCGCTCGACGCCGAGCTCGTCGGCGTGAACATCCCGCTCCATGCCCGCTACGCCGCGGCGTGTATCAACGGCAACACGGACATCTCGATCACCGCGCAGCGCGCGCGCATCCGCGGCAACCTGGAGATCGTCGTGGTCGACGGCCGCTTCGACGTGCGCCTGGTCAACCCGACGGTCACGTTCACCGGCTTCATGCTCCACGCCAGCGGCGTGCCCGGCGCCGTGCTCGATCTGCTCGATCTCGACCAGGAGATCGCCGACACGCTGGCGTGGGCGGTCGAGCGCTTCATGGCCCCGCTCGTGAACAAGGCGCTCGCCGGCGTCGAGGTCGGTCCGCAGAACGTGAGCCTCCTCGGCCAGCAGCTCCGCGTCGCGGTGGCGCCGGCCGGCGTCGCGTTCGACGCGTCGGGCGCCGAGGTCGTGCTCGACGGCTCGCTCGTCGTCCAGGGCACGAGCGCCAGGTTCGTGTACACGGAGAACCAGACGCCGCCCGGCCGCGGCGGCGCGGGCGTCGCCCTCGCGGTCGCCGACGACACGATCAACCAGCTCCTCGCCGGCTTCTGGGGCGCGGGCGGCCTCAACATGCAGATGGAGATGGACCTCGGCATGTTCGACGCGCTCCGCCTCGACGCGCTCCTGCCGCCGGTGGTGTCCACCGACGCCGACGGCTCGATGAAGCTGGTGATGCCCGACCTGATGCTCGAGCTGCGCAAGCACGGTCAGATGCTGGCCCGCACCGCGATCACCGTGGAGATGAAGCTCAAGGTCGAGCCGGCCGCCAACACCTACGCCGCCAGGATCTCGATCGAGACGCCGACCTTGCGCGCCGACATCATCGAGAACGTCCAGGGGATCCCCGACGAGGCGCTCGAGGCGCTCCTGCCGCGCGCCGTCGAGAGCGAGATCGCGACGTTCTCGCCGCTGCTCGGCGCGGTGCCGCTGCCGACGGTTCAGGGCGTCATCGTGTCGGGCCTGCACATGGGCGGCACCGGCGGGTACGTCACGATCGCCGCGGACATCGACTGAGTCGGATCAGAACCAGACGGTGTCGAGGTAGATCTCGGGCTTCGGGTTCACGACGCCGCCGCCGTGGCGCGCGTCGATCCAGACGAGCACGCGGTTGGTGCCCGACGACACGCCGCCCAGCTCGGCGGTGCCCTCGATGAAGCGGGCGTGGCCGATGACGGTGGGCGTGCCGGCGGTGAAGCCGGTGGAGCCGGGCGCCGTGAGCGGCGCGGCGTAGAGCTCGATGCGCCCGGTCGTCAGGCTCTGGTACGAGCGCTGATCGAGCCACGCCAGGACGCCGCCGACCAGCGCGGGCTCGCTGCGGTGGAGCGGGGCGGTGACGACGAGCGCGCCGCGCCCGCGCGACGGATCGAGGGTCGCGCCGTCGACGGCGGCGGCGCGGAGCGCGGTCGGTGGCTCGTCGCTGGCGTCGGTGAGGTCCTGCGCGCCCCAGACCACGAGCGTGCCGCGCGCGTCGGTCACCAGCCGGCACTCGTGGTGCCAGTCGAGGCCGGAGGTCGCGGCGTAGACGAGCTCGCCGACCACGCCGGCGTCGCTGACGGCGATCACCTCGCACTTGGGGATCGAGAGCTCGAGCGCGGCGTCGTGGAGCTCGCGCTTGAAGGCGACGAGCGAGGTCGTCCCGCTGCGCGCGACGTCGATGTGCGTGATCGGATCGAAGCCGCCGTGCGGGTCGTCCATGCCGGCGGCGGCGACGACGACCGGGCCCGCCACCTCGCCGCCCGGCGTCACCCGCATCCAGCGGATGTGGCTCGAGCCGGCGCCGTTGTTGACGCGGTAGACGAGCACGTAGGCGTCGCCGGTCCACACCACGTCGCCGCCGTACGATCCGTACATGCCGGCCGGGTCGAGCGCGATCGGCGCGACCAGCTCGGCGCCCGCGTGATCGACGACGGTGAACATGTTCTTGTACGGGCCGCCGCCCGGGTGCTGGTAGAGGACGCCGACCGAGCTCGGTCCGAGCGCGGTGCGCGCGTACAGGATGTCCTCGGCGGCGGCGAGGAGGACGCGCGGCGGCGCGAGGAAGCGGCCGGCGCCGTCGAGCTCGGCGATGCGCACGCGCCGCGCGCCGTCGCGCGAGTCGGTCCACGTCAGGTACCAGCGACCGTCGAGGTCGTGGATCCGCGGGGTGCCGGCGTTGCCGTCGCGGCTCACCTCCGTGATCGCCATGCCCCCGGCGCGCACGACCAGCGTCGCCCGCGCGCTGGCGGTGTGTGTGGTGTTCGTCGCGGTCGCCACCAGCTCGTGGTCGCCGTCCTCGACCGCGACCAGCGGGACCCGCGCCACCCAGTCGTTGCCCTCGCGCGCGGCGGTGATCTCCACGCCGCCGAAGGTGACCGTGAGGTCGTCGGCGGCGCCGTCGACGACGACGCGCACCGGCACCTCGGCGTACACCCACGGGCTCGCGCCGAACGCGCCGGCGTGCGCCTGCGGCAGCGACACCGCCAGCGGACCGGACGAGCCGCCACCGTCGTCGTCGCCGCCGTCGTCGTCACCGCCGGGCGACGCGCCACACGCCGCGGCCAACGCCGCCGCCAGGATCCATCCGAACGCTCGCGCGAGTCCTCTCATCGCGGGCGATGCTGGTCGTGCCGCGCCGCCGCCGCAAGCGCGGTCTGCGCCCCGCCGCGCCGTCGCGCACCTCAGTTCGCGAGCAGCCCCGGCAGCACCGTGCCCGACGGGCCGAGCACCACGTGGTCGAAGCGCTCGACGTTGGCCGGCGCCTCGGCGTTGACCAGCCAGCTCGTGCCGCCGGCGTGGCGCGCGGCGTCGACCAGCCCGGCCGCCGGGTACACGAGCCCCGACGTCCCGACGGCGAGGAACACGAGGCGACGACCGGCCGTGTCGACGAAGCGCTCGATCCGCGCGAGGTACGCGCGGTCGATGATCTCGCCGAACCACACGATGTGGGGCCGGAGCAGCGCGTCCTTGCCCGCCGCCTTGCAGCGGCCGCACATCGGCGCGACGCCCGGCTTGTAGGCCTGGCGGTCCTCGAACGGTGGGCGATCGCAGACGGTGCAGCGCGAGCGCATGAGCTCGCCGTGTAGCTCGATCAAACGTTCGCTGCCGGCCGCGCGGTGGAGCCCGTCGACGTTCTGGGTCACCAGCAGGAAGCGGTCGCCGAGCCGGCGCTCGAGCGCGACCAGCGCGTGATGTCCGCCGTTGGGCGTGATGCCCTCCATGCCGGCGCGGCGCTGCGAGTAGAAGCGCCACACCAGCAGCGGGTCGCGCGCGAAGCCGTCGGGCGACGCGACCTCGTGCACGTCGTGGCCCTCCCACAGCCCGCCGGCGTCGCGGAACGTCGGCACGCCGCTCTCGGCGGAGACGCCGGCGCCCGTGAGCACCAGCACGTGGGTGTCGTCGGTGATGGGGAGGGTCTTCATGGCAGACGTATTAGTGTCACATAGACACTAATACGTCAAGCCGGACCTTCAGGCCGGACGGATGATCGCGAACACCGCGCCCTCGCGGTCGGCGAGGATCGCGAACCGCCCGATGTCGGGGATGTCCTCGGGCGGGGTCACGACCTTGCCCCCGGCGCGGGTGGCGCGCGCGCTCGCGGCGTCGGCGTCGTCGACCGCGACGTACGGCAGCCACATCGTCGGCGTGTCGCCCTGCGCCTTCATCACGCCGGCGCGCGGCGCGCCGCCCTGCTCGAGCACGTGGTACGTGCCCACCGGGCCCATGTCCATCTCCTTGACGCGGTAGCCGAGCGCGCGCGTGTAGAAGCCGACGGCCCGCGCCGGATCCGGGGTGTGCAGCTCGTTCCAGTGGAACGTGCCCGGCGCCGGCGGCGCGTCGGGCTCGCTGGCCGACGCGGGCTGGAACAGGTGGAAGCTGCCGCCGGTCGGGTCGGCGACCCGCACCATGCGCCCCACCGCCGGCACGGTCTCCACCGCGCCGAGGACCTTGCCGCCCTCGGCCTTCACCCGGCCCATCGCGGCGTCGAGGTCCGCGACCGCGAGGTACGAGGTCCAGTGGGGCGCCGCGTTCCTGTCGGCGGCCGCGTAGCCGCCGATCGGCTTGTCGCCGGCGCTCATCATCTCGTAGGTGGTGTCACCCATCGGCATGGGCGTCACCTTCCAGCCGACCACCTCGCCGTAGAACCCCTGCGCCTTCTTCGGGTCGCGGGTGAACAGCTCGAACCAGACGAACTTGCCTTCGATCACGCTCATCGTTGTCTCCTTCATGGCGTTGCGCCCTGAAGTCGAACGAGTCGCGCCGGATCGACAGCCCCCGCGAAGAAAGATCAGTCCCCGTCCGGAACCCGCACGGTGAGGACCGGGACCATGCTGTGGCGCACGACCTTCTCGGTGACCGAGCCGAGGACGACGTGGGCGAGGCCGGTGCGGCCGTGGGTGCCCATCACGATGAGGTCCGCGCCCTCGCGCTTCGCGCAGTCCGCGACCTCGGAGGCGACGTTGCCGGTCCGCGCCACCGTGCTGACCTCGACGCCGTCGGTGCGCAGGCGGTTGGCCAGATCCTCGAGGTGCGACTCCGCCGAGCGCATGGCGTAGTCCTTCACGTTGATCGGGGCGCCCCCCTCGTCGGGCACCACCGCCGCGCCCGGTCCCAGCATCGGCGGCAGCTCGGCGACGTGGAGCAGCACCACGCGCGCGCCGTGGAGCTTGGCGACGTCGCGGGCCAGCGCCGCGGCGTGGTTGGCGCAGCTCGAGAAGTCGTGGGGCACCAGGATCGTCTTCCACATGCGCGCATCATCGCACGGCCGGCGCTCAGTCGGGCGTCGGGCCGGCGCAACCGTAGACGATGTCGACGTCGGTGACCTGGCCCGCGCTCAGCTGGTCGCAGTAGCTGCCGTAGAAGGTGATCGTCATCGTCGCCGGGTCGTAGTCCCAGCCGTTCATGTGCGTCGGGTCGCGGGGCACGGACGTGACGTTGTCGAAGAACGCGTAGAGCTCCTGCAGATCCGCCGGGGGATCGACGAGGACGAACTCGCACCCGAGGACCAGGTCGGCGATCGCCGCGAGCGCCATCTCGAGCTCCATCGCGTCGTCGGCCTGGTAGTAGCGCGGGCTCTGGGGCAGGGCCGTGCCCCCGTTCACCGCGAACATGTCCATCTGCGCGGCGTCGGTCGCGCCGCCGAACCCGACCACGAACGTCTTCACGTCGCGCATCGTGTTCAGGTCCGAGATGATCATCTCGGTGCCGTTGTCGCCGCCGGCGGCGCTGCATCCGGCCTGCATGCCGTCGGTGATGAGCATGACGAAGCTCTTGCGCGTCGGATCGTCGAGCGCGGGCTCGGTCGCCGCCTGCTGCATCGCGGTGTCGATGTTGGTCACGCACGGACCGTCGGGGTAGTTGGGATCGCTGGTCATGAGCGAGCTGGTGAGCAGCGTCTGGATCGCGGTCTCGTTGCCGGGCGCGACCGGGATCGGGATCGTCGCCTGCTCGCAGTTCGGCGTCGCCGTGTCGGGGAAGAGCGTCAGCCCCCAGCGGATGTCGCCGGCGAAGTTGGTGGTGAGCTGGTTGATCGCGGTGACCGCCGACGTCCACTTCGGGACGCCGCCCGCGTTGTTGCGCATCGAGCACGAGCGGTCGAGCGCGATGAGCATGTTCGGCGGCACCGGCTCGATCGTCACCTCGGTCGCCCCGCACTCGCCGCCGGGGACGCAGGTGTTGCTCGCGTCGCACTCCATGCCCGGCAGGCAGTCCTCGTCGACGGCGCACGTGCCGTCGGGGATGCACGTGCCGTTGACGCTGCAGAAGTCGGCGTCGGCGCAGTCGCCGTCGCCGAGGCACGTCCCTTCCGGGATGCACGCGCCCGACGTGCTGCAGATCTCGCCCGGATCGCAGTCGGCGGCGGTGGCGCAGGGCCGCGCGGGAACGCAGGCGCCGTTCTCGCACACCTCGCCCGTCGGGCAGTCGTTCGGACCGGTGCACGGCGTGCCGCTTCCCCCGCCGTCATCGCCGCCGCAAGCCGACACCAGACACACGATCGCGAGCACGCGCCAGGCGTGGCAGACCCTCATGAGTCCAGGATACCGATCCGGCGGGTCGGAAGGAACGCGAGAGAAAGGGCGCCAGGCGTCGGGCGGGGGCCTGAAGGCCGCAGGCCCGACGCCTGGGGTGGGAGCCGTCACTCCAGCCGGACGGCGGGAATGACGCGGAACGACAGCTCCGGTGCCTTGCGGCGGTGGACCTCGGCGGCCACCTCCTCGCGCACCTCGTCGGCTACCTCGCGCAGGTGGGACATGACCTCCACCGGATCGATCCCGCCGTGCGCCGCCGCGAGCGTGACCAGGACCCGGGCCGCGGAGGGCGCCGGATCGACCTGGACCACGAGCAGGTCGGCGAGCAGCGGATCGTCGGTGTCGGCCAGGTACCACGCCACGGCGTCGGCGACCTGACGGCAGACCTGTCGATCCTTGTGGCCATGTCGGCCACGGGATCCTGAAGACATGGACTCCTCTGAACAGAGACGAGTGGACGGTGATGGACGGAGCCTGGACGGAGCCAGGCCGGTCAGCGAAGGAAGGCAGGGTCGGGGTTCATCACGGTCCACCTCCGGAGGAGGTCAGGGCGACAAGGTACTCGCGGCGAGCGCCGAGTCAACGGCAATCACGCGCCGCGCCCGTATCTGGCCTATCATCGCGGGAAAGATGAGTCGCTGGAGCTCCGAGACGGAGGACCAGGCGAGGTTGCTGATCGACGCGGTCGTGGCCGGGGGGCCGACCCGACTCGCGTCGTGGCGCCGCCTGATGGCGTTGATCGCGCCGCACGTCGAGGCCTGGGCGCGTGGCAGCCGCCTCCTGCGGCGGTGCCGCCTCGCCGGTGAGGACGACGCGCGCGCGGTCATGGTCGCGGTGCTCGAGCGCCTCGCCGCCGGTGACCACGCCAACCTGCGCGCCTTCCAGGCGCGCGAACGCGCCGACGACGACGCGGCGCGCGACGAGCTCGTCGACGAGCTCGCGCGGCTGGGCCGGCTCGAGGACGAGGACGACGACGGGGCGGGCGCGCCCGCCGACCAGCCGGCGAAGGCGTGGCTGCTCCGGCTCGTCGACTACGCCGCGCGTGATCACGTGCGCCGCCGCTTCGGCTGGTCCCAGGCGGGCGACGGTCCGAGCAAGCGCGATCTGCACAGCGACGCGATGCCGCTCGACACCGGCGCCGACGCCGGCGCGCGGCCGCCGATGACCGACCGGCTCACCGTGTCGCAGCTGGTCGCCGAGGTGCGCGCGTACATGGCGTCGTTCCCGGAGGCCATGCAGTCGGCGCTCAGCCTGTGGCTCGACGATCACGGCTTCGACGAGATCGCCGCCGAGCTCGCGCTCGCCGACGCCGCGAAGGCGCGCGCGCTCGTGCGTGCGGGTCAGGCGCGGCTGCGCGAGCGGTTTCGCGGACGCGCGCCGCTCTTCGCCTGACGCCCGGGGGACTCGCCGCGCGCGGTGGCTCGAGCCCGGCCAGCGCGGCGAGACGGCGGCATGCCGCGCACCGGGCGAGGTGGGCGCGGCTCGCGGCGGTGCCGGCGAGCAGCTCTTCGAGCGCCGGGTGGATCACAGATCCATCGCGTAGCCGACCTCGAGGCCGAGGTAGAAGTCGTGGTTGCCCTCCGTCGGGATCGCGGCGAGCTCCATGCCGATCACCCACGGCCCGAGCGGTGGGATCGCCTCGTGCCACGACATCGCCGCGCCCAGCTTGCCGCTCGACAGGTTGTAGAGCGCGTACAGCTCGCGGATCGCGTGGTCACGGAAGCCGCCGACCGAGTGGTACTGGAGGCCGCCGGCGGCGACCGGCGTGAAGCCCGACGGCGCCGTCGACATCGGGTCGTCAGGCGCGGGCACGAGCACGCCCTTCAGGCCGCCGGCGAGCATGAGCGCGCGCCGCATCACGGTCTTGTGAGACGTGACGATGCGCGTGCCGCCCGACGGCGCCGACGACCAGGTGTCCCAGGCGACGCCGTACCGGCTCCAGATGACGAGGCCCCCGAGCGCGTCGAGCTGGCCGAGCCCGCTGACGTCGTAGCGGACGCGGCCGGTCGCCCAGAACGGCCCCAGCTTCTTGTCGGCGCGGGCGGCGCCGGTGAGGCTGCCGCCGAGCGCATAGCCGAGCGCGATCTCGATGCTGACCGGCGCCGGTCGCACGCAGGCCTCGAGCTGCTCGCGCGTCGGCTCGGCCGCGAGCGCGGCCTCCTTGCAGACGAGCGGCTGGCCGGCCTCGGCGGGTCCGGCGAGCGCGGTGGTGATGACGATGGTGGCGGCGATGCTGAAGACGAACGTGAGCTTCATCTGGGTCCTCCACCCGGTGAGCACGAGGTGCAGAGGCGATCCGTCAGCCGCGGGATCTGTCTGACGGATCGCCTCGCCCCCACGTGATGAGCGGCATGAACCAGTCCATCGCGCGTCTCCTCCTCGCCGCCACCGCGCTCTCCGTCGCGGGCGGCTGCATCTCGTTGTTTCCCATGCCGGGCACCGGCAAGAAGTCGGGGCCGCCGGCCAAGGCCGAGGTCGACGGCAAGGTGTTCGGCACCGGCACCATGGTCGTCGACGAGTGGGATGTCACCCTGCTCGTCGATCCGGCGTCGGTCGACGTCATCAACACCCCCCAGCAGCTCGTCGTCTCGAGCGCCAAGGGCGGCGTGGTCGACCCGATCCACGGGGACTTCGAGCTCACGATGCGGCCGAAGAAGCCGGGCGAGACCTCGAAGTCGCTCATCGCCGAGGAGCTGCGGAAGCTGAACGTCAGGCGCAAGCCGCAGTACTTCAAGGGGGTGATGGCGTCGTTCGACGTCCCCACGATCGAGGAGCAGACCTCGAACGGCAGCTTCATCGGAGCGATCAAGGCGGCGGAGCAGGGCAACTGCGTCTTCGAGCTCCTCATCGTCGCGCCCGACGTCGACCAGCTCGTGAAGCTCGAGCTGGCCACGCGCGCCGGCATCCTCGCCAAGGTCGGCAAGACGCCGATGCCGGCGGCCTGCCGGTGACGGCCGCGGCACGCCTCGCCGCCGCGTGCGCGCTGGTCGCGGGTGGCTGCGGGCTCGGCGTCGGGCCGTACCAGCCGCGGCGCGACGCGTACGCGACCGCCGGGGGCGCTCGCGCTGACCTGCACTTCGACGAGGCCGAGCGACGCGCGGCGCACCAGGCGGCGAAGCGGCAGCGGGTGCGCGAGCTCGGGGGCGGAGAGACGCCGATGTACGCCTTCGGCGGCGGCTACTACGTCGGCATCAAGCAGGGCGTGAGCCAGACGCGCGCCGGCGACGGTGCGTGGTCGGCGCGCGTGTACGCCTTCGAGGTCCACGCCGGCTTCTTCCACGCCGTGCTGCGCGATCGCGTCGTCCTGGGCACGAGCCTCTTCGCCGTCGGCTACGGTACCGGCGACCGCGCGGCGACGTCGAGCGCCCGCTACGTCGGCGCCGGCGGCGAGCTCGCCGTCAAGCTCGGCGTCACCGACTCGCTGTCGTTGCGGACGGCGGGCGGACGCTTGCACGGCCGCGCCACGCTCGAGGAGGCGATGGTCGAGGAGGACGCGACGACCGGCGCGTGGCGCGCGGCGGCGGGCCTCGACTGGGTCGTCGCGCGCGTCCACGGCAACGATCTCGTGCTCACCACCGAGGCGCAGCTGGCGCGCACCGGGGAGATCACGCTGCTGGGCCAGCCACGCAACGTGGAGGCGCGAGCGCTCCTGTTCGAGCTCGTGCTGGTGGGGATCTAGATCATGCGCAGCTCCTCGCACATCGTGGTGCTCGTCGCCGGGATCGCGATCCTCGGGCTCTTGCCCGCATGCGCCGCCGGGTTCGGTGCGCCCGGCCCGGGCGCGGCCGGGATCGTCCGCGTGAAGGGCCCCGGCACGTACGTCGAGCCCGGCTGCGTCGGCTGGTGCCGCGCGGTCTATCGCGACGGCTACGTCAAGCGCGACGGCCCCGGCTTCAAGGTCATGTTCGGCACGAAGCTCGGCGTCACCGACGGGAGCTTCGCCGCTCGCGCCGCCACGCTCGGCACCACGGGCGAGCCGCACCTCGACGTCTCGTTCGTGCCGCGCAGCGACCGCTGGGCGGTGACCGCGACCGCCGGCTACCTGTTCCAGACGCTCTGGTACGACGACGCGACCGTCTCGTACCGCGGCCTCGCGCCGAGCGTCGCGTTCCACTGGGGGCTCCGCCGACGCGTCTACGTCCACGGCGGCCTGGGCCGCGGCTTCGGCTCGCTCGTCGTCACCCCCGACGGCGCCGAGGACGGCGTGTCCGCCGGCGCGGGCCAGCACCGCGCGCTGGCCGGAGCGTCGTTCGTCTTCCGCCGGACCCCGTCGATCGACTTCGCGCTACGCGTCGAGGCCAACGCCTACACCACCGGCGAGGTCCCCCTCGGCACCGAGCGCGGCGCGCTGCGAGGCTGGGGCGTCACGTTCCAGGGACTGCTGTCGCGCTTCTGAGCCGGTCGTGACGGCGCGTTCACGGTGAGCCCAGCCGCGACGAGGACTTGCGCGCGGCGCGCGACTTGCTCCGGAGGTGGTCCATGCGCTCGTTGCTCCTTGCCGGTCTGTGCCTCCTCCTCTCCGCCTGCTCGATCTTCACCCGGTCGATCGAGCGGCCGACCGCCGACGTGCGCACCGTGTCGGTGCAGTCGGCCGGGTTCACCGGGATGACCGGCGAGCTGCACCTCGACGTCGCCAACCCCAACGGCTTCGGCGTGCCGCTCGCGGGCATCGACTGGCAGCTCTCGGTCGGTGGCGCGCGCGCGGTGACCGGGTCGGTCGAGCTGTCGCAGACCATCCCGGCCAAGGGGGTCGCGCCGGTGAGCACGTCGCTCACGATCGACGCGCGTGACGCGATCGTCGTGGCCGAGCAGATCGCGCGCGGCGCGCGCACGTACCAGCTGTCGGCGCGGCTGCGCTTCTCGACGCCGGTCGGTCCGCTGGACGTCGACGTTCGCCACGAGGGTCAGCTCGCCGCCGCGCGCGGGCTCCTCGGCGTTCGCTGATCCGACTACGGCGGCGGGAGCAGCTCGACGCCGAGCGCGGGGAAGAAGGGCAGGCCGCGGGTGTAGCGGCGCTCGGTGAAGTCCTCGTTGTAGGTGACGCCCTCGGGGTTGGTGCGGTGGGTGGCGTTCTGCACGTCGAGGAAGAGGTTGATCGTGCCCCACGGGCGCCGCCACGTGCGATCGACGCGCAGATCGAGCTGGAGGAAGAGCGGCAGCCGCTCCGACAGGATCGGGCCCGAGATCGCGACCCACTCCTGGTGGGTCTCGTCGAAGTAGCGGCCGGCGACCGGGGTGATCGGGTTGCCGCTCGCGACGCGGAGACGCCCGCCGAAGCGCCACCTGCCGACGGGGCGCGTCGCGAGGAGCGTCGCGACGTGAGGCTGGTCGAGCACGTACGGGTAGTACGTCGCGTCGACGCGCGGGTCGCCGGTGCGGAACGAGCGCGACCACGTGTACGAGAGCCAGCCGGTGACGGTGCCCAGCTCGCGCTTGAGCTGGACCTCGACGCCGTACGCCCGGCCCTTGCCGACCGCCTCGCGGTACGAGTAGGAGCCGAACTGCTCGTCGACGAGCTCGCGGCTGACGGCGAGGAGGCCGCCAGCCTGGCCGCTGCCGTTGTCGGCGATCGGCGTGGCGCCGGTGACGACGTCGACCGAGAGGTCGCGTTTCTCCTGGCCGTACGCGGTCACCTGGAGCTGGGCGACGTCGGAGAGCGGCGCCTTCCACGCCAGCGCGCCCTGCACGGCCCAGCTGCCCCCGAGCGTCTGGTTGCCGAAGACCGGGTCGAGATCGGTGGGCGACGGCGGCTGGTGATAGACGCCGAGGGACTGCGTGAGCGTCATGCACCGCGGTAGCTGCTCGGTCACGTTGAGGCGCGGGCCGACGGCGAGCTCGTCGGAGAGCCCGAAGCGATCGACGCGCAAGCCAGGGCGCACGGCGATCGTGTCGTCGGCGAGCGACCACTGCTGCTCGATCCACGCGCCGGTGTCGGGCGCCCACGCGACGCCCTCGCGGTGCACGACGCCGACGGGCGGATCGGGATCCATCGGCGAGGGCGGCGGCGTCGTGTCGAGCTCGTAGGCGTGCCGCGTGAGCAGGCCGTCGAAGCCGATCGCGAACGTGCCGCCCAGCCACGGCCGCGTCAGCTCGGCGCGCAGGGCGGCGATCGCGTTCCAGCGCACCATGCCCTTGTCCACGTCCTGGTGGTTCGCGGACGCCTCGACGCGATCGAGCCCGACGGACGGCAGGAGCTCGACCCGGCCGGCGCCGCGGGTCGCGCGGTAGCGGAGCGCGACGCGGGCGAAGCGCGACGTGTACTCGAGGCGGCGCACGCGGCTGGTGTCGACGCCGCCGGTCGAGCCCATCCCGGGCTCGCGCAGGAGCTTCAGACGGTCGTCGGAGACGAGGCCGAGCGCCATCCATCGGCCGGTGCGCGACTCCCAGCGCACCTGCGCGTCGAGGTAGCGCGGCGCGAGCGTGAGATCGACGGGCGCGGCGGCGAGCACGGCGTCGACGTAGGAGCGGCGCGCCGCGACGAGCATGCTGCCGCCGCCGGGGCCTGGTCCCTCGGTGAGCGCGGCGGCGTGGATGAGCGAGAGCTCGCCGGCGTGGCGGCGACGATCGGTGCGGGGCGCGCGCGTGGTCGCGACCACGACGCCGCCGGTGGCGCGGCCCCATCGCGCGCCGAAGCCCGACGGCTCGAGCGCCACCTCGCCGATCACGCCGATCGGGATGAACGACGCGAGCCCGCCGAAGTGATAGAGGAGCGGGACCTCGATGCCGTCGAGGAACACCGACGAGTCGCGGGGCGCGGCGCCGCGCAGCGCGAGCCCGCCCAGGCCGAACGGCACGCGCGCGACGCCCGGCAGGCTGGCGACCGCGCGCAGCGGATCGTTGCCGGCGGCGGGAAGCGTGCGCAGCTCGTCGGGGTCGAGCACCTCGCGCGGTGGCTCGGCGACCAGCGGCGCGCGTCCCTCCATCTCGATCACCTCGACGCCGGCGGCGCCGACCACCTCCTCGGGTGGAGGCTCGGCCTGCAACAGCGCGAGCACGAAGCGCCACATCGCGCGGGTGAGTGTGCCACCGACATGGTTTCCGATTCGAATCTCCCGGTGGTGGTATCGTCCAACCCGTGATGAGGACCACCACGACTCTGTCCATCGCCTTGTTGCTCGCGTCCGGGTGCGTCGTGCGCACCGCGCCGGCGCCGCCGCCTTCGGGCCCGGTCGCCAGCGCGCCGCCGCCCGCCCAGCCACAGCCGCAACCGCAGCCGGCGCAGCCGCCGCCGGTCGTGCAGCCGCCGCCGGTCGTGCAGCCGGCGCCCCCACCGCCTCAGCCGGCGCCACCACCGCCGCCGCCCGCGCGGCCGCCGGCGGCGCCCGTGCCCGCGACGCCGCCGCCGGTGGTGCAGCCGACGCCGCCGCCCCCCGCGCCTCCGCCGCCGCCGCCGCACCGGCCGGGGCCGCGCGACGATCACCGGTCGGATCGCATGTTCGACAAGCGCAGCGACTGGGACAAGCTCGGCGAGCGCTGGGTCGAAGGGCGCGTGGACCGCGACACGATCAAGGTCGGCAAGAAGGACGGCCGCTTCGTCGCGATCGCCATCGTCGTCGAGCACTCGGCGCTCGAGATGTACGACATGGTCATCACCTTCGGCGACGGCTCGACGTTCGCGCCGCCCGTGCGTGCCATCTTCGGCAAGGACTCGCGCAGCCGCGTCATCGATCTGCCGGGCGACGCGCGCTACATCAAGAAGGTCGAGTTCCGGTACGGCAACCTGCCCGGCGGCGGCAAGGCCCAGGTGGAGCTGTGGGGCCTGGATGCGAGCCGCGACCGCGCGCCCGGGCGGGACAAGGACGACAAGGGCAAGGGCCACGGGCACGGCAAGGGGCACGGCAAGGGGCACGGCAAGGGGCACGGCAAGGGCCATCACTGACCCCGAGGCCTCCGCGTCGTCGCTGCCGACGAATAGCCGGCCGGGCCCGCGCGTTCGCGTCTCATGGGCCGACGCGCGTCCCGGTCGAGGTGGTCGAGCGGCTTCTGGTTGCTGGCGCTCGGGGTGGGCTGCGGCAGCGCCCGTTCGGAGCCGCCAGCGCGCGGCGCCGTCGATGTCGCCGCGGCGACCGACGCGTGGGATGACGCGGTCGACGCGATCGCGAAGGAGCGCGTCCGTCTCGCGGCGGCGTGGCGCGCCGCGTCCACGCCGGCCGAGCGCGCGGCGGTGCGTGATCGCGCGAGCCGCTACCTGAGCGCGGCGATCATCGACGAGCTCTTGCCGCCCTGGCTCGGCATGCCGTGGGGGCTCGGCAAGCACAGCACGGCGACGCGCCCGCACCAGGCGGGCAAGACGATCGCGTGCAGCTACTTCGTCGGCGCGGTGCTGCAAGGCGCCGGCTTCGAGCTGCGAGATCGCTTCCGGCTCGGCCAGGCCGCGGCGCTGAAGATCCAGAAGTCGCTGGTCGGCGGCGCCGGCACGGTCCACCGCTTCCTCAGCATCCCGCCCGCCGAGCTCGCCGCCGAGCTCGCGGCGCTCGACGATGGCCTCTACATCATCGGCCTCGACGTCCACGTCGGGCTGGTCGTCGTCCGCGGCCGCGAGGTGCGCTTCGTGCACGCGAGCTACACCGGAGATCAGGTCGTGAGCGACGAGGAGCTCGCGTCGGCGCAGGCGATCGCGAGCTCGCAGCGCCGCGGATATTTCGTATCGCCCGTGGTGACCGTGTCCGGGGCCGGCGACGACTGGCTGATCGAGCGCTGGCTCGAAGGCGACCCGGTCGGTCCCTGACGTCCCGGGCTCCTGTACTATCGCCGCGTGGTGACTGCAACGGCGATGTCGGCGTCGGAGCGAGCCGAGCTGATCGATGTGATCGAAGAGGTGGTCGGCCTGGGCACGTTCGTCTGGGTCCTGGGGCAGACCATCTCGTGGTCCCGCGGCTTCTATCGCCTGCTCGGGCTCGATCCGACGATCCCGGCGGTGCCGGAGATGTACTACGAGCGCGTCCATCCCGACGACCGCGCCCGCGTGATCATGGCCGCCAAGGCGGTCGTGACCCGCGGCACGGTCGACACCTTTCCGTACCGGATCGTGCGCCCCGACGGCAGCTTCGACTGGGTCATCGGGCCGTCCCGCGTCGAGCTCGACGCCGACGGCAACGTGACGCGCGTGATCGGCACGATCGTGCGGATCACCGAGGTCCACCTCGCGACCGAACGGCTGGCGCAGGTGAACGCGCTCCTCGCCGATACGCAGCGGGCCGCGGGCATCGGGAGCTACTCCTACGACGTCAACGCCAACCGGCTCGAATGGTCGGATGAGCTCTACCGGCTGCTCGGCGTGCCGCCGGGTACGGCGGTCGACGGCGCGTTCGCCGAGAGCCTCGTGCACGAGGAGGACCGCCCGCGCCAGCGGGAGTGGGCGGCCCAGCTCTTCACCGGCGCGGCCTTGCCCCCGCTCCTCGTGCGCTGGGTCCGTCCCTCCGACCGCAAGATCATCTACCTCGAATCCATCTCGCGGCTGGTGCAGCGTCCCGGCGGTCCTTGCATCGTCGGGGTCAGTCAGGACGTCACCACGCGGGTCGAGCTGGAGGCGGAGCTCCGTCACGTGGCGCGGACCGAGGCGGTGGGCGCGCTCGCCGCCGGCGTCGCGCACGACTTCAACAACTACCTCACCGTCCTGTCGGCTCAGCTCGATCTCATGCGCCTGCAGGGCGGCGCCGCGCGGCCGAGCGACCTCGACACGATGAACGTCGCGCTCGAGCGCTGCGCCGGGCTGGTTCGCCAGCTCCTCGCCTTCGCGCGCAAGCACCCGTTCCGGCCCGAGCGCCTGGACCTGGCGGCGCGCGTCGAGAGCGTCCGCGCGTTGTTCGAGCGCGTCACCGATCCGTCGGTGCGGATCGTGCTCCGGCTGAACGCCCGGTCGGCGGTGCAGGGCGACGCGACGCAGCTCGACGGCGCGCTCATGAACCTCCTGGTCAACGCGCGCGACGCGATGCCCGACGGCGGCACGCTCATGATCGAGCTCGACGAGTTGGAGCTCGAGGTGGGCGACGCGCGCCTCGACGGCCGTCTGTCACCGGGCCCGTACGCGCGGCTCGCGGTGAGCGACACGGGGGTCGGGATCGCCGCCGAGCATCTGGCGCACGTGTTCGAGCCGTACTTCAGCACCAAGCCAACGGATCGCGGGACGGGGCTCGGGCTGGCGGCCGTCCTGGGGACGACGCGGCAGCACGGCGGGACCGTGCACATCACGAGCGAGCCGGGACGCGGCACCACCGTCGAGCTCCTCCTGCCCGTGACCGGTGCGCAAGTCCGGAGCTCGCCGGCGCGCACCCCGACGGTCGCCGGCGCGGTCGCGCCGCTGCGCATCCTCCTGGTCGAGGATCTCGCCGCGGTGCGGGAAGCGCTGGCGATGTTGCTCCAGGGCGAAGGTCACGAGGTCGACACCGCCGTCGACGGGCGTGACGCGCTCGACCGGCTCGGCGCGCGCGGCCCGTACGATCTGGTGATCAGCGACGTCACGATGCCGCGCATGAGCGGCGTCGAGCTCGCGCGCGAGCTGACCGCGATGACGCCGCCGGTGCCGGTCCTGCTGATGACCGGCTACTCCGATCACGCCGCGGCGCAGGCGGTCGCGGTCACGCTCGACAAGCCGTTCTCGCGCGAGGAGCTCATCGCGGGGATGGCGCGCGTGCTGCGGTAGCGGGCGTCAGCGAGCGGGGAGGTGCCAGGCCGGCGCGAGCGCGTCGTACTCGGCGGCGGGGAGCTGGACGAGGACGGGCTTCGCGGCGGGATCCAGCGTGGCGAGGAGCGCGGCGAGGCGAGGCTCTTCCATCGCGGTGCAGCCGACGGTGGGATCGCCGGGGCCGCCCCACACGTGGAGGAAGATGCAGCTGCCGCCGCCGGGGACGGCGGCGGTGTTGTGCGCGACCTCGACGACCCAGGCGTAGAGCGCGTCGGCGCGACGCATGTCCTCCGACGACGACCAGTCGCGGATGACCGTGCGCTCGTCGAGGACGCGGTTGTAGACCGCGGACGTCGGATCGTCGACGCAGCGCCAGTGGGCGTCGACCGGCGTGTACGGCAGGCGCGCGCCCGCGGGTGCGGCGGGCGCGTAGCCGAACGCGGGGCCGAGCGCGAAGACGCCGGCGGGGCTCCGGCCGTCGCCTTCCTGCTTCAGCGGGCCGGGGCGACCGGCGGGAACGCCGTCGCCGTGGAGGCCGCGGCCCCACGCGACGCCGGTGCGCCCGACCGTGCCGCGCCACGGCGCGCCGGCCGGTTTCCACGCGCCGCCGGGCGCGTCGCGTGTGAAGAGGGTCAGCTCGGCGTCGGTCGTGTCCCAGTCGGCGACGACGGCCGCGAGCAGCTGGCGCGTGTCGTCCGGAATCCGGACACGCGCGGCGGTCGGCGCGGCGTCCGCGGCCGACGCGTCAGGCGGTGGCGCGGGTGGGACTGCGGGCGCGCCGCTCTTGCTCGAGCACGCCGCGAGGGCGACGAGCAGCAGCGCGAGGCGCACTACACGCTCATCTCGAGCATGCGCTGGATCGGTTGCAGCGCGCGTACGCGCGTCGCCTCGGGCACGTCGACCTGCGGTCGCAGATCGCGCAGGCACAGGTAGAGCTTCTCGAGCGTGTTGCGCCGCATGTGCGGGCACATGTTGCAGGCGCAGCTCTCGTCCTCGGGCGGCGCCGCGATGAGCGTCTTGCCCGGCGCCTCGGCCTGCATCTTGTGGAGGATGCCGGCCTCGGTCGCGACGATGAACGTCTGCTTGGGGCTCTCCTTGGCGTACTTGATGAGGCCCGACGTCGACGCGATGTGGTGCGCGTGGCGCAGGATGCCCTCGTGGCACTCGGGGTGGGCGATGACCTCGGCGTCGGGGTGCTTCACCATCAGCTCGAGCAGGCGGCGCTCGCTGAACGCTTCGTGCACCATGCAGGTGCCCTGCCACAGGACGATGTCGTCGCGGCCGGCCTGCTTCTTCACGTACGCGCCGAGGTAGCGATCGGGGGCGAACACGATCTTCTGGTCGCCGAGCGCCTTCACGATCTTGACCGCGTTCGACGACGTGCAGATCACGTCGGACAGCGCCTTCACCTCCGCCGAGCAGTTGATGTAGCTGACCACCGTGTGGCCGGGGTAGCCCTCGAGCCAGCGCTGGAAGAGCGGCGCGGGGCAGCCGTCGGCGAGCGAGCAGCCGGCCTCGAGATCGGGCACGACCACGATCTTGGTCGGGTTCAGGATCTTCGCGGTCTCGGCCATGAAGTGGACGCCGCAGAACGCGATGACGTCGGCCTGCGTCTTCGCCGCGGCCTGCGAGAGCTGGAGCGAGTCACCGACGAAGTCGGCGAGGTCCTGGATCTCCGATTCCTGGTAGTAGTGGGCGAGGATGACGGCGTTGCGCTCCTGCTTGAGGCGCGCGATGCCCTCCTCCAGCTCTTGCTCGGTCAGGTCGAGCGGCTCGACGACAGGCGCCGACGGCGGGTTCCCGATCACGGGCAGGTGCGGAGGATCATTGCTCATCTTCGAGGCCTCTGGGGCAGGGATGCCGATCTGATGAAGAGCCTACCGTTTTCGTAGCACGTGTGGTTAGGATGCGCGGATGTTCCGGGGAGCAGTCGTCCTGATGACCTGCGCGCTCGTCGCCTGCGCCAGCTCCGAGGTGGCGCAGGAGGTCGACGCGACCGAGGTCGACGCGGAGACCGACGCCCCCACCGACGCGGAGATCGACGCGGTCGACGCGTGTGTCCCCGGCGCCGAGCTGTGCAACGGCCGCGACGAGGACTGCGACACGGAGGTCGATGAGGACTTCCCGACGCTCGGCACGGCGTGCATGGCCGGCAGCGGCGCGTGTGTCGCCACCGGCGTGTTCGAGTGCGACGAGGACGGCACCGGCGTGCGCTGCAGCGCGATGCCAGGCACCGGCGGCGCCGAGACCTGCAACGGGGTGAACGACGACTGCGACGGCATGACCGACGAGGGCTTCGGCCTCGGCGTCATGTGCGACGGACCCGACGCCGACCTGTGCAGCGAGGGCATGGTGGTGTGCGCGGCGACCGGTGGCGGCACGACGTGCAGCGACCTGACCGCGGACTCGGTCGAGACCTGCAACGGGCTCGACGACGACTGCGACACCGCGATGGACGAGGGCTTCGACCTCGGCATGCCGTGCGACGGCGGCGACAGCGACGCGTGCGTCGAGGGCGTCATCCAGTGCGCGGCGGGGGGCGGGACCCAGTGCAGCGACATGACCTCGAGCACGGTCGAGACCTGCAACGGCGTCGACGACGACTGCCGCAACGGCATCGACGACGGCTTCGCGGTGGGCGGCGCGTGCGCGGTCGGCGTCGGCGCGTGCCTGCGCAGCGGCCAGTACGTGTGCAACGCCGCCGGCAACGGCGTGCAGTGCAACGTCACCCAGGGCACGCCGACCGCGGAGACCTGCGGCGACGGCATCGATCAGGACTGCAACGGCAGCGACGCGACGTGCCCGACCAACGACCTGGCGTCGGGCGCGATCAACATCTCGGCCGGCGGGACGTTCACGGTCGACCTGACGGCCGCGCGCAACAACCAGGACTACTCGGGCACGTTCTGCGGCTCGACCGGCGGTCGCGACGTCTACTACACGTTCACCTTGCCGGCGGCCGAGGTCGTCTACGTCGACACTTTCGGCTCCAACTTCGACACGGTCGTGCGCATCTTCGCCGGCTCGTGCACCGCGCTCGGCGCGCACCAGGTGTGCGTCGACGATCAGTGCAGCGGCGCGCAGAGCCAGGGGGCGCTGCAGCTCGCCGCCGGCACCTACTGCCTCGTGCTCGATCAGTACTCGAGCGCGCAGACGGCGGGCAACGCGTCGCTCACCTTCACGCGCGGCGGCCGCACCGGCACGTCGATCAGCGCGCCGGGCAGCGCGACCTTGAACGGCACGACCGTCGGCGGCAGCAACCTGAGCACCGCGACCTGCACGACGCTCGCGACGGGCCCCGACGTCGGCTACTGGTTCACCGTGTGCCCGTCGACCACGCGCACGGTCGCGGCGAGCACGTGCGGCACCGCGACGAGCTGGGACACCGTCCTCTACCTGGAGAAGGCGCCCTCGGCGACCGACCTCGCCTGCAACGACGACGGCGCGGCGCCCTGCGGCTCGGCCTCGCCGATCCGGCTGTCGAGCTTCACCGGCGGGACGGCCGCGGGCGCCGGCCTCTTCTGGCTGATCGTCGACGGCTATAGCGGCGCGTCCGGCGCGTACTCGCTCACCTACACGATCAACTGACGCGCGCGCGGTGTCAGCGCGCGAGGAGCGCGCGGAGCTCGGCGGGCGCCGCGGGGCCCGTCTCCCACTTCACGTCGTTCGCGATCGCGGCGAGCTGATCCTGTCGCTGGTCGAGTCGCGCCCGCCACTGCGCGAGGTGCGGCGCTGCCGCGAGGTGGTCGGGCAGGGCGCCATGCCGGTCTACAGTACGCGGCTTTCACCGCGCGGGTGTTCGTCGCGGGCCCGGCTCGTGCCAGGGCGAGAGGAGCCCGTGCCGCTTCCAGCCCTCACGCAGGAGGAAGGATCGTGGGAAGCGGATCGGCAGCGGGCCGTCCTGCGGGAACGGTAGCCGGTCGAAGCGCATGACGTCCGGTGGTGGCCCCGTGTCCCAGCCGGTGAAGTAGGGCCCCGACGAGTAGCGGTCCATCGTCCGCGGTGGTCCGGGCAGGTCGCGATCCTCGCCGTGCTTGCGCCAGTTTCCGAGGACGTACGCGATCGCCGCGCGCACCTGGGCGGGGGTCGACAGCTTCTCGACGTGGTACCGGTCCGCGAGCACGCGCCCGCGGCGGCGCAGCTCTCCGTTCACGTTCTTCGAGAGGCTGATGCCGAAGCTCTTCATCGCGCGCGTGAGCGCGTGCCGATCGTCCGCCTCGATGATCAGGTGCAAGTGGTTGCGCTGGATCGAGAGGTGGCACAGGCGTGCCTCCTCGAAGCGATTGGCCAGCGCGAGCGCGCGCCGCGCGAGCTGGTAGCCGCGACGCCGGCGCATGGTGCGCAAGCCGTCGACGAGCCGGATCGTGATGTGGAGCGGGATGTGACGGGATTGCTTCGGGCGACGGAGGTGCGAGACGCCCGCGCGGACGCCGTTCTTGGGCTTGCGCCCGGCGCCTTCGCGGCGGCCGCCGTGGCGGTTGCCGTTCTTCGGCGGACGGTGCGGCACGCCGAGCAGCCGGAGCTGCGGGGGCGTTGCGTGGGGCTTGCGCGCTGGTGCGCGGGCCCGCGCTGATGCGCGCGTCAGTTGACGTTCACGCCGACGCCCACGGTGCCGAAGGTGGCGCCGGTCGCGGCGATCGCGTCGACGCGCAGGTCGAGGACGAACACGCGTCCGCGCACGAGCGCGTAGCTCGCGCCGGTGGCGAGGCCGGGCTGGAGCGACGGCGACTCGAGGCCGGGCTCGAGCGCCAGCACCAGCGCCGGCGCGGCCCGCACCCAGACGCGCGCCGCCGGCCAGTACTGGGCGCCGAAGCTCCAGGCGTGGCCCATGGCGGCGCCGCCGTCGGAGGTCCCGTTCACGAACGCGTAGCTGCCCACGAGCCCCAGGCGCGGCCCGATCATCCCGCCGATGTAGAGGCCGAGCGACGGCAACGGCGAGGTCGCGTCGTCGAGCGCGCCGGCGCCCGCGTGCAGGCCGAAGATCGTCCCCCAGCGCAGGTTCTCGCCCGGCGGCGGGCCCTTGCCGAGGTAGAGGGTGGGGCCGACGATGCCGACGACGCGACCGGAGGCGTCGATCGTCGCCACGAGATCGGTGCGGGTCTTCCGGATCTCACCGGGCCTGGCGTCGAGCGCGGCGTCGACGTGGCCCTCGGCGCCATCCGGCCCGATCGCGCCGCCGGCGTCGAGGTGGCCGGAGATGGACGGCAGCGTGTAGCTCGTGCTCGTCCGCCACCACGTGACGGTCGAGCCGCCGTCCGCCGTCGCCGCGACCGTCCCCGCGCCCCAGCGGGCCTGGAGCTCGGCGACCGCACGCCCCTGCCACGCGGCGTTGATGTCGCGCGTGGCGCGCGCGCCCGTGTAGCAGCCTGCGCAAGCCGCGTAGATCACGAGCCATCCCCGCATCGCTCGATGATACCCGCGACCATTGCATTCGGGGGCCTCTGCGATATGGTCCCTCGAACCGCCACGAACCACTCCATAGCTGGGGGAGCCCATCACGGCTGAGAGGCACGCGACCGAATGGCGCGTGCGACCCCTGAACCTGCCCCGGGTAATGCCGGCGAAGGAAAGCGCATGAGCACGAACAAGCGATCCCTGCCCACCGTCTCCTCGGCTGACGACCCCGTCGCCGACCTGTCGCCCGTCGAGGGCTTCCCGTCGTCCGAGAAGGTGTACGTCGAGGAGGGCGAGCTGCGCGTGCCGGTGCGGCGCGTCCACCTCGCCGGTGGCGAGCCGCCGTTCGACGTGTACGACACCTCGGGTCCGGCCAACCACGACCTCCACCAAGGCCTGCCCAAGCTGCGCAAGGCGTGGATCGAGCGCCGCCTGCGCGAGGGCGACGACGGCAACCGCACCCAGATGCACTACGCCCGCAAGGGCATGATCACCGAGGAGATGCGCTTCATCGCGCTGCGCGAGGGCCTCGACGCCGCCTTCGTGCGCGACGAGGTCGCGCGCGGCCGCGCCATCATCCCGGCCAACATCAACCACCCCGAGACCGAGCCGATGATCATCGGCCGCAACTTCCTCGTGAAGATCAACGCCAACATCGGCAACTCGGCGGTGTCGTCGTCGATCGGCGAGGAGGTCGACAAGCTGCGCTGGGCCACCAAGTGGGGCGCCGACACGGTCATGGACCTGTCGACCGGCAAGCAGATCCACGAGACCCGCGAGTGGATCATCCGCAACTCCCCGGTGCCGATCGGCACGGTGCCGATCTACCAGTGCCTGGAGAAGGTGAACGGCGAGGCCGAGAAGCTCACGATCGACCTCTTCATCGAGACGCTCATCGAGCAGGCCGAGCAGGGCGTCGACTACTTCACGATCCACGCCGGCGTGCGCCTGCCGTACATCCCGTGGACCGCGAACCGCACGACCGGCATCGTGTCGCGCGGCGGCTCGATCATGGCCAAGTGGTGCCTGTCGCACCACAAGGAGAACTTCCTCTACACCGAGTTCGAGCGCATCTGCGAGGTGATGAAGAAGTACGACGTCGCGTTCTCGCTCGGCGACGGCCTGCGGCCGGGCTCGATCGCCGACGCCAACGACCGCCCGCAGCTCGCCGAGCTCGAGACGCTGGGCGAGCTCACCCAGATCGCGTGGAAGCACGACGTCCAGGTGATGATCGAGGGCCCCGGCCACGTGCCGATGCACAAGATCAAGGAGAACGTCGACCTCCAGCTCGAGAAGTGCCACGAGGCGCCCTTCTACACGCTCGGCCCGCTGGTGACCGACATCGCCCCCGGCTACGACCACATCACGAGCGCGATCGGCGCGGCGATGATCGGCTGGTACGGGACGGCGATGCTCTGCTACGTGACGCCCAAGGAGCACCTCGGGCTGCCCAACAAGAAGGACGTGAAGGACGGCGTCATCGCGTACAAGATCGCGGCGCACGCGGCGGACCTGGCGAAGGGGCACCCGGCGGCGCAGCGACGCGACGACGCCCTGTCGAAGGCGCGCTTCGAGTTCCGCTGGCAGGATCAGTTCAACCTCTCGCTCGATCCCGACACGGCTCGCGACTTCCACGACGAGACCCTGCCGGCGCCCGCCGCCAAGGGCGCGCACTTCTGCTCGATGTGCGGCCCCAAGTTCTGCTCGATGAAGATCACGCAGGACGTGCGCGAGTACGCCGCCGCTCACGGCATGTCCGAGGAGCAGGCGGTCGCGACCGGCATGGCGCAGAAGGCCGCCGAGTTCACCGACGGCGGCAAGGACTTCTACCGCGCCCCGTGACCGGACCGGCAGCGCGGGCCGCCGGTCCGGACGTTGCCACATCGTGCTGGACGGCCGCGTGTTAGGTTCCGCGGCACGATGCTGGCTCCTCGTTCCATCCTCGTCGTCGGTGCCGCGTGCGCGCTCCTCGCCGCGTGCGGGCCCACGGTCAGCGTGACGCCGCTCAACCCGTCGCCGCGGCCGTTCGCGCCGCGCAACCCGATGGCCGTGGAGATCTTCACGACCGCGCTGCCGTCGCAGCCGTACGTCGAGGTCGCGGCGCTGTCGGCCAAGGGCGGAAAGGCGGAGGAGCACGTGCCCGCGATGCGGGAGGAGGCCGGACGGCTCGGGTGCGACGCGATCGTGTTCACGAGCATGCCGCGCGACGCCACGGCGACCGGCTACAACTGGAAGACCGGGGGCGTCACCAGCACGAGCGCCAACAGCGGCTCGTCGGCGACGTGCGTGGTGTGGACGGGGGGCGCGCCGGGCCCGGGCCCGGGATACTGACGCATCGCGCTCCGTGAGACCGCCGGGAGGTGGACCTACCGGCGCGGGGGCGGGTTACCGTTGGGACATGCGCTCGGCGGCTCTTCTCGTGTGCGCGCTCGTGGCCTGCGGCGGGCTGCCGGGTGGCGGCGGCGGTGACGACGTCGGCGGTGACGACGACGGCGGGGGCGGCGACGGCGGCGGCTCGAACGGACCGGATGCGCCGCCCGGGCTGCGCGGGGTCTTCGATCCGGCGGTGACGGACGTGCTGGTGGAGATCGACTTCGAGCCGGGAGCGGAGCCGTTCACCGGCAACGTGATCGGGTTCGGCGACACCTTCGCCATCACCCGCAGCAACATCGACCGGATCTTCGCGGGGCGGAAGACGCTGTCCGTGCCGACGACGCTCGCCGGCATGGAGAACATCGGCGACGTCCCCGACGAGCAGCTCACCGTCGACGATCTGCTGGCGCTGGCCGCCGCGCACCGGGACAGCGGTGACACCGCGACGCGCAAGACCTACTACGTGCTCTTCGTGAGCGGCTACTTCACCGACGGCAGCGGCCCGCGCCCCGGCGTGCTCGGGGTCTCGATCGGCGACACCGGTGTCATCGCCATGTTCAAGGACGTCATCGACTCGACCCACATCCCGGCCACCAACGTGGCCCGCTTCGTCGAGCAGTCGACGCTCGTGCACGAGCTCGGGCACGCGATCGGGCTGGTCGCCAACGGCGTCCTCCCGACGAGCCCGCACCACGACACCGAGCACGGCGCGCACTGCACCAACCGGGATTGCGTCATGTACTGGCAGCACGAGGGCGCGAGCGACATGACCGCGTTCGTCCAGCGCTCGGTCCTGTCCGGCGACACGATCCTGTTCGACGCGGCCTGCCTGGCCGACGTCGACGCGCTCACCGGCGGGCCCTGAGCGAGGCGAGCGCGCCGCCGCCGGCGCGGAGGGCGACGGCGGCGAGCACCGCCACGCCGGCGCACGTCGCCTGGGTCGCGCCAACGGGGAGCTCGAAGAGGAACGCGACGACGTAGCCGCCGGCGCCGGCGGCGGCACCGACGAGCGCGGCGATCGCGTAGGGCACCCACAAGGGGCCGCGCGCGACGAGCACGGCGGCCACCCCGGGCATCGTCGAGAGCGCGAACGCGGGCAGGGCGCCGAGCGTGCGCGCGGACTCGCCGACCATGACGCCGATGGTCACGACCATCACCAGATCGAGCAGGCGGACGGGCACGCCCTGCACGCGGGCGGCGAGCGCGTCGAAGCTGGCGAACGTGAACCCACGGAACCACCACAGGTGCAGCGACATCACGGCGACCGCGGCGACGACGAGGCGATCGAGGTCGTCGGGGCTGACCACCACGGCCGTGCCGAAGAGGATCGCCTGGACCGCGTGCGCCTCCTGCGGCATCGAGGCGCTGGCCAGGACCGTCAGCGCCGAGAAGAGCGCGAACGAGAGGCCGAGCACCATCTCGCGCGAGAGGCCGAGGCGCCGCGGATCGGGGGCGACCAGGGCCGCGGTGACGAGCGCCATGGCGGTGCCTCCCCACGTCGGCGAGAACGACCAGCCCGTGCGCGCGGCGAGGTAGAAGGACGCGGCGACGCCGAAGCCGGCGGCCTGGGTGACGCTCGCCGACACGAACACCATGCGGCGCAAGACGATGTAGACCGACAGGAAGCCGAGGACGAGCCCGGCGACGCCGCCGGCGAGCACGGGCTCGCGGAAGAGCTCCCAGTGATCGACGAACTCCTCCCAGGTCGGGTGGTGATCGGCGGTGTCGATGTCGAGGCCGGCGACGTGATCGGTCGGCGCGTGCCGTCCGCCGTCGGCGGCGAGCGCGGCCTCGATGTCGGCGAGCTCCGGGTCGCGGTGGGCGTGCGGCCCGTGCTCAGGCGCCATGGCGGCCTCCGAACAGGCGCGTGTACGCCGGGCTGGCCACGACGTCGCCGACCTCGCCGTACATGACGTCGGGCGTGCCGTCGGCGGCGCGGTCGAGGAGCAGGACGCGGTCGCAGCGATCGATCGCCGCGGTCACGGCGTGGGTGACCATCACGATCGTGTAGCCGCGCTCGTGCGCCAGGTGCGACAGCTTCGCGTACACCGCGCGCTCGCCCTCGGCGTCCATCGACGCGGTGGGCTCGTCGAGCACGGCGACGTCGGCGCCGCCGGCGAGGACCCGCGCGAAGAGCACGCGCTGGAGCTGACCGCCGGAGAGCTCGCGCACCGGGCGGCGGGCGACGTCGGCGACGTCCATGGCGCGCAGGCCGTCGTCGATCGCGGCGGCCGGCGTGCGCCGCCACGGGCGCGCGAAGTCCCAGCCGCGCAGCGCGCCCCACGCCACCACGTCGCGCGCGCGGACGGGCACGGTCGCGTCGAGCGCGCCGGTCTGCGCGACGTACGCGGGGCGCGCGTCGGTCGCCCACGCGACGGTGCCGGCGATCGGGGGGAGCAGGCCGAGCAGCGTGCGGATGAGCGTGGTCTTGCCCGAGCCGTTGCGCCCGAGCACGAGCAGGAGGTGCCCGCGCTCGACGACGAGGTCGAGCGGCGGCAGGAGCGCGCGCCCCCGGTGACCGACGACGAGCCCCTTCGTGCGCAACGCGACCGCGTGGCCCGCGTGGTGATCGTGGGCGTGGTCGTCTGCGTGCTCGTGGTCGGTGGTCACGGCGGGCCTGTGCTCAGTGGTCGTGATCGACGAGGGCGGGCTCGACGACGACGTTGACGGTCGAGACCGTCGGCGAGCTGAGGCCGATGTAGGCCGTCCCTACCTGGAGCGGCACCACGTGGCGGCCCATCACCTCGGTGCACGCCGCGACGCTGGTGCCGCTCATCTGCGGCGTGATCGGGGCGCCGCCGGAGGTCGTGAACGCCGCGACCACGTTCTGGTCGACGTAGAAGATGTAGGGCACCGCCTCGCCGGACGCGAACGACACGAAGCCGCCGAACCCGTTCGGGTCGGCGGGCAACGTCACGGTGTACGCGCGGTGATCCGCCGCGATCGCCGGCGCGCCGGTGGTCTGCGTGGTGGCGGTGACGGGCGTGTACGGGCCGCCGGCGATGTGCTCGCAGGCCTCGACGTCGGGATCCTCGTGGCCGTGCTCGTGGCCACACGCGACCAGGAAGAGCGACGCCGGAAGGGTCAGAAGAACGTGAGCGCGCATGTCAGTAGTCCTCTCGCTGGGTGTCGGTGTCGAGCGCGAGCTCGTCGAGCTCGGCGTGGATCGCGGTGACGGAGTCGGGATCGGTCTCGACCGCCCACGTCGGGCCGGTCGCCTGCTCGAAGCGGACGCCGTCGAGCAGCGCCGCCGTGGGCAAGGCATCCACGGCGAGTGTGATGCGCGGCGCGTGGCCGCGGTCGACGGGGAGGTCGAGGGTGCCGGTGGCGGGCGCGGCGTCGTCGGCGCGGTCGAGCGCCAGTGTCCACGGCTGCGGGGCGGCGACGCGCGGGGGCGTGCGCGTGTCGCGCACCAGGCCCGCGAGCTCGAGCCGCGCCACCGGCAGCTCGACCCGGCCGACCGTCGCGAGCGGCAGATCGCACGGCGCGCCGGCGCATGCGAGCGTCTCGGCGACGCCGGTGCGCAGCTCGCGCGCGCCGACGGCCAGCCGGATCACCGGAGCCGGACCGCCGCCGCCGGCCAGCTCGGCGGCGATCTCCTCGTACGAGACCAGCCGACCGTCGTCGGCGTGGCAGTGGCCGCCGTGGCAGTTCGAGTACCCCGGCGGGGGATCGGCAGGATCGAAGTTCAGCGCGACGGTGCCGACGTCGACGAGCGCGAGCGCGCCGAAGGTCGCGCTGGCCGCCGTCACTTGCACCTCGAAGTCGGACGCGAGCTTCTGCCAGTCGCCGCCGCGCGCCGGCACCTCGGTCCAGCGCGCGGTGAAGTCGACGGTGACCTCGCCGAACGGCGCGCCGTCGTCCCACGCGCACGCGGGCACGAGCGCCACGGCGATCGCGAGCGCCGGCCGCGTCACTTCAACCCCGCCGCGAGGCTGTTCACCACCTCGTCCATGTGCTGGATGTACGACTGTCCGCGGGCGACGTCGGCGCCTCCGGGGATGCGCACGACCGCGGCCGGGATCTTCCTGGCGACGAGCGCGCAGGTCTTGTCGGGGTAGTACGCCTCCTGCGCGACGGCCTTCACCGCCTTCGCCTTGCCGAGGTCGATCACCGCCGCGACGTGGCTCGCCGTGGGCGGGATGCCGGGCTTGGGCTCGATCGTCGCGACCTCGACGAGGCCGAGCCAGTCGAGGAGGTAGGTGAGCGAGCGGTGGTAGGTGATGACCGGCGCGCCGCGGTGGGCCGCGAGGTGCTTCTCCCAGCGCGCGCGCGCGCCGTCGAGCGCGGCGAGGAACCGGGCGAGGTTGGCCTGGTAGGCCTTCGCGCGCTTGCCGTCGAGCCTGGCGAAGTGCGCGGCGATCGCGCGCGCGCAGGCCGCGGCGGCGCGCGGGTCGTAGAGGAAGTGGGGGTTGCCGGCGGCGTGGACGTCGCCCTGCGCGCGGTCGGCGACCGCGGGACGATCGCGCAGCGTCACGTGCGCCGCGCACTCGAGGTAGCCGGCGCCCGACGAGAGGATGCGCGGGTTGCGCGCCTGGGTCTGCAGCGCCGGCAGCCAGCCGATCTCGAGATCGGCGCCGATCGCGAGCAGCGCGTCGGCCTTGTTGAGCTTGAGCACGAGGCTCGGCTTGGCGTCGACGAAGTGCGCGTCCTGCGTCGGCAGCGAGATCGCCGTGACCGACACGTGCTTGCCGCCGACCTCCTTGGCGATCGCGGCGAGGCTCGGCACGGTGGCGACGACCTTGACGTCGGCGACCGCGGGTGGCGCGGCGGCGACGGTCGCGAGGGCCGCGAGGGCGACGAGTGGAACGATGGGGAGGAGCTTGCGCATGATGGACTCCTAGAACTTGTGCGCGGCGTGCGCGCCGACCGAGACCTCGAGCGCGAGGAACGCGGCCCAGATCCCGTCGCGCCAGCCGGGCATGTCGTACGAGCCCTGCGCGCGCAGGCGCGAGAACTCGGTCGGGTAGAAGGTGACGCTGGCGGACGCGCGATGACGCGCCTCCGTCCACTCGGGATCGAGGTAGTCGGCGCCGCCGTCGTCGGCGGCGGTGCCGAAGTCCCAGCGCGCGGCCGTGCCCCAGCGCGCCGCGAACCGCCAGAAGACCTGCGCGTAGCCCGAGGTGTCGACGAGCAGGTCGTGCGGGACCTGCCGGCGGCGGTGGAGCACCTCGGCCTGGAGCGACACGACCGTGGTCGACGCCTCGGTGATCGGGCGGAACTTCACGAAGAGGTCGGCGCCCCAGACGTCGGTGCGGTTGTCGTGGCCGGTGGCGTTGGGTCCGGTCGCGAGCGAGAGCCCGCCGAGGAGCGACCAGTCGGGCGAGAGCTCGGCGAACTGCTTCAGCGCGACCGTGGTCTGCACGTCGAGCGGCGTCTCGAGCGGCAGCTCGGTCGGCCCGAAGAAGCTGCGCGCCGTGCCCTCACCGACGGGATCGGTCGCCGACACGACGAGCTCCGCGTACCACGGCAGCGGCGTCAACCACGACAGCTCGACGCCGGCGCCGCGGTTGCCCTCGGCGCCGAAGACACGGCCGATCGCGAACGGCTGATCCACGAAGTCCCACGCGTGCAGGTGCGTCGGGTTGATCCGGCCGAAGCGCGTGAGGAACTGGCCGGCGCGCACCTGCAGCGAGCGCGGTAGCGCGAGCGTCGTCGCGTACGCCTCCTCGACCTCGACGCCGAACGCGCCGAACACGATGTTGGCGTCGAAGCGGAAGTACGGATCGACGGACTTGCCGATCGCCATCTCGACCTGCTGCAGGTTGAAGCCGTTCTTCGACGGATCGTGGCCGCCGGTCTGGAGGTGCTCGTCCTCGCCGAACCAGGCCGCAGCCACATCGACGATGAACGAGATGTCGGGATTCATGACCGATCCGCTCACGGGCGCGGCCGGCGGTGGTTGCGCTTTCGCCTCGGCCGCGGCGTCCGCGGCGAGCGCGGCCGCGAGCTCGGCGTCGAGCGCAGGATCACCCGCCGGATCCGGATCGGGAACGGGCTCGGGCACGGGCTCGGATTCGGGCTCGGGCGGCGGTTCGGTGCTGGGCTGGGCGACCGCGGTGGACGTGACCGCCAGGATGGCGATCGCCGCCCACGCGCGGATGCGCGATCGAGCAGACACGTGTCTCTCCGTGTTCGGGTCGTGGAACGAGGAAGCGGCCGCCTGCGCGACCGCCGGGCTCACACCGACGCGCGCGGAGGAGAGGTCTTGGGGGCCAGCCGGTAGAGCGCGGTCGCGATCGCGACCCGCGAGAGGCTCGGACGCTCCGGTTCGGCGCCAGCCGGCGCCGTGATCAGCGCCGCCTGGAGCGCCGGCTGAGCGCAGCAGATCGGGGCGATCGCCCCGCAGTGGTGATCCCCCTCCGACTCCCACCAGACCGGCTCGGCCAGGACCGGACCGCCGCCGGCCTGGGCGACGTGCGGCCCCTCGCCGGGCGCCCCGACGCGCTCGAGATGGACCTCGGCGCCGTGCTCCTCGCACCACCCGTGCTCGACGGTGGTGACGTGGCGGTGCACCCCGACGGTCCCGAGCAGGATCGCGCACAGCCCCAGGAGGGCGGCGATCGCGCGGGGACGGCGGAAGCTCACGCTCCCGGGGTACGGCGGCCGACCGAAAGTGTCAAGGCAATCCACCTACAAGCGCCCCCAAATCAGCGGATTTCCATTGATTGGGCGTCAGCGCCCGCTAGAATCGAGCCAGGGACCGTGGCCGTCCAGAAGCGAAGTCACAAGCTCGAGAAGCTGGCGCGAATCTACGATGACCAGATCGCGCCGGTCTGGGGATCGCGCTTCGGCAAGATGCTGCTGCGCAACCTGGCCGTGCCCGAGCGCGGGCAGATCCTCGATATCTCGTGCGGCACCGGCTATCCGCTGGTGGAGGTCCTGCGCCGCAAGGGTGAAGGCGCGCGTGTGATCGCGATCGACGCGTCGAGCGCGATGCTCGACGTCGCCCGGCGCAAGGTCGCCGGCGCCAAGGGCGTGTTCTTCCGCACCGAGAGCCCGCTCCCCAAGCTCTCGTTCGCCGACGACGTCTACGACCTCGTCATGTGCAACCTCGGCCTGCCCGAGATGCCGAGCGTGAAGACCGCGATCAGCGACTTCGCGCGCGTGACCAAGCTGGGCGGCGAGGTGCGCTGCACGCTGCCGCTCGAGGGCAGCTGGCAGGAGTTCCACGACATCTACCGCGAGGTGCTGGTCAAGCACGACCGCCACGAGGCGCTCGACCGGCTCGATCGCCACGTCGCGAGCTACCCGACCGTCGAGGATTGCGAGGCGTGGTTGCGCGCCGCCGGGCTCGAGCCGCGCGTCGAGATCGACGAGTTCTCGCTGCTCTTCCGCAGCTCGCGCGAGTTCTTCTTCGCGCCGGTCGTCGAGTACGGCCCGCTCGCCGAGTGGAAGGCGATCGCCGGCAGCGGGCAGGAGCTGCAGGACACGTTCTGGTACATCAAGGAAGCGATCGACGCCTACTTCGGCGGGCGCGCGTTCCAGGTGACCATCAAGGCCGGCCTCATCGTCGGCCAGAAGCTCGCGCGCGAGCCCGACCTCGACGACGACGTGTCGACCGGGCGCGTCGAGCTGCTCGAGTCGAACGAGGTGCGGATGCCGGCGCGGATGGCGCAGGGCTCCGTGCGCGACCAGGGCACGGCGGAGCTCGACATCCTCGAGATCCAGGAGGTCGAGGGCTCGCAGGACATCGACTACGGCGAGATCGCCCTCGACGCGTTCACCGATGGCAAGTCGCGGCCCGGGCACCTCGATCGCTCGCGCTCGCGCTCGATGGGGGAGTCCCCGTGGGACGGCGACGACCTGGACGGCGGCGCCGGTGGCGACGTGGACGACGAGCTCGACAACATGGCGACCGGCGATCAGTTCAAGCCGGTCCGCGGCCGCGGCGACGACGACAGCGAGTAGGCTCCGGCCATGACCGTCGCGACGCGCGAAGGCTATCTCGCGCTCTGCCAGGAGCTCATCGAGCACGACCGCCGCTACTACGTCGAGGCGGCGCCGACCATCTCCGACGTCGAGTACGACCGCATGACGGTCCGACTGCGCGAGCTCGAGGCCGCGCACCCCGACTGGGTCGTGCCGTGGTCGCCGACCCGGCGCGTCGGGCACGAACCGGTCGGCGCGTTCGCCAAGGTCGTGCGCGAGCGGCCGATGCTCTCGCTCGACAACACGTACGACGAGGACGACCTGCGCGCCTTCCACGATCGCGTGGTCAAGGGCCTCGACGGCGAGGCGCCGAGCTTCTCGATCGAGCCCAAGATCGACGGCTTCGGCATCGAGCTCACGTACCAGGCCGGCGAGCTGACGCTGGCCGCGACCCGCGGCGACGGCACGATCGGCGAAGACGTCACCACCAACGTGCGGACGATCCGCGCGATCCCGACCCGGCTGCGTGAGCCGGTCGACATCGTCGTGCGCGGCGAGATCTACATGGCCAAGGAGGTCTTCCTCCGCATCAACGCCGAGCGCGTCGCCGCCGGCGAGGAGCCGTGGAAGAACCCCCGCAACCTGGCCGCGGGATCGATCAAGCTGCTCGACCCGCGCGACGTCGCGAAGCGGCCGATGTCGGCGATCCTGTACGAGGTCGTCGACGGCGAGCGCTACGCGAACGGACACCTCGCGTCGCTCGAGCTGATCCGCAACCTCGGCATCCCGACGTCGACCGACAACGCGCGCGCCGAGGGCTGGGACGCGCTGGCGGCGGCGGTGCAGTCGTGGGCCGACCGGCGCGACGCCTTGCCCTACGAGCTCGACGGGCTCGTGGTCAAGGTCGACGACTTCGGGCAGCGGCGCGCGCTGGGGACGACGTCCAAGTTCCCGCGCTGGGCGATCGCCTACAAGTTCCCGGCGCGGCAGGTGACGACGCTGGTGAAGGAGATCGAGCTGAACGTCGGCCGCACCGGCGCGGTGACGCCGGTCGCGATCCTCGAGCCGGTCGAGGTCTCGGGCACGACCGTGCAGCGCGTGTCCCTGCACAACTGGGATCAGGTGGCGCGCCTCGATATCGGCGACGGCGATCGCGTGCTGATCGAGAAGGCGGGCGAGATCATCCCGCAGGTGCTGGGCGTGACCGAGCGCGCGGCGACGCCGCGATGGACCGCGCCGGCGGTGTGCCCGTCGTGTGGGGCCGCGCTGGAGAAGGAGGCCGACAAGGTCGTGCTCGCGTGCTCGAACCGGCTCGGCTGTCCGGCGCAGCGGCTGGCGGCGATCGAGTTCTTCGCGGCCCGCGGCCTCATGAACATCGACGGGCTGGGCGAGCGCATCGTCGCGCAGCTGGTCGAGGCCGGGCTGGTCGGCGACGTCGCCGATCTGTTCGACCTGACCGCGGCCCAGCTCGAGGGGCTCGATCGCTTCGCCGCCCAGAGCGCGCGGAACCTGGTCGCGTCGATCCAGCAGGCCCGGGAGAAGGCGACGTTCTCGCGGCTGCTCGCGGCGCTCGGCATCGCGCACGTCGGCGGCGTGGTCGCGCGCCCCATCGCCGGGAAGTTCGGCTCGCTGTCGAAGCTCCTGGCCGCCGCCGACGCGACCACGTCGGACGAGCTCGTCGCGCAGCTCACCGAGATCGAGGGCATCGGCGAGGTGATCGCGCGCGCCGTCGACCGCTTCGTGCGCGATCCGCACGCGCGCGCCGTCATGGACAAGCTGATCGCGCGCGGCGTCGATCCGGTCGAGCCGGTGGCCGCGCCCGCGACCGGGCCGCTCGCCGGCAAGACGCTGGTCGTCACCGGCACGCTGTCGAAGCCGCGCGGCGAGGTGCAGGCGGCGATCGAGGCGGCCGGCGGCAAGGTCGGCGGCTCGGTGACCAAGAAGACCGACTACCTCGTCGCCGGCGCCGACACCGGCAAGACCAAGCTCGACGCCGCCGCCAAGCACGGCGTCGCCGTCATCGACGAGGCCGCCCTGGCGGCCTTGCTCGCGGGCGACGCCACGTAGCTCACTCGTCGAGCTCGTCGCCGAACAGCTCCGAGACGTCGAGCTCCATCGCGTCGAAGGGCTCGGCGCGAACGCGATCGCCCGAGGTCGCCCGCAGCACGACCGTGTAGCCGTCGGGCGCCCAGCGGTGCACGAGCAGCATCTTCTCCTCGGGGTGGAGCGCCCAGTAGTACGGCACCTCGGCGGCGTGCAGGACCCTGGGCTTGACGACCAGGTCCTGCCGTTCGTGCGACGGCGAGACGATCTCGCACACCCAGTCGGGGCGGGACCGGATCGGCCAGCCAGACGGGCGCTCCGGGTGCCGATCGCGTCGCCATCCGGCGGCATCGTGGCAGTACACCTCGCTGCTCGTGTGCTCGACGTGGATCTCGAGCATGATCCACCATCCGCCCGGGCCGCGGGAACCGGGGCGGCGGTTGAAGCCGTGGAGGACGCCCCCGAGACGCCCCTCGGCGAAGCCGTGTGCGGACGAGGGCGCGGCCTTCTCGACGATCGCGCCGCCGACGATCTCGAGACGATCGTTGTCGGCGCTAGCCTCGAGGTCCGCGACCGTCGCGGGCGTGGGCTTCGAGGGGACCGCCATCTCCGCAGTCTAGCGCGAACGGCGCGGGCGGCGGGCAGCGGACGCAGCGCGCTCGGCGGCGAGCTTGTGGAAGCTGGCGAGGCGCTCGGCCGCGAGGTCGCCGCGCTCGACCGCCGCGCGCACGGCGCAGTCCGGCTCCTCGCGGTGGCGGCAGTCGGAGAAGCGGCACGCCGCGGCGAGCTCGGCGATGTCGTCGAAGGCGGACGCGGACGGGTCCTCGTCGTCGCCCCAGAGCTGGAGCTCGCGCATGCCCGGCGTGTCGATGAGCACCCCGCCGTCGTCGGCGAGCACGAACAGCTCGCGGCGCGTCGTCGTGTGGCGCCCGCGGTCGCCGAGGTCGCTCACTGGCTGCGTGGAGAGCGCGACCTCGCCGGCCATGAGCGCGTTCACGATCGTCGACTTGCCGACGCCGGAGCTGCCGACGACGACGGCGGTGCGACCGGGGCCGAGGAACGGGGTGAGGGCGCCGAGGCCGCCGCCCGTCGTCGCCGTGGTCGCGACCACCGGGCTCTCGCCGGCGACCGCGGCGATGGTCGCGAGCATCGCCGCCGGGTCGTCGACGAGGTCGATCTTGTTGAGCACGATCACGGGCGTGGCGCCGCCGTCGCGCACGGTCGTGAGGTAGCGCTCGAGCCGGCGTGGCTTGAGCTCCTGGTTCGCCGAGGTCACGACGAACGCGACGTCGACGTTGGCGGCGAGCGGCTGCGGCTCCTCGCGATCGCCGGCGGCGCGGCGGACCAGGCACGTGCGCCGCGGCAAGATGGCGCGCAGCGGCGCGCGCGAGCCGGAGGCGCGGGCGGTGGCCGCGTCGCCGACCGCGATCCAGTCGCCGACGACGGGCAGCGCGCGCCTGTCGCCGGCGGCGAAGAACATCTTGCCGGTCGGCTCGGCCCAGAAGGCGCCGGCCTCGTCGACGACCTCGACCGCACCGCGGTGCTCGACGGCCACGCGCGCCGGCGAGAGCGGGCCGGCCGCGCGCGCGGCCTCGAGCTCGGGAGACGCGGCGAGCTCGGCCCAGGCCGCCGCCCACCCGTCGTTCCAGCCCAGCTCGGCGAGCGTCGGCATGAGGTCGTCAGGTCCGGAAGCGGCGGCTATCCGCGACCGTCTTCCGGTACCCCGCGAGCTGGCTCGCGATCTGATCGGGGCCCCAGCCGAGGATCGCGGCGAGGCGCGCCGCGACGCGCTCGGCGACGTCGAGCCCCTGATCGCGTCCGACGAGGAGCAGCGGCACGCGGCGGGCGAGCACGTCGTCGACGGTCCGGGCCTGGTCGTGACGTGCGGCGAAGTCGACCTCCGCCCACACGTACGGCAGCTCCGGGTTCAGCCGCTCGCTCAGCGTGCGGTCGGCGGCGATGGCCTCGCCGAGGAGGCGGGCGCGCACGCCGTACACGCCGCACAGGTGGGTCGCGGTCTCGCCGTCGATCCCGTGCTCGTCGATGAGCGCGCGGCCGATCCTGGCGACGCCCTCGAGCGAGGGCTCGTCGAGCCCGTCGGCGCCGGGCAGGGGACGGTGCTTGGTCCCCGAGCGCTCGCGGCCGTCGGCGTCGAACTCGCTGTCGTGCTCGCGCAGCCACTTGAGGGTCTTGCGCACGGCTTCCTTGGCCATGCGGCGGTACGTGGTGAGCTTGCCGCCGGCGATGATCACCAGCCCGTCGTCGCGCGTGAAGATGTCGTGCTCGCGCGAGACCGCGCTCTCGTCCTCGTCCTCGTCGCCGCGGATGAGCGGACGCAGCCCCGCCCAGGTGGCGATGACGTCGGCCGGCGTGAGCTCGCACTGCGGGAAGTAGCCGTTGATGCTGTTGCACAGGTACGCGGCGTCGGCGGCGTCGGCGTGGACCTCGTCGGCGGTGCCCTCGAAGTCGGTGTCGGTGGTACCGAGGACGGTGCGGCCGCGCCACGGGATCGCGAACATCACGCGGCCGTCGACCGGCGAGAGCAGCGTGATCGCGCGACCGAGCGGGAGGCGCTCGTGCGGGATGACGAGGTGCACGCCCTTGGTGCGGCGCAGGAGCTCGCGCTTCAGCGGGACCTCGAAGCGCCTGACCATCTCGTCGGTCCACGCGCCCGCGGCGAGCACGACGACGCGCGCGCGCAGCTCCTCCGTGGCGCCGGTCAGGACGTCGCGCACGGCGACGCCGCGGATGCGGCCGCCGTCGTCGCGCACGAGGCGCGTGACCTCGGTGTAGTTGCGGCAGTCGGCGCCGAGCGCCTGGGCGTCGAGGATGTTCTCGAGCACGAGCCGCGCGTCGTCGGTGGCGCAGTCGTAGTACTCGATCACGCCGCGGAGGCCCTCGGTCCGGAGGCACGGCTCGAGCCGGCTCGCCGCCTTGGCGCCGCGGAAGGTCTTGTGCATGCGCGGCGCGCGGAAGAGGGCGAGCGAGTCGTAGATCCAGAGCCCGATGTTCATCAGCTCGAGGCCCGGGCGGGTGCCCTCGAAGATCGGGACCAGGAACGGCATCGGGCGCACGAGGTGCGGCGCGACCCGGGTCTGCACGCGGCGCTCGCTCACGCTCTCGAAGACGAGCCCGATCTCGCCGTGCTCGAGGTAGCGGAGCCCGCCGTGCACCAGCTTGGACGACTTGGACGACGTGCCCGAGCCGTAGTCGCCCTTCTCGAAGAGGGCGACCCGGAGGCCGCGCAGGACGGCGTCGCGGGCGATGCCCGCGCCGGTGATGCCGCCACCGATGACCACCAGATCGAGCAACTCGCTCACGATCGCCTCTGCGTCACAGTCCCACCACCATTTCGCGGATGGCGGAGACCGTCAAGCACGAGCCTCGCTCATGCCGGATCGTGCGCGCTGGCTCACGGGGCATCGAGCGCCGCCTTCAGCTTCACGTCGTCGAACGCGACCAGATCCTTGCCGGTGAGGCCGGCCTTTGCCGGCGCGGGGATGGCGCCCGCGGCGCCGCCGCCCGCGGCGGCGTCGAGCAGCTGCGACAGCGCGTCGACCTGGCCGTCCTCGACGACGAGCTCGATCGTGCGGCCCTGGGCCACGGCGTTCAGCGCGGCGGCCCAGCGCTCGACCATGGGGCGATCGGGGAGCGGAAGGGGCGCCGACGCGACGACGACGCCACCTGGGTCGACGACGGCGATGCGCGGCGTGGCGAGACCGACGCGCAGGCGCCGTCCCGCGCCGTCCGGCGGCGTCGCTCCGAGCGGCAGCGGGTGCGCCGCGACGAGGCCACGCCACAACGCGGCCGGCGCCGCCGCGGCGACGGCGAGGTGCGCGCGCTCGGTGCCCAGCGCGGCCAGGACGTCGCCGACGATGCGCGCGGGCGCGGCGCGCGGCGCGATGATCACGGGGGTGTCGAGGCGGTCGGTCAGCGCCGGCGGGGGCGTCGCCGAGACCGCGGCCAGGGCCGCCGCGAGCTCGCCGTGGCTCGCGATGCGCGCGCCGGGGTAGGGCGTGTCGCCGTCGTCGAGCTGGAGGCCGTTCGCCGTCACCTGCGCGAAGGCGAGGCGACCGACGAAGACGGCATCGGTGGTCACGGTGATCGCCTTCCACGGCGTGCCCGGGCGCAGGCCGCCGCCGGGCACGATGAACGACGTGCCCGGCGCGGTGAACGGTGGCAGCGGCAGGAGCATGGCGGTGAGCGCGGCGTCGAGGCGCGCCTGATCGCTCGGCGGCAAGGTCGCGCGTGCGACGTGCAGCTTGTCGCCGATGGCGCCGAGCGCGTACCAGGCGCCGCTGGCGAAGCGCTCGCTGTCCTTGTCGACGTGCATCAACTCCGGGCACGCCTCGGCGAGCGCGCGCCACGGCCGCGTCGACGGCTTGCCGGGCAAGAGCTCGGCGAGCTGCCCGCGGAAGACGGCCGCCGCCTGGTTGGTGCACACGCCGCCGCACGCGTCGACGATGGCCCAGACCTCCTCGAGATCGACCGGCGTGCCGGTGTCGGCGCGGTCGGCCGCGATCAGCGGATCCCAGGGACGACCGCAGAGCCCGCAACCGCGTACGATCGCGCCGCCGCGCTCGAACGCCGGCATGCTCGCCGCGCGCTCGAGGGTGCTGACACACCGTCCAACGTCACCCGCCTCGGCCTTCCCCGTGCCCGTGCCCGTGCCCGTGCCCGTGCCCGATCTCTCTTTCTTCCCGCCGCACGCCATCGCTGCCGTGCAGAGGACAGTCGCGATCACGCTCCGGCGCATCGCCTCATTCTACCCTCACGCCTCACGGTCGCGGGCGCAGCGGCGGTGGCGCGCCGCACAGCGGGCACGGATCACTCACCGCCACCCAGTCGCAGTCGTCGCAGGCGAGCGCCATGACGTGGAACCCGTCCTCCCCCAGGAGCGCGGCCGCGGACGGCTGGGTCGGCCGGCTCCCCGCCGCCGTGCGCACCGTCGCCGGCGTCAGGCCGATCACCGTGAGCTCCATCCCGTCGCACGACGGACACCGCTTCGGCACGGCCAGCCGTGAGGGCCCGGCGGCGAGCGCGAGCCCGCCGGCGGCGTGGCATCGAGGGCAGTCGTCGTGCTCGTAGGCGACGCGCTTGCAGCCGAGGCACACGATCCGCGTCGTGCCGTCGATCAGCTTCTCGCCGTCGTGACCCCAGCGTCCGTCGTCGTTGGGATCGCCCAGCATCACCGAGATCTGGCGATCGATGTAGCTCGTGATCTCGAACGCCTTGCCGCCGCAGCCCGCGCAGGCCGCGAGCGTCGCCGCGAAGCTGGTCTCGTCGAGGTGACCCACGGGCGTGCCGCTAGCCGCGGTCGATGTCGAGGTTGTACTTCTTGACCAGGCGGTGGATGTAGTTGCGATCGATCCCGGCCTCGAGCGCGGCGCGCGAGATGTTGCCCTTGTGGCGCGCGAGCAGGTGCACCAGGTAGTCGCGCTCGAAGCCCTCGACCAGCGCGGCCTTGGCCTCCTTGAACGGGAGGTCGAGGATCGCGGCGTTACCGGCCGCCCCGCCCGCCCCGGCGCTGGCGGCCCCCGCCGGCTGTGCCGCGCCCGCCGGCATCGGCTCGGCGTCGACGGCGATCGTGCCGAGCGACAGCGCGCGCTCGACGACGTTGCGCAGCTCGCGCACGTTGCCCGGCCACGCGTGGCGCGAGAGCTGCTCGAGCAGGGCCGGCGAGACGTCCCACCCGGAGCGGCCGAAGGCCTCGGCGAAGTGACGGGCCAGGGCCGGCAGATCACCCAGGCGCGCGCGCAGGGGCGGCACCTCGCAGCGCACGACGGCGAGCCGGTAGTAGAGATCCTCGCGGAAGCCACCTGACTTCACCATCGCGCGCAGATCGCGGTGGGTCGCGGCGATGACGCGCAGGTCGACCGGGATCGGCTTGGTCTCGCCGACCCGGCGGACCTCACGCTTCTCGAGCGCGCGCAGGAGCTGCGGTTGCAGGTCGAGCGGGAGCTCGCCGATCTCGTCGAGGAACAGGGTGCCGCCGTCGGCCGACTCGACGAGCCCGCGCTTGTCGCTGATCGCGCCGGTGTAGCTGCCGCGGGCGTGGCCGAACAGCTCCGACGCGATGAGCTCGCGCGGGATCGATGCGCAATCGACGACCACGAACGGCCCGCGCGCGCGGGGGCTCGCGGTGTGGAGCGCCTCGGCGATCGCCTCCTTGCCGGTGCCGGTCTCGCCCTCGAGCATCACGGTGGCGTCGGTGACCGACACCCGGGCGAGGAGGGCGAACAGCTTCTTCATCGGCGGCGCCGCGCCGATGACGCGGCCGAAGGCCTCGCCGGCGTAGTCGCCCAGCCGCGCCGGCACGTCCTCGGCCTCGATCGCGACCTCGGTGTGCTTGCCCAGGCGCAGTCGGCCCGGCTCGGTCAACGTGATCGCCTGCACGCGCGCGCCGCCCCAGCGCGTGCCGTTGGTGGTGTCGAGGTCCTTGACCGCCAGCCCCTCGCGCTTCACCTGGAGCTCGAGGTGGTAGCGCGACACCGTCGAGTCGGTGAGCACGACGTCGTTGTCGGCGTGGGTGCCGATCATCGTGGTGCCGCTCTCGACCGTGTGGGTGAGCCCGGCGTCCGGCCCGCTCACCACCGCGAGCCGGTAGCTCCGCTCGATGAGGTGACCACCGGCGTCGGTGTAGATGTTGGTGTTGACGGAGCTCATTACGACGTCAGGTACGGCTGCGACGGCGCGTCCGCGTGATCCCGCACACGCCGAATACCACGGCGAGCGCGAGGACCGCCACCCCCACGGGTTGACGCCCGCGGGTGCCGGTGGCGCAGCACCCGTCGCCGCCACCATCCCCGTCGCCCGCGTCGATCCCGGCGCCGTCGTTGCCGCCGCCGCCGTCGCCGCTCCCCGCGTCGTCGCCCCCGTTCCCGCCGTCGGGATTTCCCGCATCGATCACGCCGGCGTCCACGCCCTGACCCAGCGGGAACATCACGATCGAGTTGAAGTTCATCACGCCCGCCTCGAGCTGCTTGCACTGCGTGACGGTGTTGTAGCCGGTCTTCGATGCGGTCACGCACGCGTAGCGCGGCGGCAGGCTGAACGTGTACCTGCCGTCGGTGCCGGTGGTGTCGGTGCGGCCGTCGTCGAGCCGCACCAGCACGCCGGCGAGCGCGGGCCCTCCGAAGACGCTATCGAACACGTTGCCGATGAGCGACACCGGCGGCTGTGCGCCGAAGGTGATGCCGACGTGATTGGCGACAGGTCGCTGGACGCCGTCGGAGGGCGAGCTGACCAGGCCACCCTGGTTCGCGATCACCATCGCCGACGCCCCGCCGCCGTCGAGCGCGATCGCGTCGCGCACGCCGCGGTCGCGCAGGAACGCGGCGAGCTCGGCCGCGGTCATGCCGACCGAGCCGGCCTGCCAGCCGTCGACGACGACGAGCCACAAGGTGCGGTTGTCGTCGGAGAGACCGAGCGCGGTGCGCGGCGCGCGCACGCACGCGATCGCGCCGGTGTCGGCGCAGTCGTAGCTCGTGACCGCGAGGCCGGCGCGCACCAGCATCGGGCGACCGCCGACCACGCCGGTGACGAACGACGGGAGATCGCCGAGCGCGACCACCGACTCGGGGGCGATGATGAGCCCGTCGGTGCGGCCGGCGACCTTGCCGAAGCGGAACACCGCGGAGACCGCGTCGTCGGCGGTCTGGCTCCACGCGGCGCCGGCGCCCATCGCCAGGCCGGCGGGGACGTAGCCCGCCGGCGCGAAGAGGTCACCGTTCACCGCGATCTGCGCGCCGATCCCGGCGGCGAAGGCGGAGACGGTGCGGCCGCGATCCTCCTCGCGCGTCGCGTGCACCGTGATCTCGGCCGAGGTCAGGTCGACCCGCACGAGGTGGATGAGCGCGGGGATCGCACCCTCGCTCCACTCCTCGTGGTCGACGCCGGGGTAGGGGGTCGTCGAGGAGGTCCGCGTCGCGGCGCCGGCGCCCGCCGCGGTGGCCGCGACCAGGGCGGCAACGATCGCCGCACCGATCACCGTCGCGGTCGCGTACTGCCGACGCATGGGCCCATAGTACCCGAGCGCGGGTTCCTGACGTACCCTGGCGAGATGTCGGACCAGCGCACCGTGCGGGTCGCCACCTGCCACGACCCGGCGGAGGCCACCGTGATCCGGTCCGTGCTCGAGGCCCACGGCATCGACGCCATCATCCCCGGCGAGCAGTCGGCGTCGCTCGGGACCGCGGTGGTCGGGTTTCGCACCCACGTGTTCGTCGACGCCGGCGACGCCGAGACGGCGACCGAGCTGATCGCGCAGCTCCGCGACGGCGGCGGGCAGATGGACAGCGAGGACGAGGACGAGGACGAGCGCGACGACGAGGGCGCCCTGGCTACCACCGACGTGGCCGTCACCGTCGATCGCCGCGTGCGCATGGGCGCGACCGTCCTCCTCGCCCTGGTCATCACGTTCGGCACCGCGCACATGTCGACCGGCGCCTGGAAGCGCGGCGTCGCGTTCGCCGCGATCGAGCTGGTCGGCATCCTGCGGGTCGCCGCCGGCGACCGATGGGGCGCCGGGCTGGTCGCCGCGGCGATCCTCGCCGACCTCGTCGGCGCGGTCCTGCGCGTCCACGCGCGTGGCGCGCCGGCGAAGCTGCCGACGGCGACGCTCGTGCCCCGCCGGTAACGCCGCTACCGCCCGACGTCTACGGGATCGCGGTGGCGCGGCCGGTCTGGACGCGCACGTCCACCATCGACGTCGTGCCCTCGGCCTCGTCGAACACGGCGACCGAGCGCTTGCCTTCCTCGTAGGCGACGCGCGAGGTCTGGCGCCCGCCGAACACGAGCTGCTTGCCGCTCGGCGCCTCGACCCACCCGAGCTGCAGGTCGAGCTCCACCGTGTCGTCCATCACCTCGACGGTACGGCGGACCTTGCCCGACATCTTCGTGGTCTCGACCTCGACCTCGTACTTGCCGGCCGGCACCGGGCAGTCGAAGGGAAGGGGCCGCTTGACGCACGCCTTGACGCCGTCGACCGTCACGCGTGCGTCGAGGTTGGCGGAGACGGTGATCGCGGCGCCGCGGACGAGTCGGCCGTGCACCGGGACGCTGCGCGCGCCCTGTCCCGGCGACACCGAAACGGTCACCGGTGCGTGCTTGGGCATGCGCAGGCCGACCGTGTGGCGCTTGCCGGCCTCGACCAGCAGCTCGCGCGTCGGCGTGGTGACCCCGATCTGGCGCTGGCCGTCGATCCAGACGTCGGCGCCGGCGGGCTCGGAGGTGACGACGAGCGTCGCGAACGCAGGGTCCATGGCGAGCGATTGCATCACCTGCGCCTCGCCACCGGGCGAGGGCACGCGGATCGAACGCGTGACCTCGGCGTAGCCGCCGTGACGGAAGGTGACGGCGACCTCGCTCGACGGCGTGAACGTCGTGATGGTGACCGGGGTGATGCCGACCTCGACACCACCGGCGATCACGGCGGCGCCGCGCGGATCGCTGTCGATGAGGACGGTCGACGTCCGCGGCACGAGGCGGAGCTGGAGGTTGGTCGGAGGCCCCTCCGCCGGCTGGAAGACGGTCTCGGCGGGGCTGTGTCCGTCGAGCCGGGCCACCACACGGTACGCGCGCCCGACCTGCAGGCTGCCGACGCTGAGGGCGCCGTCGGTGGCGACGCCGCGCACGCTGCCGTCGATCTCGATCGTGGCGCCCGCAGGCTCGGTGGCGATCGTGACCGAGGTCGTCGGCGTGCGCGCGAAGCGTGGCCACGCGACCATCACGATGAGCGCCATCAAGAGCACGATGGCCGCCGACAGCGCGCCGATCATGCCGCGCGGAGTGCGGGCCACGGCCGCGCCGCGGCTGCCGGAGCGGCGCTCGACCGGATGGCCGACGCCCTGGGGCAGGAGCCGCGACGGGCCGGCGGCGAGCCGGCCGGCGGCGTCGATCTTCTCGCTGAAGAAGCCGAATCCCTCGAGCTGGACCTTCGGCGTCTCGAGATCGAACTGGCACACGCACTCGGTGGCGACGCCGGGCAGCACGTTGAACAGGAAGCGCGTCGAGCTGTTGGCGATGAGGTAGAGGCCGAGGCCGGCGCCGCCGGTCTTGCGGTCGATCTGCTGTTCGGAGTGGAGGCACTTCCACAGGTAGCGGAGCACGGTGGCGCGCTCGAGGGTGCCGAAGCTGTCGCGCACCGAGACCGTGAACGTCGATCCGTCGCACGCGTACTGCACGACGACCTTCTGCTCCATGCGCAGCTGGATGCGGCTCTTGGTCGGGATCTCGGCGAAGATCTGCTTGCCTTGATCGTCGACGGGCGCGTCGTAGAGCGCGTTCATCAGCATCTCGTCGACGCACTGCTCGATCGCCTCGCGGTACTTGCGGCGCACGCCCATGAGCTCGGCGAACTCGGTGATCTGCGCGATGCAGAGCGACTTCTCCTGGTAGTCGCCGACGAGCGTGGAGTAGACGCGCGTGCCCCAGGGGGCGAGCTTCTCGAGGCCGAAGATGTCGCCGGCGAGCACGCGCGTCGCCATCGCCGCGAGATCGATCGGCTTCATGTGGGCGGCGATGAGGACCCCGGCGACTCTCTCCGAGATCTTCATGACGTCGACGGTGCGCGAGAGCGCGGACGTCGGCAGCACGAGGATCAAACGCGCGTCGTTGCCGAGGCGGAGGGCGAGATCCTCGACCACGTTGGCCAGCTCGCCGTCGAGGTGGACCACGACGAGCGCGGCCTGGATGTCGCCGCGGCCGAGGCCCTCGAGGCTCTGGTGCAGCTCCACGACGCCGCCCGCGGCCTTGAGCGCCGTGGACATCACCTTGCCGAAAGCCTTGTCCGCGGAGAGGGCGATCACCCGGCGCGCGAGCATCTGGGTTCATCGTACAGTGCGCTGGCGCACGTCCACAAATCTGCAGCGGGGGTTGGGTGACAGGGATTTCAGCGAGAGGCGGGCGTGCGCAACGAGGGGGCTTGCCAGAATAGAACCCTCGTACTATTTTATGCTCATGCGCAAAGGCGAGGCCACGAGAGCCGCCATCCTCGACCGGGCGACCGACCTGGCGCGCTCGGCCGGTGTCGAGGGGCTGTCGATCGGGCGCCTCGCGGCGGAGATGTCGCTCTCGAAGAGCGGCCTGTTCGCGCATTTCGGGTCGAAGGAGGCGCTCCAGGTCGCGGTCATCGAGCACGCGCGCGAGCAGTTCGTCGCGCGCGTGATCGCGCCCGGGCTCAAGGCGCCGCGCGGCGAGGTCCGCCTGCGGGCGCTGTTCGACAAGTGGGTGGCGTGGGGCTCCGAGCCCGGCGGGTGCATCTTCATGGCGCTCTCGGCGGAGCTCGACGATCGGCCGGGGCCGGCGCGCGACGCGCTCGCCAGCGCGCTGCGCGACCTCATGGATGTGCTCGCGACGACCACGCGCGTGGCGATCGACGAGAAGCAGTTCCGGGCCGACGTCGACCCGCAGCAGGTCGCGTTCGAGATCTATGGCGTCATGGCGGCGGGCCACGCGGCCGCACGCCTGGTCGGAGACCCCAAGGCGGGATCGCGCACGCGGCGCGCGTTCGACGCCCTCATGATCCGGTGCCGCTGACTCTCAGGAGGATCGAAATGGCTACCGCTCGCTCTGGAAATAGTACGAACGTTCGTCTTTTCAAGTGGGCCGTCGACGTGGCAGACCTGGTCTCGCCGAGCCTGGCGAGCGAGCTGGCGCTGCGCGCGTTCCTCACGCCGCAGCGCGGCGGGCCTCGGCCGGAGCGCGAGCGTGCGCTCCTCGAGGTCGCGCGACCGCTGCCTCTCTCCGCCGGTGGTCTCCCGCTCGCGGCGTGGTCGTGGGGCGAGGCCGAGGACGGACGACCACGGCCGACGGTGTTGCTGGTGCACGGCTGGGCCGGGCGCGGCGCGCAGCTCGGATCGTTCGTCGCGCCGCTCGTCAATCGCGGACGTCGCGTCGTGACCTGGGACGCGCCGGCGCACGGCGACAGCCCGGGGCGCACGACGACGCTCGCGCAGATGGCCGAGGTGCTGCGCACGGTGGCGGAGCGCGTGGGGCCGATCGAGGCGATCGTCGCCCACTCGTTCGGCGGCGCGGCGAGCACGATCGCGCTGGCGCGCGGCATGGCGGTGCAGCGGGCGGTGTACGTCGCGCCGCTGTTCACCATCGGCACGACCGTCGACCGCTTCGTCCGCGGCCTCGGGCTCTCGCCGGCGGCGGCGACGCAGCTCGAGCACGGGCTGGCGCACGCCAACATGGCGCGGCGCGACGACCTCGAGGGGCGCCGGCTCGCGCCGGCCATGACGACGCCGCTGCTCGTCGTGCACGATCGCGATGACCGCGAGGTGCCGTACGCCGAGGGCGTGGCGACGGTGCGCAAGTGGCCGGGCGCCCGGCTGCTCACGACCGGAGGCCTCGGTCACCGTCGCGTGCTCGGGGACGTGGACGTCATCGACGCGGTCGCCGAGTTCGTGACCCGCGGCGACGCGCCGGCCGACGTCGTGCTCGACGAGGCCGTCCGGCTCGAACGGGAGCTCGCGAGCCCGGACCGGCGACGGGTCATGCACTGACGCGATGGTCAGCGGGCGGCGAGGTCGTCCGTCCCGGCGCTGGCGCAGCCCTGAGAGCCGGGGCGGCGGTCTCCGATCGATGCAAACGACGGTCGGCAATCCGGCGGGATCTCGGGGGAGCGCGCACCCAAGTGCGCGGGAGGGCGCGGCTCCGGCCCGGCAAGGTCGTTGCAGACAGCGAGCGCGTGCCTGACGCCGCCCCTCGCAGCTTCCTCCGCCTGCTCCTCCTCCTCGCCTCGCTCACCCTCGCCACCGCCGCGTGCGCCGACCTCGATCCTGACGAGGGCCACGACGAGCCGAGCGACTTCGACCCCGTGCCCGAGCCGGAGGGCGGCAAGGCCGACGTCGCCGGCATCCCGGCCACGTTCGATCGTCACCTCGTGATGAGCGACGCACTCTTCACCGACATCGAGACCGTCGACGCCGCGGAGATCCAGGCCTTCTTCGAGCGGTCGCCGTACAACAACCGCTCGTGGCTCGCCGACGCGACGATCGACGGCGTCCCCGCGTCCGAGGCGATCGTCGCCGCGTCGCGCGCCGCCGGCATCAACCCGGTCGTGATGGTCGCGCGCATGCAGGTCGAGAAGTCGCTCGTCTCCAAGACCGTGCGCCCCGCCCAGTCACGCATCGACTACGCCTTCGGCTGCGGCTGCCCCGACAACCGCGCCTGCAACACCGCCTACCAGGGACTGGACAAGCAGGTCGAGTGCGCCGCCACCACCCTTCGCCGCTGGTACGACGGCTCGGTCGCGGGCGACGGCCTCTGGGTGATGGGCCGCAGCAAGCGCACCCTCGACCCCCTCACCGTCACCCCGCGCTCGCACGCCACCTCCTCCTTCTACGCCTACACCCCGTGGGTCCTCACCGGCTCGGGCGGCAACTGGCTCGCCTGGAACGTGGCCCGCCGCTACCTCCGCCACCTCGACACCCAGGGCGCCCTCCTCTGACCGGGGACAGGCTCCTGGGCCGCTACTGCCGACAACTCCTCATGAATTCGCGCGCACCGCGACTGGCCTTGTAGCGAAAGCCTCAGTCGCGGTCGCGCCGAATTTCGTAGGCGTGACAGCGGGTTGGACCCCCGGAACCTGTCCCCAATCAGAGGACGATGCCGTCGCGGGACATCCAGCGCGTCGGGGAGAAGGGCGGGATGGCGAGGGGGGAGAGGCGCGCGTTGCCGTCGGTCCAGAAGGTGCGGAAGGGGCGCTTCTCGCCGGTGCGGTAGAAGTGATCGAGGTAGGCGTAGTCGCAGGCGGCGAAGTCGGCGAGCCACTGGTCGAGGTCGTGGACGCCGGCGTCGTGGAACAGCTGGAGCGAGTAGCGACACGCGATCTGCTCGTAGGTGCGCACGCGGGCGAGCGCGTCCTCGTCCCACGGGCCGCCGTACGTGCCGATCGCGCGCGCGTCCTCGTCGGTGTTCCACTGCACGGTGTGGCCGAAGAGGTGGACCAGGATGAAGAGCGCGTCCTCCGCCTCGAGGTCGTAGTCGACCATGATCTCGGCGCCGTCGAGGTCGCCGGTGAACGGGTGCGCGACGTCGCGGATGCGCACCGGGATGCTCCAGCGCTCCTCGACGAGACGCTCGACCACGTCGAAGACCTGGCGACAGCGCTCGGGCGAAGGCGCGGTCACTTGACGGCGCGCTGGACCTTGGCCTGCGCCATGTCGTGCATCATCTGCATGACGGTGTAGGCGGCGACCTCGGCGAGGAGCTTGGTGACCTTCGCGTGCTGCTCGTCGGAGAGCGAGCTCTCGACGGCGCGCATCGCCGCGATGACGTTCTCCTCCTGCTTGGCCATCTCCGACTCGTCGACGTGGCCGTCGGCGATGGCCTGCGCGAAGTGCTCGAGCTGGCCCACGTGGGCGTCGAGGTCGGGATGGTTGTCGTTGTCGATCCAGCTAGCGCGCGCCATGTTGCCTCCGTTGTCTCGTCACCGTTCTTCGAGGATCTGCTTGATCGCGGTGGCCCGCTCCTGGGCCTTCTCGCGGCCGCCGAGCTGCTCGAGCCGCGCCATCTTGGCCGGCGGCAGGAACTCGGCGTCGGTGCACTCGATGATCGCCGCCAGCTCCTGCAGCTCGCGCTCCAGGCTCTGCGTCGACGGCATGAAGGTCGCCAGCGTGCTCGCCAGCGCGTCCCGGGTGATGCTCGTCGCCTTGGCGAGCAACGACGTGCGCCAGGCCCGCCCGACGATGCCCTCGATGTCCGCGCCCGACAGGTTGCCCTCGTGCGGGATGACCTCGGGCAGGTCCTCCTCGGCGAGCGACGTGCCGGCCTTGCGCGCGAGGATGCGGAACATCGAACGCAGCTCGGCCTGGTTGGTCGGGTAGAAGAGCGGGATGTGGACCTCGGCGCGGCCCTGGCGCTTGATGTCGATGGGCAACAGATCGGGGCGCGCCGTGAGCAGCATCCAGATGATCTTCCCGCGGTAGCGGGTGTCGCCCATCTGCGACGCGATCATGCCGAAGATGCGCGCGTTGATGCCGGAGTCGCCGCCGCTGTCGCGGTCGCCGAGCACGGTGTCGGCCTCGTCGACGACGACCACCACCGGCCCCATCGAGCGCAGCACGTTGAGCACGCGCTCGAGGTTGCCCTCGCTCTCGCCGACGTACTTGCTGCGGAAGTTCTTGAGCACCACCGCCGGCACGCCGATCGAGCCGGCGACGCACGTCGCCAGGAACGACTTGCCGGTGCCGACCGGCCCGCAGAACAGGTAGCCCATCGGCACGGTGTCGAGGAGGCCCTGCTTGATCAGGGCGGCGTCGTCGAGGAGCCGCTGCTTCGCCGCCTCGTGACCGACGACGGTGTCGAGCCCCCACTTGGGCTCGATGAACTCGAGCATCCCGGTCGCCTGCCGCTCGATGAGGCGCTTCTTCAGGTCGCGGAAGTAGACGCTGTCGAGCCGCCGGCCGCCCTCGCGCGCGCTGCGGATGAGGACCTCGAGGTCGGTGAGCGAGATGCCGGCGGTGAGCTTGCCCAGCTCGGCCGTCGAGTAGTCGGAGAAGCTGGCGACGTCGAGCCCCTTGGTCGCGTGCCCGAGGAACGCCTCGCGGTCGGGCGCCGCCGGCAGCGGGACCTCGATCGCGGCGACGTGCGGGTTCGACGACAGGCGATCGTTGATGTCGTTCAGCCGCGTGTCGACGAGCACGAACGCGAGGTTGAGGCGCTTGATGTACGGCGACGACGCCCAGTTGAGGAGCGTCACCAGGTGGGTCTGGTCGTTCAGCGAGAGCCGGTCGCCGCGCGACGCCACGTAGCCGGCGTGGTCGATGATGATCGCCGCCGAGAGCCGGTCGTCGGCGTCGGCCATCACGTTCTTCTGCACGAAGAGGTCGATCGCCGCCAGGCTCGTCGTCGGGTCGCGCTTCACCTGGCGCACGTCGCCGATGACCCGGTTGAGCTTCTCGACCATGCCCTGCAGCCGCTTGGCGTTGGCCCCGGCGAGCGGGCGCAGGCCGCGGGCGAGGTCGTAGTGCAGGATGACGTCCCAGCGGCCGAAGAGCTGCTCGGCGAGGAACTCGGCGAGGCCACCCCAGCGCGAGCCGTCGGCGTTCATGCGCACGAGGTCGAAGACGTTGCCGTGCAGCACGAACGACGACGTCGTGCCGCTGAAGTACAGCTCGGCGAGCTTGCCGGCCCACGCCGGGAAGTGCGACGGCAGGCCGCTGACCCTGGACACGCCCTCGGTCCCGGCCAGCGACTTCGGGTCCTCGGGTGGGGTCGCGGGCGGCTCGTCGGTCATGCCTGCACCTGGGTCACGTCGGTGGCGAGGATCGAGGGCGCCTCGCTGGTGTCGCTGCCCAGGCCGGTGATGGCCTGCAGCTCGCGGATCGTCTCCTCGGTCTGGCTCATGCCCTCGGCCACGGCGTCGACCTGGATCGACAGCTCGTTGGGATCCTGGTGGCTGATCGCCATCTCGGTGAGCGCCTGGATCTTGTTCTCGATGCGGTCGAGCTCGACGCCGACGAACTCGGCGTTGCTCTTCGCCTTCTCGTAGTTCTCGAGGCGCAAGGTCGCGGTGGCCACGCTGTCGGTGATCGAGCGGAGGATGCGCTCGTCCTTCTTCTCCTCCGCGGCGCGTTGCTTGGCCATCAGCTCGTCGAGCTGGGTCTTGATCGCGGCGCCGTCGGCGGCGCGCAGGAAGCGCCCGAGCGCCTGCTGCGACAGGAGCAGCTTGAGGAACACCCACAGGAGGCGATCGAGCGCCGGCGTGCGCAGCTCGGCGGCCGCGCCGCTCTCGTCGCGCGTGTCACCGCGCACGGCGTTGGCGATGCGCTGCATCTCGACGCAGCGCGCCCGCACGCGGAGGAAGCGGTTGCGGCGCTCGGCCTCGAGGCTGCCGAGGACGTCGGCCAGCTTCTTCTGCCGGTCCTGCGCCGGCGGCGCGCTGCCGGTGCTGAGCCCGCGTTCCTCGGCGCGCGCCCGCGCGTCGATCGCCGCCTGGAACCGGGGCAGCGTCGTGAGCCCGCCCAGGTACGCGAGCTCGGCGGCGGCGACGAGCGGCAGGACGATGTCGGGGCTCGGCGACAGGAGCGCCGCCGCGGCCGCGCCGCCGAAGAGGAGCAGGTTCCACCGGTACGTGAAGGCCTCCTTCACGTAGCGGAACCAGCCGGCTTTCTTCTTCCCCTTGGCCATGGCGCGTCAGTCTCCGCCTCGCTGCGACGACTCGAGCTGCTCGATCGTGTCCTTGATGTCGTACACCAGCTCGAGGAACTTCGGGTCGCGCTGCAGCTCCTTGGCCGGCCGGTCGGGCGGCGGCACCTTGACCTCCTTCAAGATCGTCCCGGGCGACGACGAGAAGATGAGGACGTGATCGCCCAGGTACACGGCCTCCTCGACCGAGTGGGTGATGAAGAACACCGTCGGTGACTGCTCGCGCCACAGCTCGACGAGCAGATCCTGCATGCGCGCGCGCGTGGGCGGATCGAGCGCGCCGAACGGTTCGTCCATGAGGATGATGCGCGGCTCGAGGATGAGCGTGCGCGCGATGGCGACGCGCTGGCGCATGCCACCCGACAGCTCGCTCGGGTACTTGTCGGCGTCCTTCTTGATCGACAGGCCGACCTTGCCGATCCACAGGCGCGCGCGGTCGAGGCGCTCGGACCTGGGCACGCCGCGGCACTCGAGCCCGAAGGCGACGTTCTCGAGCACGGTGCGGTTGTCGAAGGACGTGTAGTCCTGGAAGACCATGCCGCGATCGGAGCCCGGGCCCCGGATGATCTTGCCGTCGACGAGCACCTTGCCCGAGGTCTGCGGGAACTGCGGCGTCAGCCCGGCGATGAGCCGGATCACGGTCGACTTGCCGCAGCCCGACGGGCCGAGGATGGGCACCATCTCACCGCGTCCCGGGTGATCGTCGATCGTGAACGAGACGTCCTTGATCGCCGTGAACTTGCCGTAGGTCTTGGTCACCTTGTCGAAGACGACGACCGGTACGGGCTTCGCCGGCGCGAGCGGCTTGATGATGGGCGTGCCCCCGGTGACCGCCGGCGTCCCCGTGACCGCCGGCTCGCGCGACGCGGCGGCGGCGGCGGCGACCTTGGGCTTCTCCTCGTCGGACAGAAGCTCGCTCTCGAGCGCGCGCAGGGCGGCCTCGGCGGCGGCCTTGTCGACCGGCGGCGCCGGCGCCCTGGGCACCGCATCGGCCGGAGGCGGCACGCCCGCCGACGGCTGCTGGTCGGCCGGGGGCGGCGTCGCGGCCGTCGCGGGCGCGGGCGGCTTCTGGTCGTCGCCGTCAGTCACCCTAGAGGTCCTTCCGGTAGAAGAAGAAGTACTTCTGCATGTAGCGCAGGAGCCAGTCGACCAGGTAGGCGAGGATGCCGATGATGATGAGGAGCAGGTAGTTCTGCTCGATCAACCCGAGGCGCTCGCCGGTGTTGATCATGAAGCCGAGCCCCTCGCGCGAGTTGATCGCCTCGGCGAGCATGATGTAGCCGAGCGCCAGCCCGAAGAGGAAGCGCAGGCCCGTGATGATGTCGGGCAGGGCGAGCGGGAAGAGCACCTTGTAGATGATCTGCCAGCGTGACGCGCCGAGCGTCTGCGCGGTCTCGACGTAGCGCTCCGGCACGAGCGAGATCGCCTTGACCGTGTCGCTGAAGATGAACGGCACCGACGCGATGAAGATGAACATCTCCTTCTGCTTCTCGTCGATGCCGAACCAGAGGATGGTGATCGGGATGAGCGCCGCCAGCGGCAGCGAGCGGCCGAAGAGGACGAGCGGGTTGAGGAACGCGGCCACGGCGCGGAACGACGACGCGATCACGCCGAGCGTGACGCCGACCAGGGCCGCGAGGCCGAAGCCCTTCAGCACGCGCAGCATCGTCGCGATGATGCCGTCGGCGAGCCCGCGCTCCTCGAGCTTGCCGTAGCTGTCGAAGACGTCGCCCGGGCTGGGCAGCTTGGACGGCGAGATCGGCCGCGACGTCGGATCGTCGCCGGCGGTGAACAGGTACCAGATGACGAGGACGAGCAGGATGCAGGCGAGCCCGAGCAGCTTGCCGAGCATCGCCGGCGGCTGCGCGCGCAACGTCGTCAACCACCGCGGCGGCCTGGGGATCTCGGGGTCCGGGTCCGCCTTCGGCGGCTCGGGCTTTGGGGGCGCTGCCGCCACGCGCTACTGGGCCTCGGCCGGCACCACCTTGACCTCGACACGCCGGTTCTTGGCGTGGTTGTTCGGGTCGGCGGGGTCGGCGGGGCGATCCCAGCCCAGGCCGTTGACCGTGAACTGGTTGGCCGGGAGCTGGAACTTGTTGATGATCGCCTGCTTGACCGCGTTGGCGCGATCGAACGAGAGCTGCTTGACCAGCGACGGGTCGGCCTGGCCGCGCATCGAGCTGTCGGTGTGGCCCTCGATGAGGATGCGCGCCGCGCCGTACTGCTTGGACACCTTGGCGACCTCCTCGATGACGAAGTCGACGTTGGGATCGTAGAGCACCGGCTGCTGCTGGCCCGTCTTCTCGACCTTCTTGTAGAGGTCGCTCGAGTTGGGGAAGAACTGGACGACGATGGTCTTGGTGAGGATCGTCGACTCGACGTTGATGCCCGACGCCGCCACCGGCGCGAACTGCACCTCGTACTCGTTCTTCTGCTTGGCGTACTTCTCCTCGGCGCCGAGCTTCTTGATCACCGAGAAGTCCATGATCTGGTCGAAGTCGGTCTTCTCGCTGACCACGCCGATCGCCTTGTAGAGCAGGAAGGCCGTGTTGTACGTGCGCTCGAAGTTGGTCGGGTTGTTGGCGTTCAGGAAGAACTCGCGGTTCTCGGCGTAGTTGGTCCAGTGCGCATCGCCGAGCATGCCCAGCGTCTCGTCGGCGGGGATGCCGTAGCCGTCGGACATCCACTTCGCGGCCTGCTGCTTCTTGGTGTCGTCCTTGAGCTCGGTCGTGGCATCGAGGATGCCGCGCACGAGACCCTCGATGATGTCGGGGTTGTCGCGGGCGAAGTCGGCGCGCGCGAACCACACGTCAGCGATGAGGTGGTTGGCCTCGAGCGTCGTCACCAGGAGCCGGTTGCCCGGGAGCTTCTCGGCGATGCGGTAGATGTCGGGCGCCCACGACACGCAGCCGGCGAGGTCCTTCTGGGTCGCGTAGGCACGCGCGGCCTGGAAGGCGTCCTTGGTGAACACCATCTCGACCTCGTCGGGCTGGACGCCGCCGTTGAGCAGCGCGTTGAGCAGGAAGTAATGCGACGGCGAGTTCTGCGCCAGCACGACCTTCTTGCCGCGCAGGTCGGCGACGCTCTTGATGCTCTCGCGCACGACGATGCCGTCGCCGCCGTTCGACCAGTCGACCTGGTGGAAGACGCGGGGCATGGTGCGCGGATCGCGCTTGAGGCCGTCGACGAGGAGCGGCAGCATGTCGACCGTCGCCCAGCCGATGTGGACCTCGCCGGCGGCGAACGTGTTGCGCATGTCGATGGGGTTGTCGAGGAGCACGAGCTCGACCTTGAAGTCGTTGCCCTTGGCGTCCTTCCACACCTTCTTCGCCTTCATGCCCTCGTTGGCGAAGATGATGGGCGCCCAGCCGGCCCACACGTTGATCGCGAACTTGACCACGCGATCCTTGCCGATCGACTTGTAGTCGGCCGCGCCCTCGACAGGCGGCAGCTTGGCCTGCGACTCGAACGAGTACTCCTTGACCGTGGTCGCGGCGTTGATGTCGTCCAGCTCCGCCTTGGTCGGCTGCCCGGCCTGGCTCTTGATGTCCTTCAGATCGATCTTCTGCGAGCCGCTCGCGGCGCCGTCGCCGGTCGACTTCTTCTTGGTGCAGCGCATGACGGCGAAGCCGATCAGCGCGGCGATGACGACCAGGACGGCGATGAAGAATGCGGGCTTGGGCTTACCAGCGGCTTGGCTCATGGGGATTCCTGGGCTCGATTCCTGAGCTTTGGGGGCGAAGGGGTGGCGATCAGGCCTTCTCGGTCTCGACGGCGGACGGTCCCAGATCCTTCTGGGACTCGGCCACGGGCGTGACCTCGGGCGCGCGCATGCCGAGCTCGACCTCGAGGTCCTTGAGCGCGTCCTCGGCCATCGTCTTCTCCATGCGCTCCTCGGCCTGGATGTCGGCGATGCCCTGGTTCGACAGATCGGCGGCGACGCGGGCCTTGCCGCGGTTGGTGTCGATCTTGCGCTGGATGACGTCCTCGAGCTGACCGAAGTCGGTCGTGACGTTGAGATCGAAGCTCGCCGACAGCTTGGCGACCTCGGCCTCGGCCTCGCTCATCTTGAGCTCGGCGTCGTACTGCTGGATCTTGTTCTTGACCTCGCCCAGCTTCTTGTTCGCGTGCTGGATCTTCTTGAGGTTGTTCTGGTACGCGGTCTCGTGCATCTCGAGCTGCGCCTTGTTCTGCGCGAGCTGCTCCTTGGCCTTCTGTAGCTCGAGGGCGAACTTCGCCGCGGTCTCGCGCTCGCCGGCCTTGAGGTAGGCCTTGGCCTGGGCCTGCAGCTTGCTGCAGTGCGCCTCGCCGTCCTTCACCTGGCGGCCGACGCGCTCGACGAGGCCGCGGTACTGCTCGAGGCCGATGCGACCCTCCTTGAGCTGCTCCACGGCCGAGTCGTACTCGTACTGCATCTGGGCGATCGGGTCCGCTTCCCAGAAGTAGTTGGCGAGCTTGTTGAGCTGCGCCCGCACCGCCGAGAACATCTTCTTGAAGATCATCCGAACGTCCTCCCTTGGCCCTAAGGCTTCTCGGACATTACGGCCACTGGCCGGGCGGATCTAGTGCCGGACCACGGTTCCGTACGCGTCGCCGCCGAGCCGGTAGTACCGGGGCTGGCTGGCAAAGCTCCAGGCGCCGAAGAGGTTGATGGCGATGCCGAGCGCGACGAGCGCGCGCGTGCCCCAGCCGAGCGGGCGGCCGCCGACGGCGAGGAGAAGGACGAGGAACACCGTGTAGTCGAGGCTGAAGCGGTAGCCGAACTGGACCCAGCCCGAGTTCTGGTAGAAGAACGTCGGGATCGCGACGAGCGCGACGGTGAGCCAGAGCGCGCGGTGGAGCGGCGGGCGGGCGCGGGGCCAGAGGAGGAGAAGGAACGCCGGCGTCGTGACCCAGATGGCGAGGCCGTGGCCGGAGACCTGAGCGAACGGGCCCTTCTCGGGGAGCTCGGGGAGGAGCGTGAACGCGACGGCGAGGTTGCGCGCGAGGTAGCGAAAGTCGAAGAGGCCGTACTGCTCCATCTGCGCCTGCTGGCGGACGTGGAGGTACGAGTGCCCGAACTCGGTCGGCTCGTCGAAGCGGACGACGTTGTAGGCGGCGGCGGCGATCGCGATGACGACGACCGGCGCGGCGAACTGGAGGACGGGCCTGGCGAGCTGGCGGAGGAAGCGGGCGCGCTCCGCCGCGTCGCCGCGGAGGTGCGCGAGCCCGCCAGCCATGCGCGCGGCCTCGAGCAGGAAGAGCGGGAACATGAACGCCATGGGCGTGCGCGTGACGGCGGCGAGGCCCAGGCAGACTCCGGCAACGATCGGACGTCTCGCCTCGATCGAGGCCCACGCGTAGCCGAGCGCGAGCACGACACCGACGACGTGGGCGGTGAACCAGACGCGGCCCTGGACGGCGGCGAAGTAGAGGACGGTGCCGAACGCGAGCGCGGCGGTGAGCCAGAGGTCGTCGGCGACGGTGCGCTGGGACTGGCCGGCGGCGGCGATGCGACGGAGCGTGGCGAAGGCGAGCGGCAGGATGAGGGCGGCGCAGAGCACCGTGGGCAGGACGTCGTTGCCGCGGCGGCCGCCGGCGAGCGCGGCGGGCATCATGAGGAGCGTCGGGACCGCCGGGAACGAGACGTAGAAGGTGTGGCCCTTGCTCGAGGCGACCTCCGACAGCGGGATGAAGTCGCCGGTCGTGGTGCGGAAGACGGGGCGGGTCTGGAAGCGGCGCCCGCGGACGGTGCGGCCGTCACGGAGGACGACGGTCTCGACCTTGCACCAGTCGTCCCCCTTGGCCGGCGGCGGATCGATCGCGACCTTGCCGTGGAGCCACGCGTCCGCCTGGTAGACGAAGTGCGGATCGCTCGACTGCCGGAACAGGCGCTCGCCCGCGAGCGCGCCGTAGCCGACGAGGCCGACGACGAAAAGCGCGAGATGGATGCGATAGGCCCGGATCCAGCCCACTGCCGGCACGATACACCGACGCCAGGTGTCGGTATATCTTCCGCGAATTGAAGAAGCTGGCTCTCGGGCTCGCGCCGATCGTGGTGCTCGCGGCGGTCGCCGTGTGGAGCACGTGCCGGATCACCGGCGCCGGTGCGGGTGTGCCCGGCGACGCGGCATGGGCGAGGGCGAGCGCGGCCGTGCGCGAGACGCACCGGCCCGGCGACCTGATCGTGTTCGCGCCCCGGTGGATCGATCCGGTCGGCCGGCTGCACCTCGGTGACCTCCTCCCGATCGAGATGGCGGCGCGGATGGACGCCGATCGCTACGGTGTCATCTGGGAGCTCGGGATCCGCGGGGCGCGCGCGCCCGAGACGCGCGGGCTGCGGCCGGTGTGGACGGGGACGTTCGGCGGCGTCGAGGTGCGTCGCTTCGAGCGGGTGCCGGCCGAGGTGGTGAGCGATCTGGTCGCGATCGCGGAGGCCGCGCCCGGGCGGTTGCAGCTCGGAGGGCTGGCGGCGCGCGGGCCGCAGGTCGTGCTCGCGGAGGTCGGGTTCGAGCCGCACCGCTGCGTGCAGGTCGTGCCGTCGCCGGGCCAGGAGGTGACGGTGACGTTTCCGGCGGTGGCGCTCGGCGGCGAGCTCGTCGGCGCGGTCGGGCTGGCCGACGTGTTCACGCGGCGTGACGTGCGCACGCCGATCGAGCTGATCGTGCAGGCCGGCGGCAAGGAGGTCGCGCGCGCGACGGCGGGGGTCGACGACGGCTGGGTGCGCTGGCGCGGCGCGACGACGCCGGGGACCGCGGACGTCACGTTCGTCGCGCGCGCAGTCGGCGGGGCCAAGGCCCGCGACCGGCTCGTGTGCTTCGCGGCGGAGGCGCGGCGATGAGCGACGTGCGGTTCTTGCCCGGCGCGCGCGAGGGGCACAAGTCGATCCCGACGACGCCAGCGGGTGGGCGCGTCGCGACGACGGACGCGCGCGTCTGGCGGAAGGGCTGGTGGATCCGGTCGGCGGTGGCGCTCGGGCTGTGGCTCGCGGCGTTCGTGCTGGTCGTGTCGGCGCAGGGCGACGTCGGCATCGCGCGCGATGAGACCGTCTACATGGGCCACGGCACCAAGTACGCGCGGTGGTGGCTCGACACGCTCGGCGGCAAGGACGGCCAGGTGAGCGAGAAGGGGATCACCGCGAGCTGGGGCGGCAAGGGCGCCACCGACAACAACCGTGAGCACCCGCCGCTCATGAAGACGGCGTTCGGGCTCTCCGAGATCGTGCTGCACGACAAGCTGGGCGTGGCGTCGGAGGTGACGGCGTACCGCGTGCCGACGGCGGCGATGTTCGCGTGGCTCGTGGTCGTGGTCTTCTTCTGGGCGGCGCAGGTGTGGGGGACGGCGACCGGCGTGATCGCGGCGCTCGCGACGCTGTTCCTGCCGCGCGCGTTCTTCCACGCGGGGCTGGCGACGTTCGACGCGCCGATCGCGACGCTCTGGGTCGCGACGATGTACGCGTATTGGCGGAGCCTGCGGTCACCGGGCTGGGCGATCGGGGCCGGCGTGCTGTTCGGGCTGTCGCTCGCGACCAAGCACAACGCGCTGCTCATGCCGTTCGCGCTGGCGCCGCACTTCATCTACGTGGTGGTCCGCCAGCTCCGCGCCGGGCAGCCGCTCGGGCGGATGTGGCTCGTGGCGCCGGCGATGATGCTCATCGGGCCGCTCGTGCTGATCGCGCTGTGGCCGTGGCTGTGGTTCGACACCGTGGCGCACGTGCGCGACTGGCTGAAGTTCCACATGAACCACGTGCACTACAACTTCGAGTACCTCGGGGAGAACTGGAACGCGCCGCCGTTCCCGTGGCACGTCGCGCTGGTGACGACGTTGTTCACGGTGCCGGCGGCGACGCTGGCGGCGGCAGCGGCGGGCACCGGCGTGTGGCTGCGCCAGGCGGTGAAGGGCGAGGCGCCGGAGCGCGAGACCGCGCCGGGGCTCCTCCTCTTCCTCTCGGCGGCGGTCGCGATGGGGCCGTTCTTCCTCGGGTCGACGCCGATCTTCGGCGCCGAGAAGCACTGGGCGGCGGCGATCCCGTCCCTGTGCATCGCCGCTGCGGTCGGCGCGGTGTGGGCGGCGCGGTGCGCCGTCGCGGCGTTGCACGAGCTGCGCGAGCTATGGACGCATCCGCACCTCGAGCTGGGCGCGATCTGCGTCGTCGGCTCGCTCCTCGTCTTGCCGGCGGCGATCGAGACGATCCACGCGCAGCCGCGCGGCCTCACCCACTACAACGCGATCGCGGGCGGCGCACCTGGCGGCGCCGACCACGGCATGAACCGCCAGTTCTGGGGCGAGTCGGCGCGCGGCGTCCTGCCGTTCCTGCGCTCGCGGCCGCCCGGCCCGGTCTACAGCCACGACGCCTCCCCGGCGTGGGGCATCTACATCCGCGACAAGTTGCTCCCGCCGACGATGCGCGACGCCGGCCGCGAGGAAGCCGGCATCGCGGCGTCGCGCATCGCGCTCGTCATCCACGAGCTGCACTTCAACCGCCACGACTACCTCATCTGGAGCGCGTACCGCACCACCCGGCCCGTCTTCGTCCTCCGCGTCGACGGCGTCCCCATCGTCAGCGTCTACGAGCGTCCCCGATAGAACACGTTCCAGTTGGGGACGGTGTCAACTTTGACAACTTTGCGGCCGCAGGCCGAAAGTTGTCAAAGTTGACACCGTCCCCAGGAAAGGCAGGGAATGTTCAGCGGATACAGCCGTCGCCGGCGAACTCGATGGCTCGGTCGTAGTGGAGGTTGACGGGGGCGGAGAGGTTCCAGCGGTTGAGGAGGACGGCGCCGTAGACGTCGACGGGGGCGCTGGTGGCGAGATCGGCGGCCGGGGCGTAGAGGTTGCCGGCGAAGGTGGAGCCGCCGGAGAGGGCGATCGAGCCGGCGCTGGCGATGTAGACGCGGAGGTCGCGCGGGCGCGTGGGGTCGCCGAAGGTGGCGGTGCCGGGCAGGTTGAGGAAGCCGGTGACGAAGAGGTCGAGCTCGGCGCCGGGCGCGACCTCGACGGTGAGGTTGCCGTCGAGGGTGACGTCGCCGCCGATGAAGAGCGCGGTGCGGCCGGTGGCGCGGATCGTGACCGTGCCGCCGCCGCTGGCCGTGACGCGGCTCAGGTAGAAGCGGCCGCACGGCAGCTCGAGCGTGACGTCGCCCTGCACGTCGACGAGCTCGTCGGGCGTGATGCCGACGTCGGCGTCGTGGTTCGCGAGCTCGTGCTCGGCGACGATCGCCGCGACATCGAGGATGTCGGTCGCGTCGCAGCGGCACGGCGGCGGCACCGACACCGGCGCGGTCGCGCGGCTCCCCGCGGTGACGTTGCCGGTGACCGTCGCGCCGGCGGTCGTGGTGAGCGCGCCGGTGACCGCGAGCGTGCCGACGTCGATGTTGCCACCGACGCGCGCGGCGCCGCCGACCGTGATCGTCGACGAAGAGCGGCCGAGCCCGCCCTGGACCGCGAGGTTGCCGGCGGCGTCGAGGCGCGTCCCCGCTTGCAGACCCGCGGCGCCGGCGATCGTGACGTCGCCGCCGGCGGTGAGGACGCCGTTGAAGTCCATGCCGAGGTTCACGCCGACGTGGCCGCCGGTGCCGCCCGGCGCGTACGGGCCGAGGCGCGAGTCGAACGCGTCGGTGGTGAGCGCGGCGCCGAGGCCGAGGTTGCCGCACGCGCACACGGCGTGGCGGAAGACCGCCTCGGCGAGGTCGCCGGTGCACGCATCGTCGACGAGCACCGGCGGGCCGGACTCCTGACAGTAGGTGTCGACGTTCTCGCCGCCACCGGCGGTCGCGACGGTGTCGCGCGCCGTGCACGCGGCGAGGAGCACGACGAGGCAGCCGGCGCGCGTCACTGGAGCTCGGCGAGGCGCTTGCGCGCCGCGGACGCCATCGCGGAATGCGGGTGCGTGTCGAGGAAGACGCGCAGCGCGAGGTCCTCGCCCTTGGTGTCGCCGACGGCGCGGAACGCCTCGGCGATGCCCCAGCGCGCCTCCTCGCCGAGCGCGCCGGCGGGTCGCGCGGCGAGCGCGCGGCGATAGCCGGCGAGGGCGCCGTTCGCGTCGCCGAGGTGCTCGAGGTGGATCGTCGCCGACGCGACCTCGGCCACGACGGCGGCGTCCGAGCGCGGGTACTGCTTGATCACGCGGCGGTAGAGCGCGTCGGCGTCCTTCCACGCGCGCTCCTTGCGGCGCTGGTTGGCGAGGGCGAGGATGTCCTCGGCGGGCGCGTCGGGCGGCAGATCGATCTTGTCGCGCGGCCCGCGCGGCTCGCGCGACTCGCGCGTCTCGCGGTCCCTGTCCTTCCTGGTCCGCGCCGGCGGGTCCTCGATGATCACCGGGACGTCGATGACGACCTCCTCTGGCTCGGCCGGTGCAGGCATCGGCGCCGGCACGTCGCGCGGGCGCGTGGGGGGCGCCGCCTCCTCGGGACGTGCCGGCGACAGGTAACGGGTGGTGACGACGGCGGCCGCCGCGCCGACGACCGCAGCGACGACGAGCGCCGCGGCGAGGATCGGCGCGAGACGGCGAGGCGACGCCGCGGGGCGCGACGCTCCCGAGGGCGTCGGCGAGGCCTCGGCGATCGGCCCCTCCTTCATCGCGAGGTCGACGATCGACGTGACGATGGCGGCGGCCTTCGCCTGCGGCAGACGGCGCGCCGGCCCGGCGTGATCGTCGAGCGCGGGCAACAGCGCGGCCGCCAGCTGATCGTCGCCGGAGACCATGCGCACGCGCGTGGCGTCGTCGGTGCCGGGGCGGGGAGGACGACGGGTGGTCACTTCCGACCTCCCGCCTCGGCCTCGCCGTGGAGCGCACGCAGCTTGCTGATGCCGATGCGCAGGCGGCTGCGCACGGTCTCGAACGGGATGTCGAGCTCGTCCGCGATCGCGGGGACCGACATGCCGAGCACGTGATGCAGCACGAGGACGTGCCGCTGGTCGTCGGGGATCTGGTCGAGCATGCGCACGGTCGCGCGCCGCGCCGCGTACTCGTCGGGCGGGCCGTCGGGGTGCGGCACGCTGGCGAGGTCGGCGGCGGCGTCGAGCCGCGCGCGCGCCCGCCTCGCCTTGCGCAGGCCGGCGAAGGTCGAGCGCACCGCGACGCGGTCGGCCCACGCGTTGAACGAGCCCTCGCCGCGGTGCGTGGGCAGGCCGCGCACGATCGCGACCAGCGCCTCCTGGGCGAGATCGTCGGCGTCGCCGTCGCCGCGCACGAGGTAGCGCACCAGGTTGCGGATGCGCGGCAGGAGCTCGGTGACCAGCGACTCGATCGCCTTGCGGTCACCGGCGACGGCCGCCGCCACGCGCGCGTCGATCGCGCTCATGCGGCGCTCCGGCGCGTGTGCCTGTGCCGTGACCAGTCGCATCCGATCGGGACAGAGGTCCCGGCGGCGCATTTCGGGTCAAGGCGATGGAAGATCATCGTGGGCGAGATCGTGAATGGTTGTAAGCGCTTGCTGGTGTAGGTCTAGAACGGGTCGACGACGACACCGAGCGCGGCGTGCGGCTCGACGGGCCACAGGCGGCCGATGGTAGCGAATCCTTGCGGCGTCGCGACGCCGAACTCCGGGGCGCGCGCGACGAGGTCGGCGCCGAGCGCGAGCTCGAGCCAGGCGCCACGCGCGAGCCGGCGCGAGACGCGGACCGCCGGCGTGGCGGTCGGCGTCCACGTCGCGCGATCGGCGGTCGGCTCGATCGTGGCGCCGGTCGCCGTCGTCGTGCGATCGAAGCGCGTCATCGCGAGCGCGACCTCCGCGCTCACGCGCCATCGCGTCGCGCGCCGGAGCTGGGCGCCGCCGGCGACGTCGAGCCCGAGGGCGACGCCGAGCGTCTGGCGCTCGACGTCGATCGTCGCCATCGTCGACGCGAGCGAGATCGCGGGCCGGTGGGTGAGGGTGACGGCGAAGCGCCACGGCCCGCCGGCGACGCCGAGGCGCGCGCTCACGCCGTGGTGGCCGGTCGAAGACTCGCCGTCGAGCACGCTCGACCAGCCGATCGTCGCCGATGGACGCAGCGGGCGGACGCCGCCGAGATCCCCGTCGCGTGATGCCGTCGGCGCCGGCGGCGCGCGTGGCTCGAGGATCGGATCCGGCGGCAGCTCCCGCTCGACGGCGACGCCGATCTCTCCGCCGGCGGCGAGGCCGCGGAGCGCGGTGCGCACGATCACCGCCGCCGCCTCGATCGCCGCCGACTCCGCCATCGCGCCGCCACCGGCGCCGACGCGGCGCACGAGCACGCGATCACCCCCGGTGTCGGTGACGTGCACGATGATGTCGCCGTCGTCACGCACGAACCAGACGACGACGTCGGCGGTGTGGGTGCGCGCGACGCGGCGCGCGGTGACGAGCTGCACCGGCAACGGCGAGGCCGGCATCGCCGTCGGGTCGCGCGCGAGCGTGGCGTCGAGATCGGCGGTCTGGCCCTCGACGCGCAGCACCAGCTCGGCGTCGCGTGCGCCGCCGACGAGCACGACGCGCAGCGGCTCGGCATGCGCCGGCACCGCCGCGATCCACGCCGACGCGCAGGCGCTTGCGATCACCGCGGTTCGTCGCGCCGGTAAGGACACGCCCTCACTCTACACGTCGTGATCGCGCTCCGCGTGGGTGGGACTTCCCCACCCGATCGGGGTCGAGATTCCCGACGGAGATCGAGCCGAAATCGCCCTTCCACGCGTGACCCGATCGCGCGTGCGCGCGCTCTGTTCGGTCAGGAGCCCACCATGTCGTCCAGCCCTCCCGCGTGCCGCCCGACGCCCGATCCTCGGTGCTCGTGCGACCTACATGAGCCACCTCAGCATCGCGAGTTGCCGCTGCCGCCGCCCCCGGCGTGGCAGCCACCGCCGGATGTGCCGACGGTGCGCTATCGCCGGCTGCCGGAGATCCCACCCGACACCGACGAGGAGCCGACGGAGCCGGGCACGCCGCCGCCGCCGCTGGTCGACAGCATCGCACACGCGACCCCGCGGTGGACGCGGGGAACGGGGCTCCTGTGACGTCGCGGCGCGCCTTCACGGCGGGCATGGGCGCCGCGCTCCTTGCCGCGCCCTTCCTCGGCCTGCTCACGCGGCCGCGCCGCGCACGCGCCGCCACCGGCGTGCGCGCGAAGCGGCTCGTCGTCTTCTTCACACCCAACGGGACCGTGCCGGCGCGCTGGCGCCCGTCCGGCAGCGAGACCTCGTTCTCGTTCCCGGCGGGCAGCATCCTCGAGCCGCTCGCCGCACACCGCCAGCGCCTGGTCGTGGTCGACGGCCTCCAGTTCGTCGGTGCCAGCAACCACGAGGGCGGGATGGCCGCGATGCTCACCGGCTCGGGCTCGGCCGGCGACGAGTCGCGCGGCATGTCCGTCGATCAGTTCGTCGCGGCGGCGATCGGCGGCACGACGCGCCTGCGCTCGCTCGAGCTCGGCGTGCAGACGTCGGCGTGGGGCGGCAGCGTGCAGACGCGCATGAGCTATCGCGCCGCCGGCCAGTTCGCGCCGCCCGACGACAGTCCACGCGGCGTCTACACGCGCCTCTACGGCGACGCGATGCCCGGCGGCGCCGACCGCGTCCTCGCGCGCCGGCAGAGCGTGCTCGACGCCGTGAAGGGCGACCTCGGGCAGCTGCGCGGGCGGCTCGGCAACGAGGAGCAGCACAAGCTCGATCAGCACCTCACGTCGCTGCGCGAGCTCGAGCGCGCGCTCGGCGGCGGCAGCTGCTCGGGCGGCACGCCGGTCGCCGACCTGCCGATCCACGCCAACGACAACTTCCCGGCGATCGGCAAGACGCAGATGGATCTGCTGGTCGCGTCGCTCGCGTGCGGCGCGACCAACGTCGCCTCGATCCAGTGGGCGCACACCGTCGCGCCGACGGTGTTCACCTGGATCGGCCAGTCGGAAGGGCACCACGCGCTCTCGCACATGGACGACGGCAACGCGGCCGGGGTCGCGGCGTTCGTAGCCGCGGAGCGCTGGTTCGCGAGCCAGTTCGGCTACCTGCTCGACAAGCTCGCGGCCGCGCCCGACCCCGAGGGCGGCGGCACGCTGCTCGACACCACGCTCGTCGTCTGGGCGAAGGAGATGGGCGACGCGCGCGCGCACGTGTGCACCGAGGTGCCGTTCGTGCTGGCCGGCGGCGGCGCGTTCACCCCAGGGCGCTACCTGCGGGTGAACGGCGCCGCGCACGCCAGGCTGCTCGTCTCGATCTGCCACGCGATGGGCCTGTCCAACACCACCTTCGGGAACCCGGCCGCCGGCGCGGGCCCACTGGCGGGGCTGTGATGACGATGACGTCGAAGCCGACGGCCCCACCGTCCACGCTGCACGCGTTCGTGCTCGGACTCGTGGTGCTCACCGCGTGCGCCGGCGATACGTCGTCGCCGTGCCCGCCCGACGAGACCTACTTCCGCGAGCGGGTGTGGGCGCCGGTGTTCGAGAACCGCTGCAACATCTGCCACAACCCGGGCGGGGTCGCGCAGCGCTCCGACTTCGTGCTCACCGCGCCCGGTGAGGACGCCGCCGACGACATGGGGCAGAACCTCGAGCGAGCGCGGCGGATGGCGATGGTGACCGAGGACGGCGAACCGGTGCTCCTGCGCCGGCCGACCGGGACCAACCACCCCGGCGGCATGGTCATCGCGCCCGGCTCGGCAGAGTATCGCGCGCTCGCCGAGTTCGTCGGGCGCGTGCGCGGCGACGAGGGCGCGTGCGACGGCGGCGAGCTCGCCTGTCAGGCGGGCGACCCGGGGCCGCGGCTCCTGCGGCGGCTGTCGCGCACCGAGTACGACAACACGCTGTCGGCGCTGTTCGGCATCGACGCGCGCTACGCGCCGGCGCTGGTCGCCGACGTCGTGGTCAAGGGCTTCGACAACAACGCCCACGCGCTCGAGGTGTCCCCGCTGCTCGCCGACCAGCTCCGGCAGGCGGCCGAGGAGGTCGGCGCGGCCGTCGCGGCGCGTCCGGCGATGGCGTGCAGCGGCGATGGCGCGACGTGCGCGCGGGCCTGGCTCGAGTCGACCGGCGCGCGCGTGTTCCGGCGGCCGCTCGCGGCGACCGAGGTCGAGCGCTGGCTCGGTGTGTACCAGGTCGGCCGCGACAACCCCGACGAGGGCGTCCTGCCCCACACCTCGGGCATGGCCGTCGTCATCGCCGGCGTCCTGCAGTCGCCGTCGTTCCTCTACCGCAGCGAGCTCGGCGAGCTCGGCGCCGACGGCCGCTACGCGCTCACCTCGTACGAGATCGCGAGCGAGCTCTCGTACTTCCTGTGGGCGGCGCCGCCCGACGACGAGCTGTGGGCGGCGGCCGGGCGCGACGAGCTGCGCGATCCGGCGGCGATCGAGGCGCACGCGCGCCGTTTGCTCGCGTCGCCGCGGGCGCGCGCGTCGATCGATCGCTTCACCGCGCAGTGGCTCGGCGTCGGCATCCTCGACACCGTGGCGCGCGACCCGATGCTCTACGCGGCGTTCACGCCGGCCGTGCGCGCGGCGATGGGCGAGGAGGTCGCGCGCCAGCTGGCGAGCGCGGTGCAGCGCGGCGCGACGCTCGGCGACGTGCTCGACGCGCCGACGACGTGGGTGAACGCCGAGCTCGCGCGCTTCTACGGCATCGAGGCGCCGGCCGCCGTCGACGCCGCCGGCTTCGGCGAGGTCGCGGCCGGGGCGCGGCCCGGCATCCTCGCGAGCGGCGCGGTCTTGACCACGCACGCCCGCTCCAACTCGTCGTCGCCGATCCACCGCGGCAAGCTGGTGCGCGAGCGCCTCCTGTGCCAGGAGCTCCCGCCGCCGCCGCCGGGCGTGAACGCGCAGCCGCCGCCGCTCGATCCGACGCTCACGACGCGCGAGCGCTACGCCCAGCACGCGGCGGATCCGGCGTGCAGCGGCTGCCACCAGCTCATGGATCCGATCGGGTTCGCCTTCGAGCACTTCGACGGCATCGGTCGCCATCGCGCCGACGAGGGCGGGCTGCCGATCGACGCCGCCGGCGAGATCCTGGCGAGCGACGGCTCGGACGGCGCGTTCGTCGGCGTCGGCGAGCTCGGCGCGCACCTGGCGACGAGCGCCGAGGTTCACGCCTGCTTCTCGGTCCAGTGGGTGCGCTGGGCCTACGGCGTGGAGGAGGACGCGCAGCTCGGCTGCCTCGTGGAGGAGATCGAGGACGCGTTCGAGGCAAAGGCCTATGTCATCGAGGACCTCATCGTCGCGCTCACGCAGACGAGCCACTTCCGCTTCCGCAGGGGCGCGGCGCCTCCGTCGGATCCGGGGACGGATCCCGATCCCGATCCGGATCCCGATCCGGATCCCGACCCCGATCCCGCTCCCGATCCCGGCAACACGCCGGGCGTGACGGCAGCCGTCACGAAGACCGACCAGTGGGCGACCGGCTACTGCGCGAAGCTCGTCGTCACCAACACGAGCGCGGCGCCCGTCACGTGGCGCGTCACCGTCACCATCGACGGCACCATGTCGAGCCACTGGAACGGCCAGCTCACGCAGTCCGGCAACCGCGTCACGGCGACGGGCGCGCCCTACAACGCCACCCTCGCCCCCGGCACCGCCGCCGAGGCGGGCTTCTGCGCCAACCTCTGACGGGGGACAAACTCCTAGGGATCCTTAGAATCCGCTGAGTTGCGGGATTCGCAGCGATTTTGCGGACAATTTTCGGACGGAGCCGCGAAAAAACCGTCTCGATGCCCCCCTCGCCGATGCGCTCGTTGAGGGGCTCGTCGCGGCTGGCATCATAAGGTATCGACGGGGCGGAGAGTAGGCGGAGCGATCGGCGCCGGGCTCGTGGGGTTGGGCGTCGGTCAAGGGCAACGCCGACATCAACGACCGCGCGCTCGAACACGTAGACACGGCGATCGTGCGCGGGTGGGTCATCCGCCCCGCCGCGTTGCCCCGGGCGGCTCCGGGTGGCCGCGCGCTCGACAATGGCGTGCTCGCGCTGTTCCCGGCACCGCCCAACGACCGCCGCATCGTGTAGGTCCGGCGTCACGGAGGTACGGGCAATGGCCAGCCCTCGCTTGCCAGGTTCGCTGGACGGTGGCATCTGTTTCGACCCATGCCTGACGACGAAAACGAGGATGATGACCTAGCGCGCTCGCTCACCGGCAACGCGTGGATGGGCGACCTGGATCGGGCGATGCGGGGCCAAGGTCCGGGAGAAAAGGAACCGTTCGCTTCAACCGCAACGCCGGAGGAGCGCGCCGCCGGGTTCGTCGAGACCTCGCATCCGACACCGAGGCCCCGATACCTCGGTGAAGCCGACGAGATCCGAATCGTCACTCGCCCGATCGATGACAAGATCGTATCGGTGAAGTTGCGCGCCCCAGACGGCGGGATCGAGTACGTCGCCATGGACGCGAAGACGCTGCGGCCGGTCTTCGGCCACACGCCGACTTCGTCTCTCGCGGAACTCGTTCGCCGTTACCCGCAGTGCAACTAGCGGCCCGGCGCGAAGGGCGCGGGCGCTACGTCGCGGGCGCTAGGTCGCGGGTGCGCCCTAACCCCAGAGTTCACCTGGATCGATCCCGTTTCGCGCCGGGCATTCGCCCGCGGGCGAGTCGTTTCGAGGAGGGGAGGGGAGCGGGCTGGTGCCCGACCCGAGCACCGAAGAAACAACGACGCCCCAGGGTGCAGGACCAAGCGAGGCGGGTCGATCCAGGTGAACTCTGGGAATGAATTTATCTTAGACAACGTAAGGAACTGCCCGTCGAGCATATCCGACGGTTACCCCACTTTTTTGCACAAGACGCGACCCAGGCGCAGCCACCAGGATAGGCTGACCTCCACGTAGGGGGGCGCGCGTGACGATTCAGCAACTCGACCAGCTCTTTGCAACTCATGGAGGCAGGCCCGATGCGATCGGCAATGTTGCGACCTGGCAGGTCGCCGCATTGGCCGCCGACCTGGCGACAACGCGGTTCCTGGTCGCGAGCTCGCGCGTTCATCGCGGGCCCGACGCATTGGCGGGAGTCGAGGGCGTTCGGGCCGCGTCCGTCGATGCCTGGGAAGAGGAGCGATGGCAGTCGTTCCGGCCACTGGCCGAGACCGTCGCGGTGACACCACGGCTTACCCGGATCGGGGCCTTCGCCGACCGCAACGCTACTCCGGCGCTAGTTCCGATCCTTGGTAGTCGAGGACTGGTCCTGGCCGCGGCCGGACACTCGCTCGACCGAGCCCGCGCCTCGACCGAAGGCCTGTTGCTGCGTTTCCTGGCGGCGTTGCCGCCAGGGCGCGTGCGCTTCACGCTCGTCGATCACCTGAACAAGGGCGGCGCATTCGCGAGCTTGCTCAAGCTCCACAAGTCGTTGCTCGGCGACATGGTATGGCACGAAGAGGCCCAGATCGCTGACGTGATGCGCGGATTGATCGACCACATGTCGATCGTGATCCAGAAGTACCTGACCAACCAGTATGCCGACATCGAGGCCTACAACGCCGCTGCGGGCGAGCTGGTCGAGGCCTACCGCATCCTCGCTATCTCAGACTTCCCTGCCGGATTCGATCGCGCACGCGCCGAGCAAGTCGTCAGCATCGCGCGCAACGGCCCGCGCTGCGGGGTCTACGTTGTGCTCACGGTCGACACCGCGGCGCCTGTGCCCCACGGGTTCAAGCTCGCCGAGCTCTATCGCAACGCCACCGTCCTCACTGCCGAGGGCGACGGCTTTCGCTTCGACCATCCTGTGCTGAGGCGCGCGCTTGTCGAGCTGGATCCCACGCCGCCGAAAGCCGCGGTCGACGCCATTGTCGAGCCGATATCGAAGGGCGCCACCCGGCTCGGACCGGTCAAGGTCGACTTCCGCCGCTTTGCCCCGACCGAGCTTTGGCAGGAGTCGACGGCCGACGGTGTCCAGGTACCGATCGGACGTCGTGGCGCACGCGACATCCAGTTGTTCGAAGTGGGGCGGCCGCAAGGCATCGCACACCACGCGCTCATCGCCGGCAAGACCGGGCTCGGCAAGACTGTGCTCCTGCACGCGCTCGTGCTCCAGCTCGCGCTTCGTTACAGCCCCGAGGAGCTCCAGCTGTACCTCGTCGATTTCAAGGTCGGCGTCGAGTTCGAACCCTATCGCCGATTGCCCCACGTGCGCGTGCTCGCCATCGAGAGCGAACGCGAGTTCGGGCTCAGCGTGCTCGAAGGGTTGCGCGCCGAGCTCAACCGCCGCGGCGAGCTGTTCAAGCGAGACGGCGTCTCGGGACTGGCCGCGTTCCGCACGAGCACCGGGGAGCGGATGCCACGCATCATTGCAGTCATCGACGAATTCCAGCAGTTCTTCGAGTCCAGCGACCGACTGGCCTCGCAGGCCCGTTTGATCCTCGACGATCTGGCACGCCGCGGCCGCTCCTTCGGCATCCATCTCGTGTTGTGCACCCAGACGATCTCTTCGAGCTCGCCCCAAGCGCTCGAACCTTCGACGCTGAGCCAGATCGGCCTACGCATCGCGCTGCAATTGGAGGAGCTGGACTCGTTCAGGATCCTCGCCCGCGACAACGCGGCCGCCTACCACCTCGAGCGTCCCGGCGAAGCGATTTACAACGACAAGGCCGGCCACGTCGGCGGCAATAGCCGTTTCCAGGTCTCCTTCATCGACTCCGCCGAGCGCACGGCGTACCTCGATGAGCTGTCGCGCCGGTCCGAGCTCCGGCCTCTCGTGTTCGAGGGCAACCGCCCGGCGTCGATTGACCGTAACCGCCCGCTCGCGGCCCTTGCCAGCACTCCGCCACAGACCAGTCCTCCGGCACTCCACCTCTATCTCGGTGAACCTGCGACGCTCGAGGTGCAGCACACTGCTTTTCGCCTGCGGCGGCAGAGCCGCTCCAGCTTGATCGCGGTGGGTCAGTCGGAGTCCGAGCTGCTGGCGGTCTTCATCTCCGCGATGGTGAGCTTCTCGCTAGCCCTGCCACCGGGCCGGGCACGGATCGAGGTCCTCAACCTCCTTAACGTCGACGATCCGCTGCACGAGCGTTTGGAGTCGATGCGCGGGCGAGGCGGAATCCGCATCGGAGGCCGTCGTCACGTCACCGGAGTGATCAAAACGATGGCGGAGATTATGGACTCGCGCCTCGCCGACCACGATGGACCGCCACCCGACAACACGCCCACGTTGCTCGCAGTCTTCGGGTTGCAGCGCGCCCGCGAGTTGCAAAAAGAGGGACACACCGCACCCGAAGCGGCACGCACGGTGTCGCGGATCCTACGCGCCGGTCCCGACGTTGGCGTCCACGCGCTGCTTGCCGTCGACACCTGCGCGGGATTCCTGCGATGTCTCGAGTCGAAGGACCTCGCCGAGATCGACGGCCGCATCGCGCTCTCGGGCAGCGACTCAGCCAAGGTCCTCGGGGACCACACTCTCAACTTCCGATCAAAGCCTCATTTCGGTGTGCTGTTCGAGCCCGACACACCGGACATGCTCAAGAAGTTCAAGCTCTACGATCTGACGGGCCTCATCGATTGGTGCCACACCCACATTTCAGGGAGGTAGGGATGTCGAGTCTCGTCCATGGAGATCCGGAGGCAATCCGAGCGTTCGCGCAACGCCTCAACAAGTTCTGCGACGAGCTGCGCGAGGCACTCAGCGGCGTCAGCGCTCACTTATCCGAGCTGGGGACGTCGTCATGGACTGACTCGAAGTACCAGGAGTATCTCGCGATGTTCGAGCCGGTCGTCGCAAACCTTCATCGGACCGTCGAGGAGATGCAACCGGAGCACGTCGGGCACCTGTATCGCAAGGCGCAGGAGCTCGAGGACTACATCAACGGTTCGTGAGGACTACGAACATGGACGAACTCCCCGATCCCTTCGACGTGTACGTGCGGAGCGTCGAGGTCCAGTGGACGACGATTGAGACTGCGAGCTTGATGGCTCCGCTGGGCTTGGCGCTGCCGGCGGCGTCCGCGCGCCAGATCGCCGCCGACGACGTGCACGACGAGAACGAGGCGATCGCGGGGCGCAGCGTGCGAGCCGCGACCTGGTTCCGTTCGCTTGCCCACGCCGAACGGGCCATGCGGGCCTACGCGCGACTGAGCAACGAGTCCGAATGGTACCCGCCCCTGGTGCTTTGGCGGCGGCGAGGCGATCAGCTCGCTTGCGTGTTGCAACAGGCTTTGACTGGACTAGTCGAACGCGCTGCCAATGACATCTCGATCCTCGAAGCTCACACGTCGGAGCACGGCGCGCTCATGAAACAGCGCGGCGAATATGTGAAGACCGCCGAGGCTCTGGCGGCGCAGCTGGACCAGTTGGCGTCCCGTCTCGACGCGCCCGAGACTTGGCCACCACTGCTTGCGTGGCAGATTGCCGCCCGAACGGCCTGTGATCAGGCGAAGCAGAGCCTATCCGAGCACTCGGGCCGCGTAGCGTCCGAGTTGCAAGCACTCCAGGTCTTGCACGTCCGCTACGAGGATCTGTTGAAGGAGTATTTAGCCACCACCCGGAACCTGGAGTCCGAGTTCGCACAGCAGCAACGCAACGGCGTCGCCTTGGACGTGGCGCTGCGCGAGGCAGACCGTCAACACGGCCGTGCGCAGTGGGCCGCCTTCCTGGCGGCACTCCGCACGTCGTTCCTCGGCTTCCTGGCCGGTGGATTCGCCGGCTGCGCCTATGGCTGCGAGAATGCGAAAGTCAGCGCCGGGGACGGCCTGGTGATGGGAGGCATCCTGGCCGCTCTCGCGGGCTTCGTGATCGGCATCATCTCCGAGTACTCGAATGTGACCAGGCGCAGCGCCGAGATCGCCACCATACAGCAGCGCGTGTATGACACGGGCGTCGCCTCCGCACAGGCATACGCGAGCCTCGAACGCCACCGAGCGCTGATGCCGTCGCGACTGGCTAGGCCGTGAGAGTCCATGCCGACGTCGAAGCACTGACGGAACTGGCGCGGCGCACCAAGGCACTGCTCGATGACGCCGGCCACGGCCGCGCCGCGTTGCTTCTCGACCTGACCGACCTGCGCGGCGTCTGGGATGACATTCACTATCGCGAGCTGCACGAACGATTGACGGCGACCCTCGATCGGCTGCAGACCGGTCTCAACAGTGTCCCTGAGCTGTGCCGGTACCTCGAACGACTCCGCGTTGCGCTCGAGCGGTACCTTGGTATCGGCCTGCGTCCGACGGGCACGCTCACGACCGCTGCGACGCGGGACGATCAGCGGCGCGCGATTGCATTGGAGATCCTCCGCGACGTTTCGGTCGACTGGTCAAGCGAAGATTTCCGCAGCGAGTTCTACGGTGGCACACATCACGGTTACTGCGGTGACGACTACCTCGCCCTGGCGCGGCACCTGCCCGCGGTGCGACGCCTCGTCGAAGGCGGACTGAGCGACACACTGGCTCACGGCAGCGACGCCCGCCGTTGCTACGATTCGTTCTATGGCTCAGATCCGATTCGCATCGTAAAGCAGGGACGGCGCCTATCCGTGGACGACGGCCGCCATCGACTATTCGCGTGTCTGGAACTCGGCATCGAGCCGATCGCGGTGCTGATCGATCTCTAGCCTTAGGTCAGTGGCGTCAACGTTGCGTCGCCAGTTGAGCGCGGGTGCTTCGGCTTGCGTGCGGGCCGCTCGCGCGGGCGACCGAGGCCATCGGGAGCCGGCTCGTCGAGCGACATCACCGCCTCCTTTTTGACCTTGGGAGAGAGACCAGCGTAGCGAAGCGTATCCCGGATGTTCACATGGCCCATGAACTCCTGAACCGCTACCAACGAGTGGCCCCGCATCACCAGGTGCGACGCGAACGTGTGACGGAGTCGATGCCACCCGAACGGGAGCATGCCGGCGGACCGGCACATCAGCTTGAGCGCCTCGTCGGTGACGTGGGGCATGAGGACGCTTCCGTTGATCGTGAAGACGCTCTCCCAGCGGTCCTGCCGAATGGAGCGGAGCGCTCGGATCGCATCGTTCGAGAGCGGCACCTCGCGGTGCTTCTTGCCCTTGGGCGCCTTCCGCTTCTTGTGCTTGAAGTTGTACGACTCGCGCACCCAGATTACGCCCTTGGCGAGATCGACGTTCTGCCATCGGAGTGCGCACAGCTCTCCGATCCGGAGCCCCGTGCGCAGCGCGACGACGAGCATCGCGTGCGCGACACGCCAGCGCCAAGCGCTCCATGGCTTGGGGCTCGACGGTTGCGGCGCCGCGATGAGTCGCTCGGCCTCCTCGAACGTGAGGAAGACGTGCTCCTTCTCGGGCACATCCACCTTCGGCCACTTCTTCGGCAGTCGCATGATCACGTCGTTCGCGACGGCGAAGTTCAAGAACCCGTGGAACCGGACGAGCAGGCTGGCGACGGTCTTCGGGTCCAACGCAGCTCGGATTAGCCGGCCGGTCCTGGGGTCCTCCACCGGCTTGAGTAGCCGCTGCTTCCATTCGTTGACGTGGGTGAACGAGACCTCGTCGAGACGGAGATGTCCGAACGTCGGGAGGAAGTAGTTCTTGGCCGAGCTTTTCTTGGCGTCGACCGTTGCATCGGCGTTGCTGCTCTCCGCTTCCGCGATCCAGAGCGGGAGGTACTCGGCGACAGTGGGCACCACCTTGGGCGCGGGCGGCGGCGGCGGCGGCTCGGTGGTACCGCTCGAACGCAGACGTGCGATGGCGATGCGCTCGGCTTCCTCGGCGCCGACGCGGCTGTCCATCTTCCTGTCGTTCGTCTCCTCCCAATCGGGAGGCAGGTAGTCCTTCGGCACGCCGCGGACGCGGGTGCTCGTGCCGTCGGGAAGCCTGACTTGCTTCTTGAAGTACCAATGTCCGGTGCGGGGGTCCTTGTAGGCGGGCACGTGATCGATTCCTCTCGAGACGCGCGGCGCGTTCGATGCGCGCACCGCGCGTAGCTCGACGCGATGGCGCCGAGGCGAACGAGGCGGCGGTGGCTTGTGGCCCGCGCCTCTGTGATGGAAGTGGGGAGAGAGCGCGCGCGACGGCGCGGCTCAGAAGGGCGCGTCGTCGGTGTCGGCGATCTGGTTCGTGCCGGCGAACCAGTCCCAATCGTCGCTGTTCGTCTTGCCGAGGATGTTGTCGCGCGGGCGCAGCGTATCGATGAGCTGCATCTCGAGATCGAGCGCGTCCTTGCGGGGCGTGACAATCACGGCGGCCTCGGCGGTGTCGCGCGCGTAGGTCATGCCGGGGTCGTGTCCCTCGCCGTAGTCGCGGCCGTAGCCTTGCCAGCGGCGCCAGAGCTGAAAATGGCGTGTGAGAGTATCGTAGAGCCGATCGGCGCCCGACGATCCGGCGTAGACGATCACGCGCTCTCCGTTCTCGTCGGGCGCACGGATCACGTACGCGCCGGACAGTCCGCGCAGCTCGGCGACCCACTCCGGGTACGGCTCACCGCGACGACCGATGGGACGGAATTGCAACGCGGCGTTGCGGAGCGGGCTCCGCGCGTCGCGTGCGTCGTCGAGCAAGCAAACGAGTGCGGGGAGCTGGCGCGTCCACAGCCCCTCGTTGTCCTGGTAGACGTCGGTGTCGATCCCCGCCCGGAGTAACGTCTCGACCGAGTCTCGGACGTTGGACCAGTGATTCCAGACGACGGCTCCGGCGGTGGGGCCGAGGGTCGTGACGTCGGCGCGGAGCGCGAGCGAGACGTAGTTCATCACGTACCGAACGTCGGCGTGGTTCGTCGCCGGGTACGCGCCAGCCTCGTCGCTCTCGCTCCAGTCTCCGACGGCGCGGTGGATCTTGCGGCGGTTCGTGAATTGATCGCGGAGGGCGCTGATCGCCGCCGTCGGATCGGGCAGGAGCGACGGCGCGCGCCACGTCGACGCGCTCGCGTTGCGCCGCGCCTCGTCGTCGGCGGCGTCGGCCTCGATACGCGCCAGTGCCTCGCGGCCTGCGGCACTGACGATCGCGGCCCCATCGGGGCTGTAGCCGCGATACGGCTCGGCGGCGGCCTGCGCACGCGCGGCGCGCAGGAGCGCGTGGCGCAAGATGCCGCCGTCGGCCTGGGCGTCGCGTACGAGCCGCGGGCTCACGTAGATGCGCGGGCGAAGCTCGTAGCCGTCGGTCCAGATGACGGCGGCGAGGAGCAGGTCAGTGATTCCGCCGTCGGGCGGCGGCACGGTGATGTGGACGCGCTCGATCCGCGGAACGACCGTCGTCGCCTCGTCGGGTGTGGGTGGGCGCATGGGCCATCGGCCGTTGCGGGAGACGTGCTGCATGTTCGCGTTCCTCTCGGCGCATCGATTGGGCTCGGCCCGGAGGGCGCCGTCGTCAATCAAACGGTGTTGTCGAAGACGAGGACGCCGTCGCCGCCGTCGGCGGTCCAGATGTCGCCGCCGGTCTCCAGTTCGCGCGCGACGCCGTCCCAGTCGATATGGCCGGCGAGGAGCGGCGGGATCGAGTCGAGATCGTAGGTCTCGCCGAGAACCTCCTCAGCGTAGTCGGCGATCGTGCGATACGTGCCGCGGTACGCCTCGCGGAACTCGTCCTCCCAGGCGTCAGGGTCCTTGCCCGCAGTGCCGTTGTGCCACCAGGCGACGAACGCCTCGGCCTCGGTGCCGAGATTGTCGAGCACGTTCGCGAGCTGGACGACGCGATCGATCGCTTCGTACTCGTCGATCTTGAGACCCTCGAAACCCTCGTGGTCGTGGATCGCCCACTCCTCGGCGCTCGGCACATTCCCGCGGCCCTTGCAGGTCTCGCAGCGCGAGACCTGCGGGTCGGCGCCCTCGCAGTCGGGACAGGTGACCTCCACGTTCGGGAACGGCGAGGCGCGGAGCATCGCGCGGATCTCCGCCCACACGTCGTCAAGATCCTGGGCCGCGTCGATCCAGGCGCCGTGCAACCGGCCCGCGTTGTACGACGCGAGACACGCGACGTAGATGCGCGGTCCCGTGGAGTGCGCGTCGGTACTATTGCGGGGCATGGTTCGTACTCCTTCCGGGCCGGTGGCCGGTGGGGCGTTGGCCGGCACGAGGACGGCGTGATCGCGCGTGCTCGTCGGCGCCCGCGTTGCGTGGCGCGTCACCGTGGAGCGCGGTGTCGATCGCGCGGGCGAGGTGCTCGACGTGGGCATTCCAGAATTGCGGGTTGTCGCGATAGGTCGCGTCCGGATCCGCCCCGAGGTGCCGGCGGATGTGCTCGATGGTCCTCGCCCAGCGATCCCAGATCGCGCCTTGCGGGCGCCCGGTCAGGGCGCGGAGCCGCGCCACATCGTGTGCGAGCGAGACGGAGATCCAGTTGGCGGCGTAGGTCACGTCCTCGTTCGTGGTCTTCGGGACGGTGCGGCCGTGGCCCATCCACACGCGGACGGCAGGGCGGACGGCGGCGAAGTGGGCCTCCAGCTCGGCGACGGCGGCGATCGGATCCGGCAGGAGCGTCAGATGACCGAGGTGCTCGCTCGTGGTGCCGAGCGGGAGAAGCTCGTCCTCGGGGATGCCATCAAGGTTGCGCGTCGAGCTCACCGAACCCTCCCGGCGAGCCAGTCGGTGATCGCGGCGCGCGACAAGATCACGCGTCGACCGAGCCGCGCGCACGGCAGCTCGCGGCGATTGACGGCGTCGTAGACGGTCTTTCGGTTGACGCCGAGCCAGGCCGCGACCTCGGGCACGGAGCAGATGTCGCTGCGGGCGGCTTCACCGGCTGTCGGGGAAGCGCTCATCGCATTGCCCCGGGGCGGATGCGCTCGTCCGTGGCCCACTCGTCACGCCAGGGGCAGTAGCGAGCGAACACCTTGCCGGGGCGGCGCACCGCTTCGGCCATCTCGTCATGGATGGCGCGCGTCCACTGGTCGAGGTTGACGCCGATCGCGAGTGCTTGCTCGTCGTCGTCGAGGCCGCTCATCATGTCGCGGAGCTGCGCGACGGAGCGACGCCACTGCTCCCAGATGACCGCAGCATCGTGCGGATCGATGCTCGGAAGATCGTTGCGCAGCGCGAGCGTCAGGTTGTTCGCGACGACCTTCGCGTCGCGCACGGTCAGGCGCGGCTGCGGGCGCTTCGCGGTCGCGTCGATCGCACCGTTCAGGCTGATGTAGCGCTCGCGGATCTCGTCATGGATCCGCATCGGCTCGGGCAGGATCGTTGCGTACTCGCGAGGCATCATCGGGATCGCGTTGCCCGACGTGACCGGGATCTTGGCGACGCCGCGGCCGGCATAGCCGGCGAGCCTCCTGCGCCGTCTCACGGCACCCTCGGTACGGGCACGAGCGTGAGCCGGAACGGCGAACCGGCGGGCGACGGTGCCGTGTCCTCGCCGACGGCGCCTCGCAGCTTGGCGATGGCCAGCTCGAGGATCTGATCGGCGGTGAGGCCGGTGAACGGATTGGACGTCAGCGGATTGACGACGGGCGGCACGACGCGCGCGGCTTCGTCGGCCGGCACGATCTCAGCGTTCACGATCTCGGGCGCGGCGAGCGCGAGCGGCGGCACGGTCGCGTCGACGACGAGGCCGCCGGCCAGGGCATCGGCCACGGCGCGGCACACCGCGATTCCGCGGCGCCGCTCCTCGTCCGACGCGCCATCGCTCACCGCGACGCGGATGGAGTCAAGGATGGCTTCCATGGGGAGGCTCCGGGTTACTGGCGGAACACCGCCACGATCGCGACGACGAGCGCCAGGCCGGCGGCGACGAGTGCGGCGACGAGCGGTGGCTTGACCTTGCGCTTGATCTTCGTGCTGACGTACGTCTCGGCGGCAGTGCCGACGCGATCGAGCGTGCGGCTCGCGACGTCGCCGACCGAGCGCACGTGAGCGCGAACGGTGTCGTAGGCGGAGGCCAGCGTGCGGCGCGCAGCGCGGACGGTGGCGGGGAACGGATGCGTGGTGGACATGAAGTTCTCCAAGGCAGGTTGACGTGGCGGGGGGGCTGGACGCCGTGGCTTACTTGGCGACGGCCGACACAAGCGCGCCGAACGTGCGGAGCTGTTCGTTGCGCTTGGCGTGCTCGGCGAGGGCCGACTGAAAGACGCGGAGGTTGTGCGTGTCGGTGTCGTCGTCGCCGGTCGGCTCGGGGGCCACCGGCAGCGGCGCCATGGCCGCGAACAGGTTGCAGGCAAGCCCGAGCGTGGTGACCGTCGAGCGCGGCGCGGGCTGCGGCGCGGCCGGCGCGATGCGGTCGGCGGCGCGGCGCAGGCCGGCGGCGACGAACGAGCGGACGCGAGCGGTGATGCGGGTGTGCGAGGACATGCGATCTCCGGGAACGGTTGCGGGTGGAGGGAAGGAGGAACGAGAAGCGACGGGCCGCTACGCGACGCGCTCGTGCGCGTCGCGCTCGCGCTCGCGGACGAACGCCGCGACGACGTCCTTCGCGTAGGCGAGCTTGCGCGGGTTGGAGAGGTGCTTCGTGGCCCGGGCGCGTGCGGCGGCCTCGAAGACGGTATCGATCGTGATCTCGGCCGGGCGGCTGGTCGCCGGCTGCGCCTTGAGGTAACGAACCACGCGGCCGACGCCGGCACTCTCGCTGTGCCCGGCGTTCCACGATGCGGTCAGCAACCGGACGAAGTGCAGGTTGCTCCAGTTCTCGACGAGGTTCGGGACGTCGAAGTGGTGGCGGCGGAAGCCGTCGACGACGACGCGGAGATGGTCGGCGGCGACGGTGATGTTCTTCGCCGGGTCGCGCATGTCGTCGGCCGTGATGCGCGCGTTGGGGTGACGCTCGTTGTAGCCGGCGAGCGCCTTGGGGACGATGTTGATGAGCCCGAGCCGATCGTGCGGGTCCATGCCGCTCTCGGCGTTGGCGAGTGCGCGCAGGTACGCGATCGGAATCCCGCGGCCGTGGCGCTTGAACAAGTCGTCGAAGCAGCGCGTTAGGCCGCCGTTCTTGTCGCGCGGCGCCAGTGCCGGCGACGCGCCACCGGCAGCGGCATTCCCGGCGACGATGGCGTCATCAGCGCGGGCGATCGCGGCAATCATCTGGGCGCGCGCGTCGGCGAGCTGAGCGACGCGGTGCGCATCCCCGGCGGCCTTCCCTGCGGCGATGGCGTCATCGGCGCGGGCGAGCGCAGCGGCGAGCTGGGCGCGCGCCTCGGTGAGCCGTGCAGCTCGGGCCGCATCTCCGGCCACGTTGCCTGCGGTGATGGCGCCATCGGCGCGAGCGATGGCGTCGGCGAACTGACCACGCGCCGCGGTGAGTCGCGCGACGCGCGCGGCGTCTCCCGCCACGTTTCCGGCGGTGATGGCGCCATCGGCGCGGGCGATGGCAGTGGTGAGCTGGGCGCGCGCGTCGGCGAGCCGCGCGACGCGCTCAGCGGTTGCGCGCTCGCGGGCGGCGCGGTCGCGGTCGCGCGTCGCGTACCAGACGACGCCGGCCACGAGACCGCCGGCCACGAGGCCCTCGGTGAGATAGCGCATCAGTTCACCTCCGGGGCGTTGACGATCGTCGCGCGGCGAAGCAGCGGCGCCGGATCGATCGCGGCGGTGCCGTTGCCGCCGAACCACGTCTCGAAGTGCAGATGCGCGACGCCGCGCGAGTCCTTGGGACTGGCGCCGACGACGCCGAGCGGCTGGCCGGCGCGAACGCGTTCCTTGGAGGCGCCGCGCCGCGTCTCGCCGACGCGCAGGCTCGCCATGTGCGTGTAGTACGTGGCCCAGGGGGCGCCGTGCGAGAGCACAACCGAGTAGCCGGTCGGCGTCCATCCCGCGGACCAGACCTCGCCGTCGGACGCGGCGAGGACGAGCGTGCCCGGCGGCATGAAGTAGTTGCGCGTGTGCGGCGAGCGCGTCTCCGCCGTGCGGGGCGGGAAGACGTCGAGCAACTCGCCGCGGTGGCGGCGGCGGAACATGATGTCGGCGCCGCGGTGGAGGCCGCCACGGTTGCCGCCGATCCGCAGTGAGCCCCAGCCATCGGACACCTCCGGATCGCGTCCCTGCCAGCGCGGCATCGGGAAGATCCAGCGGCCCGGCGGTACGGGCGGCGACCCGCTCGCGCCGGACGGGAGGACCATCGGCAAAGGATCCGCGAGCACGTCATCGTCAGGAGCGCGCTCGCGCTGGCGGTGACGCCACCAGAGCAGGCCACCGACGGTGACACCGCCGACGAGCATCGGCACGACGACGGACCAGTCGCCAGAGACGGTACTCTCCGCGATCACGACCGACCTCCAATCACGGGTACGCGCGGGGGGAGGAGCCTGGGCACGATGAGCACGCCTCCGACGACGGCAGCGCCGATGAGCAGCGGCGTGCCGAGCTTGCCGAACAGCCCGCGCACGGGCGCCGTGGCCAGGTTGCCAGCGGCCTGGAGCGCGCCCGAGGCGAGGTTGCCCGCGGTGTGGAGCGCGTCCGCCGAGACATCGACGGTGGCGCCAGCGCCCGCGCTCAACGTCTCGGGCAGGCGCAGCACCGAGCCCTTCACCGAGTCCACGACCATCCCCCACTTCGAGGGCATGTCGCGAACCGCGGACAGGTAGATCGCCTGGCGCTTGGTCCAGCGCAGCCAGAAGCGCTCGTTGTCGGCGAACGTCGCGGCCGGGTCGGCGCCGGCCGTCGCGATCTCGATCGTCGATCGGGCCTCGTTCCACTCGTCCTTGTGCTGCTTGGCGCGCGCCAGCTCGCTCCGCCAGATCCGCGCGTGGACGCGGGTCCAGACCTCGGCGAGCTGGCGCACGTCGGCGTTCGTCGTCTCGGGGTACGTCCATCCCGCGCGCGTCGCGCTCGTCAGGGTCTTGCGCTTCTCCTTGAAGAAGCGCCGGGTGGCTTCCCACAGGTCGAGCGGGTCGGCGATGTCCTTGATCTGGAGCTTGCCGTCGGCCTGGAGCTCGATGGCGAGGTTCCGGAACGTCACGACGACCTCCGTCCCGGGCGCTCGATGAAGCTATCGAGATAGCCCGGCGTGCGGAGCAGGTCGTGCGCCGTCGAGAGCGTGATGGCGAGCTTGCGGCTCGCGCGCCAGAGAGCGGCGTTGTCGGGGTAGGTGTCGTCGGCGTGGTGCTGGCGCGCGTGCGCCTTGACGGCGTCGGCGACGGGCCGCCAGCGGCGGACGTGGCCGAGGACCCAGCCACGCTCGTGCGACTCGGCCGGGAGGCGCTCGACGATCTGGGTCGCGTGCTGGTCGAGGAGGCGCACGACCTGGCGAACGTCGCCAACGGTGGTCTCGGGATAGCGCCACTTGCGATCGTCGAGGTGACCGAGGCGGCGACCGAGGAAGTAGGCGCGGAGATCCTGCCAGGTGGTGAGCGGATCGCTGTCGGAAACGAGCGAGAGCACACCATCGGTGCGCGCGACCATCGCGTTGCGCCGGGCATCGACGGCTGCGAGACGTTGTGCGAGCGCGAGCGCATCGGTCAGCCAGAAGCGCTCATTCTCCGGATACGGCGCGCTCCACGGGACGGACGCGCAGAGCGCGTGAACGCGCGAGAGCGCGTCCCGCCACGCGGCGCGCGTCGCGGCTAGGTCGGCGAAGTCGTAGCGCGGGAGGCACAGCTCGCGCGAGAGTGCGAGCGACGCCTTGCGCACGTCGCCGACCGTCGTCTCGGGGAACGCGTCGCCGCTCTCGCTCACCGCGGCGTTGCGCGTGTCGAGGTACGACGTCAGCATGCCCTGCCACAGATCCCAGGCGGGGCCTCCGGACTCGAGAGGGTACGCGCCCTGGTACGGATCGAAGTAGCCGTCGTCGTCGGGGTAGGAGCCCCACGGAACCTCCCCGCTCGCACCGTAGCCGTAGCCACCCGTGGGATCGAACGGCGCGACGTCGGCCGCGTGCGTGCGGCGATCTCGGGGGAAGCTGTAGCTCGGCGGGGGATAGCTCGGCGGCGACGGCGGATAGCTCGGCGACGGCGGCGGATAGCCCGATGGCGGGTAGCTCGGCGGATAGCTCGACGGCGGCGGTGACGGATAGTTCGGCGGCGCGGGCGGATGCGTCGACGGTCCGGCAGGCGGATGGATGATCGGCGGCTGTGCGGTGCCCACGATCGGCGGCGGCCGAACAGGCACGCCGGGCGGCAGTGCGGTACCGACGATCGGCGGCGGCGTGATCGGCGCACCAGGCCGACGGCCGCCGATGCCGACAGGAACGTGGACGCCGCCGAACACGCCGGGGCGTAGGGGCAAGGGGCGGCGTGGGGACATAGCAGGCTCCTTGGTGAGAGATGGAACGGAGGGAGGAAGGACGCGGAGGAGGAGGACCGGGGGCGCAGGCCGCGCGCGAGCGCGGGGGCAGGCCAGGAGTCAGGTCACGTCAGTGCGGAGGTCGCGATCGATCGCGTCGCGACGCGTCGGTCAGTCGCGGCTGGCCGCGGGCTGGATCACGATCGTGATCGGCCCGGGACCGACGGGGATCACGGCGTCGCCGCAGTCGGGGAGCACGAACGGCTCCGGCGGCATGACGTCGGGGCACGTCGGCATCTGCATCGGCGTCGGCACCGTGGGGCACGTCGCCGCCGGCTTCGGCGTCGAGGCCGGGCACGTCGGCGCGGGCTTCGTCGCCTCGGTCGGGCACGGCGGGCACGGCGCGCACGGCGGCGGAGCGGGCGGCGCGGTCGGCGCCGACTTGTACGACGGCGCCGGGCTGCCACCGAGGAAGCCACCGAGCCATCCGGTGACGCCGTCGTTCGTTGACGCGCTCGGCTGGCCGGGACCCTTGTAGTTCGGGGTGCTCATCTGGGTGGCTCCTTCGGTCAGCCGATCAGCTTGGCGAGGAGAGAGCCGACGGTGCGGAGCTGCTCGTCGCGCTTCGCGTGCGTCGCCAGCGCGCCCTGGTACGCGATCAGGTTGCTCACGTCGGTCTCGACGTCACCGACCGGAGCCGGCGACGCGGGGAGCGACTGGAGCGCGGCGAACGCCTGAGCGGCGAGCGCCAGCACCTCGCCGGTGGGCAGATCGGCGAAGCGGCGCACGGCCGGGCGCTGCTGCACGATCATGGGCGCCGTCGCGTAGCCCGGGTAGACCGCGGGCTGGTACATCGGCGCGGGCTGGTACATCGGCGCGGGCGCCGGGTAGTACGGGCGCTGCGGCGGATAGCCGGGCCGCGACACGGCGGGGTTGTGGCGGATGACACGGACGCGCGCGTTGCGCGGGTCGTTGTCGTCGAACTCGTATTCGTCCTGGTACATGCGGATGTCTTTCGGTTGGGGGTTGGGAGTGCGACCCACCCCCGGCTCGCGCGAAGCCATGCGCCCCCGGTCCTCTCCTTGGTGGGGGCGTGGCTCGTCGAGGGGACTAGACGGCGTGGCCCCAGGCGCCGCCGTCGTCCCAGGCGTCGCCGTCGATGCCGCTGTCGCCGTAGGCGTTGCGCGCGTCGTCGTCGGCGAGGATCGTGTTCACGCGGCGCTCGGCACGCTCCATCGCGCGGAGCACGACGTTGTCATCGTCGCCTCCACCGAGATACGCGTTGCGCTTGCCGGCATTCGGCTGCGCGGTAGTCGCGGGCGTGTTCGCGGCGACCTTCTGCGCGGCGGCGGCCTTCTTGAGCGCGCGCTCGGTCAGATACGCGGTGCCGAGCTGGCCGACGCCCGCGCCGAGCATGCCCTGCGCGAGCTTCTGCCAGTTGCCCTTGAGGAACGCGGAGCCGAGGCCGCCGACGACCGTGGCGCCGATCGCCATCGGCATCACGCCGATGTTGTCGACCAGCTCGTTGGCCGCGAGCGCGGTGGCGATGCCACCGGCCGCGTTGGCGCCGACGCCGATCAGGTGCTCCTTGTTGATCGTCGCGGCCTCGGGCTTGATCGCTGCGACCGCGGCGGCCGCCTTCTTCTTGGCGGCGCCGAGAGCGCGCGTCGTGCGCGACGGCCGCGGGCGCGGCAGCGGATACGGGTACGGCAGCGCCCGCTGCGACGCTTGCGGTCGGAGAAACGACGGTTGGACGGGCGCCAGCGGGAGGAGAACGTCGTTGGGGACCCCGTCGGGCGCGTTGCGTCGGCGCACCCGGTTGTGTTGGCTGTGCTTGGCCATGGATGCTCCTTGGGTCAGCGGGTGGAGGCGACGTCGGCGAGCGCGTCCTCGTCGACGATGCGCGGGCGGCGGCGCACGACGACGGGCGCCACGGCGATCACTCCGTGCTTCGACGAACGAGCGCGCGTCCCCGCCACGACACCGAGCGAGATCGCCTCGGCGATCATCGTGCGGACCGCGGCCTCGTCGCCGTCGATCGCGTCGTAGAGCGAGCCGGCGAGCGTGCCCAGGTCGGAGACGCCGAGGTCGCCCTCGAACGCGGTGATGAGGAGGCCGGCGACGGTGAGAAGATCCTCCTCGCTCACATCGCGCAACGCGCGCGCCGAGAGCTTGCCGGCGATGGTCGACATCACCGCGCGCTGCACGCGATCGATGGCGGTCTGATCGAGCGGATCTTTCGTGTGCGAACGCGCGACGTCGAGGAGCCAGAGCGCGATGCGCCGGCCGGCGTCGAGGAGCGGCGCGTAGTCGATCGGCGGCGACGCCTGCGAAGGCTCGCGCTCGATCTCCTCGTCGGGCACGACGTGGAAGCCGCGACCGAGCGAGCGGAGGGTGACGGGGATGGAGATACGGAGGGTCAAGGGGACCTTTCTCCCGGCGGGTGCCGGGATACGTGACCGGCGGGGAGCCGGTGGTGGATCACGGCGCAGACGTGCGCGCGATCCGGGTTCGGGTTGGAGGTGGAGTGACGGACCGACGTCCGGGCCGGAGCGGACGAGCGCGCGCGTGCGTTACGCGGCGCCCGTCCGCTCCAGGTGACGCGCCACGAGCGCGTCCTGCGTGAGCGCGGCGATCGAGTGCGGCGGCGGCGCGGGCTTGGTCAATGCGCCGAGCGTCATGCCTTCTTTGTTCAGCTCGGTTTCGAGGATGCCGAGCACGCCGGGCGGGACGCCGAGCGTGGCAAGCTTCACGCGGGCCATGGCGGTTCCGGCTTGGAGACCGACGACGCCGAGCGCGCGCAGCGCCGCGGACAACCCCTTGGGGATGGCCGGGCGGAGGCGGTAGCGACCGACCTTGAGCTCGACGGCGTTGCGGTGCGCGAGCGTCCCGTCGTCGTCGAGGCGCGACGGCGCGCAGTCGCCGCGATGCGAGCCGCCGCACGCGCATCGTCCCACGGCGCGCTCGAGATCGAGCACGGCCTGGGCGACGCGCTCGACGACACCGACACCGGCCGGTCCCCACTGCGGGGCCTCGCGCGACGCGAGCGCGAGCACGGTGGCGACGTCGTCAGCGAGCGACGGCTTCACCGGCTCGCCCTTCGTGGCGGCGACGAGCGCGGCCTGGCCGTTGCGCAGTCGGCGCAGACCGCCCGGGAGCTTGTGAGCCGGCTCGGCGGCGACGCGACACACCCACGCGGCGCAGCCGCTGAGATCGGCCGGCGCGGGTGTCGCCGCGAGCACATCGATCCCCGACTGCGCGCAGTTGCGCGGCACGCGCGGATCGAGCACGACGGGGCGGTTGTTCTCGACAGGGAGCGTGTGACGTCCCACGGGCGTGTCGATCGTCGCGAGACGTCGAAGCAGGCCGGGCGCCAGGAACTCGGCGAGGATGAGGTAGAGCACCGCGCGCTCGACGCTTATGCGCACCTGCACATAAGTCTGGTTATGTAGAGCTGCCGGTTATGTCGAGCTGGGAATGATCTCGTGGCGGC